>ERZ1026882.16-NODE-16-length-188848-cov-21.374394_pt1 | contig 188848 bp, 160 predicted proteins | sample MGYA00380171_ERZ1026882 | MGnify/ENA primary metagenome ERZ1026882 (study PRJEB33269, sample SAMEA4719807) | human gut metagenome | biome: human-associated habitat; feature: organic feature; material: feces | place: Cameroon | collected 2013-10 ...
CATTCATTGTTTATTCCTTTCTGTTTTATCTCCATATTCTTTCTTTGTTCTATTCAAGAACCACCGCATTGTGGACGGCCTCCTTTGCATCCTTGCCCCAGGAAAACAGTGTTCACAAAATATAATCTGTATTTAATTATTTAAACTGAGCCAGACGTTCCTCTACCTGAGCCATCATCTGCTCATACTTTGCAAGCTTGTCCTTTTCCTCCTGAACCTTTTCAGGCTTTGCATTGTTTAAGAATTTCTCATTTGAGAGCATGCCCCTTGAGCGCGCAAGCTCCTTTGTAAGCTTATCCTTTTCTTTATTGAGTCTTTCCTTTTCCTTCTCGAAATCAACAAGGTCCTCAAGCGGCAGGTATGCAACCGCATCAGGTATCACTACTGATACAGCGTCATCACCGATACCGGCCTTGCCCTGCTGTACTGTAATCTCGCTTGTAAATGCAAGATTTACATATACCTCCTTGTTGTCCTCGAATATCTTTCTGACTGACTCATCATCACTTGTGATGAAAAGCTTTGCCTTTCTTGAAGGTGGAACATCCATCTGTGTACGGACATTTCTGATACCCTTTACGAGATCCTTGCAGTGCTCGATTGCGGCTTCTTCTGCCGGGAAATTCCACTCTTTTTTGTACTCAGGCCATTTAGAGAGCATGATAGTCTCCTCGTCTGACTGAAGTGTGCAGAAGATTTCCTCTGTGATAAACGGCATATATGGATGAAGGAGCTTCAGTGCATTTACAAGTACTGTCTTAAGTGTCCAGAGTGCTGCATTTGCTAACTCAGGGTCTTCATCCTTCTTGTAGGTACGAACCTTTGCAATCTCGATATACCAGTCACAGAACTCATCCCAGATGAAGTCGTATACCTTTTGTACTGCGATTCCAAGCTCGAACTTGTCCATGTTTTCTGTGGCATCCTTTGCAAGAGTATTTACCCTTGAAAGAATCCACTTGTCTGCTGCATGAAGCTCATCAAGCTTTGGCTCTCTAAGCTCTACACCTTCAAGGTTCATCATGATAAATCTTGATGCATTCCATACCTTGTTGGCGAAGTTTCTTGAAGCCTCAACTCTCTCCCAGTAGAAACGCATGTCATTTCCCGGTGCATTTCCTGTGATAAGTGTCAAACGAAGCGCATCTGCACCATACTTGTCGATAACCTCAAGCGGATCAATTCCGTTTCCGAGTGATTTACTCATCTTGCGGCCCTGAGAATCTCTTACGAGTCCGTGGAAAAGCACTGTGTGGAATGGTGCCTTGCCCATCTGCTCATAGCCTGAGAAAATCATTCTGATTACCCAGAAGAAAATGATATCGTAGCCTGTTACGAGCACATCGTTTGGATAGAAATAGTCAAGATCCTCTGTCTTTTCAGGCCAGCCGAGTGTTGAGAATGGCCAGAGTGCTGATGAGAACCATGTATCAAGTGTATCAGGATCCTGTGTCCAGTGCTCCTTGCCACACTTAGGACATTTGCCAGGCTTTTCTATTGAAACTACCATCTCTCCACAGTCATCACAGTACCATGCAGGTATTCTGTGTCCCCACCAGAGCTGACGGCTGATACACCAGTCGCGGATATTGTCTGTCCAGTTGAAGTATGTCTTGTCCATTCTTGAAGGAAGAAGCTTGATTTCTCCGTTCTTTACTCCCTCAACAGCAGGCTTGATCATCTCGTCCATCTTTACGAACCACTGCTGCTTGATCATTGGCTCAACTGTTGTGTGACAGCGGTCATGCACACCTACATTGTGTGAGTGTGGTACAACCTTTACTAAAAGGCCCTGCTCCTTAAGGTCCTCAACCAGTGCCTTTCTGCACTCGTATCTGTCCATTCCGGCATATTTTCCGGCCTTTTCGTTCATTGTGGCATCATCATTGATTACAACGATTTCCTCTAAGCTGTGGCGTTTTCCTACCTCGAAATCGTTAGGGTCGTGTGCAGGTGTAATCTTTACACAGCCTGTTCCAAACTCTTTATCTACGTATGAATCTGCGATTACCGGAATCTCCCTGTCTGTGCATGGAAGCTTCAATGTCTTTCCGATGATATCCTGATAACGCTCATCATCAGGGTTTACAGCTACGGCTGTATCTCCGAAAAGTGTCTCAGGACGTGTTGTTGCTATCTCTACGAATCTGCCTTCCTCGCCAACTACAGGATAGTTGATGTGCCAGAAGAAGCCATCCTGCTCCTCATGCTCTACCTCTGCATCTGAAATAGATGTCTTACATACCGGACACCAGTTTACGATTCTTGAGCCCTTATAAATCCAGCCCTTCTTATAAAGCTTTGTAAATACCTCCTGTACTGCGTGTGAGCATCCCTCATCCATTGTAAATCTCTCACGCTGCCAATCTGCTGATGATCCTAGCTTACGAAGCTGCTTTACGATACGTCCGCCGTACTCTTTTCTCCAGTCCCAGCATTTCTCGAGGAACTCTTCTCTTGTAAGGTCTGCCTTGTTGATTCCCTGCTCCTTAAGTGCCTGGATGACCTTTACCTCTGTTGCGATGGATGCGTGGTCTGTTCCCGGCTGCCAGAGTGCATTGTAGCCCTGCATTCTCTTGTATCTGATAAGGATATCCTGCATGGTGTTGTCAAGGGCATGTCCCATGTGCAGCTGTCCTGTGATGTTTGGTGGTGGCATCACGATTGTGAATGGTTTTTTGCTGCGGTCTACCTCAGCATGGAAGTAGCCGTTGTCTTCCCACTTTTTGTAAAGACGGTCCTCAATGTCCTTTGGATCGTAGGTTTTGTTTAGTTCTTTGCTCATGTTTTCCTCCTTGTTGGTTGCTGCTGATTGTATTAAATGACGCAAAAGCTTTGTGGGCTTTGTTGTATCAGGTCGCGCATTATGTATGGAATTATGTTCATGATTACGCTGCCAAGACACTGTAAAAATTATGATGAATGATTGCTTAGACCATGACGCAACCGGCTTTTAGCGCCGTCCATGGCGCTAACGCCTCGCCCGCACGTCCATGTGCGTGCGTTGCTGGGCTGTGTACATAATTTTAACAGTCTCTAGGCAGCTCCATAAATCACATAATTCCATACATAATGCGCGGCCTGATAATTCAGGCTGTGAGCTTTTGCTGTTTTTCTTTTCATCTGGCGACCGATTAGATTGCATGCGCAATCTGCCGGTCTTACAGTTTTAGTACATGCCATGACGAAAATAGCATAGTAGCAAATAAATTTGCGCTATATGTGCACATCTCAGTCTACAAAAAACGCCCCTCCGGTCTACGACCGGAAGGGCGAATAAGCGCTGTACCACCTTCGTTTACATCAGAGCGACATATACACTAAAATATATGACATATACGCTCGAATGCCTCTTGTCCTGTAACGTGGACGAATCGGAAGAACTTATGTCAAATCTCGTTATATATAGATTTAACTTTCTGGGTTCTTCGGCTCAAAAGCTACCTTCCATGATTTCTGTCTTAAGCACCTTTCAGCCTGCCCAAAATGTATCACCATCTTACGGACCGGATGCTCTCTCTGAAAGCTTTCGTCATGTACTCCTCTTTCTTATGCCTTTAAATATTTGCCTGTTTCTTTCTACAATATTAAAGTGCATTGGGTGATTTGTCAATATGATTTTTCAATCATCATAATGACCTTTACATGAAACAATATAAATTATCTCATCTTTTTCATAATAAACAATTCGATTAGTGTCATCAATGCGTCTGCTCCACATACCACTAAGATTTTCCTTTAATGGTTCCGGTTTACCTATACCCTCAAACGTACTTCGCTGAATATCCTTGATAAGTCCATTAATTCTTTTCAGTGTTTTCTTATCCTGCGTCTGCCAGTATAAATAATCGCTCCATGCCCTATCTTCCCATAGTAACCTCATTAGTCCTCCTCTATCAAATCATGCTCTGCGAAGTGAGCTTTGCCATCCTTAATATCGCGCACGATATTTTCCAAATAACGGATATTGCTATCAGAATAAAACGGATCTACCGATACCTCAAAAGGAATACGCTTTTCTCTGCCTACTTTTTTTGCAAAAACGGTGAACGCTGCACTCATAGAAAGACCTAATTCCGAACACACCTGTTCCATGCTTTTTTTTACATCTGCATCCAATTTAAAATTAACATTAACTGACTGTGACATATACAACACTCCTTTCTTGCTTATAGTATATGCAACAGCAAAGAAAATATCAATAAGATTTCTTTATTTTTTCTTTACTTATATTCAACATTCTTAGTTGCGACTATATCCACACCGGTTGCTGCAACATCGCTTAGCAGTACATCACCTATATGCACCGGTGCCTCTACCGTGATTTGGTTGATACACTCCATCACATCCATTATCTTTTCCTTTGGAATATCCTGTGCCGTCTTTACGGATACCATCGGTATTGTGCCATTTTTCACACAGACTGTGCTTGTCACGATTCGCATCGGATGTGTCACTTCCTTTGCTCCGTAGTCTGCTCCGCGCTTGCAGGTATTTCCGGTTACTGTGACATTTTCTCCGTCTATTGTCACCTTAAGGGCACAGCCCAGAGGGCAGCCTATACATGTCAAATTTCTCTCTTCCATGATACTATGCCTCCTCAATCTTTATCGTAATTGTGCAGGGATTGTCTGTTTCGATGAGCTGCTTCTTCTGCAGCACTACCTGCTCCATCTCACCCGGTGCCATTACAGGGCGCTTGCGGTGCTGTAATTGTTTATCATCCAGATATACTGCAATATAACAATTCTTATACACAGCTCCCACTCGAAATCTTACCGTCACAGTATCATCCATCTGTGCAGTATTTATAGTGCTTGGGACAGTATATCTGACTCCGCCTGTAGCAGTTATCGATATTTCTTTGCCATCGCAACTCTTATCACCGCCGTTTTTCACATACTCTGCGGCATGGCGGCCTGCTGCTGTTGCTTCCTCTGACACATAATCCACGAGGTCGTGCACATGAAGCACATTTCCACAGGCAAATACACCCGGCACATTGGTCTCAAGGCTTTCGTTTACAACAGGTCCGCTTGTTACAGGATTGAGCTCTACACCTGCTGTTTTTGAAATCTCATTTTCCGGAATGAGTCCGCATGAGAGTAAAAGCGTATCGCACTCGTAAAACTCCTCTGTTCCCTCAATAGGCTTGTTATGCTCGTCAACCTGAGCGAGAGTGATGCCCTCCACACGCTCCCTGCCCTTTATATCAACCACTGTGTGGCTAAGCTTAAGCGGGATATTAAAATCATCAAGGCACTGCACAATATTACGCTTCAAGCCTCCTGAATACGGCATGAGTTCTGCAACCACCTGCACCTTGGCACCCTCCAAGGTCATTCTTCTTGCCATGATAAGACCGATATCTCCTGAGCCAAGTATTACTACCTTTCGTCCCGGCATGTATCCCTCTATATTCACCAGTCTCTGAGCTGTACCCGCCGAGAAAATTCCTGCCGGTCTGTAGCCTGGTATGTTTAGGGCACCTCTTGCTCTCTCCCTGCAGCCCATCGCAAGTATTACTGTCTTTGCAGCGATATGGAAAAGTCCGTCTGTACGGTTCATAGCCGTGACTATTTTATCGTTTGACCCATTTTCGGACTCGTCACCGGTTGAGATATCCATGACCATCGTATTCAGTCTGTACTCTATGCCAAGCTCTTTGACCTCTTTGATAAATCTGCCGGCATATTCAGGACCTGTGAGTTCCTCCTTAAAGGTGTGCAGGCCAAAGCCATTGTGTATACACTGGTTTAATATGCCGCCAAGCTCGCAGTCTCTTTCCAGTATAAGTATTTTATCTATTTTATTTTTCTTAGCGGAAGCTGCTGCCGCAAGACCTGCCGGGCCGCCTCCTACTATCACAATATCGTAAAATTCCATATTGTCCCCCTATGTTAATCTGATATTAACCCAATATCAATCTTTCGTTACCTGTCTCTTTGAAGTAAGACAGACTATCCGCGATTCTTGCTCATTCCAACAACTATCTTTGACTTTCCACCGCTTTTAGTGATGTCAAGCTGCGAAATGCCTCTCTCCCTGGCGATAATCTCCATAGTTCTCGGAGAACAGAAGCCTGCCTGGCACCTGCCCATTCCGGCTCTGGTGCGTCTCTTCACACCATCAAGCGACTTTGCGCCTAACGGTCTGTTTACCGCATCCATTATCTCGCCCTCCGTAATCATCTCACAGCGGCAGATTATGTTACCATACTCAGGCTTTTCTTTTATCAGCTCTTTATACTCATCCTCTGAAAGCTTCTTTGGATTTAAAATACCTTTTCTTGTCTCGATAAAGTCCGCATTTTTAGAAGGATTAAAAAGCCCCTCAACTATTGCTGCCACTCTCTCACCGATAGCCGGCGCACTTGATAAGCCCGGTGACTCTATACCTGCGCAGTCAACAAAATACGGTGCGTCAGAAAGCTCCTCGATGATAAACTCATGTCCGTCCTCATGTGCACGGTTTCCCGCAAACGAGGTTATGACCTGACGCATAGGAAGTGACGGCACCGAACGTGTGCCGGATGTCACAACATGCTCTAAGCCTGTTCTCGTTGTATTTGTACCATCCTTGTCCTCATGGTCATCTGCTGTAGGTCCGATTAGGATATTTCCGTGTACTGTCGGGGTTACAAGCACACCTTTGCCGTATTTGCCCGGAAGCTGGAAAATAGTCTTGTCAACGATACCTCCCGCAGCCCTGTCTAAAAGCTCGTACTCTCCGCGCCTTGGTGTGATATGGATTTTTTTTTCACTTACCATGTTGTGGAACACGTCAGCATATACACCGGCTGCATTTACAACGCAGCGTGCATGAATTTCTCCATTTTGAGTAATGAGAATATAGCCTGCCTGCTCCTTTTGTATCTCCTTCACCTCGGTGTTAAATAAAAACTCCACACCGTTTGCCGCAGCATTCTCAGCAAATGCAATATTCATACCAAACGGACATACAATGCCTCCTGTCGGGCAGTAAATAGCTGCCACCACCTCATCAGACAGATTCTGCTCCATCTCATGTGCTTTCTTTGAATCAAGAATTTCAAGTCCCGGTACCCCGTTTGCAATCCCCTGATTATAAAGCTCCTTAAGCCTTGGCATATCGTCATCGCTAAAGCACACTATCAGTGAGCCGTTTCTTCTAAACTCAAAATCAAGCTTCTTCGAAAGCTCATCCATCATCTCATTTCCACGAAGATTCATCTGTGCCATAAGTGTACCGGTCTTACAATCAATTCCGGAATGGACAATAGCACTGTTTGCCTTTGAGGAGCCACAGCACACGTCCTCCTCCTTTTCCACCACACAGATGGACAGGTTATATTTCGAAAGCTCTCTGGCACAGGCGCTTCCCGATACTCCCGCTCCTATAATTACTACATCATACATGTTATTTTCTCCTACCAATTTCCATGCATTGTTTAATTGCCGTATCACTAAGCTCATTTAAAACAATGCAAGCATAAGCTATTATTCATCCTTCGCCCAGTTAAATGCGCAGGCGACAGCCTTTTTCCACATTTTAAGCTTCTTTTCTCTCAAATCAGCCGCTATCTCCGGCTCAAACACACGGTCAATAGACCAGTTTCTCTTTATATCATCCATGCTCTCCCAGTAGCCCACCGCAAGCCCTGCGAGGTACGCTGCGCCCATGGCTGTTGTCTCCACACACACAGGCCTGTTGACCGGTGCATTGCTGATATCAGCCTGCATCTGCATGAGCAGATTATTGGCACTGGCGCCGCCGTCCACCTTAAGTGATGTGAGATTGATGCCCGAATCAGCCTTCATTGCCTCAAGCACATCATTTACCTGAAATGCCATTGATTCCAGAGTCGCTCTTATAACATGGTACTTGTTTACACCTCTCGTAAGCCCCACAATGGTTCCTCTGGCATACTGGTCCCAGTACGGTGCTCCAAGCCCTGTAAATGCCGGCACCACGTAGCAGCCGTTTGTGTCTTTTACCTTTCTCGCCATGTATTCTGAATCTGTTGAAGAATCGATAAATTTCATCTCATCGCGTAGCCACTGGATAGAGGCTCCTGCCACAAATATTGATCCCTCCAGCGCATATACCACCTTGCCGTCTATGCCCCAGGCTATAGTGGTAACAAGTCCGTTCTTTGAGGATACCGGCATCTCACCTGTGTTCATCAGCAGAAAACAGCCTGTACCGTATGTATTTTTGGCTTCTCCTGCCCTAAAGCAGGTCTGGCCAAAAAGCGCAGCCTGCTGGTCTCCTGCCGCTCCTGCGATAGGAATCGGACCCCCGAAAAACACAGGATTCACCTCACCATATACACAGCTTGACGGCATTGGCTTTGGAAGCATGCTCTTTGGTATATCAAGCTCCTTAAGTATCTCATCATCCCACTTTAAGGTATTGATATTAAACATCATGGTTCTTGAAGCATTGGAATAATCCGTGACATGCACCTGTCCCTGAGTGAGCTTCCATATAAGCCATGTCTCGACTGTTCCAAACAAAAGCTCGCCTCTTTCGGCTCTCTCCCTCGCTCCCGGCACATTGTCAAGGAGCCACTTGAGCTTAGTTGCCGAAAAATAAGCATCTATCACAAGCCCTGTCTTTTCTCTGAATGTCTCGGTAAGCCCCTTTTCTTTCAGTGAATCCGCATACTCTGCCGTGCGTCTGCACTGCCATACTATCGCGTGATAAACCGGCTCACCTGTATTTTTGTCCCATACAATTGTGGTCTCTCTCTGGTTAGTAATGCCTATCGCACATATGTCGGCTGCCGTAGCCTGAATATTGGCCATAGCCTCCTTTGCCACCTCAAGCTGTGTGGCCCAGATTTCCTCTGCATCATGCTCCACCCAGCCCGGCTTTGGAAAAAACTGCGTAAATTCCTTCTGTGCCACACTGCACATCTCGCCCTTCTCATTGAAAAGTATACATCTGTTGCTGGTCGTGCCCGCATCTAATGCCATAATATACTTTGCCATGTAAAAATCCTCCAACTCTCTATATTTCCAGCTTTTTTCCTTCTATCCTGCTACAATTCTTCCTCTACCATGCTCTTCTCTCTGTTGAACGCATCATAGATACATGGAATTACTATAAGCGTAAGGATGGTTCCGTATACGAGACCTCCTATTATTGCGATTGCCATCGGCTTTATCATATCTGAGCCATCTCCGATACCTATCGCTGATGTAAACATTGCAAGTATTGTGGTCATCGCTGTCATCAGTATTGGACGAAGCCTTGTACGGCCTGCGTCTATGATTGCCTCATGCTTGCTCATGCCCTCTCTCCTGGCCTGATTGATGTAATCAATAAGCACGATTCCATTATTTACAATGAGACCTGCCAGCATGATAAAGCCAAGCATTGATATGATTCCGAGCTCATTTCCCGTGATGAAAAGAGCTATAAAGCCTCCTGTAAACGCAAGAGGTATACAGAACATGATAATAAACGGTGAAAGCAATGACTGGAACTGCGCCACCATGATAAGATAGATAAATATCACTGCTAGCACAAGCATAAGTACAAGCTGACTCATTGACTCATTTATTGTCTCATCCTCGCCCTCCATGTCTATTGAATAGCCATCAGGAATGCTAAGTTTATTAATTTTTGATTTAATTTTATCGCTTAGTAATGTTACATTATGGTTTTCATCAACCGCACCTGATACTGTAATATATCTTGTCTGAGCATCTCGATGAATGGTACTTAGTGTCTGTTCCTGTGAAATAGTGCAGATATCACTGAGCGGAATTTCCTTTTCACTGCCATCATTATCCTTATAGGTAAATGTAAGGTTTTTGATGTCGTCCACAGTCACATCAGACTGCTCTGCAGATTGTAAGTATACCTCATAGTCCTTTATGTCGGTCGTAATGGTTGTTGCGCTCTTTTGAGATGATATCTCACCGGATACGAGCTGGTATACCTGAGCCACCGTATAGCCATACTTTGCTGCTTTTTCCTTATCCACAGTTATCTTAAGCTCATTGATTGTATCTCCAAGACCGTCATCTATATCTGTCACTCCATTTGTGTCCTTAAGGATATCTGCCACATCACCTGCAAGCTTCTGCAGCTTGTCTATATCATTACCCTTAATCCTGACAGAGAGACCACTTCCGAAAAACTCTGATGAGTCCATAGCCTGTGAAGATGCTGTTACCTTGCAGTCCAGATTCTTTGTGCATTTTTCAATTTCATCTATTACCTTATCCGATGAAATATCCGACTTCTCATCAAGCAATATATACATGCTCACACTGTCGCTTCCTGAGCTCATCAGGTTCATGGTCGAGCTGCCGCCTGCTGTAGCTCCTATTGTGTCTATGCCCTTTATATCAGATATTTTGTCCATGACCTTATCAGACAGCTCTGTAAGCTGCTTGAAATCGAGCTTTTCGTCATCCTTTGCCTCTATGGTAAGTGAAATCTGATTTGACTCCATGTCCATATCCATAAATGTCATTCCCCTTGACATGCAAAGTGCGCCACTGCCGACTAAAAGCACTACTGCCGCAATAAATACCACCGGCTTAAATCTAAGACATGTGCCGAGCACATTTCCATACCAATCCTTAAAACGGTCAAACCATGGATGCTTTATATCCTTCGTCTTTTTGAGCATGCCTGAAGCAATTGCCGGTACAAATGTGAGTGCCACTACAAGAGATGCCATAAGTGTAAATGCCACAGTAAGAGCCAAATCTACAAAGAGCTGTCTCGTGATTCCATCAGTAAAAATGATTGGCGCGTACACACTTACCGTGGTAAGTGTAGAGGCAAAAATGGCTCCTGCCACCTGATTTGCACCCTCAACAGCCGCCTTCTTTACCGAATATCCCTCTCCCCTTAATCTGTAGATATTCTCGATTACTACGATTGAATTATCCACCAGCATTCCTATTCCAAGCACAAGTCCCGACATTGAAATGATATTTAAGGTGATATCCGTAAAATACATAAGCACCACAGCCACAATAACCGATAGCGGTATAGATGCTGCGATAACAAGCGTTGGCTTTATATCCTTTAAGAACAAGAGCAATACGAAAATAGCAAGTATTGCTCCCACTATCATATTTTCCATAACACTCTTTACTACCATGTCAATGTATACGCCCTGGTTCATAAGCACTGTGGCGTGTAATCCGTCATTTTCCTTTTGCAGCGAATCAAGCTTGTCCAAAAGACGGTCTGTGACGTCTCCTGTAGAGTAGCCGGTCTGCTTCTCCATGGAGAGCATTATTCCGGGATTACCGTTGACTATCGCATATGTCTCATCCGAGTTGTCAGTCATCTCAACATCTGCCACATCACCGACATGAATAGGAGCTATTCCATCAAGCTTCATATCCATGAGCACAAGATTTGTTAAATCATCAATTGATTTTATCTCATCTCCCACCTGTACTATGTACTGCGTGCCATTTGAATCATTTACATAGCCTGCAGGCATATCAAAGTTCTGTGCGACGAGCAGCTGAGAGAGTGAGTCAATTGTTAAAACTGCATTTAAGTTTGACTTGTCAAGTGCATCATCCTTACTCTTTTCAAGCTCCTTCTTTGAACTGTCAAGAGACGCCGCTGCTGTTGCAAGCTGTGCCGACTGCTGTCCTATGCTTATAGAGCTGATGGCTGCCTGACTGTTTAGATTATCATAGGCATCTAAAAGTGCTGTCTCTCCTTGTGCTATCTGGTCAAGCCCGCTTTGGCACTGCTCTATACCTGTATTCACCTGAATGAGAGTCTGTGCTATCGCTGACGCTGCCGCAGGCAGATCATCTGCTGTGTTTACGGTGATTCCAAGCGCCGAGAGACCTGAAAACTGTGTTGCAATCTGCTTATCAACCTGCTCAAGCTGCGCTTTGAGTGCTGTGCCCGCTTCACCCGGTGCATTTGCGCCCTCTTTGAGTGACGGAATTGTCTTTGTATATGTATCACTATTCATGAAGTCTGAAAGAGCTGACTGAATTGTTTCAAGCTGGCTCTTCTGCTCATTTAAGCTTGCAAGAGTACTCTCTAGCTGAGTCTTCTGCTCTGCAAGCTTTGCCTTTTGCTCCTTTAGCGTATCCACTCCCGCGCTCATCTGATCCGATGCAGATGTGATTGCGTTTTGTCCGCTCTCTATCTTTGCACTTGCATCATCCATCTGACTTTTTGCATCGTCAAATTTCTTCGAAACGGCATTATTTATTTTCTCATTGAGCGCATCTATCTTGGCCTGATTCACCGTGACCTGTATCTGCTCGGTGAGCTCACCTGTTGCAGTCACTGATGCGACTCCTTCTGTACTCTCAATTGCAGGCTTAAGTGTGTTTTCCACAAAGTCGGTGATTTCCGACTTGCTTTTCCCATCCATATCCACAGCAGTCATCATGATTGGAAGCATGTCCGGATTTATCTTCATAATGGTCGGAGTACCCACTCCATCCTTCCAGCCAGCCTTGACCTGATCTATTTTCTGCTGCATCTCTATCACTACAGAATCCATGTTGGCATTCTGCTCATACTCGCATGTCACCAGCGAATAGCTGTTATATGACATTGAGCTTACGTTTTTGATATTGGACGTAGTTGCCATAGCTGCTTCAAGCGGCGCGGTGACATCGCTCTCCACCTCCTGTGGACTTGCTCCCATATCTGTTGTCACGATAAGTGCATACTGAAAGCTCATATCCGGTAGCAGATCTGTCGTCATCCTGCCAAGTGATACAACACCGAGTACTATTACCAACAGCACTCCTACAAGTACAGTAAAAGGCTTTTTTACACTATATCTTGATATCATCTGACCCCTCCTTCTTCTTTTCCTTGATAATGTCCTGCCTTAATTTGATAGACAATGTGATTACTGCGATTTTCACAATAAATTTAATTCGCTGTTATACTTTTATTATACAATGTGTCGGATTGCAACTCAATTGGTTTATACTTTTTTAAGAGATTTTGACAATAAAAAGACACCCAATTATACGATTAATATAATTCGATGTCCTTAAATGTCTTTTAATCTCTTTTAAAATTTTTTATTTATTTCAGCTTCAAATGCCCTCTTCCTCAATCTCATCCTCATCATCATTGATACCTGCAACAGCACTTGTAACGGCTCCAATTACAGCGACAAGCGCAAAGATGATAACTAAAAAAATAACTATAAAGAATGCTACTAAAAAACCTGTATCTGTCATATAATTTACCCCCATAGCTGTCTCACAGCTTCTTTAAAATATAGTTTTAGTTTAACACACTTGTCTGTAAATAACAATATCGTAAAGGGCTAAATTATTGACTAAATATTGACTAAAATATTGATTTATGAAATTGCTCAGTCCTTGATCTGCATACCGTTTGCATCCATATGATAGCCTTCTGTCATGATAAGCTTTGATACCGGAACTATCTCATAGCCCATGTCCTGCAGCTTCGTGAGCATCTCATCGAGTGCCTGCGAGGTGTATTTGGCGCCCAGATGGCAGAGTATTATCGAGCCACAATCCAGGCTTTTGTGATTGCACACTGTATCTATAATGTTTTGCACACCATAGTTTTTCCAGTCGAGCGAATCCACATCCCACTGGATTGGATAATAGTCACAGCCATACACTGTGTCAATCAGTTCATTGTTGTACGAGCCGTATGGCGGTCTGAATACCTTCATATCCTTTCCGGTCAGCTCCTTGACCTTTTTGTGCACATCCATTATCTCTGTCTTCATCTCGCCTGCAGTGATTGTTGCCATATCATAGTGGTGCTCACTGTGATTTCCGGGCTCATGCCCTTTTTCAACCAGCGTCTTTACATATTCAGGGTTATCACTCACAAACCCTCCTGTCATAAAAAATGTAGCCTTTACGTTGTGCTTGTCAAGTGTCTCCATCATACTGTCAAAATCCTCTGCTCCCCAGGCACAGTCAAATGAAAGGGCTATCTTTTTTTCTGTTGTCTGAACCGAATATACAGGCAGCTTTCTGTCCCCGAACTGACTCACAGCACTGCTAAGTGTCTCCATCACCTCTATATTTTTCAGCTGTGATATGTCATACTCTCTGCCATATAAAGCGCCTGTAATAAGAAGCGCCGACAGCAGCACTCCAAAAAGGAATCTATGTCGGCGTTTCTTTCGTTTTGTCCCATTATGTAGTTTTGTATTTTGCATGTATGCTCTGTATTCACTCATGCTATATACTATTCTTTATTATCACAAATTATGAATAATGAAATAACTCTATTTCAGTTCTTCTGCCCTTCCGATAAACTCAAGCACTACCTCAATCGACTGATGCGCAGCCTTCTCCGCAAAGGTCTGGTAGTCTGTCTCGCCGCCATCGCCGTCTGATATTGAACGAAGAATGGCAAATGGCACCTTGTTCACATAGCACACATGACCGATGCTGCCGCCCTCCATCTCTGCTGCGATTGCATCAAAGGTATTCGAAATATAATCCTTCTGCTCCTTTGTGGCAATAAACTGATCTCCTGTTGCGATATTGCCCTTTTTGTAGTGGATATTCCTGTCAGCTAAACATGAGCACATGAGCTCCACCATTTTTGTATCTGCCGGAAGCAGAATCATATTGATGCCTGAGAGAAGTCCCTTCGGATCTCCGATTGGCGATGTATCCATATCGTGCTGCAGCACGTTTGTTGCTACTGCCACGTCAAGCACATTTAAGTCCTTTGTCAAAGTACCAGCCACTCCGATATTGACAATCATGTCGACATCATATTTCAAAATCATGGCCTCTGCACATATTGCCGCAAACACCTTTCCTATTCCGCATTTTGCCGCAACAACATACTGATCACCGATTTTGCCCTCAACAAACTCCACTCCGCTGTAAACCTCTGTCTGTGTGTCTGTCATCTGAGCCTTTAAGTCATCGACCTCCATCTGCATTGCACCAATTACACCTATTGTCATTTTATTTCTCCATTCTGTTTACTGTGGATAAGTAAACTCCATATTTGTCTGACTCTCAAGCACCTTAAGATATGCACGGCACTCCTTCTTTGCCTCGTCAAGTGACAGATTCTCGTAATGTCCGCACTCTATGGCTGATGCACCAAATACCGGTCCATCATACTCTAGTATCTGCTTTAAGACCTCTTTGGTGATTTCAAAAACCTTCCCCGGCTCGACATCCCTCACTACGAGGTAGAAGCCTGTCTGACAGCCCATCGGTCCAAAATATACCACATCATCTGCAATCTCAGAGTTTCTCACACATGTTGCAAACATATGCTCCACTGAGTGCATAGCTGAATTGGACATATAATCGCCTGCATTAGGTTTTCTTGTACGAAGGTCGTATGTGACGATTTCTCCGTCTTTTCTTGAAATATAAAATCCAGGTTTAAGAATATTATGATTAATTGTAAAGCTTTTAATTCTTTCCATAAAAATGTTTCTCCTTACTTAGTTGCTGTCTCAAACTGCTTCAGATAATCCTCAAATACACCTAGTGCGTCATCCACAGGCTTTGGTGTGCTCATATCAACACCGGCACTCTTTAGCAGCTCGATTGGATTCTTCGAGCATCCACCGCACAGGAAATTTCCTATATACTTATCCACAGCAGGCTTTCCCTCCTCAAGTATCTTTTTTGAAAAAGCAACTGCTGCCGAATAGCCTGTCGAGTACTGATATACATAGTACGGTGTGTAGAAATGCGGTATGCGCATCCACTCATATGATATCTCATCATCCACGCGCATATCCGGTCCGTAGTACTGCACATTCAGCTCATGCCATAGCTCATTTAGCACATCCTTGGTAACCGGCTCGCCCTTTTGCATTTTCCGGTGAGCTATATGCTCAAACTCTGCAAACTGCGCCTGCCTGAAAAGTGTCGTCCTGAAGCCGTCCAGAAAATGTGTCATGAGATATTTTCTCTCATTCTCATCCTCACAATGCTCAAGCATATAGTGCATGAGAAGTGACTCATTGCAGGTGGATGCAACCTCTGCCACGAAAATCAGGTATCCCGCGTAGGTGATGCTCTGATGCTCATTTGAATAGTATGTATGCATAGCATGTCCCATCTCATGAGCCAGTGTAAATACACTGTCCAGATTGTCGGCATAGTTCAAAAGCACATACGGATGAGTGCCGTAAGCCCCCCAGGAATACGCACCGCTTCTCTTGTTCTCATTCTCATATACATCTATCCAGCCGCTCTCCATGCCGGACTTAAGTACGTTTACGTACTCATCTCCCATAGGCTCAAGTGCCTTTGCCACAAGCTTTTTCGCCTCATCATAGGTGTAGGTGGTCTGTACATTGTCCACAATCGGTGCAAACAAATCATACATATGCAGATGCTCCACACCAAGAAGCTTCTTCCTAAGCGCCATGTACCTGTGCAGAGCCGGCAGATGTGCGTGAACCGTCTCAATCAGATTGTCGTATACGCTCTCCGGAATATCGCCACCGGATAAATACATGGCCCTTGCGCTGTCATATTTTCTTACCCTTGCATAAAAAGTGTCATTTTTCAGCTTGCTGATGTACATCATGGAAACAGTATTGCTCCACTTCTTGTACGAATCATACACTCCGCGGAACACCTGCTTGCGCAGGCTTCTGTCCTTGCTGCTTAAAAAATCTATGAAATTGCCATGCGTGATACGGATTTTATTTCCCTCGACATCAGTGATATACGGGAATTTGATATCCGCGTTGTTGAACATGCTGAATATATTCTCCGGTGCTGCAGCCATCTCACCGCACTGCGCCAGTATATTCTCCTCTGCCGCCGATAAGGTATGCGCTTTCTGACGCATTATCTCATCAATCGCACGCTTATAGTGCATAAGCTCATTGCTCTCACTGTAAAAGCTCTCAAGCCTTTTATCATCTATCTGCAAAATCTCCGGACTCGCAAATGCCAGCGCACCTGATGCCTGAACAGTCAGTGTCTCTGCCTTTGACACATATGCCTGATATTTCGACACGGCAGTGTCCTGATGCGAGCGCTCATTCGCATAGACCACTATACGCTCCAAATAATAAGACAACTCATCCTGCTTCTTAAAAAAATCAAGCAGCGTTGCTGCACTGTCTGCCAGATGTCCCTTAAATCCGGATAGCTTTTCTGCAAGCTGTGACGCTTTTTCGCACTCAGCCTCCCACAGCTCATCTGTCTCATACATATCCTCAAGCTTCCATTTGTACTCGTCTGAGATTTCATCTCTCTTTTGAAGCCTTTTCTCACTCATTTTGTGTTACCTTCTATCTTACTTTTCTTGTTCTCGTGGGTTTTATAAAACTACCCACACATCTGCTCTGCAAAATGCATATAGACGTGTGGGATATGTGTGAATTATAAAAATTAAGCTCTACTTTGTAATTAAAGTGCCCATACCACCTGAAACTGTCTTGCCCTCTTTATTGAGCTTTGTGATAAGCACCGAACGGATGGCAGAGTCACCGATAAAGTCGATAGCCGCCTCAATCTTTGGAGCCATGGTACCCTCATCAAACTCGCCTGCTGCAAGGTACTTCTTTGCCTCATCAACAGTCATGGTATCAAGTGGCTTCTCATCCTCCTTGCCATAGTTCAGGCAGACCTTGTCAACGCTTGTAAGTATAACAAGTCTGTCAGCATCAAGAGTATCTGCAAGCTTTCCTGCTGCAAGATCCTTCTCGATAACAGCACTGGCGCCCTGAAGCTTATTATCCTGTGCTAAAACAGGAATTCCGCCGCCACCGCATGCGATAACAACCTGATCCGCATCAACAAGAGCCTTAATAGCATCCTTTTCCACTATATCAACAGGCTTTGGAGCTGCCACAACTCTTCTGTAGCCTCCCTCAACCTGTGTCACATGGTTGCCCTTCTTCTCCTCTTCCTCAGCCTCAGCCTCTGTCATAACACGGCCGATGATCTTTGTCGGATGATAAAAAGCCTCATCATATGGGTCAACAACCACCTGTGTAAGTATTGTAGAAACAGTCTTGTAAATTCCTCTGCCAAGAAGCTCTGTACGGATAGCATTCTGTAAATCATATCCTATATAGCCCTGGCTCATTGCAGAGCAGACTGCTGTAGGTGTAGCTGTATACTCAGGATAAATCCTGCAAAACTCAGACATAGCGGTGTGAATCATGCCCACCTGCGGTCCGTTGCTGTGTGTGATAACAACCTCATAATCGTCCCTGATAAAATCTGCAACTGCCTTTGCTGTATGCTTTGTAGCCTCGTGCTGCTCCGGAAGAGTTGTTCCAAGAGCATCATGTCCGAGTGCAATAACTATTTTTTTCTTCTTCATGCCGACCTCCTATGCAAAATGAAAACTAATTTGCTTCTATTATCTAATATTTTGTGGAATTTGTCTAGTACTTAGAACATGAAGGATACAACATTTTATCATTTTTTGTCAGTCAACACCTCATCTAAGGCTTTTTGTGCTGTTTTTTGTGCTTCATCCAAAGCTTCCTTTGCAGGCACACCATCTATTTCTACCTTATCAGCTGCAATTTTCAATGCATCCTTTACAACGCCATTTGTTGGATCATATGGATAAATTGAACCATGTTCTGCCTGAGTATATGGTACAAGTGCTTGAGGGTTTTCATTAGTATACTTCATATAATCATCATCATTTAACACTCCTTTATTTACCGGTACATAACCGGTCGACATGGACCATTTCACTTGATTTTCAACATTGGTAAAATACTTCATAAAATCATATGCTCCTGCCTGTTTTTCCTCTGAAGACTTTGCAAGTATGCTTAATATTAATGCCCTGGCAACAGGCTTTGACTCAGTACCATTCTTCCATGCCGGCTGCTCAATTGCGCCTACAATAGAGAAATCCAAATCTGCCTGATCTCCTGATGAACCAGTGTAGCCACCTGCCTTGTTTTGAATAACATCATCAATAGTCTGGTACCAGTATTCCCAGCCCTGTCCACCAGAATGGATTGCCATAGTCTTATCATCATGAATCCATTTACCAAATCCATCCCATGCTTCAATCCATTCCTCTGAATTTATAGTAACTTTTTTTCCATCTTCACTGAAAATTGTACCGCCATTTGATAGTGCCGCATCCATCAAATTATCTGCTCCCCACATAGGTTCCCAGCCATATATGAATTGTCCATCATCTTTTATTTTAGAAGCTGCACGGCTTAAATCCTGCCATGTTTTTATGCTATTTGGATCAATCCCTGCATTCTCAAATGCTTTTTTGTTATAATAAAGTACTTGGGTTGTTCCATATGCCGGAATACCATATATTTTACCTTTATCATCCTTTGCCTGTTCAAAAAAAGTTGAAACATAATCGTCATTATTAAAATTCTCATCTTTTTTTATTCTATCAGACAAATCTTCAACAAGTTTTTTATCTGATAATCCTCGTGCTGCATCTTTCTCAATCAAAGCAACATCCGGAGCAACATTTCCTGCAATAGCAGCCTGTAATTTTTCATATGTTTCAGAATAATCTGCCTGCGTTACTGTTTTCACAAAGTATTTATCCTGAGATTTGTTATAATCATCAACAATATCCTGGACGACCTTTACTGCCGTCTTTCCGCCTGAATACCAAAAATCTACTTCTGTCTTTCCTTTCATATTTTCAGTTCCATGTGCCTGACTATTCTCTGATGTAGTATTACCTGTACTACACCCCATCAAGGAAGTTGTCAACATCGCAATTGTCATTAATGTACCTAATAATCTTTTTTTCATTTCAAATTTGTCCTTTCTATCTTTGTCTTTTTAACCTTTTACTCCGGTATCTCCACCTATACCATCTATAAACCATTTTTGTGCAAAAGCAAACATAATCAACAATGGTATTACAATCACTGCACTCGCAGCCATAACAAGTGACCACTCTGTTCCGTATGCACCACCTTCAATAAAAAAACTCCTCAAGCCTTGTGATACCATATATTTATCAGAATCATTAGTTATTAAAGACGGCCACATATAATTATTATACGAAGCAATAAAGCTCATTAATCCAAATGTAATAAAAGATGATTTAGTCATAGGAAATACAACCAAGTGCAATATTCTAAAATGCGAAGCTCCATCAATCTGTGCTGCTTCTACCATCGCACTTGGCACCTGCATAAATGCCTGTCTTAATAAAAATATACCAAAAATACTAACCGAACTTGAGATAATCAATCCAGTATATGTATTAAGCAGCTGATGATTTGCAAGAATTATATAGCTTGGAATATATGTTGCCGCAGTTGGAAGCATGTAAGTCACCATAATTATTCCAAACAAAATGCCGCGACCTTTAAATTTCATAAACACAATTGCATATGCAATCAAAGCTCCTGTTATAATCTGAATAAATACAATAGCTAATGAGATTAATAAACTATTAACAATATATCTTGGTATCGGAGAATTAAAGATAACTGTTATAAAGTTCTCCCAATGCAGACTTTGTGGTAAAAATTTACTTGTATCCATTATTTCTTCTTTTGTTTTAAATGCACTGACTACCATCCATAAAAACGGAAACGCAGTAAAAACTCCGACTATAATCAATATAATCCATTTTACAATTGCATCTATCCGATCTATTACTGTATATTTCTTAACCATAAACACGCTCCTAATAATTCACCCATTTCTTAGATCCGTAAAACTGAATCGTTGAAAGTAAAACCGTAATTATAATCATGACAACTGCAACAGCTGTTGCCTGCCCCATATTATATTCCTCAAATCCTAATTGATAGTACATATACAATAGCGTTCTAGTGCTTCCACTCGGTCCACCCTGTGTCAAAATTTGAATCTGGTCATATGCCCGAAGCGAATTAACCATAGTAATGATCATCAAAAAGAACGTAGTTGGTGAAATATTTGGAATTGTAATGTATTTAAATTTATGCCATTTACCGCCACCATCAAGTGCACATGCTTCATACAATGCTTCAGGTACTTTTTCCAAAGCAGACAAATAAAAAATCATTGCATATCCTATACTCTTCCAGACCGTAACTATTATTACAGACAGCATTGCTGTCTGCGAACTACTAATCCATTTCAAACCGGGCAATCCAAAGAAAGATAATACCAAATTCGCCAAGCCTTTGTCCGGTTGAAAAATCCATGTCCACACAATTGATATGGCAACCGTAGGCGTAATCCAGGGTGAAAAGAAAACAAATTTTATAATTCCGCTCCCCGGAAATGGTTTTTGTAGAAATACCGCAAGTACAAGTCCTATCACTATTGTTGGCACAAGAGTACCTATTGTAAAAATAAGTGTATTTAATAAGGCCTCATAAAATCGAGTATCTTTAAATAATGAAATATAATTTTTTAAAAATACAAAATGATATGTAGGTGTCATATAATCCCAATCCGTAAAGCTAATCCACACTGATCTGCAAATCGGATATACCCAAAACACAAATAACGGAATAAGCGCCGGAATTGTAAACACTAAGACACTTATTCTTTTCTTTAAATATCTTTGTTTATTCATATTGATACCCTTTATTTTGTTCGTTATATTTAAAATAGCTATTTTCATGAACATAACTATAATAGTATTTCATGTACACATTGTCAATATGAAATTTATTTTTTTATAAAAAAAGAATGCTCCTACTACCACGTAGCGAAGCATTCTTTCACATATATATTGCACTATTTTATTTATTTCTGCTTGTTCTTTAATTCACCCATATATTTCTTCGCATCCTTCATAAAGCTGATTGTTATCAAAACAATAACTATGCCTATCGGAAATGCAGCAACTATACTTACAGACTGTAAGTTACTCATAGAGCTCTCAGCAAATAACAGAGCAATTGGTAAAAGTATAAGCAGTATGCACCACATCAGCTGAATGAGTTTGTGCGGCTGCTCATCCTCACCTAATTTCCTATAGCTGTAACATGATACAGTTAAAGCAATAGAATCAAATGATGTAGCATAAAAAGCAATCATTGTCACTAAAACTATTATCATTATCAAAGGTGCACATGGCAATGTCTTAAGAATAGTAACTATCAACTCATATAAATCACCACTCTTGTTGTACTGCGCAATAAAATCTGCTGCTCCTGACATCTGTTTTCCCATTGAATAGTTACCTAAGATGATAAAGCTGATGAGCGTAGAGCCAACACCAAATCCATATCCTCCAAGAATTGTCTGTCTGATAGTTCTTCCTCTTGATATATTTCCAATAAAGAAAGGAGCTGCTACACACCATACCATCCAGTAAGCCCAGTAATATATGGTCCAGTCCTGAGGAAAGTTGGTTTTACGTAATGGATCGGTATACGTAGATAATCCTATAAAATTCTGCACCATAGTGCCAAGAGATGACAACCCGGTCTCAAGAATATATCTTGTTTCACCGCCAAACAGCAGTACAATAGCAAGCAGTCCAAAGAAGAAATAGATACAGACTTTTGCCAAAATGCTTATTCCCTTAAATCCATGTAATAATGAATATGTATAAACTATACATGTAATTATAAGGATAATGATATTGATTGCGGTTCTGCTAAGCGATATATGGAACACATCTCCGATAATTGTTGCCATAAGAGGTGTTGCAACACTAAATGTGGTTGCTGTTCCTGCTAAAAGTGCAAATACAGCTAACAGGTCTATAATACGTCCTGCAAAACCATCTGTGTGTTTTCCAAGAACAGGTCTGCATGCTTCCGAATATTTCTGACGGTTTCTTTTCCTTACATGAAGCATAAAACCAAATGCAACTGCTAAAACAAGATAAAATGCCCATGGAATAAAGCTCCAATGAAACAGAGGAAATACACCGGCCCATTCCTGTATGCTTCCAAGCTCCTTAATGTGGGGATTGGTTGCATACATAATCCACTCAGAAAATGAGTAGAAAAGAATATCTGCTGCCAGACCACATGTGAACATCATGCATCCCCATGAAAAGAATGAGTACTTTGGTTTTTCATCCGGCTCTCCAAGAACAATATCTCCATACTTCGAACCAGCTATAAATATAGATATCAAAAATATGCCTAAACCTATAATCAGGTAATAAATGCCAAACGTATCTCCAAAGAAAAATCTCACCTGACTGAGTATGGCATTTGACTGCTCAGGTAATGCAAAAAATAAAATACACAATGCCACAATTATTGCTAATGGCACAAGTGTGATAATCCAATCAATTTTTTTCTCTTTCATAATACTAATCCTCCATATATTTCTTATAGCTGCTATCTATCTCAGCAAGCTCCTGCAAATTGTCGATTTCAATAATATCGCCTTTTTGCATCTCATATATGCCAAGCTGATATTCATCCGGATAGCAGAACATTGCAACGTCATCCCAGTATATCTGAGTATTTTTTTTGTTCTCAAATTCCATTTCAAGATGTTTTTTCAGTTTGCGCCCATCTGCCGCAGTCCATCTGGAGATGCTATAAAGCTGCCATCCATGACTTCCGCCACTCCTGCTGCAGGATGTTACAATTCCATCTTCTACTGTCTGAAGCCACTCATCTGTTTCATCATCAGTCCATACACTGTTATAACCCGAGCGTTCGAATTCTTTTGATAGAATTTCAGGATTATATATAATCTGGTCCCCATCAAGAATAATTGCATCCTCAATATGATCTCTTGCAACATATAGTGATGAAATATTATTGCAGCTTTCATAATAAGGATTTTCAATTATAGTAACTCCCGGATATTCATTCTCTAATTCATAAAACTGTTCCTTTAAATATCCGGCAACAATATAAATCTCCGTTATTCCATTATCATGTAAACCTTCAATAACCGTATCTATCATACGCTTTCCATTCACCCTTACCAATGGCTTCGGAGTGGTCAGCGTTACCGGTCTCATACGATTCCCCAGTCCTGCTGCCATAATAATCGCGCGTTTTACTTCATGCATTCTTAATTATCCTCCAATTTCTGCATTTCATCCTGTACTACTTTGTAATAATCCTTTGCATATCTGTACTGTCTGAGTGAATATTCACCAAAATCAACGCCCAGATTTCTCTTATACTCACACCAGTTACTCCATAAAAGTCCGCATACTGCAATATAACAATAAATCTTTATTCGGATTTCAGCTGAACACCCTTCTGTGAAATATGCATCAATTAACTTATCCACATGCTCCCTGTCATACATGGAATATATGCAGAACATGGCTATATCTACGTGCGGATCCTGCATTCCTGCATATTCCCAGTCAATAAGTCTGATGTCCTCATTTCCATCTTCATTCTTAACAAAAAGGAAATTATCCGGAACAGCATCAATATGCGTAAGAACCTTTTCATTTACATGAGCTTCTATATACGGTCTGAGTGAAAGGACATTTTCCTTAGTCTGCCTGTAATGTCTGTATGCAGAAGGCGAACCATCCCACAGGCTCTCATAAAACTCAAGCTGACCGAATATATCAAATTCATGATTTACTTTAAGCTTCATCTCATGAAATTCTCTGAGACGCTTCATGCATTTACAAACATCATCATTATTTTCCGGATCACATACTCTCGCATTTTCCAAAAACGCAGTAATTTTATATCCGTTATCCGGATTAATGTATGCAATATCATCACATATATGTCTGCCATCAATAGTATTATAAACCATTGCTTCATTACGTCTGTTTATCAGCTGATCTGTTCCCTCTCCCGGAATTCTCATGATATATTTTTTTCCTTTACATGAGAATAGGAACGAGCGGTTTGTCATGCCCTTTTTCAATACCGTAATATCTACAATATCATCCGCTGATACAGATAAAGCATCGCAGATAACCTGTATTGCATCAGTTTTCAGATGATTTGAATCGCTGTCCATCTCTCTGAGCTGCTCATATGTGTTGATTTCAACCACATCCCACGAATGCACTACCCTGGCAGTAATAAACATTCTGTCCTTATCATACAGTGCAGTTTCCCAAAAGGCACCATCATTAGCCGAATTACTACACAGTTTTTCAATTCTGCCTTTGACAATTTGTGCATCATCATCAAGCAGATAGCTAATTCCTATCATAGCATTGCCTCCGGCAGCCTTCGGTATGGTAACCAGTTCCATTTTTCTATTAACACGCACCGTGCTGTCATCATCAATCAAATCACTGACCATATACCAGGAATATAATTCATGGTGATGGTACGGATTCTTGTCACACCATATATCACACGGTATGATATATGTATTTGATAAATGATTCAAAACCTTCTTTACTGAATAAAGATTATTTTTAGTCGTATACTCTTCATTGACAACGAGCTCCACTCCAAAATCATCGATGAGATACTCATACCTCTCTTTCATAAAGCCGACAACTACATATATCTCATAAATTCCCACTTCATGAAGCTGCCTGATTGTCCGCTCTATAAGAACTTCCCCATTTACCTCTAATAGTCCCTTTGGAATCTCAGTATTTATAGGCACCATTCGCATGCCATATCCAGCTGCAAGAATCACAGCATTCCTCGGAGCCTTTTCTTTGAATTCTTTAAGTGCCTTAGGTGTAACAGCACATTTTTCATTTATATAACCTTGATTCATCAATTCTTTTATTGATTTATTTACAACTCCCAGAGAATGACCGGATATCTCTGATATTTCTCTTTGGTTTGTAACAGAATGATGATATAACGTGTTCAGTATATCTTTCTCTTGTTTGTTCATGTTCACCTCTCCTTATGCCTTTATGAACATTCATAATATTACACCTTTTTATTTAAAAAATCAACCCTTAACTATATTTTTCCAAACAAAAAACGCACCAAACCTGGCGCGTTTTTTACTCATAAATATAAATAAATTAATTATTGCTGAATATCCTTTGCAGAGCTTAAGGTTACTTCAACCTTGCTCTCTTCATACTGTCTGCCACTCTGGCGGGCAACGGTAAGAGTAACCTTATCTCCGGCCTTGTAGCTCTTTAATGCTGACTGCAGCTCTGTCATAGAGGAAATCTTTGTGCTGTCAACAGCAGTGATGATATCTCCCTCCTGTAAGCCGGCATTTGCGGCACCTGAGCCTGCTGAAACAGATGAAACATACACACCCTGTGGGAAGCCGTAGGCTACCATCTCAGATGAAACATCGCCACCCTTTATTCCAAGGTATGCCTGATTCTCGTTTGTATACTTTCCATCCTGAATGAGGCTCTCAATAATAGGCTTTGCAACTGACATAGGAATTGCATATCCGATACCCTCAACATCTGTCGAAGAATATTTTACGGAGTTGATACCGATAACCTCACCGTTTTCATTTAAGAGTGCTCCACCACTGTTTCCAGGGTTTATTGCTGCATCTGTCTGGATGAGATTGTTGTTAGTTACAGTCTCGCCTGTCTGTGAATCCTGTGTAGTGACAGTTCTGTTAAGCGCACTTACTATACCTGTTGTGACAGACTGTCCGTATCCGAGTGCATTGCCTATAGCGATTGCCGGACTTCCAACAGCTACACTATCAGAATCTCCGATTGTTGCAATCTTGATATTTGAGTAAGTATCTTTTCCAAGGTCTGCTTTCTTTACACGTACAACTGCAAGATCGTCATCCGGATCTGTTCCTCTGATTTCTGCCTTTACCACTGAATCATCATCAAACTGTACTGTGAGCTCCTCTGAATCTGCCACAACATGATTGTTTGTAGCAATATAAAGATAATCATCATCCTCACTCACAATAATTCCTGAGCCACAACTCTGAGACTGCTGTGACTGCTTTCCGAAAAAGCTGTTGTAGGTGACTGTACCTGTATTTGTGATAGCAACGATGCTAGGCATAACCTCATCGACAATAGATGATACATCTGTCAGATCCTTTGCATCCCCTGAGGATGTCTGCTTAGTCCCACCGGATGTTGTAGTTGTAAGCTTTGCACTTGCAGTAGAAGAATTTGAAATAGCTCTCGTGCCAATATAGCTTACTCCTGTGAAAACGCCGCCTCCGACGAGTCCGAAGATAAGAGCTGCCGCTACTGTCTTTGCTGCAAATGGTCCAAATGCACCAGGCTTTCTAGGTGCTCTCTGTTTCTTAGGCTTTGCAGTCTGCTGGTATGCCTGACCATTCATATTCATCCGGCTATATGAGTTGTCTGTCGAACCGGCTGATGCGCCGCCATATGCATTATTATTTGTGCCTGAATTATATGCCTGATTAGAATAAGGCTGGTTTGCATATGACTGATTTGTATTTGCCTGTCCTGCTGCAGAAGCCTGCGAGTACGGATTGTAGCTCTGTGAATAGCTTTCCGCTGATGTATTATTAGTCTGTGCAGCCTTCTGTGACTCATCCGGATTGTAAGGATTACCCGACATTGTGAAATTTACATTGTTTGTATTGTTATTTGTACTGTTAGTATTATTTGTATTATTTGTGTCATTCATATTTCCATAATTGTTATCCATAATAATTTCTCCTTTCGTTTATATTTAGAAGTATACTGTCAATCTGTGTTTAATTTGTGACGGGATTATTTATTTTTTCATAAATCAGTTAACTATTTATAGTCTATGTTCCCCATTGCAGGCCACTATGCGATTATAAAAATAACTGCTCATCGGCAGATGCACCTATGAGTCTGCGATAAATAGAAATTGCAGAATATCAATACATCCCTGCTAATGAACAGTTACCATAAATCATATATTAAATTTCAATTCCGTTCTTCTCAAGAAGAGCTCTCGCTGTTTCAACCGAATCTGTACCTGTCGCATTCTTTACAGGTGCAAACTCCTTCTCTCTGTCTACCTCAAATGGCAGGCTATTGTCCATCATGTATACCATATCGAGGATGAGTGTCTCGAACTTGTATGCATTCGGAGTCTCAGGCTTATGCTCTGTACCATTCTCATCAATGTAAGGCACCTTCTTCTCTACCACATGAAGTGGAAGGCTCTTCTCTGCGATAGCCATGAGCTTGTCCACGCGGAATAAATAGTTTAAGATAACACCAAAGCCATACTGCAATGAACCATTCTCGTTCTTTGCCTCTGCCATCTCAGGAGTAAGCTCGTAATACTCAACAATCGAAGGCTTGCCATTCTCAAGACACATAGCGCCGACTCTCTCGTATGGATCGCACTTTCTGACCACCTTAGAACCGCTGACACAGCCGGACTCGATTGTAGCACCTACAAATACAGGATCTGCAATCTGCTGAAGCACATTGTCCACAGCAAATACATTGAGCCACTCAACACCCTTGTCCTTCAAATCCTTGTCAAGACCGGCATTGATGAGTGACTTGAACCATCCACCGTTTCCGTTTGGTGACATGGCAAGTGAATCCTCAGATTTCATGAGCAGATTTCCATCAAAATCAACTGCCGGAACCATCTCCTGCACGAAAAACTTCACATAGTCCTTGTTGTATCCAAAATAGTCGTGCTCTTCAAAGAACTCTCTTGTCATGCTATCATTTATCTCGCTTGTCATAACATACAGAGGCACCCATGTACCGGTCTGATTTGTAACCTTCATGAGGTTTGCGACAAGCTGCTCAAAGATGTAGAGTTCCTTTGTCTTTCCGATATTGAACATGCCCTTAGCCTTGTCAAAGCCAAGACGTGTACCCTGTCCACCGGCAAGAAGAATTGCACCAACCTTGCCATTCTTGACAGCATCAAAACCTGTTGCAAGGTATTTGTCCTTATTTGCCTCTATCTCTGAAAGCTCCATAGCAGCAAGCGGTGAAAATGTACCTCTCTGCTGCTCCTTGTTGTGAATCATATCAAGGTATGACCAGTCCATGTGCTCAAGCTGGCTCTCAAGCTTAGCCGGGGCTTCCTCTGTTAAGAATTTCTTTAAGTATTTCTGATTGGTTGCTGTGATTTTTTCTTTAATTTCTGTTTTCATAAATTCTCCCTTGTTCTTGTAATTTAGTTGTTATTTAATCATTGATTTTCCATTAACTATTCATTAGTTATAGGTTATTACATTATTAATCATATTAAATTATGTGGGACCAATCTATTGATTGGCCCCGGATATATTGTTCATATAAATATTGTTTTATAAAACTTATTGCTTATAACAGCTAAATAAATACCATCAGGTAATTACTCATCTGAATCATCTGATGATGATTTCGTTCCAGAATTATTTTCAGACTCCGACTGACTGTTCTTTAATGAATCCTGCTTATCCTTATTCTTTTTCTTTGCCCCTTCGGTTCCATCAGAACCAACAGTATCATTGTACTGTGAGAGATCAAATGCAGAAGTCTTTGACGTAACACCTGTTTTTTTAGCAATCTTGTCACTGACACTTTGAACTGTCTCAGTTGGCTGATAATCAGTCTCATTAAACAGAAACTGATGAAGTTTGGAAACATTCTGTGCTAAATCAATTGGAATAACTGTATCCCCAGTAGATGAAAGATTCATTGTAGTCAGCTCAAATGGGAAGCCTGTTGTCTCCTTCATCTGAAACTTTGTAACATAAGAAGCATACTGTAATATCTCGGTAGCTGTAAAGTTTGTACTTATCTGACTCATGATATCTTTACACATCTCTGTGAGCGAGCCTAAATCTGACTGCTTAGCCTTGTCAAGCATAGCCTGAAGCACAATTCTCTGACGAGATGCCCTTAAGAAATCATCACCGGAGGTGCTTCTGATACGTGCATAGCATGTAGCCTGAGTTCCATCAAGATGCTGCATACCATCCCCCTCAAGATAAGGAGTATTATATCCTGTAGTATAATCAACCTCAGGAATCAGATAATTGATTTCCTTCATCTCCGCCTTAGTAATCTCAAGATCAAGACCTCCGATATCATCTATAGCATCTACGAGAGCCTTCCAGTCAACACAAACATACTTCGTAATATTCAAATCCAAATTTGAATTAAGCATAGCTACTGCTCTCTTTGCCCCACCATTAGCATATGCTGCATTTGCCTTTGCAAACTTTCCATTGCCTATAGGCAGATACGTATCTCTGTAGACAGAAACAAGCTGAACCTCCTTAGTATCATAATTCAGACTAGCGATCATGATACAATCGGAATGCCCCTCATTGTATGAACCATTACTTCTGTTATCCAGACCAAACAACGCTACATTGAGATATCCATGCATATTGGCAAGAGCATCATCATCAATATCCTCATTGATTCCGGCCTCACTAGCTGTCAGCGCATCCTCATATTTAACCTGTCCGAGTGTCTTATTATAAGCCCAAACCACTAACAGAACAATTAACAGCAACAGGATTTCAAATACAAAAAGTATAATCTTCTTACGTCCACTTCTTCTCTTTTTTCTTCTTCTCTTCTTTGCCATGTTATTTTTCCTTTTTCCTATGAATGTAAAGCCACGCGTCTGCGTAGTCCTGACGCTCCTTCTCCGACATATTAGTATACTTTCCAAACTCCAGATTCGTCAGACGCATCTGCGGCCTGCCACACTTGAAGCATTCAACCTCTTTCCTTCTTGAAACCATCCGTATCCAGCCACAATCCGGGCAAATGTATATTTTCATCATAGTCCTTATTCAAACTGTCCGAGAACCTCAGCTGACAAAGCATCAAGCTTAGCCTGTGAATCTTCAAGAGACACTCCTTTAACTCCGAAATAGAATTTAATCTTAGGCTCTGTACCAGAAGGGCGTACACAGCACCAAGCGTTATCGTTAAGTTCGTAGTAAAGTACATTAGAAGAAGGAAGACCTGTCGGCTCAACCTTTCCTGTTGTCATATCTTTTCTTGTGTCATTCTTGTAATCACGGATAGCAAGCACCTGATAATCACCAAATTTCTTTGGCTCAGCGGCACGTGCCTTTGTCATAATCTCATTTATCTGTGCGGCACCATCAATACCCTTTAAGGTCATTGTGGAAATGCCCTCTCTGTAGTAGCCATACTTCTCATACATGTCAATCATGCCATCCCAGAGAGTCTTGCCCTGTGACTTGTAGAAGGCAGCTACCTCACACAGCATACAAACTGCTGCTGGAGCATCCTTGTCCCTTGCATATGTGCCCGGCAGACATCCGTAACTCTCCTCCATACCGAATACATAATTGTTGCAGCCGGTTTTTTCAAATTTGAGCATCTGCTCTCCGATATACTTGAAACCTGTTAAAACCTCGATATGCTTTACGCCATATGCTGCCGCAATTGCCTTACCCATATCTGTAGAAACAATTGACTCAACAAATGCAGGATTCTCAGGCAGAGTACCATTGGCACTCTTCTGGCTTAAAATATACTCACCGATAAGCATAGCTGACATATTTCCTGTAAATGTCACATACTCACCTGTCTTTGTATCCTTGCAGTATACACCGAGTCTGTCGGCATCAGGGTCAGTTGCTAAAACGATATCAGCATCCTTTTCCTTTGCAAGCTCAAGTGCAAGCTTCCATGCATCAGGATTCTCAGGATTTGGATAAGGACATGTAGGGAAATTGCCATCAGGCACTGCCTGGCTTGGCTCAATGTATACATTCTCAAAGCCCATATCCTTAAGTACTCTCTGTACAGGGCGAAGACCTGTGCCGTGAAGTGGTGTGTAAACGATCTTGATATCCTTTGCCATAGCCTTGATAATCTCTGGATGGATAGAAAGCTTGCGGAGCTCTCCGAAATATCCCTCCTCAACCTCATCAGAGATGACATTGTAAAGACCAGCCTCAATAGCAGCAGCTTTGTCCATAGTCTTTACCTGGTCAAATGATGTAACCTTTGCCACCTCAGCCATGATGCTTGTATCATGAGGTGGAGTAACCTGTGCCCCATCCTCCCAGTATACCTTGTATCCATTGTACTCACGAGGATTGTGGCTTGCTGTGATAACAACACCGGCTATTGTACCGAGTGTCCTTACTGCGTATGACAGCTCAGGAACAGGTGCGAGCTGTGGGAATACATATGTCTTGATTCCGTTAGCTGCAAGACAGAGTGCTGTGGCATCTGTGAACTCATCATGCATATTACGTGAGTCATGTGCGATTGCAACACCTCTCTTTACTGCGTCCTCTCCCTGTGAAAGTATGTAATTCGCCAATCCCTGTGTAGCCTGACGGACTGTGTATATATTCATCCTGTTGGTGCCGGCTCCTATTACACCACGAAGACCTGCTGTACCAAACTCAAGTGTGCGATAGAATCTGTCCTCTATCTCCTTATCATCACCCGCGATAGCCTTAAGCTCTGCCTTTGTGGCCTCATCAAAATATGGGTCTGTACACCATTTCTCGTACTCCGCTCTAAAATCCATTTATATTAACCTCCTGTGTCAGCTAGTAATAAGCCTATTAATGTTAACTATACCGATTTTACCACATTAACGTGCATTTGAAAAGTTTTAGTTCCTTAATATTTTTTTAAACACCAGGCTCCTCATCCAAAGTGGCATCATACAGACAACAAACTGTGCCGCAACCGTAACAAAATAATCCGCCGCACTTATGGTTCCTGTCTTTAAAATACGCTTTCTTCCTGCCTTGTATTTAAGGAAATAATCAAAGCCGCCACGCCTCTTCAGCATATCATCACCGGTTCTGGCATACACAAGAGTCTCACCTATATTTGCCATACGACAGTGATTTCTGATCATATTCGCCCAAAGAAGAGAATCCTCCATAAGCAGGCAGTCCTGATAATTGCCTGCAGCAAGCACCGCAGACCTTTTGTACATCACAGTCATGTGATTGAACGCATCGCGCTTTCTCTGATACTGCTTTATCACATAATTTCCGAGAGGCACTGTCCTCTCCGATAAAATATTACGTGTATCATCGGAAAACTCGCTGATGTAGCCGCCTATGATATCAAGCCCCGGATTTTCCGAAAAAGCATTCAGCTGTCTCTCAAACCGGTCAGGCACACATATATCATCCGTATCCATTCTGGCCACAAGCTCATTAGAGCAATGCTTTATGCCTTCAGCAAGTGCAAGACCGAGCCCGCTGTTTTTTTCAAGCTTTACCGTAACAAAACTTATTTCCGAAGGCCTGCATTCATAATCTCTGATTGCCTCATAAAGCTCCTCTGTCAGCTGGCCATCCTCCACCAGCACCATCTCATCCGGTAAAACAGTCTGCGAATATATGCTTTCCATACACTCCCTGAAATACTCAGGCTTTTCCTTGTAATAAATTGACAGTAAGACTGAAAATTTGACTTTATTCATAAGTATCATCCTCCCAGACAAGTAAACTAATGTATTACCGCAAGCACAGTCTCTATACACAGTCTGATATCATTTATCAGTGAAAATCTCTTAAGATACTTAAGATTGTACCTCATCTTGCCCGGCAGCACCTTGTGGATATATGTGTAATCCACATCATCAGAAGCCTCCAGAAGCCTGTCCTCATCCTTGTACCTGATGCTTGCCTCACTTGTGATTCCGGCAGGCATCAGAAGTGTCGCCATCATCGCAGGTGTATATGCCATGACATACTTCTCCACCTCTGGTCTTGTGCCAACAAAGCTCATATCACCACATAGCACATTTATAAGCTGCGGAATTTCATCAAGCCTGTACTTTCTGATGACAGCACCGACTCTTGTGATTCTTGAATCCCCACCGACAGTCACCAGTGAACCCTTTTTGTCAGCATCATTCACCATAGTTCTGAACTTGAATATGCGAAACTTCCTGCCATACTGCGTGATACGCTCCTGTCTGAAAAAAACAGGTCCTCTGCTATCTACCTTTATCCAGACAGCAAGGACCAGTATAACAGGCGAAAGCAGCACAAGAAGAACAGCGGACATAATCACATCAAAAATGCGTTTGAATACCATGCTTGTCCTCTTTCTGCTCAGATGCCTGTAATATTTAAGTGTAAAATCATTTTTCATGAATGTAGGAATCTCTCCCCATGTTCTCCATCTACTCATGTAAAATCTCCAATAAATTATTAATTATATACTCCACATCCTCATCGCTAAGCTTTGTGTTAAGAGGAAGTGTAATCTCATTCTCATACTGATGATAAGCGTTTGGAAAATCAGCTATGTCAAAGCCCATATTCTTATATGCAGTCATCATCGGAAGCGGCTTGAAATGCACATTTGTGGCGATACCCCGCTCCGCCATCTGCACTATAAGCTCATTGCGCCTGTCCACGCCGATGCCCGGTATGCGAAGCAGATACAGATGCCCGCTCGATGTATGCCTGTCTGTAAAATGAGGCACAGTCAAGAGACCAAGCGGCTTAAATGCCTCGTCATAGCGCTCTATAATATCACGGCGCCTCTTGAGAAGCCCCTCATATCTGTCAAGCTGTACCAGACCAATAGCAGCCTGTATATCAGTCATATTGCACTTATACGAAGGAGCCACAATATCATACTCCCAGTTGCCCAGACCATTCTTGTGCAAAGCATCCTTTGTCTGTCCGTGGAGTGAAAGCAGCATAAACTGCTTGTAGATATACTCGTCATCAAAGCCCTCTATAGGTCTCCAGGTGAGTGCTCCTCCCTCTGCGGTGGTCAGATTCTTGACCGCATGGAATGAAAAGCTTGTAAAATCAGCTACATTGCCACACATAATCCGCTCACCTGCTCTCATGTAAGAAGCACCAAAAGCATGAGCTGAGTCAGCCGCCACAATCACACGTCCGATTGCCCTCTGCACATCATTTGACGGATGAAAAAGAGCCTTCTTTCTCTCCACAATATCAAAAATCCTGTCATAGTCGCAAGGCACACCTGCAATATCAACCGGCACGATAACCTTTGTCTTTTCTGTAATAGCGGCTTCTAAGGCATCGTAATCCATCTCAAATGAATCAGGTGCTACGTCTATAAACTTAAGCGCTGCACCTACATGCACAGCAGGGCTTGCAGATGCAGTATATGTGTATGCGCTTGTGATGACCTCATCACCTGCACCTATTCCCAGGAATCTGAGTATCGACTCAAGACACGCAGTAGCAGAGCCAAGAGCTACAGCCTTATCCGTGCCGCATAGCTTAGCAATCCTCTTCTCAAACTCCTTGGTTCTTGGACCTGTTGTAATCCAACCGCTTCGCAGTGCATCAGCAACAGCTGACACCTCTGCCTCTGTTATATCAGGTGGTGAAAATGAAATCTGTCTCTTTTCCATAGTTATGTTCCTCGCTTCCGGCATAAAATATGCCAAACATCCGGCTTTTACAGTCTATATTATAAGCTTCAAAAGATATTTAGTTCTCCAGGTCAGGATGATATGTCTTGACCACAGAGGCCACTATCTGCTTGATATCCTTTGCTTCTGAGGTGCATGCCTTCTCGAGCATCTCAAGCTGCTTCTCAAAGAGCTCATCATCCATCTCAATAGGCTCACCCACATGAATCAGCTTGTTCGGAGTCTCCTTGAGACCCTCCTCGCTCATCAGCATCTCCTCGTAGAGCTTCTCGCCCGGACGCAGACCTGTGTATACAATCTGAATATCCACATCCGGCTCCAGTCCTGAAAGCCTGATAAGGTTCCTAGCCATATCATCAATCTTGACCGGCTCTCCCATGTCGAGCACGAAAATCTCGCCTCCGTGAGCATAGAGCCCTGCCTGCAGCACAAGCGCCACAGCCTCCGGAATTGTCATAAAATACCTGATAATACGCTTGTCCGTCACAGTAACAGGACCGCCATCCTCTATCTGCTTCTTAAACAGAGGTATAACACTACCATTGCTGCCAAGCACATTTCCAAAACGCACAGCAACAAAATCAGTCTCCGTCTGCCTGTTCATCATCTGTATAACCATCTCACACAGACGCTTTGATGCACCCATGATATTGGTTGGATTAACCGCCTTATCCGTAGAGATAAGCACGAACTTCTTCACATGGTACTCTGCTGCAATCCTTGAGAGCTTTAATGTGCCAAGCACATTGTTTTTTATTGCCTCATTCGGGCTTTCCTCCATCAGCGGTACATGCTTATGTGCTGCCGCATGATAAATAATCTCCGGATGATATGTCTGGAATACATAGTGCAGCCTGTTAGTATTGCGCACCGAGCCAATCAGCGTCTCCACCCTTACATAAGGATATTTGCGCTTCAGCTCCTGCTGTATATCGTATGCATTATTCTCGTAAATATCAAAAATGATAAGAAGCTTCGGATCCTCCCTGGCTATCTGACGGCAAAGCTCACTACCTATTGAGCCACCGCCACCTGTAACCATGACCACCTTGCCCTGTAAAAATGAATGAATACCGTCATTATCCACAACAACCGGATCTCTGCCCAGCAAATCCTCAATGCTTACCGGACGCAGATTGGAAACCGACACTCTTCCGTCCACCATCTGATAGATTCCCGGAACCACAGACACATCACAGCCGGTATCCTTACAAATATTGAGTATATCCTTCCTGTCCTTACCGGATGTAGAAGGTACAGCATACACAATTTTCGTGATATCATACTTCTCAACCATCTCTGGAATGTCATTTCTGTTGCCGACAATAGGCACGCCGTCTATAAAGCGTCCCAGCTTCGCCGGATTGTCATCTATGATGCAGCAGGCCTTTGTGTGCAGATGTGAGCTCATGATAAGCTCCCTGATAAGCATCCTGCCCGCATTTCCGGCTCCTATAATCATGACCTTCTCATCACCGTTTGCAGAGCCTCTCTGCTCAAGCATCTTCTGACCTGTCCTGAAAAATCTGTACGCAAAACGACACGCTGTGCACAGTGCAAAGCTGAGCATCAGTCCGATAATCCAGAAGGCATACGGCATCTTAATCTCATACACCTCATGAATAGTAACGCTCACAACCGCAAGCACCAGAAAGGCACCAATAATATGCATAAATTCATTGATGCTCGCAAAACGCCATATACTGTGGTAAAGTCTGAAAATATAAAACACCACAAGTGAAATCACCATAAACAATGGCACAATGTGCAGATAACCCTCCAAAAACGAGAGCGGAATATGTGAATATGAAAACTCAAACCTGATCATCAAAGCGAAAAAGAATGAGATTGCAATGATGCACATATCAATAAAAGCAAGAACCAATGCCCTGAAAACCCATTGCTTGTCATTGCCCATGTATGCGTCCGGCTTCTCCGGACCATCGTATTTTGTTTTGTCTTTTCGATTATTTGTATCTTTTTTCATGTCAAGTCTATTACTCATACAGGATTTTCTCCTTCTGTCCCACACTGCAAAAAGCAGCTTCTATATCCATATGTAAATCAACTTCTCATAAACTGCGTTTAAATTTACGTTTTATTATACCATATACACACTATTATAGTTCTTATTATTTTATTAAATATACCACATTTAGCGATTTTTGAAAACAAACAGCTTGCTTATCACATAGTTGAGCACCACCACAACCACCTGCGCTGCCAGCTTCACCCACATGCTAGGATAGTCCAGAAGCGTGATAAAAATAAAGATAATAGTCTCTTCAATAACAAGCGTGATGAATCTGCCACTGAAAAAAGCAAACATCTGTACTAAAAATGCCGTCTTGGTGGGCGTTGCAGCCTTAAACACCCACTTCTTGTTGGTAACATATGAAAAAAGAACAGCAAACACCCATGCCAGTGCGTTCGCAATCAGCTCATTGATACCAAAGAATACATTAAAAATGGCATATGAGCCTATGCTGATCACAAAGGTCATATTGCCAAAAAACGTGTATAAAACAAGCTCCTTAAACTCCTCTTTCCTGTTTCGTATTATAATATTATCCATTTCTCCACCTATGTGACAGGCTTTAGCCCCTGTCGTAATTTATACGTGTAAGTTGATAGTAATGTTAATTTGCGATTTTTATATAATAACTGCATAGCCAAAATAAGTCAATATGTGATATGATATCTGCATGAAAAAGAAAACACAAAAAAACAAGAGTATAAAACTAAACTACATATATAATGTGAGCTACCAGATACTCACACTGATTACACCGCTTATCACAGCGCCGTACCTCTCGAGGGTGCTTAAGGCAGACGGAATAGGTGCATACAGCTATACCTACTCACTGGTATCATACTTTATCATGTTTGCCGCACTGGGCACTGTAAACTACGGAAACAGGGAAATATCATACCTGCAGGAGGACAGAGCGAAACGCACAAAAACCTTCTGGGAGATAGAGCTTCTATCCGTCATCAGTGTGATTGTGTGTCTTTGCGCATATATGGTATTCACACTTGCATTTGGGCACTCACCACTCAAAAAGCACCTGCTATTGATTGAAGCCGTGTACCTGATATCAGTTGCTTCTGATATCTCCTGGCTGTTTCAGGGACTTGAGGAATTTGGCAAAATAGTCGGTCGAAACGTGATTTTTAAAATCATAAACATTGCTTTTATCTTCATCGCCGTGCGCTCAGAGAGTGATTTGCTCATATATGTGGCAGGAGTATGTCTATTAGAGCTTTTTGCCAATATATCCATCTGGTTTTACCTGCCTCAATATGTTGACAGACCAAAGCTTAAGGAGCTTAAACCATTCTCTCATCTAAGGGCTACTCTCACACTATTTGTACCAACTATAGCGACAACCATATACACAGCGCTTGACAAAACCATGCTCAACAACATAACCGGCAGCATGACAGAAAACGGCTACTATGAGCAGGCCAACAAGATATCCAAAATGGTGCTCATGCTCGTAACCTCACTCGGTACTGTGATGCTTCCAAGAATAGGAAGAGCCTTCAGTGAAAATAAAAAAGACGAAGTAAAAGCCCTCCTTTATAAGAGCTTTCAATTCGTCTGGTTTATAGGTCTTGCCCTGTGCTTTGGCCTGATAGGCATCGCGCGCAATTTCTCGCCATGGTTTTTCGGGCCTGGATATGAAAAGGTGCCATACCTCATCATGATAATGGCTACACTGTTGCCGATTATAGGTTTAAGCAATGTAATCGGTATACAGTATCTGGTAACTACCAAGCGTGAAGGTCTGCTGACACGCTCAGTATGTATCGGAGCCGTAGCCAATTTTGTCATGAATATGATTCTCATACCTCAGCTCTATTCATACGGTGCAGCCATAGCATCTGTCATCTCGGAGGTAATAATAACTGCCGTGCAGCTTTACTTCATACGAAATGAGCTAAGTATACCAAAAATATTTTCTTTATCGTGGAAATATCTTGTATCAGCAGTCTGTATGCTTATCGTACTGCTGCTCATGGATGCAAAGCTGTCAGTCAGCTTCATGCACACAATGATTATGATTGTGACCGGATTTATAATCTATATGGTGCTGCTTTTACTGATGCGTGACGAGATGGTATGTGAAGGCATAAGGCTCATCAAAGCCAGAATCAAATACCACTAAATAATACCATTCTGCAACGCTTAATTCCCCGGCAGCTTCACTTATTTGGCTGCCTCATACTCTCCAACCACCTGTGCCTCTCCTCTGTCAGTATATTCTCTTGCCATTTTCAGAGCTTTTTTAGTCCTCTTCACGGACTTTTCCCATCTTGAAAGCTCTGAACCTGTCGTATCAGACTTTATCCCATATTGGTTTACTACCAGATTGCCAATATATGACGAAAGCTTTTGGGCTCCATATGCATTCAGATGCTCAAAATCTGCGAAATCATGTGAATCATCTATCCCTGCAATGCTCTCATAATCAGTACTCAGATCAAGAAAATCGTATCCATACTCCCTCGTTATACTTTCAATCTGCTCAAGCCCTGACTTATCAGCAGCCTGTGTCTCATGAGGTGGCTGCAGCAACAGCACATGCTTTATGCCAAGCTTATTGCAGTACGAAAGCAGCTCCTTAAGATATGCTCTGCATTCATCAGTCAGCACATAGGCTTCTTTAGTAGGCTGTCCGATATTTGCCAGATTGTCACGGCCTCCGGTGATGCCTGTTTTTGAAAAAAAGCCCTTCAGATAGCCTCCACCACTGAGCCTCATATAGGCACGAGTGACAAATGAGGTATACACCGCCTCAGGTTCCTTCCAGTTGCCATGATACTTCTCCAATGGAAAATAAAGGGTATCCGATATGTTATCCTTCACCTTTTCATCATCCTTATTGATATTTTGGGGAATAGTCTTTACTGTGTCAAGCTTGTTCTGTGACATAGGCATATTATCAATCCACTTTCTCAGATAAACCTCATCAGTCAGATTACTATTGCAATAACTAAATGCAGAAGCATTGATTAAAAGAAGCTTCGGCTTCTGTCTCTTCACAATCTCCGTGACGATGGACTTGTACATATTGCATGGCACAGCTCCTATTGAAAGATTGCACGACTTAAGGCCATACTCCTCCCACGCCAACGCCGGTGCATAGCCCGTGTATACCTCACTTGGTCCAATCATGACCATATCAAGACTGTTCTTTGGTTCTGAGTAAAAGCCATATATATTTTCGATATCGCTGCTGTCAATGGCAATAAATGCCTTTGATACTATTTGCATGAGCAAAAGGAGGACTATTGCAAATGCAGGAATTTTAATAAATTTCATGGTGTTTCCTTTTCTATTGAAACGCTTTATTTTGATATTTTTTCAGTAAACACTATATAGTATATCGGATTAGTATTAAAAAACAACACCCTGATTCCTATTTGTCATTTTCTGATATAAAGCTGTTTGCATGGGTAGAATATAAAATCGATAAGCCTGATTTTCTTTATGATACACTCATACAATATCCAGCATATAGCAGTGCTTCCTGCAAATCCACATATACACTGCAGCGCCATATTGGTTATACCAGCCCTGTTCAATATAATCCTGATTCCACCTACAAATATCACATTCATCGCATAAAACGGCATGCTGTCACGGCCGATAGTCTGTAACCATTTAGGGAAATCACAATACCCTGATAAAAAATAGCTTACTGCAAATATAAATACTGTCACTATACAGGCGGTAAGCCGCTCAAACAGACTGCTGAAAAGGGGATTGCTGCTCATGTCATCCTGTAATACTATGCCGGACGCCTCTACAAGCACACTCATAACGGCAAGGCTCAGCACAGCATATCTATTATCCAGTTTATCAAGCCACTTCTTAATCAGGCATCCCAGATAAAAGTACATCTGAAAGCCGGCTATGTAGTTAAAGCCCTCATAGTGAAAGCTGCCATAGCATGTGAAAGCAATTATTAAAAACAGCACAAATAAAAGCTCCATTTTATAATTAAAATGTGGCAGAAGCCTCGCAAACACATAATCAGCCATATACGCCACACAATATATGAGAAATAGCGCGTATAAATACCATAAAAACTCTATCGGCTTCCACGGTATGCTTATCAGGCTGCTAACGGCAACCGGCTCCCTTATCAAATTTGAAAGGGCAAATTTAATAATCCAGTAAATAACTGAAATCATCACGTACGGCAGCAGGATATTAAATGCTTTATGACCTATCCGGCTAAAAATGCCTTGTGAAGCATTCCCTACATATTCACTGTATAAGAAGCCTGAAACTGCGATAAAGCAAGGCATGTGAAAGCTGTATATTACATTTGCAATACCATTCATTGTATCATCAAATGAGTACATGTCTGTCAGACCCAATGTAGTGTGACCTAAAATCACAAATAAAATAAGGATGCCCTTTATGAAATCAATTGTTTTATCTCGTGTGGTGTTGGTTTGCATGTTATGCCCTCAAATTTATAAAAATAAATATAATTCATCATTTTTATTTTGTCTAATAGAAATTTTAATAAATGTTCCCTTTAATAAACAACTACATGTGTTCCACTCGGAATGTTATCATATATCCATTTAGCGTTCCCTATTTCAAGCCTTACACATCCATGAGACAGCGGAATTCCGACTCTGCCATCCTGAAGTGTACCATTTTTGTTATACAACACACTATGGAACAGATAATTTCCCTTAAACTGTGTATAATAATAACATCTTGAATTGCCGGAATCAAAATAGTATCCCTTACCGCCAACATTAAATTCGCCTCCAACAGTCGGAGTTGCTGCTTTTCCAGGTGCACACGGCCATGCATATTGCTGAGTCCAATTACCTCTGCTTCCGTAATAAATGCCTACAACACAAGCTTTTCTGTCCACCATTATTAAATATTTTGTTGAACTTGAATATCCCTGTGCATACGAATTCATGCTTGAAAAATCAACCCAATCTCCACTTGCATTAAAATAATACCATGTGCCATTAATAGATTGCCAGCCGGTCTGCATAACCCCATTTCCATTCATATAATACCAAAAATTAGATATATACTGCCAGCCTGTTGTCATCGCTCCATTTCCATTCATGAGATACCAGTTGCCATTTATATACTGCCAACCCGTTGTCATCACTCCACTTGAAGCTATATAATACCACTGACCACCTATATACTGCCAGCCTGTAACCATAATTCCACTTGGAGCTATATAATACCACTGACCACCTATATACTGCCAGCCCGTTGTCATAATACCATTGACATCCATATAATACCACTGACCATTTATGTACTGCCAGCCTGTTGTCATAGCCCCATTAGCATCCATGTAATACCAGTAGCCATTTATATATTGCCAGCCCATGGTCATAGCCCCATTAGCATCCATATAATACCAGTGATTATTTATGTACTGCCAACCTGTTGTCATAATACCATTGACATCCATATAGTACCAACATCCATTTATGTACTGCCAACCTGTCTTACAATTACCTTCTGTATCCACATAATACCACAAACCACTTTCACCTTGTGTCCATATGTAACCTGACTCTTCAGCGAAAACACTGGTATTACATAAGCTCAGAATTGCAATCGTTAATAAAACTATTATTTTTTTCTTCATAAATATAACAGCTCCCTTCGTCTCTAATTCCATACACCATTTGCATTAAAATAATACCATCTTTTATTAATATAATGTCTGCCAGTTAGCATTATTCCATCTGCATTCATATAATACCAATGTCCGCCTATATATTGCCAACCTGTTGTCATTATTCCAGTCCAGTCCATATAGTACCAATGTCCACCTATATACTGCCAACCTGTTGTCATCATTCCGGTCCAGTCCATATAATACCAGTGTCCACTAATATACTGCCAGCCCATAGTCATGGTTCCACTCTTTTCAAAGAAATACCATTTACCATTTATGTACTGCCAACCTGTCTTCATAGCTCCACTTGCATCCATGTAGTACCAATTACCGTTTACATATTGCCAGCCTGTTGTCATAACTGTATTTCCCGCAAAATAATACCAGTTTCCGTTTATAAACTGCCAGCCTGTTACATACTGACCATTTGCATCAATAAAATACCAATCATTACCATATAGGCTCCAATATCCTATGACGCTTGTAATCGGATTCTCATAATTCTTGTATGCAAAATCCAAGTCCACATTTCCCGATATACCCGGAATTCTGGTTGTAGAGCTACACTGCCATATACCTCTTTTAATATTTGTATCATAATGCGAATTATATCTTGCAATCCACAATTCCTCTCCTGCAATCTGGCTTACATCTATGTAGTTCTTATACCAGTTCTCATTGCAATAAACCATAGGAGTGTAACCATATCTCCTGATTTCATCACAAAATGCTTTTGCAATAGCACCAAGCTGCGCCTTAGACAAATCTGTCTGCGAAGAATCCTCCAAATCAATAGCTACAGGATATGAGATTGTATATCCCTTTAACTCACTTACAACGTATCTTGCATCCGAAACAGCATCACTAACGTTTCTCGCTTGACTATATATATATGCACCAATAGGCATACCAGCTTTATTTGCATTTGAAGCGTATTCATTAAATCTTTTATCTGTAAAATGATGATATGAATCAGAATAGTAGCTTCTTGAAACTCTCAACATTGCATAGTTTATACCACTATTTTTCACAGTAGTCCAGTCAATATCTTTTTGATAATATGATACATCAATTCCGACTAATGTCCCATTAGCATAGTTAGACTGTACCCATGCCCCGGATGGCTTATGGTACCACCAAGCTCCTAAATAATACTGCCAGCCTGTAAGCATCTCTCCACTTCCATCAAAATAATACCAGGCATTATTAATATTGCGTGATCCGGTAACCATATATCCATTTTCATCAAAATAATACCATTTATTGCTAATATTTACCCAGGAACTACGTGGATATGTTCCATCTGAATACTGATACCACCAGCCTGCATCATTCACTTCCCAATGCCCCTGATTGGATGCTGTTGCTAAGACCTCATCATCTGAATATGCCTGTTCCAGTTCATCATATTCCTTTCCCATTGATGATCCGGCTGTATATTCCTCCTGTGCTGCCTGTACAGAATTAACACTCATTGCAAGCATACCTGCAACGGCAAATGCTCCCAAAATCTTCTTAGTTTTATTTGTTACTTTTTTTCTCACTGTTTTATTTCCTTCCTATACTTTTAAAACATTATAGCACATATGAGCTTAGAGTACCATCTTGATTCAAATAATACCCCAGTATCCAGTATTGCACTCAAATAAATACAAAATTCTAATGATTATATATTAAATGAGGTCTATGTTATCCACATAGACCTCTCAAAAATATTTTATGCAATTAATATATAAAACTATGAGTTAAGCCCAAACACCATCAAGCCCTACCCAATTTCCATCAGGAGTATATGTATTTCTCAGCATTTCGCCTTTACGGAAATAATACCAAGCTCCGTTGTATAAAAGCCATCCGTCATGACACTTTCCATCAGAGTCTGAATAATACCATTCATCGTATGTAATCTGACCACCTGTAGTTTGAATGTCATGATACCATCCTGTAACCATAACACCATTTGCATCAAATACGTATCGTGGTGAAGCCTTACGAGCCTTATTATACTCTGTCCAATTAGTATTTCCATTTTCATCTCTAAATGCATCCTGACTTACACAATAATCAATAGTATCTGCTACCATATAACCATTATCACTAATATAATACCAATTTCCATTATATGGTAACCAGCCTACATATTTAGTACCATCAGCATTAAAATACATCCAATTAGTCGATGAATAATTTGCTGATTTTTGACTACAATCATACCAGCCTGAGACCATTCTACCATCGCATCCAATATAGTATTTATGGTCTACCCATTGATCGCCATACATATCTCCCCAATCATCAAAATAATACCAGCTTCCGCCATATGGCAGCCATCCTGAATACGCTGATCCATCTGCATTTGTATAGTACCAGTCATCTAAATATATTCCTGTCTGATACCATCCAATGATGAGCTTACCATCTTTTTTAAATCTGTAGCGTTTGTCATTAATAGTATACATTCCCTTTGAATACATCCTGCCGCTATATGTGTTAATATAATACCAGCCACCATCTTGTGCCAACCAGCCATCTTCATATGCAGTACCATTTGGGTTTGCATAAAACCAATCTCCTGTAACATCACCATCATTATCAGTATATACATCCCAAGTCCAGCCCTGAATCATCTGACCAGAAGGAGCAAAAGCACGCATTGTACCATTAATCTCACTTACTCTGCTACGATACATAAAGCCATCATAAGGGCTGAAATAATACCATTTGCCACCGATTTCCTGCCAATCTTTCTGCATATAACCATTAGCATCAAAATAATACCATGAAGAATTAATTTTCTGCCAGCCTCTTACCATATAGCCATTAGCATCAAAGTAGAATTTTCCAGTCTCTGTAGAAACAAACTGACTATATGCCCAAGAGCCATCATTAAATTTATAGCAATAATCAGGATATCCATCCTCTGGTCCATACCATCCAGTTCTTTCAACATTTGTTGCTCCATCATCTGAAGTAGCCTGTGCAAGCTCCTCATCGGAATCTGTCTCTGTAGCAACTACTGCCTGTGTTTCACTCTCTGTTGGAGTCTCAACTTCTGCAGGTACCTCTGTTTCTGCAGGTGCCTCTGTCTCTGAAGGTGCCTCTGTCTCTGCAGGTGCCTCTGTTTCTGCAGGTGCCTCTGTTTCTGCAGGTGCCTCTGTCTCTGCAGGTGCCTCTGTCTCTGCAGGTGCCTCTGTTTCTGCAGGTGCCTCTGTCTCAGAAGCTATAGGCTGAATCTCTGCTGCACTTGCAAGTGATGGTGTTACCATCGTCATTGCTGTAACAATTGCTGCTGTCATTATGAATTTGTTTTTCATAAACACAGTACCTCCTTTTTTTATTTTATATATATAATACTAGTATTTATGTTATGATATTGCAAGTAATTTCTTTGAAAAATTACAAAATATTACAAAATATTTTCTCTTCAATTTTAGTAAAATATTATATGGGTAAAACTTGCAACAATTTCTTACAAGTATTACCCATTTTTATAAAATGTCTTAATCAATTAAATTCTCTGGTGTCTTTTCACACTCTAAGCAATCTGACACCTTTTGGAATCCCTCAGTACTATCCTTCTTGAGAAGTACAATAGCCGTCTGGAACAATAATTTGATATCTGTTCTAAAACTATAGTTTTCAATATACATCATATCAAGTATAAGCTTATCCTTTGGTGATGTATTATATTTTCCGGCAATCTGAGCATATCCGGTTAATCCCGCCTTTGCTCTCAGTCTATATTTAAACTCCGGCAATTCGCTTGTATAGCTTTTCACATTTTCAAGCATCTCAGGTCTTGGTCCAACAAAGCTCATATCCCCCTTCAATATATTGAACAGCTGAGGTACCTCGTCAAGTCTTGTCTTTCTAAGTACCTTTCCCACCTTTGTTATTCTGTCATCATCCGATGTTGCAGATCGGTTTTCAACATGTTCTTTCATTGTTCTAAATTTATAAACATAAAACACTCTTCCATATTGTGTTGCACGCTTCTGTTTAAAAAATACGGTTCCGCCATCTCCCAATTTTATTGCAATAGAACTTACAATCCAGATTGGTGAACTAATCACCACAAATATCAAAGAGAATATAATATCAAATATTCGTTTTATCACTCTCTGCTCAAAAGTCATATTGCTGATATTGTGATTAAGAAATGATACATCATCCAGCAAATAATGTTCTGATACATTTTCAACCAAATCGCATACATCAGGATTTATATATATATTTATCATTCGCTCATAACAGAAATTAATTATATCCGGTTTCTTATCAGAAGGAATATCATATATAAACACTGTATCCATATCTTTTATGATATCATAAAGATCTTTTCTTCTATAATCTACTACCCTTTTAATGCAATACTGCTTTTTGTAACGTTTTACAGAAGAAGAAAGCTTTGACAGGTCTGATTCCTGTGTAGTAATTACACAACAGCTCTCAGGATCATTTATTGCGAAAAATATGCCATTACCAATATGAACAAAAACAATAATAATAACCACATGGACTACAATTACAAGTGCCAAAGTACCTATATCAGAAAACTTGAAGGCAGAAACATTTGGTGTTATCGTGTTCATTATCATTAACTGGATATATGCAACAAAATCTGTAAATAATGTTGCTAATACCAATGAATAAATTATCGGCTTACTCTTTCTTCTACCTATATCATATCTGCCATATATCGCTGTCATTAAAAGCCCAACAAATACATACGTAAAAATTGTAGTTGCCATTGTTCTTGAAATATTTAAAACTGCAAAATTATTTCTCGAAAACAGAAAGAGAAAACTGAACAGTAATGATAAATATAACAAGACTTTCAATATAAAAATAATAGATTGCATTGTTTTTTTAAAATATTTTTTCATGTTTTTTATCCTATTCTGCAAATTTTTGTTCAAACAAGTTTCTGGTATTATTCTTCATACAAGCCAAATCATCTTTTGTTATATTAAGAATTCTTAAAACACAAGATTTGACATCATGTCGGTCAACATTTATTCCAATGTTACATTCTTCTACAAATCTACTTGTATCACCCTGAACAGTATTGATAATCGGAAGACCGCCCCTAAAATACGAAATAGACTTCATTGTAATTCCAATCGCTAAATCTTCTCGTAAGACATTAATTCCAAACCAACACTGATCAAAAATCTCTTGCAATTTATCTATCTCATATACTTTACCATGATCAATGATTTCTATACTATTTTTTTTCAGAATATCAAGAAATTCATCTTTTCTTTCACCATCACCAATTATATGGATTCTTGTTCTTTTATTTTTCGCAAACTCTGAAACAATTTTTTCAATTAATGATATATCAATGATATTATTTATACTACCTAAATAGCATAAATCAATTTCTTCTTCTGATACTTTCATTTCTATACTTGTTTCTGCATTTTTCAATTTCAAATATTTGGTTTCCATTGGAAGGTTAATCTTTTGTGCCGACAATAACTCCCTATAATAATCACACTCAATCCATATTTGATCTGCAAATTTTAAATTCTTATTTCTGAAATTTCTCCAAATATCGAATCCCCAATTTACAATCATATTCTTTGTCTTAACCGGCATAGATTCCGGCCACATATCAAAAACGTCCACAATAATCTCAGCATTATTAATCTTTTTATATTTTGCCGAACTTTTTACTAATGAATTATTTGGCACTTCTACATACACCAATTCTGGTTTACAAGCCAATAACATGTAAAACGTTTTGTAACTGAACATCAGATGACTCAATATCCTGCTTATTGATAAATTTTTTTTGTAAGAGATTACATGCAGTTGCTTACTATTTTTATACTCATTGAAACAATACCTCTTTTTGGTCATATGATCAAAATCAGAGGTTACATAAATTACATCATAACCTTTTTTAACATAATCATTAACAAACTTTCCTGTTCTCACATTATAATGGTTAGTAGAACTTATAAAATAAGCAGTCTTTGGTTTCTTATTTTCCCACGGCATAGATAAAACAAGAGCCAATGAATACATAAATAATCCAACACTTGAGTTTAAGCAAGGATTAAAATATGATATCACAAAAACAAACAAACAGCCTAACTGTGCTGCTAAAGCTAATAATCTTTGTTCTTTGCAAAATACATCACGTAAAATAATAGTGTCAAAAACAGAAAATAAAAAAGGAATAATAAAAATTATAAAGCCTATAAAACCTATTTTACTTAAAATATCTAAATAAAAATACTCAATAAAACCATCATTTATATCATTGGATACTCCCAATCCTCCGCCAAATAATGGATGTTTCTTTATATTTTCTAATGCTAACGTCTTTCTTTGCTCTCTAATGGCCAAATTCTGAATTTCAGCTTTTTTGTTTGTTAGTTCACTTTTATCATTTTTATTATTTTTATCATTTTTATTATCAGAAGGTTTTTCAACATTTGTATTAGTATCTTCTATTTCTGCTCCGGCAAATAAACATCTATTTATGGCCACATCAACCAAATTTACTTTTTCAGCGACACTAACCATACCAATTAATACAACAACTATTCCACCAACAAAGCATGCCCTTATAGCCAATGTTTTAAAAAAGTCTCTATAAAATAATAATATTAATACTACAAATGCAAATATTCCAATAACAAATGCCAAGTAGCCTGATCGTGTATATGAAATAAACACACCAAAAATATCTAACGATGCAATAAATATCCAAATAATTTTACGTTTATTTTCTATTAACGAAAATACAATGCTTAAAGCAAAACCCGCAAAAAAAAGTCTGCTTCCAGAATTGAAAAAAATACGAGTCACCTTTCCTGTCAATTCTGTAATCATGCATATATTGTATCCATCAAAAAAATCATATGCCCCACGTCTCATCTCTAAAGGCATCTGCAGATAAAATGCCAGAATAATACCTAACACAGATACAACTCCAAGTGACCCACATAACATTTTCAAAAATGAAATCACTCTATTTTTTTTATACATAACTGCCATCATTGGAAAAACTATCAAAAAATTCAAAAAACCTTTGAAATCAGACAAAAGTATTGTTGTGTTTTGTTTTCCAACAAAGCCTCTAATAGCAGCTATAAATATAACAACCATGAAAACAAGTACACTTATTAAATACTTATTATTCAAATATTTTTTTAAATCCAATAATATAAGGACAACTGCCGCTAAAACCGATATTCCGAAAAAAATCATTCTACTTTGAATTCCAAAGCTCTTTGTCAGTTCCCCTGTTCCTAATAATACAACATCAAACATATACAAAACTAAACTAATATATGTTATCATCTCCATTACTATTTTGATTGTTTTACCTGATTTCATGAATTCTCCTTATTAACTCAATGCCGTCTCTTCTACCCTTTAGCATTTGTTTCATTTTTTTCAACTTATCATCTTCGAATATTAGTGTTTTTAAAAAAAATAATCTATATGATTTCTTTTCTGCCTTTAGATTTATTATATCTTTATGTTCATTCATATAATAAATCCAATTTCTAACCATATAATATTTTCTCATTGATGAATGATTAAGTGCAGTAAATTTAACACCTAAAATACTATAATTTTTTCCTTTTCCCAATTCATGGCTAAGCTTCACACTACCAATCTGAAGTATTCTATACCCATGTTCCTTAAGCTTAGCACAAAAATCATGATCAACAAAGTCTATAAAAAGCTCTTCATTAAATCCGCCAACATCATTCCAAGCTGAAACCGGCACCAATGAAGCTGATGTTATGCACTTATCCACCTCTATAACATCTTCATTATTCAATTCACTTTTGAAATTTCTATCAACACACTGTGGACATAGTGAACCCAATTTATGTTCATCTAAATACTTATTATATTCTTCAATTATATTATCCGGGCATACTGAGTCTTGATCTAAAGTCAAAACATATTCGTATTGTTGTTCAATGGCAAATTCAAACATCTGATTCAAAGCTTTAGCAATGCCTTCATTTTTTCCATTCTTAATAATTGTTATATTTTTCCAGTTCTTTAATACACAATCCTCAATGTTCTTTATATTATCCGAACCATTATCCACACATATTACCCTATCAACTTGTCCATAAATTGATGATATATTCTCTTCTAGTCTTGCAACGTCTGGATTGAATAATGTTATACCTGCTAATATCATTTCTTCTCCCTGATTCTTTTATTTATACATTTCAGCATAATCGCTCTATTCTTAACCATCTCACCCAAAGGTAAATGAGTCATTTCTGATGCATTATTTGAATGTCTTCTATATAAAAGAAGCTGTTCGTTACAGAACTCAACTTTTCCAACTCTTTCCGACAACAATCCAATCCACTGATCATGCATTGGAATATTATCCGGAAAAGGAATTGCATAATCCAGTATGCTTCGTTTAAAAGCCATACAGCAACCTATATATGAATTTTTTATCAAGTTTCTCCAATACCCTTTTTTGCATTTTTTAAATTCAAAAAAAGAGCAACCTGAAATTCTCAAATTAGCATCAACAATGCATGCATCATGCATTACCAAAGTACAATCCGTATTTCCAAAAATATCTAGTACTGTTTTAACTTTATTATCTTTCCATACATCATCCTGATCGCATAAAAAAATAATATCGCCTTTTGAATGTACTATTGCATTTTCAAAATTCTTAATCAGTCCTTTCCGAGGACCATTTATAATTCTAATTCTTCTATCCTTTTCAGCCAAATCATCAACAATTCTTCTGGTTCTATCAGAAGAACCATCATCTGAAATAATTATTTCATCTTGAGAATCAAGATTTCTTAATACAGATAAAATCTGTTCCTCAATGTATTTTTCGCCGTTAAAAGCAGCAACACAAACCGAAATCATATTTAACAAATCCTCTTTTCTTCCATAATAACTTTATCATTATTGCTCATACAAGCAAAAACAGAAAAAATAAACGGATTATATGCAATTTCAAGGAGATGGTGTTCAGCAAATGACGCTATAGTCACGATAAAAAATGCTAAACACATAATATATTTCTCATTATCCAGCATCTTTTTTTGAGCCATAAATATAAGCACTATAACCAGCACAAAAACAATAGCTCCATACTCATACATGCATCTTACAAATGAATTGTCTATAAAAAAATAATTATCTTTAGCAATAATAGACCCACCATTTCCGTGTTCCTCAATATACTGCCCCCATAATTTGATATTATATGTCGACATAGTCTGGGCAATATACTTTAATCTATCCGACAGCACATCATTTAATCCAACAATATATTTATTATTAAGCTGATATAACCATCCCAATACAAACGAAGCTATCACAATAAGACCCTCGCAGATATCTACAAGTAGCCATTCAATACGCTTATTTAATCCAACCCATTTTTTTATAATATAGCATATAGCTATTCCTGTCAAGAAAATAAGCAGACTGGCAACAGTTGTTCTACCATCACATCTAAAATAAAGAAAAGCTGCAATCAGAACAGATATTAAAGCCATTTTCCAATAATTCTTCTTTTTTATCACAGAAAACAATACTAAAATAATGAATAAAACATGAGCACAAAAATCCGTAGGTGATAAAAATCCATATGCAATCCTATTTCCCCTGTATAGACTTGGATATATTAGGTTCTCAACAATCCCTATTTGACTTCCTAGTATCGTAATTAATAAAAACGGTATACATACCATTAAGTAGTCTTTTAAAATTCTATCAATTGGAATATCTTTTGCTGCTGCTATCAATAAACCCACATACATTAATTCATGATAGCCACTTATAAGCCCACTTATAATAAATGGTACAACAATTGTTGCCATAATAATCAGATATTTTCTATTTGGTTCAACTAATATTTTACCTATAATATACCCCAGAAGCACTACCAAACAAATCCATGTATAACAACGTGGCAAATGAATTTGTATCATTGTTGTTCCCCAAAAGAAATGTATAAGTAGAAAAATATATACAATAGAGAAGACTTCTTTATTATATTTTTCAATAAAAGTTTTATAATTACCAATCAATAGCATCAATTATCACCATTATTTTCTATATATTATATATTCATGATATGGAACTCTCTCCTCTTCAGGTGGTGGAGTCATATAGTCTCCATATTCTTCTTCCAATACCTTTTTAGCCTGAACGGGAATTTTGGTTTTTACACCTTCAAATATAATGTCCTCAACATCTTCGAACCATTCCTTCTCATAATATGTAACACAGTTATCCCATATCAAATCCCCGACATATTTGCTATTCTCATATGAATAGCTATTTGTAAGCACATCAAACTTATCCAAAAAATACTTAGTCCCCTTCACATGTGAATACAAGTAAACCGGAAATCTTAATAATCGTTTAACAAAACTCTTATTTGTTCCCATTATATTCTTACTCTGTGCACAACCAACACACTGCATCCAAAATGTTTTCTTTTTTTCTATTTGTTTTTTAGCACCATTCTTAACATTTCCTAATGCATCTAAAGGATAAATGTCTATAAATAATCCCATCCCCGCATCAGATAGTCCATCCGTTTTAACCATCTTAAATCTGGTATCACAAAATCTTTGTAAATTAAAAGGATAATCATCGGCTGTATATTTTGACATCAACTTAAATGGATATAGTTCTTCTTCATGTTCATTACAATATGCTACAAACTTATCATATTCAGGTCTTAACATGCAAACATCCATATCATCATCCCAAGGTATAAACCCATTATGTCTCATATATCCTATTAATGTTCCATACATAATTGAATACTTAATATCATTGTGCTCACATATCTCATCTATTTTTTTTAAAACATTTAAGGTTTCTTTATGCACCTCTTCCAAACTCAGTTCCCTATTCATCTAAAATCTGCCTTTCTACATTCACGATATTTACAATAACTTTTTTAGTTTACATCCAACATATTACATAGTCAAGAACTTTGTACTTTTACTCTGCCTTTCTTCTGTTCTCTTTAACAAACTCCGGCAGCACCTTAACTCCAATAAACATGACCACAGCAAAACATACCAAATATCTTACCAATATATTATCAATAAATATAAGATCTACTATTGCAATTATCACAATACTAAGTAAACATAATGCAATACAGCTAACTGGAATAATAGAAAATCTCATTAATCTATAAGAAATAACAAGATGTAATATCATATAACAAATATATGCAAACAGCGTAGTATATGCAGCCGCAATAAAGCCATATTTCTGTATAAATATATAATTCGTAATGATATTAATTACCGCCGCACTCATTGTTCCCCACATGATAAAACTTGTTTTTTGCTTAAAATATTCAGATGGAACTATTACATTATATATAAATAATACAAAAGCATCTAAAATCATAGGGATTGCAACATATTTTCCAACTGCATATTTTTGTCCGCCTATTATAAGAACCAATTCTGGTGAAATTGACATTACTCCAATAGCAATAATGAGGAAAAAATAACACAATTGTCTTGCTCTACTTCTGACAGCTTCTATTTCTTTATTTTTCATCTTTTCATAAAACCATGTCATCCACACTTCAGAAATTGAATCTGATATAATAGCTAAAATCAATTTGATATTACCAACAAGTCCATATATGCCAGCCTCAGACTTTCCTATCATTTTATTAATCATTATTCTGTCAAATTGGGCAAGCAACACCTGTGATATTCCATGTGGAATAATAGGCAAGCTGTATTTTATTCCAAACTTCCAATATTTTTTTCTAAATGTCGGTCGAGCACGTTTATATAAATCATATATAATATATACTGTAACAAGTACAGTGGAAATTGTAATTCCAAGTACCCTTCCAAATCCTCTTGATGAATTAAAAATAGTCTTAATTAATATTAAAGAAAGACCTACATTTCCAATTGTGCTTGCTAAAGAAACCTTAATGTATTTTTTATACTCATAATCCAAGCTAATTCTTGCATTATATAAAGTAACTACAGCAATTCCAAAACTGTATATCACAAGCATAACCAATGTAACTAAATCAAGATCCAATAATTTTGTCAATATTTTATTAAAAACAATAGAAATAAACAAGGCAACTATTAAATTTATCCAATATATTCCCATAATTGATGATGTAAAATCATCAATTTTACCCTCAAACTCATATTTTGCGCTTCTTATTGAGCTATGCAGAGCCATTCCAATAAAAACGAACAAGACTGCTTCATATGCGGCAAAAACCGTATACACCCCCATCTCTTCCGTAGTTAACAATCTACTAAATATAGGAATAGCCAAAAAATTTATACCTTTAACCATGACATTTCCTATAGTATATCCTATGCCAGCCTTAAATACTTTACTTTGCTTTAACTTCATATATTTTCCTCAATTAATTTTTTGTTTAGTTTACAACTATTAGTGATTAAGGTCAAGACTTTTATAACGTAAATAGCTTCCGACAATTAATGTCGAAAGCTATAATATTATGATATATCATATCAATTAAAACTTAAATGTATTCTCCAGTGTCTCCCACTTCTGATCCTTATCACTTAAATTGATTGGTGTGCCATCCTCAAGTGTGTATCTGCTTCCGTCAGCGCTTCCCGGATACTCTCCGACAAGCTGTGGCCACTCGATACCGATTGCAGGATCATTCCATGCAAGGCCGCTCTCATCTCCAAGGTGCCAGAAATCTGTTACCTTGTAGCAGAACTCTGCTACATCTGAGAGTACTAAAAATCCGTGTGCAAAGCCCTCCGGGATAAGGAACTGCTTCTTGTTCTCTTCTGTGAGCTCTACTCCAAACCACTTGCCATATGTCTTTGAATCGCTTCTTAAGTCTACAGCCACATCAAATACTGAGCCTTTTACCGCACGCACAAGCTTTGCCTGTGGGTATTCCTTCTGGAAATGAAGTCCGCGGAGCACTCCCTTTGTGGAGCAAGACTGATTATCCTGTACGAATACTCTGTCAATGCCTGCCTCCTGCATGTCCTTTGAATTGTATGTCTCCATAAAGTATCCACGGTTGTCTCCGTGTACTGTAGGCTCGATGATGCAAAGTCCTTCGATTCCACCTACGTTTTTCTGTACTTTAATCTGTCCCATGATTTCTATGTCCTTTCTAAAAGTTAATCTCCTGCAGATATCTGTGCAGCGCATCCTGCCATGTAGGGAGCGGCTTAAATCCATTCTCCACGAGCTTGCTCTTGTCCAGTCTGCTGTTAAACGGACGTGCTGCCTTTGACACACCATACTCTGCTGTTGTAACAGGTGCGACTGTGAGTCTGTCCTCAGAATACTCTGTATGTCCAAGCTCCACTGCCTGCTTGAAGATTTCCTTTGTAAAATCATACCAGCTAATATATCCGCCCTCATTCGTAGCATGATAGTAACCGTATTTATCAGTCTCTATCATATCTACGAGCAGTCTTGAAAGGTCGAGTGTGTATGTCGGTGTACCAATCTGGTCACTTACTACTGTGAGCCTGTCATGTGTCTTGCCGACATTCAGCATTGTCTTGATGAAGTTCTTGCCGTTCACTCCAAATACCCATGCTATACGCACGATAAAGTACTTCTCAAGGGTATTTGCCACTGCAAGCTCTCCGTCGAGCTTTGTCCGTCCATATACGTTGAGCGGTGCATAGTCCTTGCAGTCAGGCTGCCATGGTGTGGTGCCCTGTCCGTCAAATACATAGTCTGTGCTGATATATACCATCTTGGCATCTATCTTCTTGCAGGCATCAGCGATATTCTGAGTGCCGTCTGCGTTGATTGCATGCACCTTTGCTTTTTTATCATCATCCTCGGCCAGATCTACTGCTGTCCATGCTGCACAGTGTACTACCACGTCAGGCTTAAGCTCTGTAATTGTTTTTTCCACTGCATCACGGTCTGTGATGTCGAGTGAGACATATGGCATCTTTGTAACTGCTGTGCCATCATCTGCTCCGCTGTACTGTGGTGCTATATCTGTTCCGATTCCTTCGTAACCGCGTGCTGCAAGGTCGTTCATTACGTCGTGTCCGAGCTGACCTGCAACTCCTGTAACAAATATTTTCATTTTGGGGTCTCCTTTTTACTTAACTATTATCGTGACTAACATCACCATATATGCGCAAAACCACCAGACAAACGATAATAACTATCTATTCGCGTACATCTTCTCGTAATAGTTCTGGTACTCTCCACTGATGATTGTCTCCCACCACTCACGGTTGTCAAGGTACCATTTGATTGTCTTCTTGATTCCGTCCTCGAACTTGGTCTCTGGAAGCCATCCGAGCTCATTGTGGATTTTTGTTGGGTCGATTGCGTAACGCATATCATGGCCCTTACGGTCTCCTACGAATGTGATAAGGCTCTCCGGCTTATTGAGCTCCTTGCAGATAATCTTTACGATTTCAAGGTTTGTCTTCTCATTGTGTCCACCTACGTTGTAAACCTCTCCTACACGTCCGTTGTGGATGATAAGGTCGATTGCCTTGCAGTGATCCTCTACATAGAGCCAGTCACGCACGTTCTCGCCTGTTCCGTATACCGGGAGTGGCTTATCATTAAGTGCATTTGCAATCATAAGTGGGATAAGCTTCTCCGGGAAATGGTATGGTCCGTAGTTGTTTGAGCAACGGCTGATTGTTACAGGAAGTCCATATGTGCGGTGGTAAGCAAGCACGAGTAAGTCTGCTGCTGCCTTTGATGATGAATATGGGCTTGATGTATGGATTGGTGTATCCTCATGGAAGAAAAGGTCAGGGCGGTCAAGTGGCAGATCTCCGTATACCTCATCTGTTGATACCTGGTGATATCTTTTAATACCATACTTGCGGCATGCATCCATAAGCACTGATGTTCCGATGATATTTGTATCAAGGAATACCTGTGGATTCTCGATTGAACGGTCAACGTGTGACTCTGCTGCGAAGTTTACAACCATATCAGGATGCTCTTCCTCAAATAATTTGTATACGGCGTCACGGTCTGTGATGCTCTCCTTTACGAAACGGAAGTTTGGATTGTCCATTACAGGCTCAAGTGTTGAGAGATTTCCTGCATATGTGAGACAGTCTAAGCATACGATACGGTAATCCGGATATTTGTTAAGCATGTGAAATACGAAGTTGCTTCCGATAAATCCTGCTCCACCTGTTACGATAATTGTCATTTTGATTTCCTCCTGATTCCCGCTTTTTGCAAGCGAGATTTAAATTATTTCTATTAACTTAATCTACTAGCTAACTAACGCAATGTCGATTTTACTATAATTAGTACAGTTGCTCGCGGTATTTTCCATCAAGTACATCCTTTAAGTACTGTCCATACTGGTTCTTCTTTACGAGCTCATATGTCTTTAATACTTCATCCTTTGTAATCCAGCCGTTTAAGTAAGCGATTTCCTCAAGACATGCTATCTTGCGGTGCTGATGTGTCTCGACTGTCTTGACAAAGTTTGTGGCATCTACAAGACTCTCATGTGTTCCTGTGTCAAGCCATGTGAAGCCCTGTCCTAAAAGCTCTACATTGAGTGCCTTTTTCTCGAGATAGATTCTGTTAAGGTCTGTTATCTCAAGCTCTCCTCTGGCTGATGGCTTAAGGTTCTTTGCGTACTCTACTACATTGTTGTCGTAGAAGTAAAGACCTGTGACACAGTAATTGCTCTTTGGATGCTCCGGCTTTTCCTCGATTGAAATAGCCTTTCCCTCTTTATCGAACTCTACGATACCGAATCTCTCAGGGTCATCTACATAGTATCCGAATACTGTGGCACCCTTACCACTCTCTGCGTTTTCAACTGCAGCCTTGAGTCTCTTGTTGAGACCGTGTCCTGCGAAGATGTTGTCTCCGAGAACCATGGCTACTGTATCATCACCGATGAATTTCTCACCGATAACAAATGCCTGTGCAAGTCCGTCAGGGCTTGGCTGTACCTCGTAGGTGAGGTTGACACCAAACTGATGTCCGTCTCCTAAGAGCTCCTTGAATCTTGGTGTATCCTGTGGTGTTGAAATGATCAGAATATCTCTGATGCCTGCATTCATAAGCACTGACATAGGATAGTAGATCATTGGCTTGTCATAAATTGGAAGTAACTGCTTTGATGTTACCATTGTGAGTGGGTAAAGACGTGTGCCTGAACCTCCCGCTAATATAATACCTTTCATGTTGTTCTCCTTCAAACTGAAACTACGTGCTGCACTTGATGCTTTCGGTCTGTAGAATACACTGACCTGATTCATCATTTACTTGCATTATAAAAGGTGCCCCAAGGGCACCTTCAAGTACTTTTTTATATTTTTAGCATTTTTCACAAAATATATGCTTATAATATCCTGTTTTTGAATCATTTTCGTGCAATAAATACACCTGCATCCTTTGTGATATGGAACCCTCCCTCTGTCTTCTTTCTGACAAATGCTGCAAATTCCTTATAGCGGTCCACAATATACCTGTTCTGGTTGCCGTGGCACGAAAGCACATACTCTATCACAGGCTCTGCTTTTTCTACCACAAGCTCATCCTCGTATCCATGCCAGCTTACCTCACCAAAGTATTTTCCAAGTATTGCCTCACCATTTTCTTTACCAAATTGCTCATACAGCCTTTCCGCTGACAGCTCTATACGGTCATCAAACTGCTGCACCAGGTCGTTTATTTCCTTCATATGCCGTGAGCTGTATGTACTGCACACGAACACGCCACCGGGCTTTAGCACCCTTAGGATTTCACTGCACACGGCATCCAGATTGTCACAATAGAACAGTACATGGTCTGCTATCACGCAGTCATACGATGCATCCGGCTTATACAGCCTGTGGGCATCCATCACCTCATATGTGAAGCGCTTGTCATCTGCGCCTACATTTCTCGTCGCATCCCTTACCATGCCATACGATATATCAGTCAGGGTTATCTGCATATCTGCCGGTATCCTGTCTATGTTCTGTGTCCAGAGAGAGGCATCACCACAGCCCACCTCAAGCACCTTTTCCCCCTCAAAAAAGCTGCACTCATCAAATACCCAGCTAAACCAGCTCACCGGATTCATCGAGAAATCCCTGTGCAGATTAATTCTGGCTGATATATTTGAAGCATCCCTGTACTGCTGCTTTAGCTTTTGTTCCATCTCGTTTATATTGACCAGCTCCAGCATATGGCTCCAGTCCACGCTTCGCCCCTCGTCTATTACCTCTGAAGCCTCCTGCAGTGCTGATTTCATAAGCTTCATCTGCTCTATCCTCTCCTCCACGAGACCAAGCTGCATGTGAAGCGACTCAGACATGACATTGCTGTCCGTGTTTCTGAGTGTCATCTCCTTGATATCATCCAGGGAAAAGCCCAGATATTTGAGGAACAGTATCTGCTGTAGACGCGCAAAGTCGTCATCATTATAGAATCTGGCTCCGTTTTCGTTTACGTAGGATGGTTTTAAAATATTGTGCTCGTCATAATACCTGACGGTCTTTTTTGTAATATGCGCTTTTTTTGCAAATTCTCCTGAGGAGTAGTAGCCGGGTAGTTTCACTTTTATACCTCCATTACTTTCGCTCCAAATATTTGTCAAGAATGTTCAATATATTGCTTGTTCCATCCTTATACTTGCTAGCAACTAAATTTTTTGCATCAATATTTCTAATAGTTTTATTTGCTTTAAATTTCCCTGCCTCCTTTTTCTTTTCATCTTTCACAACCTTCTTTCTTAGATAAACACGCTCAATATCCTTACAAAACCATATTAATTCATATTTATTATCATTGCAAAACTTGAAAGCCTCGTTCAAGAATTTAATTGCCTCCATGTTGATATCATAATCATCACTATCCAAGCAACAAATAACTTTGGAGTTACCATTACTTGCACCTTTAGCATACTGGTCTATATTTTTATTAATTTCCTTTTGTTTATTCTTGAAATTCCCCTTACCATCCATATACACCTGTGTAAACTTTATATTATTGGCATCTATATTATAAAAATATTCAATAGTATCCTTGATATATATCCAATCCGATTTACATTTCTTATTTGTCTCTAAAACAAATATTAGCTGCATTCCCATTATTCATCCCCCTCCTGTATACCAAATGCATCTATAAAATCTATAGAATCCACATTGAACGGAGATCCCTCTATCATCCCTTTCCTATAAAGATTAGCCGGTGAATAATTCCCTGATTTTTTCCACGAATAAATCCTATGGTCTCCCGAAATAAAATCAATTGAATTACTATTTCTTTTGAGAATATCCATCGGTCCTATATTGTGTGTCGTAAAACACAGTTGCCCCTCGCCATACTCCATTAAATATTCCAGTAAAGCGCACAGATAGACATCATGAAGATTGGCATCAAATTCATCTATAAATACGATTCCTCCTCGTTTCATCTCTCTAATATACATATAAAGCTTCACCAGCTTCTTTATGCCTGTACTTTCAAACTCCACGTTAACCCTATATTCATTGTAAACCATTACAAGCTCACAGACATACATGTCTCCATCTTCCTTTTTTTCTATTTCAATCCCCACCAAATCCGACTTAAAAATGTGTAAAAACTCGTACAACTGATGAACTTCATTTTCAAAATAATCATAACTATCCCTGTTAACAAAATTTTTCCCCGCAGCTAACATATTCATACTCTCTGCATCCATATTTGAAGCCTCATACAACAGGCTATCTACCATTTCATTGCCTTCATATGTTATATCTCCGTACTTCATCATATGTGCAATTATAAATGGTATATGAGTATCCTCATTGTCAAGATATACATGTAGCTTTGTTCCAAAATTATATAAAATAACCAAAGCCGGAACAACCATTTGAACCTTTTTATCAAATATTTTTTTATCTATAATTTTTTTTACAGCAATTGAGCAAAATGATGATTTATCTAATAGATTTATTGTTTTTTCTGCTAACATACTATTTGTCTTATCACTTGTATCAAAATATTTTAAATCCAATGCTCCATCATTTACTTTGTACAAAACACTCATATTTTCTTTTCTTGTTGTTGCATTTTTAAATGAAAGCTCTTCACTTTTTATAATATATGTTTCCGATTCTTTTTTTGCTAATGCTACATTATATCGAAATAACCACAATTTTTCCTTTGTTCTTACTACATATTCCACTTCAATAAACAACTCAGATAATTTCTTATTCACAAGTGAATCCAGCGTTTTCTGGCTTATTGGATTATTTAAATAGTTAGAATCTGTTAAGATATTTTTTAAAATCTGAATTGATGACATGATTCCTGATTTTCCCGAACCATTCATTCCGTATATTCCTTTTATATTAAACCCTTGCGTATCCATGTCTTTTGTAATTGTTTTTTTGTAAAAAGCCAATGACACCAGCTTATCCAACGATTTTATTCCTTTAACCGAATATTTAACCAAATACATATTCTTCATCTTTGTATCCTCCTTTTTATTCACTATAACACATTATATCACCAAAATAAATACAATATGTATTTATTTGTACGTAAAAATGTTTTATCTCTTGCTTTTTTTTAATCAACACTTATAATAATTTATATAACACAAATTAAGTAGGAGAACACAATGAAATACGATTATTTAATAGTAGGTTCCGGTCTCTACGGATCCATCTTCGCCCATGAGGCAAAGTCCAAGGGCAAATCAGTGCTTGTTGTGGACAAGCGTCCTAACATAGCAGGAAATGTTTACACCGAAAAGCAGGAGGGCATAAATGTACACATGTACGGAGCCCACATATTCCACACCAATGACAAGAGGGTCTGGAACTACATCACACAGTTTGCTGAGTTCAACCGTTTCACAAACAGCCCTGTGGCAAACTACAAGGGTGAGCTTTACTCTATGCCATTTAACATGTACACCTTCAACAAGATGTGGGGTGTGGTGACACCGGAGGAGGCTGCTGCAAAGATTGAGGAGCAGAAAAAGGAAATCACCGGTGAGCCAAAAAATCTCGAGGAGCAGGCTATCTCACTCGTTGGCCGTGATATCTATGAGAAGCTCGTGAAGGGCTATACTGAAAAGCAGTGGGGTCGTGACTGTAAGGAGCTTCCGGCTTTCATCATCAAGCGACTTCCTGTTAGACTTACCTTTGACAACAATTACTTCAACGCTCTTTATCAGGGTATTCCAATCGGTGGATACACAAAGATGGTTGAAAATCTGCTCGACGGCATTGAGGTCAGATTGAATACCGACTATCTTGAGCACAAGGCTGAGCTTGATGCTCTTGCTGACAAGGTTGTATATACAGGTCCGATTGACGCATACTTTGGCTTTAAGCTAGGTACTTTAGAGTACCGCTCAGTGCGCTTTGAGAATGAGACCCTCGATATTCCTAACTTCCAGGGCAATGCCGCTGTCAACTATACAGACCGCGAGACTCCATGGACACGTATCATCGAGCACAAGTGGTTCGAGTTCGGCAAGGATGAGGATGGCAATGACCTGCCAAAGACTATTATCAGCCGTGAGTACTCTTCTGAGTGGAAGGCCGGCGATGAGCCTTACTACCCTGTAAACGATGAGAAAAACGGACAGCTCTATGCCAAGTACAAGGAGCTTGCCGACAAGGAGACCGGTGTTATATTCGGTGGTCGTCTCGGCGAGTACAAGTACTATGATATGGATACTACCATTGCTTCTGTACTTGATATGTGTGAGAAGGAGCTTGGCTAATAGTCAGGCTTCCCACAAAATGCTTTGTTTATGTCATACAAAACCGCCCATAGCATATCAATTTTGCCACGGGCGGTTTTATTTACATTATTTTTTTCCGGCCAGATTTATCTCAGCCGCAGGAATATGCTCCCTAAGACACTCATATCCATACTCCTTCGAATACGCATATATAGCCGGAAGCTGTCTTGACAGAAAGAGCGCCGGTGCTTCTGTCACAGAGTATGCTCCACAGTGCCCGAACTCTATAATATTATCAATTTCCAGTCTTGGTAAGACAACTTCACGCACCATGACATCTGCAACTGTACATAAACTTCCACACAAGGTATAGTCCTCACAATCATTTGCTTTCTGCATATTTTTATTAATAATATCGTTCATACATTCATATCCGACCATACCACGCACTCTACATACATCAGATGATTTTTCAAGTTCCCATTCAATACCATCAAACACCTTAATCGGCGGCACCTGCATAGCCATTCTCTGTCCAAAGTAATTCAGATGGTGGATTCCTCCATCCAGAATCGCATAATTGGCATCACCTGTCGATTTTAAGTCCTTTACCTGTGTGTAGTATTTACCGCATGAGGCTGCGAGGAATCGTCCCATCTCAATGCCAAGCGGATATTCCTCGGCAAATTCTCTAAGCACCTCTGCTGCCTCATCAAGTGATTGTTTTTCCTTTTCCTGCCAGTCATCCTCGAAATACTCCACGCAAAGTCCCGGGCCATACTCTACAAGCTGTGGCTCAAAGCCATATTTGTCCTTTAACATGGTAAGTGCAGACTTTATTTTTTCCAAGTCCTTATTTATTTTGCGAAGACTCTTCTGTGTGCCGGAATAGTAGTGAATGCCTATTACCGTGATGCCCTTAAACTCATCCGGATTCGAAATGATGTATTCAATATCCTCAAGCGACATGCCAAACTGGTTGCCACTTGTCAGGCGCAGTATGACATGTGCTTTCGTTTCGGCAAACTCGGCTTCATGCGCACCTTCCTGTATACATTCAAGCATCACTTCTGATATCAGCGCCGCATGTCTTATGCTTTCACAGGTCAGTATGCCGGCGCCGTATGAAACTGCTCGCTCTATATCGCATTTTTCCTTCATCACACCTGAATAGATGATGCTCTCCGGCTTCACGCCCAGTGCTATACATATCTCAAGCTCTCCCGGGCTGCACACCTCCACATGGTCTAAGCCCTCCGGCAGCCTGTGAAGCAGAAATGGGTTTGCCTTTATCGAAAAGCAAAGCGGTATCCTACGTCCTCCTTTACAATCAAGAGCAGCCCTTATCATGGCTGCTCTCTTCGCAAACTCGTCCGTATCAAATACATAGTACGGTGTCTGTCTCATATGCTTTATTCCTCCACAAGCTCTTTCACAAGCTTCTCGATTGCATCAACTGAGTTGAAATTCTCAGGAACCAGATCCTTTGGTCTGATTGTGATGTCAAACTCATCAGTCAGCTCCGATACGAGTGAAACTATATCAAATGACTCAAGAATTTTGTCATCGATCAGCTTTGTCTCCTTCTCAAAATCCACATCCGGTCTTAATTCCTCTAAAATCTCTAAAATTGTGTCTCTCATTTTACATTTCCTCCAGTTTTTTCATATCATATTTTCCGTTTGGAAGCTTAGGAAGCTGCTCCAGCTTCTTGATTTTCCTGGGCACCATAAAGCCCGGGAGCTCGTCCCTCAGTGCCAGCGCGAGGCTTCTCCTGTCACAGTCACCTGTGTAGAAAAGTATCAGCACCTCTTTTGCTTTATTATATATAACGCAGCTTTCTGCGACTCCCTCTACCACATTGGCGGCATGCTCCACCTCATCAAGCTCCACACGGTGTCCCATGTGCTTTATCTGGCGGTCCATACGTCCACAGAAATGAAGTATGCCGTCCTCATCGAGCCTTCCGTAATCCCCTGTGCGGTACATCCGCTCAGGATAAGCCCTGTTGAGTGGATTGAGTGTAAATGCCGCAGCTGTCCTCTCCGGATCATTATAATAACCCAGCGCCAGGATTGGTCCACATACGCATATCTCTCCCTGTTTTCCGACAGCCGGCTCATTTCCATGCTCATCTATCAGGAAAACCCTGTAATTGTCATAGGCTTTTCCTATAGGAAGCACCTCGTCATCTTCCACTGTATGATCCACGCTATAGTATGTGCATGATGCTGTGGCCTCTGTCGGTCCATACTGGTTCACAAAATGTGCTTCCGGCAGATTTTCCTGCCATTTTCTGAGCACCCTGCATGGCATTACTGAGCCTGAGAAGCAGATTTTTCTGAGACTCTTAAGCCCTACTTCCTCAAATGCCCCAAGCGATGTGAGGATGGTAAATGCCGAAACACTCCAGCCAACACTGCTGACCTTCTTATCATTCATGTAATCAAACAGGGCATTTGGCTCCATAAAATACTCTTTTGGAATAATCGCTGTGCTGCAGCCGGTCTTTAGCGGCAGATAAATGTCCCTGATTGCCGCAATATAGTCAAGCGGCGACTGATTGCCCAGCACATCACTTTCCTCTATATGCATCACATCACAATATGCATTGATGTATGTCATAAGTGACAGATGCGATGTCATGACTCCCTTTGGATTGCCGGTGGAGCCTGACGTGTAGATGATATACAGTGGGTCTGTCATGGACATCTGCCTGCGGACTACAGCGAGCATATCCCGTGAGCTGTCATCTGTTTTTCCTGCACAGCCTGCCACAACACCACCATCTGTATCGTTCTCACTATCCGTCACAGCGTCTCCTGCTGATTCACTGATTTTACAATTACTATCAGCACACGCCACCTGCTCGAAGCGCGATATATCCTCAGCAATAAATATTTGCGGTCTATCGAAGCCTTCTGCCTTTGCCAGCTCATCCACTATGCTCTCCACATGCTCACGACTTTCCCTGTCCGCAACAATAGCCCCTGGACACAGATTTTCAAGAATTTTTTCAATTCTCTTGTCAGGAAGCGATGCATCAATCGGTGCATACGGTCTGCCTGCATATACCACACCCAGGAAGTATGCCGGTGTCACCATTTTTCTTCCGGCAAATACTGCAACAGGGGTTCTGTCCACTCCAAGCTGTTCTACCAGATATGCTCCTGTATTTCTTGCTATATCATACACCTGCCTAAATGTAATGCTGCATTCAGTATCCGAAAATGCAGGCTTGTCAGGGTATTTTTCTACTGTGGCCTCAAGCCACTCCAGTACGTTTTTCATCTTAGTCCTCTTTCATGCATTAATAAACGTTGCCGAAAAAATTATAGCACATAACATCCGAAAAAAATGTCATGTGCTATCGAATTAAGAATTCTTAAGAAAGCCTTAATTTTTTTCTGTAGGTTTTTCTATATTTGATTCTCCTATTAAATATATCGGTCTGTCCTTTGCCTCGAGATAAAGCTTTGACAGATATAATCCCAAAATGCCTATGCTAAGCAGTTGTATCCCACCTATAAAAAGTATAATAACAACGGTCGAAGCCCAGCCGGCTACCGGATCTCCGAATACAAGTCTCCTGATAATGATAAAGAGCATTGCAATTATTGCGACAATAAAGCTGAACACTCCGGCTATTGAAGCCATGTATAGCGGAGCGTTGGAAAACGCCACTATTCCGTCAAGGCTATACAAAAAGAGCTGCCAGAATGACCACTTTGTCTCACCTGCCACCCTGTTTACATTCTCAAACTCAAGCCATTTGACCTTGAAGCCTACCCATCCAAACAGTCCCTTTGAAAACCGGTTGTATTCCTTAAGCGACAGCAGTGCATCCACGTATTTCCTGTTCATAAGCCTGTAGTCGCGTGCACCATCAACCATATTTGCCTTTGAAATCTTACTCATCAGCCTATAGAACTTTCTGGCAAAAAAAGATCTGATCGCTGGTTCACCTTTGCGTGTCACTCGCCTTGTACCGACAGCATCATAACCTTCTTCCATAAGAGCCTTGTACATCTCAGGCAGCATATCCGGCGGATCTTGAAGGTCAGCATCCATTATTGCCACATATTCACCCACCGCATGTTGCAAGCCTGCATACATAGCTGCCTCCTTGCCAAAATTGCGTGAAAAGGATATGTATTTCACACCGGAATCATTTACAGCAAGCTCCTTTGCGACATCGAGTGTCCCGTCCATAGAGCCGTCATCCACTATAATCAGTTCATAGGACAATCCCGCTGTCTCACTCTCTTGACTCATCTGATTAAACACCTGAGTTATTTTATTATAAAAAAGAGGCAGAGCCTCTTTCTCGTTAAAGCATGGTACCACAATGCTTATCTTATTTTTTTCCATACCAGCCACCCTGCATATAATATCAAATAAATAAAAAATCCGATTGCTGCTCCTGCCGTATTTGTCACAAAATCATCAAGCTGACAATATCCCCTGCCGGTAACCAGCTGCGTGTACTCAATTGCTGCGCTTATAAGAGCACCAACAGGTATTGTAAACCATCTCATCCAATTTTTAAAAACCAGTGGAAATAAAAGCCCAAATGGTATAAACAATACTATATTTTCTATAAAATAAGCGTGCATCTGAAGTGTCATGCCCCAATTGCTCCACAGCACCATATCGGCGACGCCGGTTCTGCTTCCCGGCTCCCTTGAATAATACACTATCATTATAAGCGTATATATATAGGCCACAAAGGTGCCGCAGAACAGCATATGCCAGATTTTGCCCACTATCTTTTTTCTTCTCTCATCTGCCTGTGATACCTCTCTCATTGTGAAAAGATATCGCAACAGACACACAAAAATATACATCGCAATGCAGATTAAAGCCAAATATACCGCTGACGGAAGGTATTTGAACTTTTCCTGTATGTCTCTTATTATATAATCCTTTAAACTCAATGTCCTTTTTTATGCTCCTTGTAGGCACGAATGAACTCCAGCTGTCGTTCATCGTCCTTTTTCTGTTCGTCATCAGACATATGACTCACTTTAATAATTATACACAATATTATGCCAATTACAATAATACCGGCACATAATATAAAAATAATTAAGATTTCAGGCATAGACTATTTCCTCCGGCAGAATTTAATTACTATTCTCTCTACAGATTAAATTATATCCACTTAATTCATCTTAATTCTCTCATTTATTAACCCTGATAACAGCAAAAGCTGCATGATATTCTCACACAGCTTTTGTATATTACATGTATTATCTTTGGCATTAACCTTTATTTTAATTTTGCAACAACCATATCCACATATTTCTGACAGATTTCCTCGCTCTCAGCCTCAACCATGACACGGATAACAGGCTCTGTACCTGACTCACGCACAAGTATACGTCCCGTATCACCTAGCTCTGCAGTAACCTGTTCGATGGCTGCCTGAACATCAGGGTTGGCAAGTGCCTCAGCCTTGTCAGCCACACGCACATTCTGAAGTACCTGTGGGTAGATACTAAGTCCCTCACAGAGCTGGCTCATCTTCTGTTTTCTCGCCATCATGACCTCCATCATCTTAAGGCTGGTAAGGATACCATCACCTGTTGATGCATACTTAGAGAAGATGATATGTCCTGACTGCTCTCCGCCGATGCGGCAGCCGTTCTGCTGCATGTACTCGTATACATATTTATCACCTACTGCAGTCTTTGCGTAGCCGATTCCAAGCTCATCAAGAGCCTTATAGAGTCCAAAGTTTGACATAACTGTTGTGACAACAGTATTGTTATCGAGCTTTCCTCTCTCTTTCATGTACTTTCCATATATGTAGAGAATATGGTCTCCTGTGATTACATTGCCCAGTTCGTCTACACAGAGACATCTGTCTGCATCTCCATCGTATGCGAAGCCCACGTCAAGTCCATTGTCCACCACGTATTTCTGTAAGCCCTCGATATGTGTAGAGCCTGCATTGTTGTTGATATTGAGACCGTTTGGCTCATTGTTGATGACATAGCACTTTGCTCCGAGTGCCTCAAAAATAGACTTTGCCATATTCCATGAGCTTCCGTTGGCACAGTCAAGACCAACCTTCATGCCCTTAAATGAGTAGACTCCAAGCGATATGAGGTATCCCATGTAACGGTTACGGCCTGCTACATAGTCAACTGTGCATCCGATAGCATCCTTATGTGCATAAGGCAATTCCTTCCACTCCTGACCAAACAGGCGTAGCTTGCCGTCTATATAGTCCTCGACAAGGAGAATTGTCTCCTCATCCATCTTCTCTCCATTGCTGTTGATAAGCTTGATTCCATTGTCATAGTATGGATTATGGCTTGCCGAAATCATGATACCACAGTCAAAATCATCGGTTCTTGCTACATATGCCACTGATGGAGTTGTGGTAACGTGTAATAGATATGCATCTGCTCCCGATGCTGTAAGTCCTGATACAAGTGAATACTCAAACATGTAGCTTGAACGTCTTGTATCCTTTCCTATTACTATCTTCGCCGGCTCGTCGAGCTGCTTTTGCTTCTTAAGCTCTCCATAATACCAGCCTAAAAATCTACCAATCTGATATGCATGTTCTGCTGTTAAATTGACATTAGCCTCTCCACGGAAGCCGTCTGTTCCAAAGTATTTTCCCATTGTCGTCCCCTTGTGAATAAATTTTTCTTATATTATACACTTAATAAATGTGTTTGTGTAGTAAAATAAGCTTATTTGTTAAATTATTCGACTTCATAAAATCAATTGTTTATAAATGTGATAAAATTAACTTATGTATATAAATCAAAGCTACATAGATATCTTATGACACTCCATATAATATCTCTTCTCATTCGCTTCTCCGATTGAGAATGTCTTTCTGGGAAGCACCCCGCCCGCATTTATTGCAGGGAACAATGTGCTTTTGTCTATCGACTGAAGAAAGATTCCACATCCCTTAGTCTCCTGTACCAGTCCGTGAAGTGCCTCATCACCATGGATATAGTCTATTTCCACATTGTCATGTGTCTCAAGATATTTATCTAAAATGCCCTGGAGTATCTCAATCGGGAGGCGGTCACCTCTATTTGTGATATTAATTCCGGAATTCTTTATTGGTGCTGTGCAGCTTACAGCGCTATTTTCTGAAACCACTTCATTGCCATTTGCCGGTTTTGCACTGTCACAGCTTCCTGATTCAACATACTCAAATACTATCTCATAGCCCTCAGCGCTCTCAAGTCCTTGTTTTGTGATTTCAGCTTCGAAAAACGACAGCATGTCCTTTACATCAACATTTGTAAGCAGTCTGTGAATAGGCTTAAACTCAAGTGCATCACTGTGCAGATTACAGATTTCCACAAGAGCATGCCTTGCAGGATGAGTTTTCAACTGCTCCTCTGTGAATTTTCCTGATTTTTTGATATTTTCCCAGCAGGTCTTCGCTGTTGCAAGCGAATGGTTTCCATCACCTACTGCAAACAAAAAGCCTCCACAGCTATTCTGTTTTGCTGCGAATGCCTCTGTCACCTGTTTTGCTGCCTCACCCTCGACAGCATAGCCGCGGATATGTCCGCCTCCCTGCATAAGCTCTGTATCGTAAAGCTTACGAAGAGTGTCCTTGATGGCATACACATACTCGATTATTCCATGCTTTACAGCTGCTATATTTACTGCATCTTCCTGTGTAGCACCCTGGCATCCATCAATCTTTTGTCTGTCTATAGGATCATCAACAAGCAGCATAACATGTGGCAGCTCAATAGCTGCATTCTCTCTTATTTTCACTCTCGGAGGTATACGTGAGATTACTGTTCCCTCTGTTGCTCTGATGAGAGTCTTCTTTTTCGGGTCGAAATCATAGTCATCCAGATCAATAAGTCCTACTATTCCAAGACGCACCCCTGACTCCGTAGTACGCTCAACAAGCACATAGCCATCTGCCACCGCTTGCTTTAAGGTTCCATCTGTGAGATATGTATCCATAGTGGTATTAATATATTTGATTCTCTCATCATCTGTCATTGAAGCATATTTTGTTTTCCTGCCGGTTTCTTTGTCATTTTTGACACCAGCCCCTGACGAATTGCAATCATTCTCCTGATTCTCAATTGTTCCCAGATATATTTCGGGAAACACCACATTAAGCGTTGACGGTGCATCAGCCACATGCTTTTCCACAGCCTCCCAATAATCAGCCTGACTTGTGAACTGGTCACAGGCGATAACTGACCATTTTTCCATATCTATACCATCGTTTGGCAAAAGAATATTTGCCGGATTGAAACAATTTGACATATCAACAATTCTCCTTTAAATATACAAAATATATAACAGAAATCCGCTATACTCTATAGTATAACGGATTTACTTTTATTTGCATATATTAAATTCCTTTTGTTGTTAGAATTCTTCCAACTGCATCATCTAATTTTTCTGCCGGTATCTCGCCACTGTTAACTGCAGACAACACTGCATTATAACTGCTCTCAAAGCCTGTTGAAACATAAAGCATGCTCATTCCTGCCTTAACAGCTGCCACAGCCGCCTCATCCTGTGTACATACCTTATTAAGAGATGCGTCTGATAAATCATCTGTAATCAAAAGGCCATTAAAACCCATGGTAGTTCTCATATAGTTTACGGCACCTGCTGATGTAGAGCATGGCGTGGTTTCCTCTCCTGTCACACTCTGACAAATCACATTTCCCATCATGACTGCCGGAACACCTGCTTCAATTGCCTTCTGATATGGCACAAAATCAGATGCCTCAAGATCCTCCAGCTTATCTGTCATCCAGAGCATTCCTGTCGCCGAATCTGTAGTAGCCTTTCCTTTTCCGGGAAAGCTCTTTGCTACAGAATTGATTCCTGCACCATTATAGCTGCTTACCTGTGCTGCAACACAGTCACCTACAGTCGCTGACTCGCTGCCAAATGCATATGTATCGTTATCTGCATTATCACCATATGCTATATCTGCTGTCGGCCCAAAATTCATATTAAGGCCATTGGTAGCCATATATGAGCCTATCTTTCCTGCACTGCTGCCCGCTGCGTCAGCACCTGCGAGCTGTGATGGTGCCTGCTGTGCCTCATATCCATTAGCTGAAGCAAGAGGAAGTCTTTCTCCACCTTCTTCATCAATTGCAAGAAACAGATTCACGCCCAGTCGCTCCTGCGAAAATGACTGCAGACTGCTCATCATCTTTGTAACTGCAGCCTCACCTGAGAAATTCTCCTGTCTGAAAACAAAACCACCAAGAGGATATGTACCAATAGCTGCCTTTGTCTTGTTACCGGCCTGAGTGAACTGTGATACACCTGTAATCTCCTCAGGTCTCGTAATGAATAGCTGGGCTACCTTTTCCTCTGTTGTCATAGAAGACAGCTTTGTCTTGACAGAATCTGACGGAGTAAATGCCGGTGCTGCCTGCTGTCCATCAGCTTGTACCTGCTGAGTTCCATCCGTCTCCTGAGTAGGATTCTGTGTCTCCTGCTGGCTTTCTGTTATTTTCTTATTCGCATTATTCCCCGGCATCACAAAATGCACTGCTCCAAATACCAGCACAACTATCAGTGCAATTACTTCTATTGTGATGAGGTACTTATCTCCATTTTGTCTGAAGTTCATATTTAATCCCCAAAATTTGTATTTGTTAAATCGTTATTAGGTCCGCTTACTTTTCCTGATAATGCACTGCTGTATTCGTTTACAGTTGCACTAGGAGTATAGCCTGTCTCACCTTCAAGAAACTGATGCACTCCTGTAGCCATGTCTGCAAGTGTAGTAGGCACCTCAACCCATGCACCATCAACCTTTCCACCATAGAACACCTGTGGATATGCTGTAGAATCCTCTACTGTATAGTCTGCAAGATTTTTAAATACTGAAAGAATCTCATCAGTATTATAGTTAGTATTGACATGTCCAATCAGATCTGATACCATCTTAATCTTTGCCGCTGTATTCATCTGCTTAGCTGATTCAAAAACCTTGAACAGCACTGTTCTCTGTCTTTCAGCACGCTTATAGTCTCCTCCTGCTGTATAACGTATTCTGGAATACGCAACTGCCTGAGTTCCATCAAGAGTATATGTGCCGGCTGAATCAATATGGGATGAGCTTGTTCCACGAACCTTATTGACCTCATCAATATATCCGTTTATCACCTTTGCCTCAGAAGCATCAATATCCTGTACAATGCCTCCTACCTCATCTATTATTTCACCGACCGTATTGAAATTGACTGTAACATAATTCTTTATGTCTAAGTCCAGATTTTTGTTAAGTGTATCCACTGCAAGCTCCGGTCCGCCAAACGCATGTGCATGTGTCACCTTCTGGTATCCATGACCATCAATATTCATCATACAGTCTCTGAAAATAGATACCATACGGATTTTCTTAGCATCATGATCAACCCTGACTACCATAATGGAATCTGAACGTGTTCCTTTATCAAGCTGATCTGAGCGGCTATCAACACCAAATAACGCAAATTCCTCTATACCTGATTTGTCTGTAGTGCTGTCATCCTCAGCCTGAGTATCAGCTTTTGTCTTAACTGCCTCTGTACCCGGCTTTATGCCTTTAGCTTCTTTATTCTTAACATTACTGCTGTTAATCTTTACAAGTATTATCGCTATAATAGCAATAAGTACAATCATTACTGCCGTAATAATTATATTTTTCTTTTTTTTCATCTGCACCATTCTCCGTCATTCATATGTGTATGTGCCTGTTACTTTTCGTCCTCATCTCTGCCATAATAATTGCCATAGTAATTACCATAATAGTTTCCATAGTAATGACCATACTTAGACTCCTCAAACCTGCACTTATTGAGCACAGCTCCAAGAATCTTGACTCCCGAGTCCTCAAGTGTACGCTTTGTATTAATGATTGCACGGCTGCTTGTAACATTCTGGGCAGCAACTATTACTGCTCCATCTACATTCTTTCCAACTACGGCCGCATCAATCGCAGCTCCTGTAGGAGGAGTATCGACAAGCACATAGTCAAAGTTCTTCTCTCCAAACTCGATAAGCTCTTTAAACTCCTCTGTCTCAAGAAGCTCTGTAGGATTTGGTACCTCATGTCCTGCAAAAAGAATGAACACACCCTTGATATTTGTCGCATATATCACTTTGTCCAAAGATACCTGACCTGAGAGATAATGTGAGAGTCCGTATATCTTTCCACCGCTCTCCACTTTCGCTCTGAGTCGTCCTACAAGGACTGACTTACGCATATCGGTATCTACTACAAGGACTGACTTCTTAGAGTCCGCCATCGAACGAGCCAGATCCATAACTACGGTTGTCTTTCCTTCATTTGGCACGCTGCTGGTAAAGAGGATGGACTTCACGCCCTTTCCACTAAAGCTGATGCTTGTTTTAAGAGCTCGAAGAGACTCCTTCATTGTATAGCTCTGGTCTTTTATCTGATTAATAACTACTGTTTCCATTAAACTGCCCTCTTCTTACTCTTGCTATCGTCTGATTTAGATGATTGAGTTTTCTTCTTTTTTCTTCTCTTTGTCTTGGCTCCATCATACTCTGTCTCATCAACAGGAAGTGATGCAAGCACCTTGAGGCCTGTTCTGGTCTCCATATCATCTGCATTGGAAATTGTATCGTCAAGCATGTATCCAAGTACAACTATGCCGGCAGCAAGAAACAGTCCGAGTACAGCTCCTATAACTGTATTCTTAAGGATATTATTATTCACCGGTGTCTTTGAAGCATATGCTGTCTGGATAATCTTTGGCTGTGACTGATCCATATTGTCAGCGATATACTGTGATGAAACTTTTGCAATCTCATCTGCCACTGTCTTTGAAGCTTCCAAATCAGTGTCTGTAACTACAATCTTGAGCACACGTGTATCTGTCGGATTCTCTATTGAAACCCTCTTGCTAAGCTGCTCGTATGTCTCGTCCATATCCAGATTGTCGATTACCTGTGATAAAACTGTCCTGCCTGTGATAACGTACTCATAGTCGTTTGTCAGACTCGAGCCTACCTGAATATCAGCAAGACTGGTGATAGATGTTGACTTGGTCAGTACATACATCTCTGCAGATGCCTCATACTCCGGTACAAAAGTAATCTTGGAGTATAATCCAAATACTGCTGCAAGAAGCACCATTGATGCCACAAGTGCCTTCCAGTGCTTCACTAATTCGTGAAACAGCGCTACTAAATCGATTTCAATTTCCTGATCTCTTATTGGTTCGTTGTTTTCCATTTTCCTACCCTTTACAAATTGTAACATTATTTTTCGGTTTAATCCTATGTTATATTACTACACTTCATTTCTTTTGTCTATTTTTAGAAGTCACAAAAAAAATATTAAGAATATGTCATATTTTGTAAATAATTATGCAATATAATAGAAAAGTGCCGTTTCCGGCACTTTTCTTTGTTGTATTTTCATTTGCTATATTTTATTTGTTCCTGTTCTATTGTTGCTGTTCTAGTTCTGCTGTGGCTGTTCTGATGGTTCAGTCGGTGCCACCGGCTGTGGTTGTGGTTTTGAATTTACTGTAACAGTTATTGAACTGCTTGCGCTATTCCAGCCTGCCATTTCACCTGCTATAGCTGTAATCTGTACGCTACCAGCCCTGTAAATGGTCACATTTCCGGCGCCATCTACTGACGCAATCGAAGGATCACTTGACTGGTAAGAAAGCGCTGCTCCGTTTGAAGCACTTGCTCCGAGAGAAAATGGTGCATCTCCCTCTGTTACAGTTTTATTACCGCAACCTATTGTCACAGATGGTGTCTGGTTTGGCTGTGGCTTTGCATTTACAGTGATTGTAATTGTCTTGCTGCCGGCCTTATAGCTTGTAGTAGCCTCAGACTTGACAGTGATTGTTGCAGTTCCGACACCTGCTATCGTCACATTACCGTTCTCATCCACTCTCACTACACCATTATTATCACTTGAGTATGTGAGCTTTGCATTATCCTCTGCTGTCACACCGAGATTGAATGCTCCGTCGCCCTCTGTCACATTATAAGAGTCAGCTCCGCCAAGACTCTGTGCTTTGCCGGCCACCTTGTCAACACCACCATATACAATTACTTTTTCATCTAATGTTACATTCTCATATAGCTTCTTTGCAGCTGAATAAGGCATATTTATGCAGCCATGGCTGCCGCTGTATAGGTAGATATTTCCACCGAAAGTACTTCTCCACGAAGCATCATGGAACCCAATTCCACCATTGAATGGTATAAAGAAATTAACCCATGACTTGTATCCGTCTCCCCTTAAGTATCTATCCTTATCTCTTGAGAAGATAGAATACACTCCGGTAGGTGTTCCATGACCTTTTGAAATACATCCTGTAACACACTGACTTGATACTATAAGCTCTCCATTCTTGTATACATATACCATCTGGTTGGTAAGATCCACTTCACAATAATTGCCACCATATGTGACATATTCACCTGTTTCTTCTTCCTTTGCCTCACTGTAAACTGCTTCCACTGTTGCAGACTTTTTATTGTTTATTGCCTCAGCAATCGCCTCATACAGCTTATTTCCATCTACAGTCTGTCCTGATGATGCTACAGGCACATTTATTATACTTCCGCCTGTTGTCTTAAACTGTCCTGTTTTCTTCTTTGACACATCATGCTTTTTGGCTAGCTCTGTACAATATGTAGCCATATTCTCGCCATCAAGCGAAACTGACATTCCGTCATTGCCCACTATAAGCCACTGGGCTATCTGATCCTTTCCTACAGCCTCTGTAGCAGCTTCACCTGTTGCCGGTGTGAAATTACATGTCACCGTCACATCAAGATATGCATTGGCTTCTTTTAATGCATTCTTTACCTGCTCGCTGTCCGTAGCCTTTTCTCCATCAACATATCCTGTTGTGGATGTAAGCTCCACCTTATCCTTCAGCTCCTTTACAGCACTTGTAAGATTTGCAGCTGCATTGTCATACACAGGCGCATCTCCTGATACACCGTCAACACCCTCAAATTGTCCTGCCTCTGCATTGTAGACTATTGTAGCACGATATGGCACAATTGATTTTATATCAAAGGTCTGTGTGTCTGTCGCAGCCTTCTTTTGTTCGTCATCATTTGCATCTGTATCCGTATCGCTCTGAGCCGTAGCATCAGACTGTGACTGCGTTTTTGCAGTGATATAAGAGTCTACAAGAGCCGTCTCCAGCTCATCAGACTTGTCCATTTTAAAAAGCTTCACCTGCTTTTCCGGTTCCTTATCCTTATTGGCCGCATTTATCAGTTCCTGAAGATCTGCTTTGTCATTGTACTTAAGCCCTAAATCCTCTGCTGTCATATCAAATGATGTATCGTCAAGCTTCACTGATATCTTATACTTGCCTACTGCAGTCTTTATGGCTTTCTTTGCTTCGTCAGCAGTCATTCCACCTACATCAACTGATGCAAGCTTGTACTTTTCAGGGAATGTCTTGTATGCTTTCTTTCCACAGCCCGCCATTCCCAGCGCCATAAGCACACATGCCAAAACTACCAGGAGTTTTATACTTTTCTTCTTCATCTTTGTCCTCTTTATCTTAATCTTAATTTTTATATTATTCTCACAGCACCATATTTTATCACTTTCTTATATATGCCTCAAGTGAGATTTGTCACATATTTTCCGATTATTTAAACATATTATTCATCATTATGATAACAAAAAGCTTCCTAATGACGCACAATATGTAACAGGCGTATAAAATAGTTCTGATAAACCTTATCGCTCATATGCATTTTATTCAACATACAAAATACTTTATAATTCTTATTTACACATTTATACATATCTGTATTCTTTTTTTCGATTTGACTGACAAACAGCTTCATCCTTTTTCTAAGCTGTTTTTTATCAGTGTTTCTAATCAGGCAAAGCTGCAAATAATCGTTGATAAATTTGCTTGTTTTATCAAACCACAGCTGCTTTCCGCCTATACTAAAGTGCTCCGCATCCCGGCCTGCCTCAATCAGCCTCATGATAACCTTCTCATAATGGTCAAGCCTCTTCAGTGAGCTTTCTATCGAAACGCTCTGATTTACGTCACCGACTCTATACTCATAAAGTGCCTTATCATATGCATAGATACTTTTGGCATATGCCATTGGGATTATTGAAAACTCCTGATCCTCGTAAAATACCCCCTCAGAGAGTGTCAGTCCTGTATTTCTATAAAACTGCGTATTATATATCACCCCATGCAGACTCAGCCCCCACCAGAAATCATACAGATGCTCATCCACATATCCTGCATTATATGGTCCACCATTTTTTGTTATATATTTATCGTCGTATGGATACTCATCAGTATTTTCTCTCTGCAGCACATATGATCTATAGCTCATCAGCACTGCATCTGCGAAATTCTCATGTTTATTTTCATTATCTTTAAGATAACAAATAGTTTCTTTCAACACATCAGTGTTTACCCAGTCATCAGCGTCTACTACCTTAAAATAGCTTCCTTTTATTATTTTTACTCCTTCATTAATTGCCGAGCCATGACCACCATTTTCTTTATTCAGTATCCGGTACACGTCAGGATATTTATTTACATATTTTTGTGCAATCTCCACACTATTATCGGTAGAGCCGTCATTCACAACAATAATGTCCAGCATATTTAAAAGAGAGTTATCATCAATAATAAATGATGATAACCCTTTATCCAAAAACTTTGCCGCATTATATGTCGGTATTATTATTGATAGTATCTTTTTATTTTCTGTTTCCATATCCTATCTAATTCCTGTTTCTATATGTTAATTTCCACTTATATCGCTGTCTGTCACCATATTTGACAATGGTAGTCAGTATTATTTTCTGTATAGTCTGTCTGCTCTGCCAACCCTTTTGGCAAGCTCAAGCAGCTTTGCAAATTGATTCTCGTAAAAGCTGTTGCTCACATGCAGCTTATTAAACAGCCGAAATACTTTATATTTACGCTGTACTGCCTCATACATAAGTGCACTTTTTTGAGCAAGCTTCATGTTAAACTGCTCTACTATCGCTCTTCCGGATTGTCTGTCGGTATTTTTTATCAAAGCTATTTGATAATAGCTTGTGATTATGCCCGACGTCTTTCTGATAAAGTGTTCCTTTCCACCCTGTGGCATTTTTGCAAAGCTCTTCTCTGCCTCAAGTACATTAAATATAACCTGCTCCAAATCCGGAAGACGCTTCACCTGACTCGCTGCTGAAACACTTTGATTTACATCTCCAACCCTGTATACATACAACTCTTCCTGAATAAATCTGACAGTTTTTGCATACGAAAACGGAACGGTTGCATACTCCTGGTCTTCGTAAAATACATGCTCTGTGAGCTTATATCCAAGTGCTTTATAGAACCCTGTGTTATATATCACTCCGTGAAATGATAGACCATCATATACATCATCCCACATATTTACTATATCCTTTAAATTGTACTCTCTTGTAAAATCAGGCACACTCACATCTGCCGGTCTGTACTCATCCTTTGATATGTCATAATACCTGAAGCTTTGTATCACCGCATCCGAATCTACATGCTCGAGATATTCAACCAGGTGCTTTAGCGCAAGCGTATCTACCCAGTCATCTGCATCGACCACCTTTAAATACTTTCCTCTCACATGCTCCACGCCTGTGTTGATTGCAGAACCGTGTCCACCATTTGTTTTATTTACTATGACAAAGGTATCCGGATACCAGTCCACAAATTTCTGCGCCACTTCAACACTTTTGTCAGGTGTGCCGTCATTTACGACTATCACCTCAAGCTTATCGAGTATAGCCTTGTCAATATCTATTTCCTCAAAGCGGCCCTCCGTTGCCATTTTACAGTTGTGCTGTGCTGTCTGTGCATCTGTATCCCTGCATACCAGAAATGACGACAGCCCCTTATTCAGAAACTTTTCTGCATTATATGTTGGTATTATGATTGATAATATTTTACTCATTAACTGTTCTATCCGTCCTGATTACTATTATTAAAAAGAGTATTGCATACTCATTAACGCCTATTCATGAAATTAATTACCACGCAGTCTGCTATAGACCCATGCCGCCATCGGAAATATCTTAAAGCCTGTTTTTCTAAGCATCCAGACGCTCTTCCTGTTGCACGCCTGGTACACTCCCGGGTGCTCCTCACGCAGCATCTCGTCAAACTTCTTCATCTGCTCAACGTTCCTTGTATCATTGCCCTTTGCAAGAAAAATCTGGTACTCATCATCGACTGCCTCGGCTATACCGCGCTCAAGGTACTGCTTCTTGTAGGTCTGCAGATTGCCGTGCACGTTGTTGTACTCAAACAGTGCATCAAGCACCTTAAGATGCTGGTCATGACGCTTGATCATCATCTTTATGTCCACGCTCTGACCACTCCTTCCAAGTCTGTACTGATACAGTGGCAGAGGTGAAAACGTGATGCTTGTGCAGTATGGTATAGGATAGAGTATATACTCCTGGTCCTCGTAGAAGCAGTGCTCATCCACACGAATGTCATTCTTCCGCAATACATCAGTACGGATGGTCATGGAATGTATAGTAATCAGCGGATCCATGACTGCCTCCGCAAAGCCCCACTCCCTGTTATAGTGATAAGAGTTGGACACTGCCTTTCTGCGCTTTGTGACCTTCTTTGTCCTATCATCCACCAGGTTGAAGTCATTGGATATGACATCCGAGTGCGTGTGCTTCAAAAGCTGTACAAATTGTGGCAAAAGGCTCTTGTCCAGCCAATCATCACCATCCACCACCTTGAAATACTTTCCTGTTGCGCGCGGTATCGCATAGTTGATGGTAGATCCATGGCCTCCGTTCTCCTTTGAGAGCATCTTGAAGCTGTATGGATATTTCTGCTCGTAGGTATGTGCCAGGCTGGCTGTAGAATCTGTGGAACCATCATCCACTATGAGTATCTCCAGACTTCTGAGCACAGACAAATCTATAAACGAGTCAAGACAGTTCTTTATATACTTTTCAACATTGTAAGCCGGAACGACTATGGTTAAAAGCTTCTCCATATATATGTTTCTCCATGTATACCTGTTTCCTTGTGTACTACTCTCCGAGTCCATCCTTGATGTACTGTATAAGGTGTTCAAGCGCCTCACTCTCATCCTCGCCATTGCAGATAAGTTCTATCTCATCGCCTGACTTTATGCATGCTCCAAGCACTGAAAGTACACTCTTTGCATTAGCTACATTTTTCTCGTCATATATAAATGTTACCTTTGATTTAAATTTCATTGCCTCTTTGCAGAGATTGCCGGCCGGACGTAAATGTAATCCGGTAGGATTCTTGATTATTATTTTTTGTGCTACCACTTTTATTACCTCTTTTCGGTTATATATCTATCAATGTGATGAACTGTCAGAGCCGTTATTTCCGGTGTTTCCTGACGATGTGCTGCCCGATGAACCACCTGTGCCGGTGTCGCCTGATGTTGTATCGCCTGTTGTTGAGCCCGAGGCTGTTCCTGTACCATCAGTTCCCGTTGTGCCGCCTCCGTCACCTTCCCTTCCGATAACTATCTGAACCTTTATCACGCCCCATGTGTACTTGGTCTCATCCAGATTTGGCTTTACCGTCACTGTATGTGTACCTGTACCAAGGCCTGTCACATCAATTTTACCCTTCAGTGTAGTTCCCGAAAGTGTATCTATATCAGACTTGGTGCCGCTTACTATGACACTACTCTTATCTGTTACAAATGTAAGCGTATATCCATCTTCCAGTCCGTCATATGTGATATTGGAGCTGTTCAGCGTCATGGTTGAAGTCGCATTTGTTTCAATCTTTATATCTATACTGAGCTTTGCCTTGGATGAGTTCACTATAAAAACTCCATCCGGCAGATATCCTGTCAGGTCAACAGATGTACTTATATCGTCTGTTGCACCCGATATATCGATTGGGCCCACATCTATAGATGTGATATTGTTCAATGCTTCTGCATTACCCTTGAGCATTACAGACTCCTCTGATAGTTCTACTCCGAGCACGCTCTTTCCTCCTGCCGGCGAGCCTGTCGTAGTACACTTGATAGGCACCTCCTTGGTACTTAGGACATCAACTGTCACTGCTATAGACTGATACTGGCTGTCCACATCAAGCTTTGATATATCTATCTCATCGCCATTATCATCAATCAGAGTGAGATCACCGCGATCAGTTATCTGATTATCTGATATTATGGTATTGTCATCGACCTTTATATTTACATTGGCCGATGCTATAGTTGAAACAATGGACTCAGGCCCTCCGATCTTTACTACCTTTGGATTTGCCTGTGGCTTGTTTCCCAGTGCTTTCGCACCTGAGAGACTTCCATCCAATGATACCTTTACCTCAAACTGCTTCTGCATATATTTTTCAACCGAAAGCGGGAGCATATGGTCTCCACCGTTGAAGGTAATCGAATGTCTGTACTTGGTGCATCCAATATCTACCTTTACGCTTGCCTTATTCGTATCATCCTTATCTACTATGATATTTGCAAGGTCGACATTTGCGTAAAAATCAGAATCATCAAGCTCGTTCAGATAGCTTCTCTTGCCTGATACCGAAAAGCTGATGGTCTTTTCCGAATCCTTGATGGTAGGCCATAGCCCCTTGTCAACAACCGAATCACGGCCTGTGACGGTGACTGTTGTGGTAAATGTCTTTGTCTTGACCGGGTCATTGAGATTGTAGACCACAAGCCAGAGTATAAATGCAAATGCTATCGCAAGTATTTTAAAGCCTATATTATTTGTGAAGGTTTTTAGAAGCTTCTTTCCCATTCTTAAACCTCCTTTTAATTAATTCAAATTTACCCGGCTCCCTATGTCTGTTCTGCAGAAGCTTAAGCTGTGTGCGTAGATGATCGGCATCTATATCGTGCTCAATCTGCCCCTTGTATGCTGTAGAAACTGATCCTGTCTCCTCTGAAACTATGATAGTAAGCGAATCACTTACCTCGCTGACTCCGACCGCTGCACGGTGTCTGGTTCCCAAATCCTTCGAGAGTGACAGGCTGTCTGATAGCGGAAGGTAACATGTAGCTGACACCACACGGTTGCCACGCACGATAACCGCTCCGTCATGAAGCGGTGTATTTTTCTCAAAAATATTGATGAGGAGCTGACTTGTAAGTATGGCATCCACATCTATTCCTGTTCTGATATACTCTCCCAGATTTATCTCATCCTCCATGACTATTAGCGCTCCTGTCTTTACTCTGCCCATCGCAAAGCATGCACGCACCAGCTCATCAATTGTCTTGTCAGAGAATTTCTCAATCTCGCCTCTGCCGGTATTGAAGAAATCACCCAAAAAGGTCTTTCCACCAATATTCTCCAAGGCATTTCGAAGCTCAGGCTGAAAAATAACAACAAGTGCCACGAGACCTATATTAAAGAGTTTCTCAGCAAGCCACAGTATCGTATCCATCTGGAACAATGCTGCAACAAGCACAAACAACAGTATGATAATAAGGCCCTTGAACAGATTCCATGCCCTCGTGGTCTTTATCCACAAAAGTATATGATAGAAGAGCACTGAAATAATAAGTATCTCTATAATGTCTATCACACCGATTTTGATGCCCGGCACATTTGTGAATGTAAGGAACTGATCCTTGAAGCGTATCAATACACCACTCACATTATCCATAGCGCCCTCCTTTCTCTTATACTATGTAACTATTTGTCATCCTCAAATATATTTTCGTCTATTTCGAGATCTTTTGCAATAGCCTCTTTGCTGATATTTTCCTGATTATGTCTCTGAATCTTCTTTCCAAGGCTTCCTGTATTGCCAAAGTGCTTTACAACCTTTTCCTCCTTGGCAATCATCTTCTTTGGAACTGCCTTGACGTAATAATAATATTCATCATCCTCAAACTGTACATTTTCTGTACGTGCATAGTCAAGATTCATAAATATAAACTGTATGACAACACCTGCAAAAATAGCTGCTACAGTGCTGAGCACAAGCCAGATTATCTTCTCCGGCAGTCCGAGCACCAGATAAGCAACAACAAGTGCAACCAACTGTACGAGTCCTCCTGCTATGGTAGCAACAGTCCATGAATTGTTGATTTTCAATCGTCTGACCTGATACACCACCAGTGTGGTGATAACAAAGATTGCCATAACTATAAACATCTCTTTGTTGTCAAGAAGCTGTCCCATTGTCACATTGAGCTTTGTAGTGCTCTGCCCCTTTTTATCTACCACCTCTGCAAGCGCTGATGCATTCTGCCTGATTCCGTCAAAGAAATAGTACAGCAGTGTGCCACATATTATTGCAACAAAAGAATAAGCTCTTCTTAAAAGACCTGCTGCAACCGGCATAACAGATGGTATGTGAAGCTGAAAGCATATAGGTGTGAGTATCACAAGCATGCCATCCTTCGGTGCAAAACGAAAATAGACAAAATACAGTACTAAAAAAAGTACAAATGTGATAGCAAAAACCTCTATGGACAGCGCATACATATCTAAAAGTATCATAATCGAAGCAATCCAGAGTATTGCATTCACCGGAAGCAGTGCACACACAAGCGCTAAAAGCAGTGCCACAAGCATCGAGCTTATTTTCGCCATATAGCCGATATTCAAATCTATTGTTATAAATGCGATAAATGCAACGGCAAATCTCACAACCGGAAGTATAAAGTGCTCATACTCACCGCAAAATTTGACTGCCTTATCCTTAATTTCCAGTAACTTGTTCATAAAGCCTCCCTAACGCTTAATCTTTTCCTCACGGGAATATATTCTGCCCACTGCCTTCAGGTGATTTGCGTATTTGCGCACTTCTCTTCTGCCGGCCTTATATCTTGCAGTATACACCACAATTGTGACAAAAATGTAAACCGCCATAAATGCAATATACAGTATGCCTATTGTGACACCCATTGCCTTAAAATCAAGCTTATTGATTCTGTCCAAAAGCTCTGCTGCATTGACAGCAACCCACATCACAACAAGCCCTGCAAATGCGAATGTACCTGTAAAGAAGCTTTTTAAGCCCTCTTTCCATATATAGTCCCATCCGTAGTAGCTTGCGGACTGCTTCTGCACACGGCTGTCATCGCTTTTGCTGTCACATAGAGCAATATTAAACAGTTCCCTTACTTTTTCTTCGTTTATCATAAATCATCCTCTTACCTGTTACTTGATATATCTCATACGGTTTTTGTCATCCTGCTGCCACAGCTGCTTATCCTGGCTCTTTGGTGTGTCAAGGGCACTGCGTAGTGTGTTTGTGAGCTTAGTCTTGCACTCATCACAAAATCTACCTGTACGTATCATCCTGCCACAGTTCTCGCATGGTATACCATATGATGAATCCGGTGAAAACGAAAGCCTTTCCTCACGTATCCACCTATTTATCTGCTTCATGGATGTATCCGTCTCCTTGGCCACTGTCTCAACCGGCACATTTGGATTATCCTCAACAAATCTCTTTACTATATCAAATTTCTCATCCATTTTTTTCTGGCAGTTCGGGCAGTACTGCTCATCTGACAGTACATTAAATATTCTGCCACAGCCCTTGCAATTAGATATTCTCATCTGATAAAACCCTCCTAACTTCCCTGTCCTATGCAAATACACAGCACATATACACGGCCGGGACATTTCTTTGCTATCTCGTGCCCAATCGACTCCGCCGTACTGCCTGTAGTATATATATCATCTACTATTAGTATTTGGTCATATTGTACAATACTATCCGCCACTTGAAAAGCCCCCTCTAGACAATTTCTGCGTTCAACATACCCCATTGTCTTGAGTGGACTGGTATTTTTCACTCTGCGCACAAGCCCTTTTACCATCCTTATGCCTGTTTTTTCAGACAATGCCCTTGCAAAACACTCTGCCTGATTGTAGCCTCTCTGGCGCATTTTTTTACGGTGCATCGGCACCGGAATAATAACATCTATCCCACATCTCTGTATCCAGTCCGAATATCTTTCCACTGCTGTCTGTGCAAAATAAGCCGCATACTCACGTCTGTTTGAATACTTGAACCTGTACATGGTCTGCTTTATGCTGCCCTTGTATGCAAAAAGCGCCTTGCCCTGCCTGTAGCTGTCATCCTCCCGCATCTGCCTGTGATGCTCGAGTGCCCGTGCGCAGTCGTCACAATACTCTCTCCGCTCAGACAAAACCGGCTTCCCGCAGCGCATACACTGTGGCTGCTCAACCGGAAAGAGCTTTTCACAGCATCTGCTGTGTATATATCTCTCAACCGGACCAATTATACCATCACATACCGGACAGCGCGGTGGAAATACCAGATTGATTACGCCTCTCCCAATATCCTTTATTTTGTTCACTAATCCCCCTGACTGTAATATCCCCATTTGTAACAATATTAACAAAAAAGCGACAATACATTCCTGCAATGCAGGGACATATCATCGCCCTCACGGCTGCCTGTTATAAAACGTATATTCTAGAATTCTTCATCTCTCTTGCCTGCAAGGAACTCTACATACTTTCCTGTACCGATAGCAACACATGTCATAGGCTGCTCTGCAGTCATTGTATTGATGCCTGTCTTTTCCTCGATAAGCTCCTCAAGACCTCTGAGCAGTGAACCGCCTCCTGTAAGCACGATTCCTCTGTCTGCGACATCGGCTGCAAGCTCCGGTGGAGTCTTTTCAAGCACTGAGTGCACTGCCTCAACTATCTGAAGAGTTGCCTCACGAAGTGCTTCCTCTGTCTCCTCTGAGCTGACTGTAATAGTCCTTGGAAGTCCTGTTACAAGGTTTCTTCCTCTTACCTCAATTGTCTCCGGCTGTGGGAGAGGGTAGCATGTACCAATCTTGATTTTGATATCCTCAGCTGTTCTCTCTCCGATGAGAAGGTTATGCTTCTTTCTCATGTATCTGACAATTGCCTCATCAAAATCATCTCCGGCTATCTTGATAGATGTGCTGACTACCGAACCACCTAGTGAGATAACTGCTATATCTGATGTACCGCCTCCGATATCTACTATCATATTTCCGCACGGCTTTGAAATATCAATACCTGCACCGATTGCAGCTGCGATTGGCTCCTCGATAATCTTAACATCTCTGGCTCCTGCTGCAAATGTAGCATCCTCAACGGCTTTCTTCTCAACCTCTGTAACACCACTTGGCACACATACGCTCACGAGCGGCTTTCTGAAGCTCTTCTTACCAAGCGCCTTCTGGATGAAGTGCTTGATCATCTTCTCTGTAACTGTATAATCTGAGATAACACCCTGACGCAGCGGTCTGACTGCAACGATATTACCCGGTGTCCTTCCGAGCATGAGGCGTGCTTCCTCTCCGATTGCCTTAATCTTGTTGGTGTCCCTGTCAAAGGCTACTACTGAAGGCTCCTTTAACACAACACCCTTTCCTTTTATATAAACAAGTATACTTGCTGTTCCTAAATCGATTCCGATATCTGATCCGACCATTTTAATAGCCCCTTTCCTGCCATATCTTTAAATTTACACATACACTCTCTTATTATATACAATAAATCCCATTTTTCAAACTTTTTTTTTGAAAAAGGTCATATTTAATAAAATTTTAAAGTTTATCCTTGTCTTTTTCCAGATATGGTTTCAAAAACCGGCCTGTATATGACTGTTTTACCTCGCATATCTCCTCAGGTGTGCCCTGCGCTATGACGGTTCCGCCACCGTCTCCGCCCTCAGGTCCCATATCTATGATATAGTCAGCTGTCTTTATCACGTCGAGGTTGTGCTCGATAACAACTACAGTATTGCCTCCGTCTGAGAGCCTGCGCAGTATCTCCACAAGCTTGTGTACATCTGCAAAGTGCAGTCCCGTGGTAGGCTCATCAAGTATATATATGGTCTTTCCGGTGCTCTTTCTGCTAAGCTCTGTGGCAAGCTTGATACGCTGTGCCTCACCACCTGAAAGCTCTGTGGACGGCTGTCCCAGCTTCACGTAGGATAGCCCGACATCATAGAGCGACTGGATTTTGTTCTGGATCTTTGGCACATTTTTGAAAAACTCAAGTGCCTCCTCCACTGTCATATCAAGAACATCGTATATGCTCTTGCCCTTGTACTTTACATCGAGTGTCTCCCTGTTATATCGTTTGCCTCCACAGACCTCACACGGCACATATACATCAGGCAGGAAATGCATCTCTATCTTAAGGATTCCATCACCGCCGCAGGCCTCACACCGACCGCCCTTTACATTAAAACTGAAACGGCCCTTTTTATAGCCCTTTGCCTTTGCATCGGGTGTTGATGCAAACAGGTCTCTTATCATGTCAAATACACCTGTATATGTGGCAGGATTAGAGCGGGGTGTACGGCCTATCGGTGACTGGTCGATGTCTATGACCTTGTCAAGCTGTTCAAGACCATCTATACCGTCGTGGTCACCTGCGATACACCTGGCTCTGTTTAAGGATTTGGCCAGATGCTTGTATAGTATCTCATTGGTCAATGAGCTCTTTCCCGAGCCCGACACGCCTGTAACACAGGTCATGATACCAAGAGGTATCTGCACATCAATATTTTTCAGGTTATTCTCCCTGGCTCCTCTTATCGTGATATATCCGCTTGGCTTGCGCCTCTCCTGTGGCACCGGTATCTTTATTTTACCGCTCAGATATGCTCCTGTGAGTGATTTTTTGCACTTTATAATGTCCTTTAACGAGCCTGCCGCCACTATCTCTCCGCCGTGTGAACCGGCTCCCGGTCCTACATCCACGATATAATCCGCTGCACGCATGGTATCCTCATCATGCTCCACCACTATGAGAGTATTGCCCAGATTCTTAAGATTCATAAGTGCGCCGAGCAGCTTGTCATTATCCCTCTGATGCAGTCCGATACTTGGCTCATCAAGTATATATGCCACACCTACAAGTCCTGAGCCAATCTGCGTGGCAAGCCTGATTCGCTGGGCTTCCCCGCCTGAAAGGCTTGCCGTGCCACGGGTAAGGGTGAGGTAGTCAAGACCGACCTGCTGCAAAAAGCCAACCCTCGCACGGATTTCCTTTAGTATCTGGTCTCCTATATAGTGCTGCTGCTCTGTAAGCTCTATATCAGCAAGGAACTTCACAAGCTCCTTCACAGACATGGAGGTCATCTCATATATGTTCTTGTCCGCAACCGTAACGGCAAGTGACGACGGCTTAAGTCTCTGCCCCTTACAGCTCGTACACGGAGTAATGCGCATAAACTGCTCATACTCTGCCTTTGCCGTATCAGAAAAGGTCTCCTTGTATCGGCGCTCAACATTGTCCACAAGGCCGTTCCATACAAGGTCATAGACACCTTCGCCTCTCTGACCCTTGTATCTGACCTTGAGCACCCTGCCATCTCCACCGTAAAAAAGCAGTTTTTTCATATCTGCAGATAAATCATCAATCGGTGTGTCGAGAGGAAGCCCATAGCCCTCATGCAGCGCACGAAGTGTCGCATAGGTATAGCTCTTTGGGTCTGTACACGACTGCCAGCCCATCACCTGTATGGCACCCTCAGATATGGAAAGCGATGAGTCAGGCACCATAAGCTGCGGGTCAAACTCCATCTTGTAGCCGAGTCCGTAGCAGGTCGGACATGCTCCGAACGGATTGTTAAAGGAGAAGCTTCTCGGCTCAACCTCATCTATGCTTATGCCACAGTCAGGGCACGCAAAATTCTGGGAAAAGGTCATCTGTTCGCCATCCACAATATCAACTATAGCATTGCCCTCTGTCAGTTCAAATACATTTTCAAGTGAATCAGTAAGGCGCTTCTCTATACCAGGCTTTACAACCAGACGATCCACTACTATATCAATATTGTGCTTTATATTTTTCTCCATCGGGATATCCTCGGAGAGCTCATACATGCTGCCATCTACAATCACACGCACGTATCCGCTCTTTTTGGCTCTCTCGAACAGCTTCTGGTGCTCACCCTTGCGGCCTCTGACCACCGGTGCAAGAAGCTGGATACGGGTGCGCTCCGGCAGCGCCATAACAGTATCCACCATCTGGTCTATCGTCTGCTTTGTAATGGCACGCCCGCACTTCGGACAGTGTGGTATTCCAATTCTGGCATAAAGCAGTCTGAAGTAATCATATATCTCTGTGACCGTTCCGACAGTTGAACGTGGGTTCTTGTTGGTGGATTTCTGGTCAATGGAAATGGCAGGCGGAAGTCCCTCTATAGACTCCACATTCGGCTTCTCCATCTGTCCTAAAAACTGACGCGCATACGATGAAAGTGACTCCATGTACCTACGCTGCCCCTCAGCATATATGGTATCAAATGCCAGTGATGACTTGCCGGAGCCTGAAAGCCCTGTAAAAACAACAAACTCATCTCTCGGGATGTCGAGACTGACGCACTTTAGATTGTGTTCGCTGGCACCTCGTATTTTGATGTATTTTCTTTCTTTTTTTGCCATAATTTGTGTTCCTCCAAATTGCTTCCGGATGTTATAAGCTTTTATTTTACGTCTCTCAATGTGTTTTTAAGCATAATAAGCTTATCCCTGTACTCAGCAGCCGCCTCGAAATTGAGCTCTGCCGCTGCTTTTTTCATCTTTTTCTCTATATCTGCAATATGCTTCTCAAGCTCTTTTTTGCTCATTGACTCCGGATCTTTGTCAAGAGCATTCTCATCGGCCGCTACCTTCTTTGAGATAGCTATGAGATCACGCACGGATTTCTGTATAGTCTGTGGCGTGATGCCGTGAGCCTCATTGTACTCTTCCTGTACCTTTCTACGACGCTTTGTCTCGTCAATTGCGACACGCATGGAGTCTGTAATCTTGTCAGCATACATGATAACATGGCCCTCACTGTTACGTGCGGCACGTCCTATCGTCTGGATAAGTGAGGTCTCTGAGCGAAGGAAGCCTTCCTTATCCGCATCGAGTATGGCAACAAGTGTAATCTCCGGGATATCAAGACCCTCCCTGAGCAGATTGATGCCGACGAGCACGTCAAATACGTCAAGACGCAGGTCACGTATTATCTCCGCTCTCTCAAGTGTATCTATATCTGAATGCAGGTACTTTACCCTGATGCCAAGCTCTGCCATATAGTTTGTGAGATCCTCTGCCATACGCTTTGTAAGTGTGGTGATAAGCACCTTGTGATGGTTTGCAGTCTCCTTATTGACCTCTGACACAAGGTCATCAATCTGTCCCTCAACAGGGCGCACTGATATCTCAGGATCCAAAAGTCCTGTCGGTCTGATAATCTGCTCCGCACGAAGCAGCTCATGCTCATTCTCATACTTATTCGGAGTGGCTGAGACAAAGAGCATCTGGTCTATTTTGCCCTCGAACTCCTCGAAATTGAGAGGTCTGTTGTCAAGGGCCGATGGCAGTCTGAAGCCATAGTCCACAAGAGTGGTCTTTCTGGAGCGGTCACCCGCATACATACCGCCTATCTGCGGAATCGTGATATGTGACTCATCCACGATTATAAGAAAATCATCCGGGAAGAAATCTATTAATGTCATAGGAGGCTCCCCCGGCTTTGCAAAGTTCAGATGCCTCGTATAGTTCTCAATTCCCGAGCAGAAGCCTGTCTCCCTCATCATCTCTATGTCAAAATTGGTCCTCTCTGCTATTCGCTGAGCTTCTATGAGCTTGTCCTCGCCTTTAAAATACTTCACACGCTCATCAAGCTCTTTCTCTATATTGAGGCAGGCCTCATTTATCTTTTCCTGCGAAACTACATAGTGGGATGCAGGGAAAATCATCGTATGCTCAAGCGAGCACTTTACCTCGCCTGTCAGCACATCAACCTCCACTATCCGATCTATCTCATCACCGAAAAACTCAACCCTGATTGCTGTATCATCGGCATTTGCCGGAAATATATCAAGCACATCACCATGCACTCTGAAGGTGCCTCGGTGAAAATCCATATCATTCCTGGTGTACTGTAAATCTATGAGAGACCTCGCGAGATCATCCCTGTCCCTCTCCTGCCCCGGGCGCAGCGAAATACTCATACCTGTCCATTCATCAGGACTTCCAAGTCCGTATATGCAGGAAACCGATGCCACGACAATGACATCCTTTCGCTCTGTGAGCGCTGCCGTGGCTGAAAGCCTGAGCTTATCTATCTCATCATTTACAGAGGAATCCTTGGCTATGTACGTATCAGACTGCGGCACATATGCCTCCGGCTGGTAATAGTCGTAGTAGGAAACAAAGTACTCTACTGCATTTTCGGGAAAAAACTCCTTCATCTCACCATAGAGCTGCCCCGCCAGTGTCTTATTGTGCGATATAATAAGTGTAGGCTTATTGAGTGCTGCAATGACATTAGCCATGGTAAAGGTCTTGCCGGAGCCTGTAACTCCAAGTAAGGTTTCAAACTGGTTGCCCTCCTTAAAACCATTCACAAGCTGCTCTATCGCCTGCGGCTGATCGCCGGTCGGCTTGTATTTTGAATGCAGTTTAAATTCCATAACGCACGCTTCCTCCAAAAAATCTTAAATACTGCTTTTGTAAAATTATAAAAAGACAAAGTCAATCATTTATAGTATGCACTTACGTGCTTTATTTTACTACAAAAAATCGACTCTGTCCACAATTTTCAGAACATTCGTTCTTGTTTATTTATTTTATGTTACTGTTCACGCCTAACAGTGTGACAAGCAACGATTACAACCATTTAAAATTTACTTCACACGTCCACAGCACTGCTTATATTTCTTGCCACTGCCACATGGACATGGGTCATTCGGATATACCTTGGCTGCTGCGCGGCGCTTTGGTGCATTCTGTGCTGACTCATCCTTGTTTGTGCCCGAAATCTTTGCAACCTGCTCTCGCTCAACCTTCTGCTCAACCTGTACATGATACAGCAGTCTGACAGTATCCTCCTGGATAGCTGAAATCATGTCGTCAAACATATCAAAGCCTGCCATCTTGTACTCTACGATTGGATCTTTCTGTCCATAAGCCTGTAAGCCGATTCCCTGACGAAGCTGTGCCATATCATCGATGTGATCCATCCACTTTCTGTCGATTACACGAAGAAGCACAACACGCTCAATCTCTCTGAACTGCTCAGGCTCAGGGAATTCTGTCTCCTTCTGCTCATAAAGCATAACAGCCTTTTCCTTTAAGTACTGCTTAAGCTGCTTTGCATTCTTGATTGACTCAATATCCTCTTTTGTAATCGGATCAAGCGGAATGACCGGAAGCACAAGCTCGTTGAGCTCTACAAGATCCCAGTCAGCTCTGTCAATTTCCTCGGAAATACATCTGTCGACAGACTTCTCAACCTGCTCCTGAACCATCTTAAGGATAGCATCACGCATGTTGTCACCGTTAAGCACCTTCATACGCTCGCTGTAGATAATCTCTCTCTGGTCATTGTCCACCTGGTCATACTCGAGAAGATTTTTACGAATACCAAAGTTATTGGCCTCGATTTTCTCCTGAGCCTTCTCGATAGCAGATGTGAGCATCTTATGCTGGATCTGCTCGCCCTCCGGTACTCCGAGAGCATTGAAAATGCCCATCAGACGCTCTGAACCGAAAAGTCTCATGAGATCATCCTCAAGTGAGATGAAGAACTGTGACTCACCCGGATCTCCCTGACGTCCTGCACGTCCACGGAGCTGATTGTCTATACGTCTTGACTCATGGCGTTCTGTACCGATAATCTTAAGACCTCCGGCAGCCTTTGCCTCATCATCAAGCTTGATATCGGTACCACGGCCTGCCATGTTGGTTGCTATTGTAACTGCACCGTGCTGTCCTGCAAGTGCAACAATCTCTGCCTCTTTCTCATGGAACTTGGCATTTAATACTGTATGAGGGATTCCCTCTCTCTTGAGCATGCCGCTCAAAAGCTCTGATGTCTCGATGGTGATTGTACCTACAAGAACAGGCTGTCCCTTTTCATGTGCCTCTTTAACCGCATCCACAACTGCCTTGAACTTTTCCTTTTTGGTAGCGTATACAGCATCCTGCAAATCAATACGTGCTACCGGCTTATTTGTAGGTATCTCGACAACATCCATGCCGTAGATATCACGGAACTCTTTTTCCTCTGTGAGAGCTGTACCTGTCATACCGGCCTTCTTGTCAAACTTATTGAAGAAGTTCTGGAATGTGATTGTGGCAAGGGTCTTGCTCTCTCTCTTAACCTTTACATGCTCCTTTGCCTCGATAGCCTGATGCAGTCCGTCCGAATAACGACGACCAGGCATGATACGTCCGGTAAACTCATCTACAATAAGTACCTCATCATCCTTTACCACATAGTCCTGATCTTTGAACATGAGGTTGTGCGCACGAAGCGCAAGTATGATATTGTGCTGGATTTCAAGATTCTCAGGATCTGCAAGGTTCTCGATATGGAAGAACTGTTCTACCTTTTTCACACCATCCTGTGTAAGGTTTACGACCTTGTCCTTCTCATTTACGATGAAATCACCGGTCTCATCCTGGACAATGCCCATGATGGCATCCATCTTTGAATACTCAGGAACATCCTCACCACGCTTCATCTGTGTAGCCAGGATATCACATGCCTCGTAAAGTCTTGTCGACTTGCCACTCTGTCCAGAAATGATAAGCGGTGTACGTGCCTCATCGATAAGCACTGAATCGACCTCATCGATGATAGCATAGTGAAGACCTCTCTGAACAAGCTGTTCCTTGTAGATAACCATATTGTCACGCAGGTAATCAAATCCAAGCTCATTGTTTGTGATATATGTAATATCACAGCCATAAGCCTCCCTGCGCTCGTCATTGTCCATGCCGCCAAGTACCACGCCGACCTTAAGTCCTAAGAACTCATGAACCTGTCCCATCCACTCAGCATCACGCTTTGCAAGGTAATCATTGACTGTGACAATACACACACCCTTGCCCTCAAGTGCATTAAGGTATGCAGGAAGTGTAGAAACAAGTGTCTTACCTTCACCGGTTCGCATCTCTGCAATACGTCCCTGATGCAAAATAATACCACCGATTATCTGTACTCTATAATGTTCCATGCCAAGCACACGCTTAGCAGCCTCTCTTACTGTAGCAAATGCCTCCGGAAGAATATCATCAAGTGTTGCTCCGTCCTCCAGACGCTTTTTAAACTCCCTTGTCTTATCCTTTAATTCTTCATCGGAAAGCTTTCCCATTGCTTCCTTATATGACTCAACCTTGTCAGCAATCGGGTAAATTCTCTTAAGCTCTCTCTCGCTGTGAGAACCAAAGATTTTTGATAATGCGCTCATATTTTTCTCCTATAACTTCAAATTGCCCTTGTACAGGCTCACAATAGTGTTATTGTAACACTTTGAGGATGATTGCACAACCTAAAGGGATGAATGTTTTGTAAACATTTTATAAAAATATTTTTGGGAGTGTCGAGATTTAATGGGGGGCTTCGCGCGTGGGAGGCTGTGAGGTCCGGGGGAGCACACAGTATATTCCTCATAAAAAATATGAACTTTTTTATTCTGAACACACTGTGTACTTCCCAGCTCCACTTTGTTGTGCGCGAAGCATGGTGGAATTATGTGCAATTCAAAAAGCTCTCCACAAGGGAGAGCTTTTTGGAGTTGCCTATTTTTTAGTTATTCTTCTGGGCTTCATATGCTTCGCGGCATGCTTTTGCGAGCTGGTCGCCGCATGATGTATTCTTAAATCCACATTTAATTCCACCGATTTTTTCTTCCACCTGGGCAACTGTGAGTCCTTCAACGAGCTTTGGGATAGCCTTAAGATTTCCGTTACAGCCTCCTGTAAATTTTACGTTATGTACTACATCGCCATCGAGGTCAAGCTCAATCTGTGTTGAACAGGTTCCTTTTGTTTTGTAAATATATGACATATTTTATCCTCCTGTGTTTTCAGTTTTTTGTGTATACATGATTATAACATATATTTTTACATCTTTACTATGTTTTTTCACATTTTCCAACTCAGTTTTTCAATTTAGAAATCACTGTACACACATAACAGTGTGACCAGCAATGATTCAGATTCATAAATCTTTTCTTATATTTTTTATATATTTATTTACACCATAACGTAAGGGACGCTGCTTGCGGGCACCGCGGTGTGGGCTGTATACACTCCAGTGTCCGCGAATAGCGAAGCGGCTTAGATACTGTCGAATTATGCGCATGATACACAGAAATGCCGAGGCATGGACGCCGAGGCTAGGAGAAATCGAGCCATGGATGGCGAGTTTCGACGGTTTCGTCCTCCTATGAAAACCTACAAGGCATAATTCATACAGTATCTTGGCTGCGCAGTGTAGCGGACACCTGAGTGTATACAACCCACCGTGGTGTCCGCAAGCAGCGTCCCGTACTACTATCATTACAATACTACAGTCTCAATGAAGCAATATCCCCCACTCTAGAGGATTACCGGCTGGATCTGTCGTCCGGCCATCACTTCATTTATTGTGTCGACAACCTGTTTTCCATCACACACGAGTGAATTCGGTTTCTTAACACAGTCATCCTGCCCAAACGGCACAAAATAAATATTTTTCATATTCATCAGCTTTCCGATATTCTTAAAGTTGATGCCGAGCGCATCATTTGTGGAAATCCCGATAACAAGCGGTCTGCCGTTTCTTAGATGAGCCTTTGCCGCGAGAAGGACCGGTGTGTCCACTATGCCATTTGCAAGCTTTGCCGCTGTGTTGCCGGTGCATGGGTAAATCACCATCACGTCAAACAGCTTTCCCGGGCCGACACGCTCTGCCTCCTGCAGTGTCCTGATGCCCTCATCCCCTGTGATTTCGGAGACAGTATGCATAAAGTCTCCCGCCTTTCCAAAACGCGTGTTCATCATCTGTGCATTATAGGAATATACAGGTGTCACATGTGTGAAGCTATCCACAAGCCGCTTTGCAACATCCTTAGTCTTTTCAAAACTACAGAAGGAGCCTGTAATTCCCATTCCTACGGTGCAATCCGAAATAACCATAAGCCCTCCGTCATACCTTTTCTTTTCATACAGTCATAAAGTATTTTTGCACCGGTTTTCGGACAGTATATGCCCGGAAGGCCGAGCGCATGCGTACAGTTTATCTGATACCTCTTACAAGCCTCAAAATCACAGCCGCCGGGCTTAGATGCAATGTCTATAATTATCGCATCTTTTTGCAAAATCATGATTAAACTTTCATCTATAACCCTATCCGGTACTGTGTTTATGAGAAAAAGTGTTTCAAAACAAGCCTTGGCAGGATCATTAAAATCCACAGTTTCATAGCCCAGTTCAGCGGCCTCATGCCTTGCCTGTTTTCTCCTTGCCATCACCATGACATGGGCTCCCATAGCAGAAAAAACGCGGGCAATTGCCTTTCCGCATTTTCCAAACCCGCTCACAAGTACCTTTGAGCCGTATATACCATGTATGCTTTTTTGTATTGCTATGGACGCAGTGGCCTCGGCCGTAACAATGGCATTCTGCTCTATGACAGTTTCATCTCTCATAAAGTCACAGCCCCTGTCAATGCCGGGAAAGCACTCCGGCATCATGCCGCCCCACACTGCAATATTGTTAATTATTATATTATGTTTTAATTTTTCTATATCACTATTTATAAGCTTAAGCTTTGAAAACGGTGTAGGAAACACAATATTCCCAACACGCTCATAATCAATCCCGCCGCTATTTCTGCAATCTGTCTGTTCTCCTCCCAGCATATCAGCGAGGTACTTTTGCCTCTGATCCGTAACATATATTATAGTGTCTTTTTGCATAATAACTTCTTCCTTTCGCTATAATATATGCGCATTTCCAGCTTATGTGAGGGTATTTTGTTTTCTCGCTTAAAGCTTCCTCATAAAGCTTTTTCAAAGCTTTACCTATTCAAAAAAATACAGAGCCTGGCATATATTCCGCCAAGCTCTGTATTTTTTATAAATTCTACATTTAATTTTTAAATCATCCTATTCCATTCCGGTTCCAACGGATAATCTCTCCGTAGCTTATTACAGCTGTGTGACAACAAAAATATCGTAGATGGCTTTTATTGCCTTGTCAAAGTCATCATTGCTTACACCGATGATGATATTGAGCTCTGATGAACCCTGATCAATCATGCGCACATTGATATTGGCATGTGCAAGTGCAGAGAAAATCCTGCCGGCTGTACCACGGTTTGACTTCATGCCACGGCCAACAACAGCGATAAGCGCGAGGTCTGACTCGAGGTCAATGATATCAGGATGAGCAAGTCTTCTGATTGAGCTGATAACCTGCTGCTCCTTGCCCTCAAACTCTGCCTGATGTACGAATACTGTCATAGTATCGATACCTGATGGCATATGCTCTATAGAGATACCGTTCTCCTCAAACGCCTGGAGAGCCTTTCTACAGAAGCCCACCTCTGAGTTCATCTTGTCCTTGTCGATATTTACCGCAACAAAGCCCTTCTTTCCGGCGATACCTGTGATGGTATAATCAGGCTTTTGGCATGTGCTTTCAACGATGAGAGTACCAGGTGCTTCCGGGTCGTTTGTATTTCTGATATTGATTGGGATGCCTGCCTTTCTTACAGGGAAAACAGCATCCTCGTGGAGCACTGATGCTCCCATATATGAAAGCTCTCTGAGCTCTCTATAAGTAACAACCTTGATTGGCTGTGGATTGTCGATAATTCTAGGATCAGCTACGAGACAACCTGAAACATCTGTCCAGTTCTCGTACATGCTGGCATGACATGCCTTTGACACGATGGAACCAGTGATATCCGAACCACCTCTTGAGAAGGTAACTACCTTTCCGTCAGGTCCTGCTCCGTAAAAGCCCGGAATAACAGCCTTTTCTGTCTGCTCAAGCTTCTTTGAGAGCACCTTGTCGGTCTTTTCCGCGTCAAAATTGCCATTCTCATCAAAAAAGATGACTGTTGCCGAATCTATAAACTCATATCCGAGATAGTTTGCCATGATGATTCCGTTTAAGTACTCACCACGAGAGGCTGCATAATCTGCACCTGCCTTTGCCTTGAAATTCTCAACGATAATCTTGAACTCCTCATCAAGTGCCAGCTTTAAATGAAGGCCATTTATGATTGAATCATATCTGTCCTTGATTTTTCTGAGCATAACCTTGAAATCCTGATCATTCTCAGCCAGATCATAGCATGCATAAAGCATATCTGTTACCTTTGTGTCTTTGGAATTTCTCTTTCCCGGTGCACTCGGCACAACATATTTTCTTGACTCATCGCTTCTTATGATGTCGCCAACCTTTGTGAACTGCTCTGCACTGGCGAGCGAGCTGCCGCCAAACTTTACTACCTTTACCATTTGTCTATTTTTCCTCTGCTTCCTATATAAATAACTGTATTAGCCAATATTATACCGCTTTGATAAATCATTCGTCAATACTCAATATAGTCAACATCAAGCTTCATAACATCGTGTTCTTTGTCAAATGTGATGATACCATATGATGGCATGCAGCCCCACAACGGTGCACCGATGCTTCCCGGATTCAACATCGCAAGACCATTGTGCTTATCATAAAACAGCTTATGTGTATGGCCAAAGAGCGCCAGGTCTGCCCCGACTTCCTTCGCATGAAGCTCCAGATGCATATATGACATCTTTACTCCATATGTATGTCCATGGCACATGAGTACCTTATAGCCGTCGATATCAATTAGTCGCTCTGTATCTCCCCGTGAAAAATCACAGTTTCCCGGCACATTGACCATGGTTATATGAGGAAACTCTCTCCTAAGGGCATCCGCATCCACAACGCAGTCTCCCAGATGAAGTATCATATCAGGCTCCTCTCTTTTGACTGCCCGAATCATATTTCCCACATTACCATGTGAATCACTCAGTACCAAAACTCTCTTCATGCGTGTCTCTCCTATATCTTGTTACTATATTATATATATTATCATAAGTTTTCCGCGTGTAAAATATTTTTTTCTTTATATACGTAAAAAAGCTCCATGCCGACTTCATTGTCGGCCCGGAGCTTTTAATCTTTAATTTTAACTATGCAAGCCTCTTCCACTGCTTGCTGCACTTATAATAAGAATAGAACATACATCTTTCTGCCTGCTCACATCTGACCGGTGCACTCTCGATATTGCACTGGCAATTTACAATAGCATCTGCTTTTCCCTTACATGAACCCTTAATCATTACATCGTCTAAAACTTCGTCTGACATACTCTTTCTCCTCACATTTGTTTGATAGTATATTTACCTGTTACAATATTGATATATTTTATTATTTTTTTCTGTACGGGCTATGCTTTACGTACTCATACCATCGGCTTAAATACTAACATCTTGTCCGCAACAGTTGTGATTATACTATATATTGTATTTTAAATCCATATGTCATTTCTAACAAAACAAATGATTTTTTATGTCACATTTTTCACTTGACGAATTTCATTTTTATGTTCAAGCCCAAAAATCAAGGATATCTGAGTAAAACTTTTCCAAGGTATCATCATCCGCATTAAATATCTCGTGCTTTGAATCCGGATAGACCTTCTTAATGCCCTGAGGCAGCTTCGCAATAAATTCATCCTCAGCGGTATTTGAAACCAGATAATCCTTTCCCGCCTGGCATAACAGCACCGGTATTTTAATTTCCTGTGCATGCTTCTTTATATATTTGGATGCCTTGCGCCCGGCCCTGCACCATCTGTAGGTGGCGCCATTTGTACGATAGCGTTCCTCCTCCACCTTGCACTTGTATATGTAGTCATAGCGCGCCTTTGACAGACAACAGCTCGATTCAAAATCATACTCATCCGTATACTGTGTCTGGCTCGGCAGATATTTATCGTTCCAGTTAAGCACCCTTGCGACAAACAGTATCGCCTCCACGGCAAAATTTGAAAAATTGCCATAAAGCATCTCTATCATAGGGCTTGAAAGTACTGCCTTTGTAAATACCTCAGGATGCTTCTCAAGATACAGGGCAGCTATCGCACCTCCCATAGAGTGACCGTACAGGTAAAGCGGTCTGCGCCCCTCACGCTTCATCACAATCTCGCGGATAAACATATCAAGGTCACTCACATAATCGTCAAAGCTGTTTACAGTGACCATGCTCATATCTGATACACTTCTTTCCGAAAAGCCGTGTCCTCGATGCTCCACCATATATACTGAGTATCCGGCCTTTGCGAAATAGTAAATCATCTCATAATATTTAGGCATACACTCTGTAAATCCATGTGATATGACTATGGCAGCCTTTGCTACAGGTGTCGTCACATAGCCGTAATGTATGCGTGTGCCATCTGCACTCTTCATATAGCCATCTTCAAAATTAAGCCTGATAAAAGGTAAAACATATCTTGTTAATTCCTCATTATATTTTTCTTCTGTAATAATCATAGCATTCCTCACTTTTGGTATTTGATATTTTGTAAGTAACTATATCTCAATCCGGTCAATAATATTCAGGTCATATTTTCTGACTATATCAAGTGCCTTTTCATAGCTTTCCACATCACATATATTGTCCACTGTATGTGCATCAAGCCCAAGTATCACTTTGTTGCCGATGTCATGCGGTATACACCAGAAGCGCTCTGTCGGATAGTGCTTTCCTGCACTGATACCAAGCATGTTTATCTCAAGCGGTATGTCAAGCTCCTTAAGTGCCTTGCACATCCTCGTCATCTCCCATTCATAGACGGAATCAAGGCCCTGATAATTTATTAAATCAGGATGTGCTAAATAGCTGTACATGCCTGTTTTCATGCCCTCTATAACAGTATCCACGTACTCGCGTATACGGCTCTCATCATCTGTCGGTGTGCCTGTATACGGGCCTGTCTGCTCTGATTTCATAAAATGCTGACCCATTATCATGTAATCACAGCCAAGCCTGTCAAACATAGCCTTCTGCTCCTTGAAAAACTCCGGTATGTACTCCGCCTCAAAGCCAACGTAAAGCTTTATGTCGGATGCATACTCCTTCCCAAGTTCCCTGATGGCATACACATACTCCGGTGCCTGCTCCATCGTCATCCGGATGCCCGACACATAGCCATCCTTAAAGGGGCACGGCACATGATCTGAAAAGCCAAGCTCTGCGATACCCATTCTGATAGCCGCCTCTATATATTCTCGCTCGCTGCCATATGCATGCTGGCACCTATAGGTGTGCGTATGGTAGTTTGCCTTTAAAAATCCCATCATTACTTAAAGCTCCAAAAATCTATCTCTTATTGCTGTTCAAACAGCTATTCAAATACTACAATTAAAATTAATTTTATCACTTTTTGTACTTTATTACAATCTCATATTTTTGGGACTTTTTTCTCTATGAAATATATATGCGTTATGTTATAATCCATTGATATATGATAGTCATAATAATTCTATCCACCACACAATCATAAATGAGGGGCAAAATACCTTTTGACCCTCATATCATTATATTTTTATATACGGAGGAAATAATGTTCAAAAAAGGAGTGGTTCCCTCCCAGGGACTGAGAATTATCATCGTCGGATGCGGCAAGGTAGGCCGTACTCTCGTTGAGCAGCTTGGCAAGGAGGGGCACGACATAACAATTATCGACAAAAACAGGGAGAGGATTTCCCAGGTATCCAATATCTATGATGTAATGGGTATTGCAGGAAACGGTGCCAGCTACAAGATACTGCAGGAAGCGGGTATTGATGATGCCGATTTAATCATCGCAGTCACAGGCTCTGATGAGCTGAATCTGCTATGCTGTACCATTGCCACACAGGTCGGCAACTGTGCTGCTATAGCCAGAGTCAGAACGCCTGAATACAGCCAGGAGGCCAAATATCTGCGCGACAAGCTTGGTCTTGCACTCATTATCAACCCTGAGCTTGAGGCAGCTATTGAGATGGCTCATATTCTTCATCTGCCGTCCAGCCTTGAGGTGACAAACTTTGCTCACGGTCAGGCACAGCTCATCAAGTATGAGATTCCCGAGGGCAGCATCCTCGACGGAACAAAGCTCATGGATCTGGGCACCAGACACCATGCCAACATACTTATCGGTGCAGTCGAGAGAGATGATGAGGTCACTATCCCATCAGGTGATTTTGTGCTCCGCAAAGGCGACAAACTGTCATTTGTCGGCGAACGCAGACATACAAAGGAGTTTTTCAGCCACATCGGAGTCAACACACACAGCGTAAAAAACACACTGATTATCGGAGGAGGCAAAGCCGCATATTACCTGGCAAAGCAGCTCATATCACGAGGCATAAAGGTCAAAATAATCGAAAATAGCTTTGAGCGCTGTGAAGAACTTTCCATACTGCTTCCGGATGCTGTCATCATAAACGGTGACGGAACAGAACAGGCACTCTTAAAGGAAGAGGGCATAGAGACCTGCCAGTCATTTGTACCTCTTACCGGTATAGACGAGGAAAACATCATGCTTACGCTCTATGCGAAACAGGTTTCCAATGCAAAGGTCATAACAAAGCTTAATCGTATAACTTTTACCAATGTCATAAACAGCCTGGACCTTGGCAGTGTAATCTCGCCAAAATACATCACCTCAGAAGCCATAATTGCCTATGTCCGTGCAAAGAAAAACTCTATGAACTGCAATATAGAGACTCTCTACCACATGTACGACTCAAGAGTTGAAGCAATTGAGTTCTTTGTATCAGAAAACTCAAATGTGACAGACATACCGCTTCGAGACCTAAAGCTCAAAAAGCATCTGCTCATCTGCTTCATCAACCGAAACGGCAAAATTATTATTCCTACAGGTAATGACTGCATACAAAAAAATGATACTGTCATGATTATAACAACCCATACCGGCTTTACGAATCTTCAGGATATTATGGAATAGTGGGGGAATGATATGAACACTTCAGTAATTCGATATCTTTTGGGATATATTTTAAAGCTTGAAGGCTTTTTGCTGCTTCTGCCATGTATTGTTGCCGGTATTTATTATGAAAAAAGCGGCATCTACTTTTTGATTGTTGCACTCATAAGCATAGCTATCGGTTTTATTTTTTCGGCTAAAAAACCGAGGGATTTTACCTTTTACCTGAAGGAGGGCTGTGCAACAACCGCACTGGGCTGGATTGTACTGAGTATATTCGGCTGTCTGCCGTTTTACATATCAGGAGAGATTCCAAGCTTCACAGATGCTCTTTTTGAGACCATTTCCGGCTTCACCACGACAGGAGCGAGCATCCTGCCTGAGGTAGAATCACTCTCTTATTGCATGAATTTCTGGCGCTGCTTTACGCACTGGATTGGCGGTATGGGTGTGCTTGTATTTCTTCTGGCAATCATCCCGCTTTCAGGCGGCAGCAACATAAATCTGATGCGTGCTGAAAGCCCGGGTCCTTCTGTCGGAAAGCTCGTTCCCAAGATGCGGCACACTGCCAGGCTTTTATACATAATATACTTTGGTCTTACGATTATAGAGATTGTTTTCCTTCTTTTCGGAAAAATGCCTCTTTACGATGCCATCTGTACCTCTCTCGGCACAGCCGGAACCGGTGGCTTTGGTATCAAAAACGACAGCTTTTGCAGCTACAATGTTTATCTGCAATGGGTTGTTACCATATTTATGATACTTTTCGGTGTCAATTTCAACGCTTACTACCTGCTTTTCTTCGGTCACATCCGTGACGCGCTTAAGGTGGAGGAGGTCAGATACTATTTTGGTATCATAATAGCATCCGTTGTAGTCATAAGCGTGAATATCGCACATATGTGTACCGGTGTGTTTGACGCAGTCACAAAGGCTGCGTTTCAGGTTGGCTCAATCATCACGACAACAGGATTCTCGAGCACCGATTTCGACAGATGGCCTGAGCTTTCAAAGACACTGCTTGTGCTTTTGATGTTCATCGGCGCATGTGCAGGAAGCACAGGCGGCGGTATCAAGGTATCGCGTATTGTCATCGCTGTAAAGACAATAGGCAAGGAGTTAAATGGCTACATTCACCCAAAGAGTGTGAAAAAGCTCACCTTTGAGCACAAGCCTGTAGACCATGATGTTATCAGGTCAATAAATGTTTATTTCATGACGTACGCCGTCATTTTTGTTGTTTCAATGCTGCTTGTTTCCGTTGAAAACTATGATTTCACTACCAATTTCACGGCTGTCGCAGCTACATTTAACAATATCGGACCGGGTCTTTCTCTGGTCGGTCCGACATGCAATTTTGGCTTTTTTAATAATTTCTCCAAATACATACTGATGTTTGACATGCTTGCCGGAAGACTCGAGCTGTTTCCACTGCTCATCCTCTTCCATCCGTCAATCTGGAAGGAATTATTTATTCAAGCAGATAAAAAAGTAAAAGGGAATAGAAAGGAGAAACAAAATGTTCGCATGTAAAAATTGCGGTGGAAATGTGAAGTTTGACATCAAATCAGGCCAGTTAGCCTGTGAATACTGTCATTCACTTTTCGACCCTTACGCGTACGAGGACAAAACCTCTGATGCCGAGGTCCAGAAGGACTTCGAAGCAACCATTTTCACATGCCCTCAGTGCGGAGGAGAAATCCTGAGCACAGACGATACCGCAGCTGGCTTCTGCAGCTTCTGCGGTGCATCAACTGTGCTCTACAGCCGCATGCAGAAGGAACACAAGCCGGCTTATATCATACCATTTGCAAAGACCAAGGATGACTGTAAGCAGGCCTACATGAGCCTCATGAAAAAGGCTATTTTCGCGCCAAAGGAGCTTAAGGATCCTAAGTTTATCGACGGATTCAGAGGTATCTACATGCCTTACTGGACATATTATGTAACCCAGAAGACTCCTATTTCACTTCCGGCGAAAAGATCCCACCGTTCAGGAGATTACATTATCACAGACCATTACAGGCTAGAGGGAGATCTCGATGCCTACTACAAAGGCCTGTCCTACGATGCATCATCATCCTTTGATGACAGCATCAGCGAAAAGCTCGCGCCATATGACGTGAAGAATATGAAGCGCTTTACTCCGGCATTCTTAAGCGGTTTTTACGCTGATACAGCTGATTTACCATCAACGATTTACGCAAGTGACGCAATGGATGCAGCCTGCACAAACACAGTAAGCGAAATAAGTAAAGAGCCTGCCTTTACCGGCTTGTCAGTCGACAGTGACTCCGCTGCTCTTTCGCCTTTAAGTCTTGGCACTACTGTAAAAGAGACAGATTACTCGATGTTTCCGGTATGGTTTTTGTCATACCGCAATAAGGATCGTGTGGCATATGCCACAGTAAACGGTCAGACAGGCAAGGTTGTTGCAGATCTGCCTATATCTGTCGGTAAATTCCTGCTAGGCTCACTAATTGCGGCAATTCCGGTATACATTTTATTATGTCTGCTGACGGTTCTCACTCCCGGAATGACTCTCACCATAGTCGGTGTGCTTGCGATTATCGCAAATATCTGTTACTCACAGGAGCTGACCATGATTGCTGTAAAGGAAGCCGGTACCGAGGATAAGGGCCGTATCGCAAAGGAACAGCCGGAGGCACTTGGTGCAATCAACAACCGCAGACGCCTTAAGGCTGCAAAAAAGGCCACGAAAACCATAAAGAAAAAGACAAACACATCGTTTATAGCTTACTTTATACTTTTTATATTTGTCATCCAATTTGTTCCTGCTCTGTTTGCAATCATCGCAGGTATCGGAGGCACCTTTGGCAATGCAGACGGCAGCCTGATTTTATTTGTTATTTTGACCATCATATCATTTATTTTTTCAATCAGAGCCTTCTCAAGCTTTGACCGAATGCCCGGACACAAGGGAGTTGCCGGACTCATCTTTGGCATGGTATCCATGCTTATTGGCGATGCTGTTCTTTTGTTCCAGCCGGTGCTCGATGCATGGTACTATGGCGCAGCTTTTATCATCATCGCCTCAGTGCTTATCACACTGATTAATGTCATCCGCGCATTCAATGTGCTTACAACACGCAAGCTGCCACAGTTTGCCACACATAAGGGAGGTGATGACCGTGCATAGAAATAATTATAAAAGTACTTTTTTGCATTGTATAAAATGCAGGTGTTCAGCTTTGTTTACATTATTTTTGCTTGTTACAGTCCTTGTTTTGAGCAGCTCATCAAATGTATATGCCACTGAGACAGCCACAAATTACAATCTAAGCGGCACAAACAATTCTACCGGCTACGAGTACATCCTTGAGGACTCTGCCAATTTCATTGACGATGCCGTAAAAGGCAAGCTCATCTCACAGATGAAAAAGACAACCGAATACTGCAACATAGCTGTTGTCACCACTACCTCACATCCTTACGGAAGCACTGAAAGCTATGCAGTCAATACCTTTGAAGGCTATTTCGGAACCGGTGCAAACGGTGTCATTTTCGTGATAGACAGAGATTTAGACGAGATTTATCTGGCTTGTGAGGGAAGCACGCAGAGAACCATCCCGAACTCAAAATGTAACTCCATCTGTGACAACACTTATATATATGCCACCTCAAGTCATGATTACGACTATTTCACCTGCTGCATGGAAACAATAGACCAGGTCAACACAGTCCTCGCAGGCGGACATATATCACAGCCTCTCAGATACATTTCGAGCATCTTTATCGCTCTCGCTGCCGGCATGATTTTTTGCTTTGTATATGCATTATCCCTGTCAAAGGGCCGCAAGGCTAAGAGCAACGAGCTCATGGGTGCAGCATTTACAAAGGTAGAGATTCAAAATGCACGCGCACGCTTTATGAACCAGACAAGACACTACAGTCCACAAAGCTCAGGCTCAAGTGGCGGTCACAGCGGTGGTGGAGGTCATAGTGGCGGCAGTCACAGTGGTGGCGGTCACCACATCTAACCTCTGATTTTGATAAATACAATACCATCATCAGCCCCGGCAAATGCCGGGGTTGTTTTATTACAAAAAAACACTAAAAAAATCTCAATTTATGATTGTTTTTAGTACAAATACACTATATAATATTCGTAGTATTTTGAATTATCTTTTAAATTAGACTAATTTGGTTGTGGAGCGGATATGATTAAACGCAGATATATGAGAACACGACAATTGAAACCCGGCATGATTATTGATCAGGTCATCAAGGATCCTACCGGCCGTAACCTGGTGGTACAGGGCTCAGCTATCGATGATTATATCATCTCTTCGCTGCTTAAGCTCGGTATAATGTCAGTATACATCCGCGAGGGAAGTGCTGATCCTGACGATCCGGATGCCATACTGTCTCCAAAGGCTGCCGCCATGGTCAAACAGCTGCGTACGGACGACCGTTCCAAGGTCACCTTAAGCGACAGTGTCAGGCAGCGTGTATCAACGGGTGTCCAGTACATCTTCAACAACACTAACTCCGAGGAGCTAACACAGGCAACAAACCAGATTGCAGACTCGCTCATGGAGGCCATCAATGAAAACGATGCCATAGCTGTCGATATCAGTTCCCTCAAAACCAGCGATGAGTACACCTTCAAGCATAGTGTGGATGTGGCTACTATTTCAATGATTCTTGCCAAGCAGATGAAGCTGCCTGACAACGAAATCCACGACATAGGTGTATCCGGCCTGCTGCACGATATAGGCAAGACAATGATCCCCAATGAGATTCTAAACAAGCCGGGCAGGCTCACGGATGATGAGTTTAATATCATGAAAAAACATTCCGTGTACGGCTACAATATGCTAAAAGACCGAAAGGATTTAAACAACTCTATACTGATGGGAGTGCTGCAGCACCACGAACGCATTGACGGAACCGGATATCCACTCGGCTTTGATGCACCCAAAATCTGTCAATTTGCAAAGATTCTGTCTGTCGCAGATGTCTATGATGCGCTTGTCACAAAGCGTCCGTACAAGGATGCCTTCTCACAGCGCGATGCAGTTGAGATGCTTATGTCCATGACAAACCAGCTTGATATAGGTGTCATGCGTGCTTTCATGAGCAGTATGATTCTATATCCTGTTGATTCAATTGTACAGCTTAGCAATGGTGAAAAGGCAAGAGTTGTAAAAAACAGTCAGTACTACATTCTTCGACCAACTGTTGTCGGCGTCGATTCCGGCAGAGTATACAATCTGGGTAATGATTTGAAGTGCGCAAGTATTATTATACTTTAGACATAATGATTTGAGCCACCTTGAGAATAAAAAGCTGATGCGTCATGCTTACATGCAGGCATCAGCTTTTTGTTCTCAGTGGTTTTATAGTTATTAATAGCTTGCAAAAATAAAAAGCCCTCAGCACTGTGTACTGAGAGCTTTTTGTTTTAGCAGTCCGTACGGGAATCGAACCCGTGTTTCCGCCGTGAGAGGGCGGCGTCTTAACCGCTTGACCAACGAACCGTGTATTATAATACCATGGTCAATTGGATAATGCAAGCTTTTTTTGAAATTTTTTTAAAAATTTTTATTTATTATTTATCTGCCTTTTTTTCCTTCTTTGCTTTCTTTATACGTTCACCTTTAAAGCGTTCCTTCAGACTCTCTGTAAAGGTATCGAGATACCTGTTCTCCACCTTTGGATTTCTGAATCCCTGTGCCCTGTTAAGCGCAGATTTCTTTAAAGCACCCATTGAATCGATGACGCGGTCCGCACTGGCTCTGATACGTTTTCTCTTTCTACGCTCCTCGACAGCCTCCACAATCTCCTGTGACCTCTCCTGCGATCTTTCATCTGCCGCCTTCTTACGCTCTTTAACCTCTTCCACAACCTCATCCATATAGGTGTTGAAATTGTTCTGCAGATTAACGATCGTTCTACTGAAATCTGTAAGCGCTGACACGGTGATTGCAGTGTCTACAGCTAAAAAGCCCATGAGAAGCAGTGAGAAAAACTCATACCATATAGGTGACATCCAGCCTGTGATGAGCTTCGTAAACGGTGCAATAAAATATACCACTATAAGTCCTGCCACCCCAAAGCCTACAGAATACGGAAAACACACTCTGCCGTTTATATTGAGAGGCATGCTGCTGTAATCCCACCAGTATGCGTGAAACAGCTTCTCAAGCGCCCACGATGTGCCATATTCCAGCACTATGCTTCCAAAAAATGCCACCAGAAATATCTGCCACCAGGTAAATGTCGCATCCGTGTGAGCAGAAATGAAATCTGCTATCGCAGTGATTGCGACACCTCCGGCTCCGTAAATAGGGCAGAGCGGACCATAGAGAAAGCCTCTGTTCTCCCATTTTTTTGCCCTGATGGTACAGTAAATGCTCTCATATATCCAGCCCATACAGCTAAATATAATAAAATACACAAAATATCTTGATAACCACATATATAATCCTTTCTCCCCGGATAATTTATGATATACAGCAAATGACATTGATTCCCTTATGTCTGCAAATTAAAAATCACTCTCCGGATACATCTCATCTAAGTATATATCATACCATTTTGTACACTCATTTGTCCATGAGTCAACAGCATTTTCATATTGCTGTCGCAGCTTATCGACATTTTCCTTAATCACATCCACATTTTTTATATTTTGGTTTAATTTTCCATTGCAAATGTCATAAAATTTATCTTCTACTGCTAAAGTATTTCTGCATGGTATTTTCTCACAGAAATCAGATAAATCACAGCTTCTAAGCATCTCTGCTTTAAGAGCGCTTTCTGCTTCACATAGCTCTTCATAAACCTTTTCTGCTTCTTCAGCCGCTTTCATCATCGGCTCTGCCGCAAGCGTAAGCTTCCACTCTAGGTACGCCTCTTCTGTTGAAAGCTGTCTGGTCTCATGTCGCTCCCTCTTTGGTACAGCCGCAAGTGCCTCGACCATCGCAGCATCCTTTGCCTGCATGAGTGCCGGCAGATTGCCATCCTTTGATGCCTTAAGCCTTGAAATATAATGGTCATAGCCAAAAGGATAGTACATCACTTTGTCCTTTTCAAAGACCAGTATGGCATCAGCCACCTGCTTTATGAAATACCTGTCATGCGATACAAAGAGCATGGTACCGGTATATGCCTTAAATGCCGATTCGAGTGTCTCCTTTGCCGGAATATCCATGTGATTTGTCGGCTCATCGAGTATCATAAGGTTCGGACGGCCTGTCAGAAGCTCTGCGAGCACAAGCCTGGACTTCTCACCGCCTGAGAGCGAGCTGATGCGCTTTGAGGCATTTGCCCCTCCAAACAGATACATGCCAAGCGTCTTTCTTAAGTCCTTCTCCACAAGTGCCGGAAAAAGCTCGTGAAAATGGTCTCTCACGGTCTTATCGCTGTCTATAAGTGCCGACTGCTGGTCAAAATATCCTACCAGCAGATTGCTTCCGAGCTGGCTTGTGCCCTTTATTGGTGGAATAAGTCCTGCCACAGTCTTTAGAAATGTTGATTTTCCTATGCCGTTGTCACCAATTACGGCAATCTTCTGACCACGCCTTATACGAAGCGACAGCTCAAGCAGTGCCCTGCCGTCATATCCAATTTTTAATTCTTTCGCCTCGTAAACCCATTTACCGCCCGGAAACTGTGGCTCGATATTGCCTGTAAAAATATGAGCTTCGTCTTCAACCGGCTTTTCTATCAGCTTCATGCGTGCCAGCATGGTCTTACGTGAGCGTGCAAACGCAGCTTTCTTGGGCTTATGCTTGAATTTGTCGATAAGCTCATTATTGTGCGCAATCTCCGCCTGCTGGCGCTCGTAGGCTTTGCGCTGTATCTGCAGATTTTTAAGCTTCTGCTGCCTGTACTGCGTGTAATTGCCGGCATATCTGTGCAATGCTCCGTTTTCAAGCTCATATACACCAGTCGCAACTGCATCAAGAAACGCCCTGTCATGCGACACAATGACAACAGCCTTTGGATAGTTTATCAGATAATCCTCCAGCCACTCGACAGTTTTCATATCAAGATGATTCGTCGGCTCATCCAAGAGCAAAAGATCAGGCTTCTTTAAAAGCAGCTTTATCAAAGAAATCTTCGTCTGTTCTCCTCCAGAAAAACTGCCGAGTGTACGGCTTTTTTCTTCTTTTTCAAAGCCAAAGCCTGTAAAAAGCCGGTCGTACTCCATCTCGTAGTCAAACCTCTCTTTTGAAAAGCTATCTTTATCCGGGCAGCTCTCAAGCAGTATCTGCTCTATTGTCAAATTCTGATTTGATTTATCTGCCTGTCTAAGCATATCAATTGTGATATTTCTGGACATGGTGATTCCGGTTTCCGGGTTTCCCGACGGTTTCTTCTTTTTTGCTCTTTGAGTTCTTTTTGCCTTACCATCTAAATCACTGCCTGCAGTGGCAGCTCCCGTGACCATATCATTGCTTCTGCCGTAGCTGCCCCTGCTGTCATCCCTGTCCGGTGTCAGCTCTCCAGCAAGAAGCCGAAGCAGCGTGGTCTTTCCAGCACCGTTTTTGCCGACTACAGCTATTTTTTCTTTTTCCTTTATATAAAAATCAACATGGGACAGAATCGTCTGACCACCTGCCGAAACTGTCCCATCCTTAATCTGGTATAACATATCTAATTAATATCCTTCAAGCTGTCCAAGAGCTCAAGATCCGACTGTAAAACCCTGATATTGGACGTAACAGGCTCCTGTCCCGGCTTTGTAACTGTGATTTCAATAACAGAGTCTGCCGGGATGCCGCTTCCGAATGCATACTGTAAAAAGGATACAAACTTTGGGTGGTTTGCTGTAAATGTATTTTTTGCTTTCATCATTTTCATTATGCTTGCTGGGTTCATGTATTTTCTCCAATCTTATCTATATGATATCTCTTTCGACGCACATATCTTTACGTTCGTTATATTATACCATGAGTCAATTCTATAATCTATCATTTTAGAATTATTTAATTTCTTACGATTCAACATAATAATTAAAGCGTACGCTATATCATATAGCATACGCTCTATTATTTAATCACTTAAGTTATGTATTATAATCTCACAACCACTATTCTTTATCTTTAATATATTTAATTATTATAGATGCTATAGTTGATATTATCATAAATCCAGTGGCCATCTCTATACTATACTTATATGATATTACTAATGTTATTGAATCAAGAATTAAAATAATAATGGATCTAACAGCCCTTCCTCTATGATATTCTTTAATCGCATTTTTATCATCTACGTTATACTCATAAAAATATCTATTTATGGATATTCCTATAATATTAATTCTAAAACCATGTAATATCACTTTGGTTATGCAAAAAATCCTTCCTTTCACATGCGCTTTCAGATTATAATACATACTAAGTATAATATAATTGTGTAAAACTTAAATTAATTTTCCTACAAGAATATGTAAATTATAGATATCTTCTGCGTATCTGTCACGATTAATTTCTGAGTCTGCGCAATTCCCTTGGTGTCATGCCAAACTGCACCTTAAACATCCTGCTAAAAACCTTGTAATTCGTGAATCCATTGCGCTCCAGAATATCTGTTATCGAATCATCTGTTACAAGAAGCTCATCATGAATATGGTCGATCCGTACCAGATTGATATACTCCAGAAAAGTCACCCCCATACATCTTTTGAACATACGGCAGAAATACTCCTGATTCAGCGATGCTATATCAGCCGCTGTTTTTAATGAAATCGGTTCCTGATAGGACTGTGCGACGTACTGCAGTACACCTTTAAGACGGGCTATCTGTTTTGACTCTTTTTCCATATTAGCATCAATGTGTGAATAGCTCGTATACAAAATATAGAGAAATTCATTCATCTTAGCCATCAGACGAAGCTCATAGCCTTTATCCTTTTTGCAGTAAATTCGTGTTATTGCTTTTAGAAGAGCTTTCATCCGATTATATTTTTTTGTATTCTTTTCTCCATCATAGCATTCCAGAAATCTGACGTGCCCATAATCCTCTATATAATTATCCAAATACATATATGGTACCTGTATAAGAAAGGCTTTAACCATCCCCTTACTCTTTGTGCTGTGGATTTTACTTGAATTTATGATATAGAACTCATCTTTATGAAGAATATGTCCATCATTAGCATATATATCAGTGTTTTCATTACTTGATATCTGTAATTCTCCCTCAAGTACATAGATTATCTCCAGATGATCATGCCAGTGGCTCGGTGACATCTGGCGGTATGTCTCATACAGGAGACAGTATACCGGTAGATGTGGTATTGATTTTATATATTCGTGCGTGTATTGCTGCATGTGAACCTCCATATGCGTAAGCTATCATATACTAGAATTTACAGATTTGAAGTCTTAATTATATATAATATAATGGCAAAGCAAAAAGTCAATATCGACATAAAATAAAGTCATTATCATGATTGAAAATCATTCTATTTTAGCTTACAATTCTTTTATAATATATGAAAAATTATGGTAATTTTATAAATAAAATGCCATACAGACACAAAATTAACTCTATAAACACAATATAAGGAAGGTATCTGCTATGAACAAATGGTCAAGAATCAAATTCACACCGAATCTCCCACTTGGGGCAAATGGGGAGAGAGTCACCGGAAGCAAGGCACACATTGAGCTTTCAAAGAACGCAGCCAAGGATGGCATGGTTCTCTTAAAAAATGACAATAACGTACTGCCTCTTGCAGCCGGAACAAGGGTTGCACTTTTCGGAAAGGGCACCTTCGACTATGTAAAGGGAGGCGGCGGAAGTGGTGACGTAACCGTTGCATATATCCGCAATCTCTACGAAGGACTTAAGCTTCAAAAAGATAAAATAAGCATATTTGATGAGCTGTGCGACTACTACCGCAACGACATTAAAAAGCAGTATGCAGCCGGTGCGGTACCCGGCATGACTATAGAGCCTGATGTACCGGCTGAGCTTTTAAGCAAGGCACAGGCATATACTGACACTGCTATCATCTCAATCTGCCGCTACTCCGGAGAAGGCTGGGACAGAAAGAGTGTTATTGACCCAAACAACAAGGCTCTCTGGGACTACGAACGCGAGATGACGGAGAAGTCGGCAGAGCTTTTTAAGGATGGTGATTTCTGTCTTTCCGTAAAAGAAAAGGAGATGGTTGACACTGTAAAAGCCGGTTTCAAAAATGTAATTGTGATTTTAAATGTCGGTGGAATGGTTGATACATCATGGTTTGCTTATGATGATCAGATTCAGTCAGCACTGCTTGCCTTACAGGGTGGTATGGAAGGCGGGCTCGCTGCCGCTGAGCTTTTAGTAGGAGATGGCAATCCTTCCGGAAAAACTGTCGATACATTTGCCAAATCGCTCGACGACTATCCGTCTACTTACAATTTCCACGAGTCAAGAGACTATGTGGACTATACCGATGATATATATGTCGGATACCGCTATTTCGAGACAATTCCGGGAGCTGCCGAGAAGGTTGTATACCCATTTGGCTATGGACTCTCATACACGACATTTGATGTGGAGACTGTTTCTGCCGGCGTTGTGAATTCCAACTGCACGTCTGAGGCCAATAAGCTTTATGCAAAAGTCCGTGTGACAAATACAGGTAAATTCTCCGGAAAAGAGGTTGTTCAGGTATACATCGCTAAACCACAAGGAAAGCTTGGCAAGCCTGCAAAGGAACTCGTAGCCTTTGAAAAGACAAGAGAACTGCAGCCGGGTGAATCACAGCTTATGATCCTCACATGGAAAATAAACGATATGGCATCATATGATGACCTTGGAAAGGTTAAAAAATCTGCATATGTGCTTGAAGCCGGTTCATATGATATATACGTTGGAACGAGCGTCCGTGACGTGACAAAAGCTGATTACTCATATATATTAAATCATGATGTAATTACCGAACAGCTTTCAGCAAAGCTGGTTCCTACAAGTCTGCCAAAGAGAATGCTCGCTGACGGAAGCTATGAAGCTCTGCCTCAAAGTGAGCCTGTTGACACCGACTACTCAGCTATTGGTAATATTGCCCCTGCCCTTACCGAGGGTGTTGGTCCCGGTCAGAGAGCCATTCCATACTACCGCTTTGCCGATGGCATGGCTAAAAACGGCAGTCACGACATCATGGATGTTGTGGAAGGACGTATCACGCTTGATGAATTTGTATCAGAGCTTTCCATCGATGATCTCATTCATCTGCTCGGCGGACAGCCAAATACAGGTGTTGCAAATACCTTCGGTATCGGAAATATGCCTGAATACGGTATTCCTTCTGTCATGACAGCAGATGGTCCTGCAGGAGTGCGCATAGCACCTGAGGTCGGTATATGCACCACTGCGTTTCCATGCTCCACACTGCTCGCATGCACATGGGACCCAGATGTTTTAGAGGCTGTAGGACGCGCCGGCGGTGAAGAATTAAAGGAAAACAACCTTGCACTGTGGCTCACCCCTGCCATCTGTATTCACAGAAGTCCTCTCTGCGGACGTAACTTCGAGTACTACTCAGAGGATCCATTCGTCACCGGAAAGCTTGCAGGTGCCATGGTACGCGGAATCCAGTCCAACAATGTCGGTGCCACACTCAAGCACTTTGCCTTGAACAACAAGGAAACCAACCGCAAAAACAGCGATTCACGCGTTTCAGAAAGAGCTGCCAGAGAAATTTATCTGAAGGCATTTGAAATGATTGTAAAGAATGATAATCCATGGGCTATTATGTCCTCTTACAATATGATAAACGGCTACAGAGCCTCTGAAAGCGAGGACCTTTTGACAGGAATACTGCGTGATGAGTGGGGCTATGAAGGAATGGTCACAACCGACTGGTGGACCTGTGGCGAGCATTACAAGGAGACAAAAGCTGGAAATGATCTTAAGATGGGAAATGGATATCCTGATCGTGTAAAGAAGGCTTATGATAAGGGTGCCATCTCTCGTAGTGAGATGGAGACCTCTGTAAAGCGTATATTAGGATTAATATTGAAGCTTGATTAAATTTTACTCTGCTTTTTGTAAAACTACCCGGTTCATAATACCCGATACTTATTATACAAAAACAAAAAACGGACATGCTAAACTGCCATGTCCGTTTTGGATTATAAACAATTTAAACTATTACTTTCCATAAATATTGTACTCAGGCACATCCACGCCATCTGTGCCGGCATAGTATGACATCTCCACCTCGTTGAGTCCTTTTTTCTTGTCAAGAATCACATTGTACTGGGATGAATATATAACATCTCCATTTTTATTAAATCTGTATTCAATATTCACTCCATCTTTGCCTTTTAATGCCTTTCTTGGAATCTTTGCAAGGAAGATACGCTCACTGTCGGAAATCTTCTTCACCTCGACTGCATCCACCCATTTGAAAAATACCGGTGCCGCCACTCTTGTATCATCCATGCTATAACTGTCGTAATCATAGTAGGCTGTGTCATCATCTTCTGTATCCTTTAACACATGATAGCCCATCTGTATGCTGTCCACGCCATCAAGACCGGTATCATTGTTGTTATAGCTGCCCGAATCGTAAGGCGAATATACATATAAAAGGATAAGCTGTGAGCTCTTTACCTCATCTATGCTATCCCTGAATAAATGTGCAGCCTTTATATGAGATACATTGAGCTGTCTTAAGCTGTCATTTGTCTCACCTGTCAGCTGTCTTGCATACATGGTGACCATACCCTTATTTTCCATAAAGTCTGCATCTGCTGCAAGCGCCGGAGATGCATCCGTGGAAAGTGACATCAGATATTTGTAGTCTGTATCCTCCATACATACTGTATTGTACCTTGCAACCAGATAATCAGGCCTTGCAAATGCAAGCACAAGATAACATACCCCGATTACTATTATTCCGTACCGAAATAGCGAAAAAGCAGGCTTACATATAGATAAAATCACTCCGAGCATAAACAGCGCTATCACTCCAAGTGCCCAGAACACACAAAGCCTGGTGGCTGTCAGCCCGTACTCTGACACATACAGTCCCATACGGTATGCACTTGATGCAATCATGATATATGTGCACAGTGTTATTAAAATTAAAAATGCATTTAATATTTTATTCCTTCTGAACAATCCACTTCCGAGCAATACGATAATCACATTAAGTATACACACGAAAAGCAGCTGGAAAAAGCCTTCTCTCGCGTACCTGGCGTAGGTATAGCCGCTTGGAAGCTGCATAAGTCCCCCGAACAGATACACAATCTGTATAAAACAGAAAAATACATATACCACTGATATAGTTGCAGCTACAGTGATACCGATTGCAGCCGGAAATGCCGGAGTCTCAACCGGTGCATCCGATATACGCTTCTTGCTCAGATACTTTATACCACAGTACGATGAGAAAAGCGCAAATACAAAAAGAAATACAACCTTACTCACTGTAAAGAAATTGATATCAGCAAATATTTTCTTTATTACTGAGGCAAAAACCGCATCCGCAGAGCACAGCAGCACCACTATCAGCACAACCAGAGGAAAGGCAATTGCTATTCCGATAAACACATAAAGCATTCTGTGTTTTTTCACATGCCGCTCTCCGGCAGTTGCATTTGCACCGTCACCGACCATACTGTCACTGCCCATATTGTCACTATCCATGCGTTCATTTCTCATATAGTCGGCAATATCCATAAACGGCTCAGCTATACACCCAATCGCTCCAAATACCGCCTGAAATGCCGCAGCGATATACTTTATGAGCCCCCACTGTCTGTCATTGCAGAAATTGTGAAGCAGCATAAAAACAAGAAACACAAGTATCCAGCAAAAATTAAATCCTTGTATAATTTTATTGCCTGTCAAGCCTGATGATAGGCCTGTGAGTATCATCATCACACTGTACCATATAGTGAGTGGCTTTGCCTCTATATGAAGTATCTTCATACAATACAGGCTGTATACTCCTGTGACGATTGCAAACAACGTAACAAGTATTCCACCTGTATTCTCATACAGGAAAATGGTGTACAGCAGCGCATATATTATCGTAGGTATACATAGCCTGCCAAAAAAATCCGCGTTTCTCCTGCTTTGTTCACGCCGTCTTCGCTCCGCCTCCTGCTGCATATTCTGCAATTCGATACCTGACATTCCCATATGTGGCTGTGAAGTCTGTGGCGTGTTCTGTGAAAACTGTTGGGGATTCATGCCCCCGATATTATTATTGTCCATAGCTACCTCCTTACTCTCTATGTAGTTATTTTCTCATATTTTTTACTTACCGGCAAGCTAATTGTACTACACCGTTTTTAGTTTTGCAATATTTTTTTATCGTGTTACGATAAATCACTTTTAATTGCTACAATTAAGGGCTACAATTAATGGGTAAATTTCAGGTAAGTGTCACATTAAAAATGAGGAAATAGTAACCTGAGACGCGTAAAAAAAGTTGTTTGAAAATGTTAAGGATTACTGATAAAACAAAAAATCGCAGATACCATATTATGATATCTGCGACTATACTTATCTTATTTTCTCCTAAAGACACTCCAATGGATATTAACTTAATGCAGTCATAGAGTTTTATTTTAAACTACTGCTGCACATTAAACGCTTTAATTCCCGGATAAACTGCGCTATTTCCCAGTTCCTCTTCAATTCTTAAAAGCTGGTTATACTTTGCAACACGCTCTGAGCGCGAAGGTGCACCTGTCTTTATCTGGCATGTGTTGAGTGCCACCGCAAGGTCTGCAATTGTTGTGTCGGCAGTCTCACCTGAGCGGTGTGAGCTGATTGCTGTATAGCCTGCCTTGTGTGCCATCTTGATAGCCTCAAGAGTCTCTGATACTGAACCGATCTGGTTTAATTTAATCAGGATTGCATTTCCTGCTCCAAGGCTTATTCCCTTTGCAAGTCTCTCAGTGTTTGTTACGAACAGGTCATCTCCCACAAGCTGTACCCTATCGCCCAGACGCGCAGTAAGCTTCTGCCAGCCTTCCCAGTCCTCCTCATCAAGACCATCCTCGATTGATATAATAGGATATTTGTCACAAAGCTTTGCCCAGTGCTCTATAAGCTCCTCTGAGGTATACTCTGTGCCGGCCTTTGGCAGCCTGTAAAAACCCTTGCCCTTTTCACTCTTCCACTCTGATGATGCGGCATCCATGGCAATCTTGAAATCCTTGCCCGGCTCATAGCCTGCCTTCTTTACAGCTTCAAGAATTGTCTCGATAGCCTCCTCGTCAGATTTGAGTGCCGGTGCAAATCCACCCTCGTCACCGACTGACGTGGCAAGACCGCGCTCCTTTAATATGGCTGCAAGTGCATGAAATACCTCCGCACACCATCTGAGACACTCCTTGAAGGAAGGCGCACCTACCGGCATAATCATAAACTCCTGCACGTCAAGTCCTGATGAGAGTGCATGACAGCCACCGTTTACAATGTTCATCATAGGTACAGGAAGTCTGTTTCCCGAGATACCACCTAAAAATCTATAGAGAGGAATATCAAGTGATACAGCTGCCGCCCTCGCACACGCAATTGATACAGCAAGAATGGCATTAGCTCCAAGCTTAGACTTGTCCTTTGTGCCATCTGCTTCTATCATAGCCGCATCTATTGCATAGATATCACTTGCGTCCATACCTGTCAATGTGTCGTTGATTACAGTATTTATATTTTCTACTGCCCCGGTAACACCCTTGCCCAGATATCTGCTCTTGTCTCCGTCACGAAGCTCAAGTGCCTCGAACTCTCCTGTTGAAGCTCCTGATGGTGCTGTACCTCTTGCAACAGTTCCGTCAACCAGATAAACCTCTGCCTCAACTGTAGGATTTCCTCTGGAATCAAGTATTTCTCTGCCCACTACCTTTTCGATTTCTAAATAATTCATTATGAACCTCCTTATGTTTTTTCTGATTCAATTTTATCCTACAATGCAGTTTCTCTATATCATGATTGTAGGATTGAATGCAAGCATGCATCGATGATACCTTTTGACCCTTTAATCATAAAAATACATATGTGAAAGCCTGCCGCATATGCATATATTTATAAATAAAGAAAAATGCTACACAGTTAGTTTAATCTAACTAATGTAGCATTTCAATAGTTCATAATGATAATATTTCCCAATTATAGAAATATTATGTTCTAACATATCATTTTAAATCTATATATCCTCAATCATTGCTTATATATATTACCTCTTTAACAGCGACTATCTCTCTGCCTCAATCTCACGCGCAACATACACACCGCTTGCCGACGCATGTGAAAGTGAATGTGTCACACCGCTTCCGTCTCCGATGATGTAAAGTCCCTTATATTTGCTCTCAAGCTTATCGTTAAGCTCTACCTCCATGTTGTAGAACTTGACCTCTACGCCGTAAAGCAAGGTATCGTCATTTGCAGTTCCCGGTGCTATCTTGTCGAGCGCGTAAATCATCTCAATGATTCCATCCAGGATTCTCTTTGGAAGCACCAGGCTTAAGTCTCCCGGTGTAGCTGAAAGTGTAGGAGTAACGAGTCCTTCCTCAATACGCTTCTCATTGCTTCGACGCCCTCTCACAAGATCACCAAAGCGCTGTACAATTACACCGCCACCAAGCATATTTGAAAGGCGCGCGATGCTCTCACCATATCCGTTGCTATCCTTGAATGGCTCTGAAAAATGCTTCGCAACAAGAAGAGCAAAGTTCGTGTTTTCAGTCTGCTTGTCTGCTCCCTCGTAGCTGTGTCCGTTTACTGTTACGATGCCGTTTGTATTTTCATTTACCACGATGCCATGCGGATTCATGCAGAAGGTACGCACATTATCCTCAAAAAGCTGTGTTCTGTATACAATCTTGCTCTCATACAGCTCATCTGTCAGATGTGAGAAAATCAGGGCCGGAAGCTCAACACGCACACCGATATCCACACGGTTTGACTTGGTTGGGATATCAAGGTCATTGCAGACCTTCTCCATCCACTTGCTTCCGCTTCTTCCAACTGAGATGATACAGTATCTGCTCTCATATGTGCTATCCGCTGTTTTTACTGCATATCCGGATACATTGTCTATGTGAGCCTCTTGTAAACTGCAAGCATCAGCACCTGCCGTATTCTCATCATACAGCACCTCTACCGACTCAACAGGCGTATCGAAATAAAAATCCACCTTATCCTTCAGATGTGCATACATATTTTCCAGAACGACATAGTTTATGTCAGTTCCGAGATGTCTGACCGATGCATCCAAAAGCTTGAGCTTGTTCTGCATGCAGACCTTTTTGAGCTTTGTGCCGGCTGTAGAATAAAGCTTTGTGCCCTCACCGCCGTACTTCATATTAATCTCGTCAACATATTCCATCAGATCAATGGCCGGCTGCTTGCCGATATGCTCGTACAAGGTACCGCCAAAATCATTTGTGATATTATATTTTCCGTCTGAAAAAGCACCTGCTCCGCCAAAACCGCTCATAATAGAACAGCTCTTGCAGGAAATACAGCTCTTTATTTTCTTTCCGTCGATAGGACATTTTCTCTTAGCAAGCTCATGTCCTGCCTCAAAAACCGCTATTTTGCAGTCAGGATTCTTCTCGATAAGCTCATATGCTCCGAAGATACCTCCCGGTCCTGCTCCAATGATTATCACATCATAATTATTCATCTGTCAATTGCCTCCCATAATACGTTGCTGTTTGTACGCCCAAGGTGGCGCACACCAATCATTTATGATACTATATTTTTTCCTTTATCGCAAGAGCAATCTCTATATTCCAGCAAATCTCCCGGCTGACAGTCAAGTGCTTCACATAGCTTTGCAAGCGTGGATACCTTGATTGCCTTTGCCTTGCCGTTTTTTAAAATTGATATATTTGCCATGGTGATTCCCACACGCTGCGACAGCTCCGTAACGCTCATCTTTCTCTTTGCAAGCATTACGTCTATGTTAAAAATAATCTCGCCTTCCATGTATCTCTCCCGCTCAAATAAAACTGTAGCGCACACGCTATATTGTCAAATCACTCTGCTCCTGCAGATCTGCGGCCTTTACCACAAGATGTGACAAAACCGCCGCCACGACCGATACCACAACACAGGCAAACACTATGAACACAAGAGCCAATATCACCCCCGGATGATTCACATATATTCTCCACATGCAGACATTCACAACAAAAAAATACAACGCATCAAACAGAATTATTTTCGATGCCAGCTTTATATGTCTCGCATTCTCTAGGGAAAACGACCTGTCTTTTCCGATATTTACAGCTACTCTCCAGCCCAGATACAATATAACATAGCACGGAATTGCACTGATGATAAACAGAACAAGCCATGGTATATACATATCAGAAATCTGCGGATCAGGCGCAATAAGCACATGCCCTATCCATGGTATGGCAACCGCACAGACCACTAATCCGCAAAGTGCTACCGCTATTATTACTATCTTTAACCATTTTTCAAGTTCTTTTTGTCTCATTTATTCACCTTGCTTCTCATTGAGAAGTCCATACTCTGCAAGAAGCTTTTTTTGATACTCCTTATCCTTTGAAGCTTTCTGCAATTCATCATATTTGCCTTCGGACAATAAAATCTGATTTAGCTGGTTAATCAATTCTATTCCTTGTTCTAAGCCTTGTTCTAAGCCTTCCTCGATAGCATCAGCTCTTTCAAGCTCAAGCTGCCTGTCAAATTCATAATTTAACTGCATACTCTTCGTCACCTCACTTCTGTAAGTCTTTAGAAACTCCTTCAGAATATCATTGTCAATACAATAGTCTATAGCCTTCTCAATATCTATAGCAAGATCATCAAATGCCCCGTCTGCATGATACTCTCTGACCTTATTTACAAATGTCATGTAATCATTCAGCCAGCCACAGGACTCCATAATAGCCTTGTTCTTTCCGTCGTTTATATTGTACACCTTACATTTAAGCTCAAGATTCGGCTCGTCGGTCGGCTTCTCAAACGCATCGGACAGCTTAAGCTCCTGAACCTCCGGCTGTTCCTCCTCACCATTGTAAAATACCACAAAATGTGGTGTCGGTATCTTTACCAGTCTTCTGCCATAGATGTTCTTGCCACTTTTTGTTCCTTTTTTCTTGTCGCTGAGCATATCTGACAATATCACACTGAAATAAATAAGACTTCTCACCGGCATATTCGGACAAACTGTTGACTGATGCTCATATATGCTCAATCTCGCATCCACGATAAACGATGCATCATTTCTGACCGAAAGTGAAATGCCGCCATCGTGAATCACTATCTCAACATCCTCCGGATTGTCATAGCTAGACCCATTCATTGCGTTATACAGCTGTAAGGCTCTTTCCTTATCCTGCATCAGCATACTGAAAACATCACTTTTGTACTCTCTGTTACCACTCATATAAAATCCTCCTTCATTTGAAAACACTAAAGCAGGAAATATCTGTGTAGTAAAAGCCCTCTTATCCTGCTTTAAATAAAATAATGAAACATTTAAAAGCAAGAATTTCAGGGAATATGAAAAATAATTAAGGTATTGAAGACCCTGCACGTCCTTATCGCCGGATGACATCTTATTATGCCTCACATATTTACAGAGCATATAGTCATATCTGTAATAAATGTGCCAACGACCGCACAGGTTGCTATAGAAAAACTGCTTTGATTATATTCTAACATATGTGGATAAAAAAACAACCAAAAAAATACGCAACAGAAAAGCCTGTTACGTATTTTGACTTTTTATATTAAAAACATAATAATCTGATGAAGGCTGCTACTATAAGTATTAATGCTAATACTTTTTCTGCAATATATGACCTTGCATCCGGTACATAGGTTTTCTCCCAGATTGAGTATGCACATCCACACCCCACTGCAAACATGCAATATATCTTAAACGCCTGCGAATTCATACAATCAGTGAAAAACATTATAATAATCCATACTATTAAAAATAGCATTAAAACTAAGTACTTTAAAAATAATTGAATCTTCTTCATGGCAAATCCCCCCTAAATATATAACTACAACATTATGATTCCATAAATAGCTTCCTTCACTTAGATTATATTCTAACATATATGAGTAAAAAAACAACAATAAAATACGCAACAGAAAAGTCTGTTACGTATTTTGACTTTCTTTATTAAAAACATAATAATCTGATGAAGGCAGCTACTATAAGTATTAATGCTAATGATGTGGTGCTTCTTGGAAGATAGGATGCCAACCCGTTCCAGACCTCTCCAGATAGTTGGTCTGCTGGAATGTTTATCATAAAACAGGGCATGATTTATGGCGGAATGAGCAGTCGTTCTCGTGCCATTTATCAGGTCTTGCTTGGATACGAATATGTTTAACTCCATTCTTATCCGAGTAAAGATTACTATTTTTTATAACTGTTTTCTTGACATTAAGGACACTTTTGCATAATGTATTAACTGAAGCCACTTGTTGAAAATTATTATTGTTATATGTATTCAAATCCCTGTGGTTGAGGATTTCCTTAGTGGCGGAATTGGAGTTACTGACGATACTGCAAGCTTTGCACTTGCATATAAATTGAATTTTGGATAATTTAAAGGAACAATTATGACGCTTAACAAAGCTTTTAAGGATGTATATTGTAAATTTCTAACAGAACAAGGATATCAATGGTGCTCTAAATTGCAAAGATTTGTGAAGGTGGTAAATCAGGAGCTGATCTATTTTATTGGATTAAAAAAGGTTCCGGCATGGCTCAAAGGCAATAAAGGTTTTACCATTACTGCAGGTATTATGTCGGTATATTTTTCTAAACGTGCTGATTGGACACATGGCTGCACCGAGGATAAACTCTTTAAATGGGCGTTTGATTATACCGGACTTCAACTTCAAATGTTCTCACCGACCTATGAATATGGAATGGGGTTTGAGTACAATGAACAAAACATGATTGAGGTAGTAGAGAAGTCTGCTGAAATAACAAAGGAATTAGTTCTTCCAGTGTTTGCTGAAGTGACAGATTTAACATCTTATGTGAAGTATGCGAAGGAATATACAATAAATGTTCTTAGAATGTGTGATAAATTTATTGACGATTCACTGGTCTTAATACTCACAAATAATCATGATGATTTTATGGAATGCTTGCAAAAAGAGCAAGAGAGCGAAAGAGAATTTATAAAGCAGTGTATCGAAGAATCATATACGACTCCAAGGGATAGGGTATATAATAACCCTGAATTATTAAAAGCTGCACTTGAAGAAGCTGAAAAATGCAAAAAGACCAATTTGGAGATGTTAGCAAAATACAAAATAAACATATGATTATTATAGAAAATAGTGAAACTGGATTCTGGTAATATGATAAGAACTATTTAGAAAAGATTTTGTAATCAGTAAACTAAAAATAAGTCCGGAGTGTATGATCTGACACTGTTAGATGATTCTCCAAAATAATGTTACCTCCATTTGACTTTATTCTCCCATTGTTTCAATAACCCTACATGCCCCCTCCAACGAGCCAATACACTGTATCATATATACCTTCCCTAATTTGGCAAAATAGCAATAATAAAGTTCATTAGAGTCACTATCGTTTATTTCGTTATCCGACATTTTGATATTTAATTTTTCTTTTACGACAATCACCTGAGTATCTAATTTTTTGCTCTTATATTGTTTAACCAACTCGTATTTTATGTTCTGCTTATAAAGCTCTATATTACCGCTTTCATCAAACTGACAGTATGACAATGCCTTAATTTCCAAAGCCAGCTCTTTAATAAAATCCTTTCCGTTTATTGGAATATACACATATTCAGACACACCTGATATTCCATCTTTTTCTCCATCCGGTGGTATATCATAATCAAAAAAGATTCTAGCGTATTTATCAGGTACTATATTTAATAGAGCTTCATCCAATATTTTGTACTCTGTCTGCCACGAATAAAAGTTTTCATTAATATCTGATTCTAACGTATCTATAGAATTATATGCTTTTGTCAAATACATTACATTATCATATTGAACTTTTTTACAATCTTTAGGTATCGTGATTTTAGTTTCGTATGCATCACCTATATTGACATTATTCTCATTAAAATTTATAGTAATCTTCAACTTTTTAACAATATAATCTGCCAACGAACGCATCGGTGAAACACTAAACACAGTTGCTATAATTGCCACACACGCAACCAATTTCATATATCTTTTTGCTCTTAATTTCTCCCTGTTAAAAAAAGTTTTGGGTGCAGTCTCCACAATATATTCATCTTTCACCAAACTCATGACATCCAGTTTCTTATCATCCATGAATATACCCCCTTTCCTCAAATTCTTCTTTCAACAATTTTCTCATCCTAAAAAGAGCGACTTCCACTTGACTTTTAGACATTTTGCATTCTTCCATTATTTCTTTCACGGATAAAAAATACCAATATCTCAGCATAAATACCTTTCTTTTTTTTAAAGGTAACTCCATAAGAAATTTATTGATAATTATTTTAATTTCATTTTCATCACTTACGTTACTTCGCTCCGGGAAAATATCCCCACACTCCTCCATTATTTTTTCAAGTGATAACTGTTTGCTGTTGTCTCTCTTTTGAGCCAAATTGTATCTGTACCTTTTAATAGCAAGATTTCTTGAAATCCTTAAACAATATGCTTTTAGATTTTCAGGCTCATTTGGCGGAATACTGTTCCATACATTTAAATATGTATCGTTTTCACATTCATCTGCATCATCTTTACTGCAAAGGATATTGTACGCAATAAGATTAATCAGTTTTCCATACTTATTCTTTGTTTCTAATATGGCACTTTCAAGTCTGTCAAGATAATGTCTTACAATTTTCTGATCAGATATTTTTTCATTCATAAAATCTTCTTTAAGTTATATAATGATAAACAAACTCCTTATTTTTTTAACCAAAAATACGCAACAGAAAAGTCTGTTACGTATTTTGACCTTATTTTTTAAAAACATAATAATCTGATGAAAGCAGCTACTATAAGTATTAATGCTAATGCTTTTTCTGCAATATATGATCTTGCATCCGGTACATAGTTCTTCTGCCAGATTGAATATGCACATCCACACCCCACTACAAACATGCAATATAGCTTAAACGACTGCGAATTCATACAATCAGTGAAAAACATTATAATAATCCATGCTATTAAAAACAGCATTAAAATTAAGTACTTTAAAAATAATTGAATTTTCTTCATGGCAAATCCCCCTTAAATATATAACCACAGCCTTATGATTTCATAAATAGCTTCATTCACTTATATAGACGCAATCCACGCTTATATGCTTACAAAAACCAGGAAATTTTTCAATTTCCTACTCTGTCACCACCGCAATTACATAATCCTCAAGCTCACGAAACACTACCCTTTTTTCATAAGCCTCCATCGTCTTATCATCCAGCTCCCCTGAAAAGCCTGTACCGACGAGCTTCATTATCGCCTCATACTGCGTCCAGTATTTTGTAAGCTCAATCTGAAATGCATCAGATTCATTCTCAAAGCCTTCGAGTCTGTCAAGCTGCGCCTTTCGCATTATACGCTTTGCCACTTTGTAGCTCATGCGCTTTGTATGCTCTATGTCCACGCCAACAGGTCTGTCTGATATTACAAGCACCACATATGGGCCGCTGTGTGCCAGGTTAAAAAAAGCGGCGCTCTCATTCTTATATCCTGCTGCTATTTCCGGCTTACCATGCTCATTTCTGACAAGCTGTTCATCCGATGATATCCCCAGATATTTGTAGAGCATGTATCCCGCCAAAAGCTCCTGATTTGCTGTGCCACACAGCCTGTTGCTGCCTGTTTTTACACCTTTTTCTGAAATAGTTGTGTATTTATCCACATAATAGGCAGACACATGTGGAATTATCTCCTTCTGCCGGCCTGCGATGGAATCCGTTTTTTCTATGAAAATCTGACAGTTATTGTTTATTTTATTTTCCATGCCAACCTTCCCTATGATATCTGCAGCTCATACAGCTTCCTGTATATGCCATCCTGTTCCAGAAGTTCCCTGTGCGTACCGCGCTCACATATGCGTCCCTTGTGCATGACCATGATGCAGTCAGCATGCTGGATAGTGGACAGACGATGCGCAACCATGATTGTTGTCCTGCCATCCATGAGCTTTTCGAGTGCCTCCTGTATGAGAATTTCTGTCTCTGTATCTATGTTGGCGGTTGCCTCGTCCATGACCAGAATCCTCGGATTGTGGGCGAGTGTCCTTGCGAAGGACAATAGCTGACGCTCTCCTGCCGAGAATGTCGCACCGCGCTCCGTAACCGGCTCGTGATAGCCCTGTGGGAGCTTTTCGATAAAGTGTGAGGCGTTTACATATTCTGCTGCCTCCTTCACCTGCGCATCTGTGATATCGTCATCATTCAGGCGGATATTGTACGCCACATCCCCCTCGAATATAAACACATCCTGCTGCATCTGACCGATTGCACTGCGAAGCTGCTTTTTGCTAAGCTGTCTGATATCGATGCCATCAATGTAGATATGTCCCTTTTGTATATCATAATACCTGCCTATAAGATTTAAAATAGATGATTTTCCTGCTCCGGTTGCGCCGACAAAGGCCACCTTCTCGCCCGGATTAATGACAAATGAGACATCCTTAAGCACATAATTTTCGCCGTCGTAGGCAAACCAGACATGGTCAAATTCAATTTTTCCGGTGATCTTATCCGGCTGCTTTGGATTTTCGACCTCAGGAATAAATTCGTCCTCATCCATAACAGTAAATATCTTCTCGGCTGATGCAATTGATGACTGCAGTGTTGAAAACTGCTCTGCAAGCTCCTGTATCGGGTCGAAAAATGACCTGATGTAATTTGAGAAAATATACAGAGTGCCGACCGAAATAATCTCATCAAACACATTTCTGCTTCCGAACCACAGCACTATCATCAGCGACAAAATGCTCAGAATATAGATAAGCGGACGGAACACCGCATACATAAGCATCTCCCTGTAAAAAGCCTTGTAGAGCTTTGTATTTTTATCATGAAATTCCTCGAACTTGCGCTCCTGCCTGCCAAATATCTGTATAATTTTCATTCCCGAAAGATGCTCAGACAAAAATGTATTGATGTCCGTCAGGCGCGTACGGTAAAGCCTGTAAATATTTCTGGCAATTTTCTGGCACAGCACCGTAAGCCCAATTACAAGCGGCATCAGCACAAATGATATCGCAGCAAGCCTAACATCAAGCACGAGCATAACGCCTGCAAGTCCCACTATTTTTACAATATTTCTGAAAAGCTGTACGAGAATGCCCGAATACATCTCATTGAGAGCCTCAACATCATTTGTCACACGGGTTACAAGCTTTCCAACCGGTGTGATATCAAAATACCTGCTGCCAAGAGACTGGATATGTCTGTATAGGTCCTTCCTCATCTGAAGAATGATATTCTGGCCTGTTTTCTGCAGTATCCAGGTCTGAGCGATGTTGAATGCAAAGCTTAAGGCAAGTACAACCGCATATTTGATAGCTGTAGCAATTATTACATCATAATCCCCATTTGCTCCAAAAGTATCAATTGCATCTCCCACCAGCATTGGCCTGTAAAGGTCAAAGGCAGTCAGTCCCAGCACCAACAGAAGGGCAAAAATCACCCAGTGGGCATACGGCTTCATGTAGGCTACAAGGCGCATTGTGGAGCTTTTTTTATTCATTTCGTTTTTATTTATATTTTTACTCGAATTCATACTATAATCTTCTCTGTTATTTCGTAACTATTCATCGTCAAATCTGCATAGCAACGCTTTTCAAGCACTTTAACTGCCAAGCTCACTCTCAAGCTGCTGCTTATGGCTGATATCAGCGTAAAAACCGCCAAGCTCAAGCAGCTCTTCAGGAGTACCATACTCTGTCAGTTTTCCGTCAGAAAGCACTGCCACATGGTCAGCCTTCTGCAATGTGGAAATCCTGTGGGCAATCACTATGGTTGTCTTGCCCTGTCTGGTTTCCATGAGGTTTTCAAGTATCTGCTCCTCTGTATCGGTATCGACAGCAGAAAGCGAATCATCCAGTATGAGGATTGCAGAATCCTTTAAAAGTGCTCTGGCTATCGAGCTTCGCTGCTTCTGTCCTCCCGAAAGTGTCACTCCGCGCTCTCCTACCATGGTCTTGTACTCATCCGGAAAGCCCATGATATTATCGTGTATACACGCGTCCTTTGCAGCCTGTTTTACCGCATCAAGAATTGCCGGGTTGTCGGCAATCCTGTCCTCAAGACCAAATGCTATATTCTCCTCGAGTGTGTCGGAAAACAGGAAATTCTCCTGTGGCACATATGAGATATCACGGTGTAAAACCGCCAGCGGATAGTCTGTTATCGGACGGCCATCCAAAAGTATCATGCCGTTTTCACAGTCATAAACTCTAAGCAAAAGGTCGGCAAGTGATGATTTTCCGCTTCCGGTACGTCCTAAGATACCAAGCATCTCGCCCTGCTTCACATGTATGCTCACGTCTGAAAGCACCGGCTTGGTGCCGTCAGGGTATGTGAAGCTGAGGTGGCTAAGCTGTATATCACCATGTATTTGTATTTTATCAGAAGTACCATCATTTTCTATTACATTTCCCGGTGGCACCATATCGACAATATCAGGCTTCTCCTCGAAAATAGTCCGTATTCTGCCCCATGCCGCAGCCGCCTGGGAAAATGTGTTGATGCAGTCGCCTGCTGCAATCATAGGCCACACAAGCATATCAATGTATGAGTTGAATGCCACGAACTGACCTATCGAAACCTGTCCGTCAAGCACCATCCTGCCACCTGCAATGAGTGTCACTATCACGCTTATTCCGATTACAGCATCCAGCGTCGGGCCAAAGACAGCGCGAAGCTTTACCACAGCAAGATTTTTCTCCCTGCTGTTCTCGCAAGCCTTTTCAAACTGCTTAAAGTCCTCTTCCTCCTGCGCAAATGCCTTGACCACGCGGATACCGGCAATGCTCTCCTGCACCTTGTCAGAAAGATAGGAGAAAGCATCCTGCCTTTTCACCTGACGTTTCTTTGACTCTATTCCATAAAAATAGCAGCCGATTGCAATGAAAATAAGTGGAATAAAAGCAAATAATGTCAGCTTAAAATCCACGTATACTACCATTTTGACAAGCACCATCACCGTCATGATTACCGCGTCAAACACGGTGATGACAGCCATTCCGGTTCCCATCCTGACAGCCTGCAGGTCATTGGTGAAATATGCCATAAGGTCTCCTGTCTTGTGACTGTTGTAATAGCGCGCCGAGAGTGTCTCCATATGTGAAAACATATCATCGCGCAGTCTGTATTCTATTCCTCTTGATGCTCCGATAATGAAATATCTCCATCCAAAGCGCCCCGCCATGATTATCAGGCCTGTTATCAGTATCTTAAATATAATGCCGCCAACGCCCGCCATATCAAGCTTTCCTGCAGTGATTCCGTCGATTATCTCCCCAATAAACTGCGGAATGTACAGATTTGCAAGGTCTACTGCAAGAAGCACAAAAATGCCTATTGCATAGTGCCATTTGTATGCAAGCAGATATGGGCGCAGCGAGTATTTTTTATCGTTCATGTTATTCCTCCGTATTTTAAATGCCACTGCGTGGTTAACCCGGCATGCAGCCATATGCTCTCTAGGAGCTAACGCTACGCTGTTAAGAGGCTGTACGAATTATGCTCATAGCTTTTCTATGCTCGACGAAACCGGCTTTTATGTGCCGTCCATGGCACATAACGCCTTGCCCCGGCGTCCATGCCGGTGCATTTCTGGTTACCAGGGCATAATTCTACAGACTCTAAACAGCTTCGCTAGTCGCTCTACGAGAGCATATAGCCACCTCCCGGGCTAACCACGCTACATTCCACATCTACCTCCACAAGTCTGCTACGAAATACGTGAGTGCCGCCCATGTATACACAGAATAGTATATGCCGTGCTCGTCCACTCCATCCTCAAATATCTTCTTCGCCTGCGCCTTAGTCAGAAGGTCGAATCCGTCAAAGAGCTCGCCGCCCACTGCGCCCTCCTGCGACATTCCATTAAGGCTATCGCGGTTAAGTACAATCTTTACAAGGGCGTTACTTTCATCTGTCATGCCCGGTGTACTGAAAAGACATGGATTGATGACAGATACCTCATCTGCTTCTGTTATGACAATGCCGGTTTCCTCATGAAGCTCGCGCATGGCGGTCTTTATGAGTATAGAGTTGTTTTTCTCTATTGTCCATGCATTACTATCTGCATTATTATTGTCCATATCTATTTGAGCTTTATATCCGCTTATTGTTTCTACATCTTCGCGGTCTATAAGTCCTGCAGGTACGCTGAGCAGGTACTGACCTGTCGGATATCGGAACTCGCGGTTCATTAACAGACATGGCTCATGACCTGATTTCTCATCATCATCTGATGGATTCCATATCACCACGCAGCTCACCGCATCCGGAAGCATTTTCTTGAACTCCTCTGTGGATTTGGCAGCCACAAGGTCGTTTTCATCTCTCCTTGTGGCATTATAATAATGCCTGCCCTCCCGGTACTGAAGGTCAAACACCTTTATAAATTTTGATTCAAATAAGCTTTTTATTTTCATAAATTTTTGTCTCTTTTCATTAAACCTTTAATGTGCTCAGATACTCCTTCTGCTGTGGCGTAATGCGATAGCTCTCACGCGCCTTTTGTATCGCCTTGTTGTGGCTCCAGCTATCCATAAGCCTTTCCTGCAGTATCGGCAGCACTGCATCATACTGCTTTGCGAGTGCCGTAGCGATATACCACGCCTTCATCATGTTTACATAATACTCCTTGGAACGGATTTTTGCCACAGCTAAAGCATATTTTATATCAAAATCCTCATCGAGATATAGGCGCATCAAAGTGCCAATGCCATACCTGACGGTGTAGGGCTTATCCGAATCCAGCCACTCATATACATGCAAAAGAAGCTCATTTTTGTGCTTTTTGAACACAGCCGGCACACCACTGTCGCAGGTCGCCCAGTTGTCTATGTATGGCAGGAATGCTTCCAGATAAGCCAATGCCGTATCATAATCCTTCATATGCATAATCAGAAACATATGCAGGTTATTTTCCTCATAGTAGTAATGTGGCAGAGTATTTAGAAACTTTTCCACATTGTCACAGTCATTTTCCTTCACTGTATTACAGACCCGTTTCTCTTTTTGAACCGACAAAAAGAGCCTGCTGCCATGAGCAAGCTCCTTTGCGTACTTTCTAAGCACCGGGACTCTTATTCCTATTATGCGTTCTTTTTCAATATTAGGCATAAGCCTCGCATGAAATTCCCTGTAATTTTTATCCTGCAGCGCAAACAGATTCTCTAATTCTGCCAACAAATCTTTCCCTCCGTAATAACAGGATATCTGATAAGCAGCTTCTCATCAAGATTCTCCCTGTTCATGTCTACCGCTGTGATCTGGCTATTGTCATATGTGGTGTAATAGTAGATTCCCTTGTCGCAGTTGCAGCATGAGGTGTAGAGCGTAATCTCATATTTGCCCTCTGTCACCTCGCACAGACCTCTCTGCTGGTCTACAGAGCCTAATATGTGGAAGAACTGGCTCACACTTGCATTCTCACTGTCATCCGATTTGGAGTTTTGCTTTGTGAATGCCACACGTACAAAGCGTGACTGCGATGATAAATCTCCCGGCAGTCCCAGACCACCCATTCCGCGGCTGTATGCACTAAGCTCCACTCCCGGTGCAAATGTATTTTCAGGCTGCTTTGTGGATAAGCCTCTATAATTGTTGAGTGCTGCCATCTGATATGGGAATGGCGGATTGTTTGTGAGCACACCTACCGGATTGTCGTAAACATGCATACCGTCTGCCATCGACTCCACCACAATACACTCATTTTTGTCGGCTATAATCCAGTGAAGCTGTGCAACCGGAAGCTGACTGCTAAATGGTGTATCTACCAGTAAAATACGATTTAATTTTTCCTTTGCATCGGCTACTGTAGCACATAGTGACAGTATCCACGGTATAAACTCAAACTGTGCCACCTTTGTCTTTGCAATGCCGCATGTGCCATTCTCGCATGAGCTGTTTTCGTCTGCTGCCGCATACGCTGCATTTCCCACGAAATTCAGTCCTGCCATACCGAGTCCCTTTTCATTTATAGCATCATAGTAAAGAGGATAGTCACCTGCCACATGTGCCATTCCAATGATTGCATAATGGTTTTCAAGCTTTCCCGAATGCCTGAAATCAAACACATAGTTTCGTGGTGTTACCGCAATCTCATCTCCATATGAAAATTCGTAGTCGAGTGTTCTTCCAAAATAGAAATCCTTTGTTTTATAAGCTGCTGCTGTACACATAATTATGACCTCCTTGTTATGCTGCCATACTTAATCAGTATCTCTTAAATTGTAGAGTACTATACATCATATTTGCAATTATTTCAAGCAACACACCCCTGAAGTATTTGAACAAAAAGCAGCAACCGGTCTGATAACCGGCTGCTGCATTAATAAGTGCTGTGCTATTCCTGTATTATGCCTGTTTATTGTCCTGCTCATTATCAAGTGCGATAAGCTTTGCAATGATTTCCTCGCATATCTGTGTAACATTCTTGCCATCTGTAGCAACTGTTACATCTGCCACCGCCTCATAGCGCTCCTTTCGCTTTTCCATAAGGCCGCTGATATACTCAACATTCATGTTGCCATTTAGTATCGGGCGCTCGTCACTATCCTTTACTCGCTCATAGATAGTCTCAGGCTTTGCTGTAAGAAGAACTACACGGCCGTTTTTCTTCATATGATCTGCGTTTTCCTCTCTCATGACAACACCACCACCACAGGAAACAATGGTCTGCTTTCTCTTCTGAAGTTCTATAAGTGTGTTGCTCTCTAAGTTTCTGAAATATGCCTCACCGAACTCATCAAATATTTCTGAGATTGACATGCCACGATTCTCAACAATCATCTGATCCATCTCGACACGGTCCATCTCGAGCTTATCCTTTAATTCTCCTGCTACAGTGCTTTTTCCTGCACCCATGAAACCGATCAGGAAGATATTGTAATCGAAAAGGCTCTTTGCCTGGATACGACGGCTGTTCTTCATGATATACTTGAAAATATCAAGTATCTCTTCCTCAAATTCATTGTCGCCAAGCTTTGCCGCAAGTGCATCTGTCTGCTTTTTCTCCTGCTCCGGCTGTAAGATTGGGATTCCTGTTGCCTTCTTGTATGATATAATCTCCTGAATGTGTGACATTCTGACCGCAAGCTGCTTAATTATTATATCGTCACATTCTCCAATCTTTGCGCGGATTTCCTCGATTTTGTCCATGGTGTGTCTCCTTACTTATGTGTGGTTTTCATATTGGATTCTGATATTTAGCGAAATATCGTCAAATTATAATTTTTATAATCTCACGTTATAGTATTTCGCATTTTTGATAACCACAAATTTCTTAGTCATAGTATAACAAGACTTTACCAATTTATCAAGCAAAATATTTTAATGCTTTAAAGTGTTATTGTGCCAGATATGCCTCCACAATATCAGACGACACATTTTTCTCAATCGATTCATATATTGGCTGACACTCCTTGCGAATCTGCTCATGCACTTCATCGCTTAAGGTGATGATTTGTGTGCCGCTGTCCTCGATAGTCTTTATCTTTGAGGCAATCCTCTCATCAGACTGCTCTCTGGCGTACTGTTTCGCTGTCTCGGCCGCCTCACGGATAATCTGCTGTTGCTCATCTGTCAGTCCTTTCATGAACTCCTCGCTTACTATGAGCGATATCAGATGTGGCAGATGATTTGTCTCCACTACATAATCCTGCTGCTCGTAGAGCTTATTGGATACGATTACCTCGTATGGATTTTCCTGCGCATCTATAGTGCCCTGCTGTAAGCCGATATACACCTCCGAGAAGGTCATAGGTGTCGGGCTTGCTCCGAGCACCTTCCAGTATGCCATATGGTAAGAGTTTTCCATGGTACGGATTTTCTGACCCTTAAAATCAGCAAGGCTTTCTATCTTTTTGTTTGTTGTCATGACGCGGAAGCCCTGGTCTGCATATCCCAAAAGCTCGTAGCCGCCGTCATTGTAGACCTGCTGCATGAGCTTCATAAACTTTGGATTGTCCACATGCTCACGCACCTCATCAATGCTGTCAAAAACTGCCGGCATATCAAATACTGCAGTATCCTTCATGAAAGTGACCTGTGGCGCAGTGTTCTGCACTACAAAAGGTATATCTCCATCCTTGCATGACTCGAGAAGCTCTCTGTCTCCGCCCAGTACACTGTTTGGATACACACTGATTTTCATTTTGCCATCGCTTAATCTGTCCACTTCATCGGCAAATTTCTCTGCATATATCTGTGTCACGGTGTCCTCAGGACTTGAGCTGCCGAGAGGCCATGCGTAGCGCTGTACCTCATCAGCACTCTGCGTGCCGTCTGTTTTTCCGTTTCCACTGCATGCTGTAAGTCCTGCCGTAAGTGCCAGAACCATCATGACGACTGTTGCTCTTCGCCACAAACTGTATTTGCTAGACGAATTACGCAGTTTATTATATTTACCAACTTTTTTACATAAAAACAAGCCAAATCTACTCATATTTTTCTCCATTTTATGATTAATTACTGTTTTCCTAGTGTGGTGTAGTTAATTAAAAAACGCTATACCTCAAATGCGCTCCCGAAATTTACTAATCAATGATTCCGAGAGTACATTAGATACTACAGAAGGAAGAGACTAATCGCCGGTACAAATGTAAGTATCAGCAGTGCCAGCAGGAAGTATCCTATCATAGGCGCCGCCTTCTTTGCTATCCGCATAACCGGCACATCCGTCAGTGAGCTTGCCACAAACAAATTTACTCCTATAGGCGGTGTCACAAATCCGATTGCAAGGTTTACGATCATCACTACTCCGAAATGGATAGGGTTCATGCCGATGCTCTGCACGATTGGAAGCAGAATCGGACTTAATATAAGGATAGCCGGTGTGGTGTCCATAACCATTCCCACGATAAGCAGGAACACATTTATAACAATAAGAAGTACTATCTCGTTTGTAAAATGTGCAAGTATCCATGCGCTGACTGTCTGTGGCACCTGCATGAGTGTGAGCACGCGTGAAAACGCGGTCGATGCGGCAAGAATAAACAATATAGGTGCGTATGTCTTCATCGCCTCCACCATGATGCCCCATATCTCTTTTACCTTTATGGATTTGTAAATAAAAAGACTTACAAAAAGCGCATAGAATACCGAAATCACCGCTGCCTCTGTAGGCGAAGCTATACCGGCATAAATACATCCAAGCACTATAACCGGGCTCAAAAGTGCCCATATACTGTCCTTCAATATGCTAAAAAGTCCCTTGCTTCTAAGCTCTGAGACCTTTGCATTTATCTTTTCCTTGTCCTCTCCATAGCGCTTGCAGTGGTAATATGCATAAAACATAAGAAGCGCTCCTATCATAAGTCCCGGAATGATTCCTGCCAGAAAGAGATCACTGACCGACTCACCGGTTGCCATCGCGTACATGATAAAAGGTATACTCGGTGGAATAATAACTCCGAGTCCTCCGGCAACCGCAACAATCGCCGTGGAAAAATCCTTTTTGTAGCCTAGCTCCATAAGAAGCGGTATAGTCATGCTTCCGACTGCAGCTACGGTTGCAGGTGCTGAACCTGAGATAGCCCCATAGAACAAGCATGTGATGATAACCGCACATGGGATTCCTGCAGTTCTTTTTCCTATAAAATACACAAAAACATCAAACAATTTTTGTGAGATTTTGCCATGTGCCATGACGATTCCGGCAAGCACAAACATCGGTACCGCTAAAAGCGGGAAGCTGTCGATTCCTCCGAGCATTGAGCGGATGACATAGCTTGCGCTGGCTGTAAAAGATGAGTCAAACGCGCCCGGCAGCACTGCCACTATTCCCAGGGAAATAGATACCGGAATAGCAATGACCAGACATATCACAAATAATATAAAAACTACTGCTGCTGACATCTATTTCTCCTTTCTCTTTTCAGCTTTACTATGAATTGCTTCAATGTCCTCCACAAGCTCTTTCTCGCGGTAAGTGTCTTCGACAACGGCTTCCTCTATAACCGAGGCGATACTGCCCTCCTCAAGAGGCTTTTCATCTTTTTTCAGGACAATTTTCCACTCGCCAAACCATCTCTGCGCGATGCGGAAGGCCGTGATTATAAAGCATACAAACGGTGCAGCCTGCACATAGTACATAGGGATACCGCAGGCAGGACTTACCTGACCGCTTTCGATAGTGTTCTTTAAATATATGAACGAAAAAGGTATCAAATATACGAAAAACACAAACTCAACTGTCAGATTAAGTACCTTCCAGAGCGATTTTCCTCTTCGTGGAAAAAGCTGTATAAACTGGTCTATCTTTATGGATATGCACTTACGTGTGCAAAGGCTGACACTCAAAAATGCCGACCAGATAAACAGGTATCTTGTGATTTCCTCAGACCATGAAAGCGACATGCCAAGAATATATCTGGAAAACACCTGAATGCCCATGATAAGAGTCATCGCAATCAGGAAAATGACCATTAAAAATTCTTCAAGATATTCATCCAGATAGTGCAGTATTTTCTTCATGAAATATCCCCTTTCCGTGAATAATTATACGTATTATTTAACTGAATTATTGCTGTTTTTCCACGTAAATATTCACAATTTTATATATTACTATTTGTTATCATCTTCAAAAATGGCGTCACAGCACATAGTTTACAGATGCCGAGGCGCCATTTTATTTATCGCATGGTTTTATACAAGCTTTTCTTACATGCTCTTATGAAGTAATCCAAGTACCGTAGACAGATCCTCTACTCCCATCTGTCCGGGTGCAGAAGCTTTTTTTGCGGCACCGAATGTCATTGAAGATCCGAATACCTCACCGCAAAGACGGCTTATAACACCTGTGCCTGCCATTGACATTGTGATGATTGGTCTGTCAGCGTAATCTGTAACCATTTCCTCTGTAGCAGCAAGAAGTGTGAGTACGTCACGCTTATTCTGTGGCATAACTGCAATCTTAGGGATATCAGCTCCCATATCCTGCATCTTGCGAAGTCTGTAAACGATATCAGACTGTGCTGGAGTCTTGAAGAAGTCATGGTTTGAAGCGATAACTCTTGCACCTGCAGCATGTACGCCGTCGATGATTTTCTTTACAATCTCATCGCCTGTGAAAATCTCTACATCTACAAAATCAACGTATCCTGTCTGTGCAGCCTGGATGTTAAGCCTGGCATAAGCCTCAGGCTCGATTGCTTTCTCTCCGCCCTCTTTTGAAGTACGGAATGTCATAAGGATTGGAATATTTCCGAGAGCATCACGAAGCTCCTTTAATACTTCCTCAACTTTGTCAAACTCGAATACATTCTCGAACCAGTCAACACGCCACTCAACCATATCAACAGGGATAGAGTCAAATGTCTTTGCCTCTGCGATGATGTCGTCTTTTGTAACGCCTACGATAGGAACGATGATTTTAGGTGCGCCCGCACCGATTTCAATATCTCTAACCTTAATGGTGTTCATGATTTTTTCCTTTCTTACCTTGTATTAGACTGTATGATAATTATACTCCCCAGTATAATTTAATGTACTAATCCTCTTTTGACAGCTCTACCATTTTAGTATAGCGCAGGTTTACGAATAATCCAAGTACCACGCCGATTGCTGTGAGCACGATGTTCATTACCATAACCTGTGATGGCTGCATCTTTGATGCTGCTGTAAGGATTGTGTAGTTGCAAAGTGATGAAGCAATCATTACGAGCGCTGTTATTGTTCCCTTAATCTTAGGGAAGAGCATGTTGCATACAGATGTTACGATCTGTAAAAGTCCGCCTGCTCCTGCCCATCCGATGATGAATGCACCTGCGATCATGAGTGGCTTTGTCTGTCCGACTAACACTACTGCCATTGTTGCAAGACAGATTACAGGGTAAACAAGGATAAATCTGACGTCCTTGATTTTTCTTGTTAAAAGAGCTGTTACAATAAGAGCTATCATGGTTCCTGCAGAGTAGTATGACTGCATAACTGACGGATCAGCCCAGCCTACGTTCTCTTTTGCAAAGTTCTGTGCACAGTTGAGCCATAACTGGAAGGTTCCTGTACATGTAAATCCAATGATAATCATTGCAATTGACTCAACAGAAAAATGTGTGTGCTTTAAGCTTGCAATAAGTCCTTCTTTCTTTCCCTCTGCTTTTGCATCAGTATCAGGAAGCGGGAAGATCATTACTAATACTAAAAGTACGATGTAAATGATTCCGCATCCGAAGAACAGTGTGTTGTATGATGTAAGTCCTGCTGCTGTTGTAGCAACTGTCATACCAAGTACGAATGGTAAAAGCATCTGTGCGATAGCGATGAAGAATTTGATTCCCATTGTCGCAACACCCGGTGCTTTGTAGATGATTTCTGATACTGCAGGGTAAATTCCTGTATCAAGGAATGAGTTCGCAATACCGCCAATGATAGCACAGATATAAGCAATCTGGTATCCACCATGTGTTCCTGCATTGAATGCAAGGGCAAGTCCGATCAGGTAGATAGCATAAGAGCCGCTTCCGATTGCTGTTGAGATACGGCGTCCGAGCTTATCTGATAAAGGTCCTGCAAACGGAAGTGCGATAAGACGTCCAAGGCCAAGGGCTGCCGAGATAGCTGTGATAGCCATAACCTGTACTCCCCATGAAGCTGCAAGCGCCTCCTTGATGACTGCCTGTCCGAGGATAGAGCAGCCCACTCCGTGTATAAAGTAGTTTAAGTAAAGGATTAATGCGCTAGGTAAATATTTTTTATTCATCAGTGTTCTCCTTAATTTCTGTCAAAATAATTCAATGTAATTTAATTTCTGTTGCTGATTAATCATCATATCTGATGTTTAATACTTCCTTCATATGCTCGATTGGCATATCTTTTCCTGTCCAGAGCTTGAAGGCTGCTGCTCCCTGGAAAAGCATCATTCCAAGACCGTTCATTGTCTTGCAGCCCACCTCTTTTGCCATAGAACGCATCTTTGTCTCAAGTGGAGAGTAAGGTACGTCAATTACGATAAGCTCAGGACGGAAGAATGATTTGTCAGGTACTACAGACATTCCCTCGAGCGGCTTCATGCCAACACCTGTTCCGTTTACGAAGATGTAAGAATCAGCCATCTCTTCTCTTAACTTCTCCTTGTCATCAAGGTCGTAAAGAGTAGCCTTGCAGTCTGTCTTCTCGTTGATCTTTCTAACTGTCTCCTCAGCGTTTGCCCAGAACTTGTCATGGATGTTGAAGATTGAGATTTCCTTGACACCGTCAAGTGCTGCCTGAATCTCGATAGCTGTAGCAGCTCCGCCTGCCCCTGCGATTGTCATCTTCTTTCCGATAACATCGATGTCGTTATCCTTGAGTGCCTGCATGAAGCCGATACCGTCTGTGATGTGTCCTGTGAGTACTCCGTTCTCGTTTACTATTGTATTTACAGCTCCGCAAAGCTCTGCTGCAGGTGAAAGCTTGTCTAAGTACTGTCCTACAACTGTCTTGTTTGGCATTGATACATTAGAGCCTACAAGCTTTAATGCTCTGATTCCCTTAACTGCATCCTCAAGAGTGTTGTTGTCAACCTCAAATGCCAGATATGCGTAGTCAAGTCCAAGATATGCAAATGCCTCATTGTGCATTGCCGGTGAGCTTGAATGTCTGATTGGGTAAGCCATAAGTCCGATGAGTTCTGTGTGTCCTGTGATTCTCTCTGCCATGATTAAATCTCCTTCATTTTTAAATGTAATAATATTGATTATTCGTATTTTACTTAGCTATGTTTTCAACGATGCCCACTTCGTTAAAAACTTAACAACCTTTGATAATGATATTATAACGCATAATTTTTGGTACTTCCAATGCTTATTTTGTTATTTTTTAATAGCATTACTGTACTAATCATGTTATAATATGCACAAATAAAGGCTATAATATTTATAATCCATAGACTGTATCTATTATTCAAAGGAGACTTATGCATGACGCTCAATCAATTAAGCTATTTTTACCAAGCGGCAGTTCTGGAACACTTCAATCAGGCTGCCGAAAAAATGAATATCACAGAGCCAAGCCTCAGCCGTTCGATAGCTGCTTTAGAGGACGAGCTTGGTGTCACTTTATTTGAAAAGAGAGGCAGGAATGTAATACTGACCAAGGCCGGGGAGATTTTTTTAGAACACGTGTCTACTATTCTGGACGATGTAAAGAGAGCCGAGAACAAAATGCACCAGATTGCAACCGACGGCGGACACATTGATATCGCCTACGTATCACCTCTGGCAAAGGTGTTTATCCCAACTATCGTGCGCTCTTTCCTCACCGAAAAGGAAAATAAAAATATCACGTTCAATTTCTTTCAGGACATCACCTCTGTGAATATTGAGGGATTAAAAAAAGGCAGGTATGACATAATTTTCGGTTCATACTCGCCAGATGAAAATGGTATTGATTTTGTTCCTATTATAAAGCAGGAAATAGTTGCCATACTGCCTCCCGGCCACCCACTGACACTTAAGGATACCATGGAAGCCACTGATTTCGCAGACTATCCTGTGCTCGGCTACGCCAGACACTCAGGCCTTGGCAAGTACACCAGAAGCTTTTTCAAGAAGCATGATGTATCGCCAAACTTCATATGTGAGTCACCCGATGAGAACGGCATAGCCTCCCTCGTGGCGCAGGGCTTTGGCATTGCGCTTGTCGCAGATGTCGATGCAATTCACCGCGATGACATCTGCATACGCCACCTTGTATCGCATGAGTCATTCTCACACACTGTATACATGGGCTACATGACAGGCAAATACCAGCTTCCGGCTATCAAGCGCTTCATAGAATTTGTGCGGGAAAGCTGCAGCTAGGCAGTCTCCTCGATCACAAACCTGATAAATGCCTTCGCAACCGGTGATAAATATCTCTGCTTAAGCGTTGCCAGATACACCGCTCTCTCATAAGGAGGATTGTATATATCAAGCGTCTTTACAGAAAGTGACCGAAGTATTGGAATATCAGGCATCACAGCTATTCCAAAGCCCTGCGCCACGAGACCCGCCATACTCGAATCCTCCTCCATCTCGAAGGCTACCTTCGGAAACTGTCCTATCTCCTCAAACATCTGGTCGATGACCGGACGCAGGCCGCTGCCCTTCTCAAAATAAATCTGCGGATACTCTATTGTGTCGCGCAAATCCACACTGTCCTTTATGGAAAGCGGATGGTCCATGGGCACCGCAAGCACAAGCTTCTGATTCGCAATCTTCTTAAAATCTATATCCTGTTCCCCCTCCTTATAAGAAGAAAAAACTATGTCATATTTGTCATCCTTTAGTCCATCTATAATCTCACCGGTTGTTCCAACCGTAAAATGAAATTCTATATCATAATCCGGGTATGCATCGAGAAATTTACGCACCAGCTTTGGCGCGAACTCACTTCCCATCGTATATATATATGCCAGATGTATGATTCCATGCCTGCTGCCATTGACCTCCTGAATGCGCTGCACACCCTCATTAAGCACCTTTAATGATTCCTCAACATACGGCAGAAACATCTTCCCATATCTGGTCAGTACGACATTTCTTCCTTTTTTCTCAAACAAACGCGTGCCAAGCTCCTGCTCTAGCTGTGAGATTGCATGGCTTAAAGACGGCTGCGTAATCGACAGCATCTGTGCCGCCCTCGTATAATGTTCTTCCTGCGCCAGTACCCTGAAGTACTGCAATTGACTCAGATTCATAGTACACCCCCTGTATATTCAATATATTAATTTGCCGGAGGTCCGCCTGCCCTGCGCTGCACACCGGTGGTATATGCTCGATTTATGACGTGTCGTGTGGGAGTTATATGCCGCCTCAAGCAAAAGTGGCGCGGAAAATACTCGTTCAAGCAGCACAGCCTTTAATATACCAATAAAGTAAAAAGCGCGTTTGATTTTTCGCGCCTAATAAACTCTGTTTGAGGTGGCATTTACTCCCACTAGACTAAGGAATTATGAGAGCAGATACCACCGGTGTGCAGCGCAGGGCAAGCGGACCTCCGGCAAATGCTCACAACAAAGTCCAGATATAATATACACCATTTGATAGACAAAAACTATAGATTTCGTATAAAAGATGCATTGGACATTTATACATTTTTACTGTACCTTGAATTTAACAAGAGTGCATTGCACTTTTTGATTGTTAAAAAAATCACATACTTTGTATATCACAGCCTTTGATCACAAATATTATCAGTTTAATAAAACAAAACTATAATGTAATGAGAGCAATTTACACTACCGTGTGCCCACCCGGTTAGCAGATTAAGGAGAAAAATACTATGAAAAACAAATATCCACATATTTTTGAGCCAATTACAGTACGCAGAATGACAGTAAAGAACCGTATCGTCATGACTCCAATGGGAACTAACTACGGTGAGCAGAACGGAGAAATGAGCTTTCTCCACATCAACTACTATGAGCAGAGAGCAAAGGGCGGCACAGGTCTCATCATCGTTGAGAATGCAAGCGTTGACTCTCCACAGGGTTCAAACGGAACAACACAGCTTCGTATTGATTTAGACAACTACATCCCAAGACTTTTCAAACTCTGCGAGAGCGTTCACAAGCATGGTGCATGTATCGCGATACAGTTAAATCACGCCGGTGCTTCTGCAATGAGCTCACGTATCGGAATGCAGCCTGTATCAGCATCAGACGTACCTTCAAAGGCAGGCGGGGAAATCCCAAGACCTCTCGAGAAGGATGAAATCATGCACATCGTAAAGAAATACGGTGAGGCAGCCAAGCGTGCCCAGATCTGCGGCTTCGACGCTGTTGAAATCCACGCAGGACACTCTTACCTTATCAGTCAGTTTCTTTCACCTATCACAAACAAGAGAACTGACGAGTTCGGCGGCTCTGCAGAGAACCGTGCAAGATTTGCAAAGCTGGTTATCGAGGAGGTTCGTAAGCAGGTTGGACCTTTCTTCCCTATCTTCGTCCGTATCAGTGCAGACGAGCTCATGGAGGGTGGAAACACACTCGAGGATACACTTGAGTACTTAAAGTATTTTGAGAAGGAAGTAGATGTATTCGACGTATCATGCGGTCTCAACGGATCTATCCAGTACCAGATTGATGCAAACTACTTACCTGACGGATGGCGTTCATTCATGGCAAAGGCTGTAAAAGAGAAATACAACAAGCCATGTATCACAGTCGGAAATATCCGTGACCCACAGGTAGCTGAGGATATCCTTGCAGGAGGCGATGCTGATTTCATCGGTATGGGCCGTGGACTTATCGCTGATCCTGAGTGGGTTAATAAGGTAGAGTTCGGAAATGTGTGCGATATCAGAAAATGTATCTCATGTAACATCGGATGCGCAGGACACAGAATCGGTCTCAACCAGCCAATCCGCTGTACAGTAAACCCTGCCGTAAACAGCGGTGAGGATTACATGAAGACAAAGGTAAACAAGCCTTGCAACGTGGTTGTAATCGGTGGTGGTACTGCCGGTCTTGAGGCAGCCTGCACAGCAGCAGAGGTTGGATGTACAACCTTCCTCATTGAAAAGAAGGCAGAGCTTGGCGGACTTGCATCAGTTATCTCAAGGATTCCTGACAAGAAGCGTCTTGCAGACTTCCCTAACTACATGATTCACCGTGCAAGCAAGCTTCACAACCTGTTTGTTTTCAAAAATACATCAGCAACAGTTGACATGGTAAAGGCTTTAAACCCTGATATCATTGTAAACGCAACAGGCTCTGTACCTACTCTCCCACCTATCACAGGTCTTCACGACCTCGTTGACAAGGATGGCACAAACGTAGCAACAGTCCTTAAGATGATTGAGCGCATCAATGAGTATCCAGAGGATATGAAGGGACAGAAAATCGCCATCATCGGCGGTGGTGCCGTAGGTCTTGACGTGATGGAATTCTTCACAGAAAGAGGCGCAGAGGTAACAATGGTTGAGATGCTTCCAATGATTGGAAACGGACTTGACCCTGTCACAAAGTGTGACACAAACACAAAAATGGCAAAATACGGTGTAAAACAGATGACCAACACTGCTCTGCAGGAGGTTAAGAATGACCGTTTCATCGTAAAGAATCCAGAGGGTGAGATTGAGGAAATCCCATTTGATTACGGATTCATCTGCCTTGGTATGAGAGCCAACACACCTGTTCTTTCAGAGATTGATGAGGCTTTCAGTAATACCAATGTTGAAATCGTAAATATCGGAGACAGCAAGCGTGCCCGCAGAATCATTGAGGGTACAGAGGAAGGTAGAAATATCTTAAACGTGCTTGCCCGTCACGATTATTTATAAATTCTCCTTTAAAATAATAAACCTATAAAAACTCCTAAAAAACAACAGCTCGCGGTTTCCCGCGAGCTGTTGTTTTATCATATTCCTGTATAACAGGAAGCTATCTAATGATATTGTAATAAGAACTTAAATCTAGCTGAAGAACAGTTTCTTCACATCATCAACCGGCATATCCTGTCCTGTGTAAAGCTTGAATGCGGCAACCCCCTGCCATAAGAGCATTCCCTTTCCGCCTACGCATGTGCAGCCTGCCTCTTTTGCTTCGCGAAGAAGCTTTGTCTCCTCCGGATTGTAAACTGCATCTGCAACTACAAGCCCCGGTCTGAAAGCTGAAAGATCTTTTACCACGCTCTGATCATCCAGAGGCTTCATGCCAACGATTGTTGCATTTGCAAAGATATCGCTTGACTGGATTTCCTCTGTCATCTTGGCTGTATCATCAATATCGTATACATTTACAACACAGTCAGGAACTGCTTTTTTGATTTTCTCAGCAGTCTGTAGTGTACGCTCGAAGAAAGCATCATTTTTGTTGAAAATAGTAATCTCACGCGCTCCATCCAATGCACACTGCACCTGAATAGCTGTAGCAGCTCCACCGCCTCCGGCAACTGTGATTTTCTTTCCTTTGATGTCGATTCCGTGATCCTTTAAGTTGTGTACGAATCCCTCACCGTCTGTGATGTGTCCTGTAAGCTTGCCGTTGTCATTTACGATAGTGTTTATGGCTCCGATAATCTGGGCTGCCGGTGAAAGCTCGTCCATGTACTTTGCAGCCTCTACCTTATCAGGCATGGTCACATTACATCCACGCATGTTGAAGGTCTTCATTGCCGCAATAGCATCCTTAACCTTGTCTTCTTTTATATCAAATGCAACGTATGCATAGTCCAGACCGAGTTTTTCAAAACTGTAGTTGTACATAGCCGGTGAACCCGAATGACCGACCGGTGATCCTATGAGTGCTAATAAGCCTGTGTGACCTGAAATACGCTTTTCCATTGTAAATCCTCCTAAGTGTTTCGTTTTGTATTATGATAACTCTTTTATAAGACATGCGCAAGCACTTTTTTCATTTAAAGGTTTAAAGTGTTAAAGTTTATTTCTAATTGTAATTTTTATAAAATTTTGATATGATTGAATTATCAAAATGTATTTATAAAAGGGGGATTTATGCCAGAATTAAGCAGATTTTATGGTATTATTATTAAAATGTATTTTAATGATACACAACAGCATCACAAGCCACATATTCATGCATTTTATGGTGACTACGAAGCAGTTGTGGCAGTTGACGGAGACCTTCTCGCAGGCTCAATTCCAGCAAAACAATTAAAAATAATAATCGGCTGGTTGGCGATTCATGAAGAGGAAGTATACAAAGCCTGGAATAATGCCGTACGAGGAGAACACTTCGATAAGATTAATCCATTATAAGGAGAATTACAATGTTTGAAGTCAATGGTATAGCTTACGCAAGTGAAAAATCAAATAAGATTTCTATAACAGATGCAAAAGTTACAGATCATTTAATGATGATTGTCACATTTTCAGGCAGTGAAAAAAGAGTGTTTGATGCATCCGTTTTAACAGGTAGTGCATTTAAACCACTTGAAGATGATGCTATATTTTCAAATTTTAAAATTATGCATGGTGTCATTACATGGATGAATGGTGAAATAGATTGTGCTCCAGAATATATCTATGAGCATAGCTTCGAATATGAGGATAATATTTCTCCTATCGCCATGTAAGCTTCGATATTTCACATGTCATATGAGGAAAAGAGAGTATTGCTACTCTCTTTTCCTCATCTTTATATATTCACGAAATACAGGTCTGATCGGATCAGAAATATCCTCCGGAATATCATCCACATCGAAAAACTTAAGCTCCTCGACTTCCTCCTCCTGGCGCTTTATGGTGCCGTGATATTTGCGGCAGATATATATAATCTCCACATTATAGACTTCATCGCCGTTAGGATAGATGTAGTGAGTCTCCTCGCCTGAATTGATATAAAACAGCTCCATCTCGTCTGCAACAAGTCCCATCTCCTCAAAGAGTTCTCTTTTTGCAGCCTCCTCGACAGTCTCACCAAGCTCTATAGAACCGCCTGCGTAGCCCCACTGGTGATTGTCTGTGCGCTTTTCGAGAAGCACCTGTCCGTTTTCATTTTCAATGATGATGCTCGCTGCCGCCTGCAGTAAAGGGGCATGTCCGACCACCTTTCTAAGATCCATTATATAATTGCTCATGCGGTGTCCTTTCTTATTTTGACAGTTCTTCTATTATGCACTCATGCGATTTAGTCTTTTTATCATAATTAATACCGACAAGTAAAATATTTCCGGTATACTGTAAAACAGACTGCGGATACTGTCTGTCTTTTATTTGGTTTATCGCAGTTTTTACGTCTTTATTCCATTTAAGTTCAACTACCAAAGCCGGATAATCCATGACATATTCCTGTTTAGGAATGAAAACAAAATCTGCAAAGCCTCTACCTGTAGGAAATTCACGTATTGGTTTAAAATAATACTTCATTGCTGAAATATATCCTATGGCAAGCACGCTACTCAATGAATTTTCATTATTGTACTGTATAGTGGAAGCATACTCATTGTGAATTTTATCAATATATTCCGCAACCACTTCCTCTTCCATATCAAGCGTTGCCTCAAGCAGCCGTTCCGATTGGGTTTCAAACTCTATCAGCTCGTTCCACTTATCATCCTCAACCGCATTCATAAACTCCATACGAATTTCCTCATTCGGAATATATGCCATCTGCCGTTTCTGATCATATGCCAGATATCCAAGGTGTATAAGCAGCGTCATGACATCATTTTTATTTCTGAATGTAACCATGTCGTTCTGAAATGTAGTAGTTTTAACCTCTGTTTCTGCACCTGAAATCATTTCAACTATAGCACTCTTAAGACCATCAAAATCCTTATTTATGAGTGGCTGGATAGAGTCATATGTGCCTGTCTGGCTCCAATAGCTTTGAAAATTCCCCCATTTAATTACATTACTCACAGCTTTTGGATTATATATATGATATTCACCCAGCAGATAACCATCATACCATTTCTTCACAAGGTCAAAATCACGTCCGGACTTTTCGCATAATTTCTTCACCTCATCCTCTGTAAAACCAATATAATGCGCAAATCCCCCCGGAGATATCATAGTGAATTCTTCAAAATTATTAAGTGCCGACTGTGTCTTAAGCTTCTTAATCGGTAAGATTCCGGTCAGATATGCAAGTGCAATATATCTTGTAGCTGATGAACCTTTAAAAAGTCCTCTGAGAAAATTAATATATTCCTCCTGTACTGACTGATTATTTGCCTCATCACGAATCAGAACATCCCACTCATCTATTATCACTATGAATCTTTTTCCTGTCTGTGCATTTATTTGTGAAAGCATATCTGAAAGCGTAACTCTCCCTTCAACCTTCACATCGGGAAATGCCAGTTTAAGCTCAGCGACTGTATTCTCAATAATATATGATACAACATTTTCCGGGCCTTTTGCAGGTTCTATACACCACTGTATATCCAGATGCAGCACATCATATTTATTAAGATATTTCTCAAAGCTATCCTTCTTACTTATATCATATCCCATAAACAGTTCTCTCGAATCACAGCCCATGCTATAATATGCAGCCATCATATCTGCTGTAATAGATTTACCGAATCTACGCGGTCTGCTGTTACATATAAATTTTGATGTGGTATTTATCACACTGTTTGTGTAATCCAGCAAACCTGTTTTATCAACATATATCTCAGAGTTAATGACATCCTGGAATGAACTGTTATCAGGATTTAAAAATCTTCCCATAGTCTCTCCTTTTAAATATCTCATCAAGCAAAAAATCCGCTGTACTATAATACCTATAGTATAGCGGATTTCAAATTTGTTTTCCATATATAAAGCACATAAAATTCATCAGCTCACAGCCCTGTATTCCTCAAGCGCTTCCTTAGCCCTTGGCGTAAGCCTGCGTGGAACCGAAATCTCAACCGTCACATACTGGTCTCCCTTTACTGAAGGATTCTTCATGCTTGAAATACCCTTGCCCTTGAGACGTATCTTGCTGCCGCCCTGTGTACCTGCCTTGATGCTGCACTCCACATCTCCATAAAGAGTATGCACCCTCGCCTTACCACCGAGAGCTGCTGTCGTAAACGGAACACGGATTGTACTGTATACATTCTGTCCTTTACGCTCAAACTCCCTGCTCGGTGTCACATTTACGTTGAGAAGCACATCTCCGGCTGCACCACCGTTTCTGCCCGGATTACCCTGTCCTTTAAGTCTGACAGTCTTGCCCGACTCGATTCCCGCCGGAATATGGATGGACAGATTGGAAACCTTGCCTGTGGACGGATCCTGTAACGAAATAGATTTCTCGCATCCGAAAACAGCCTCGTCAAAAGAAATCGTAAGGTCAGCCATAACATCAGAACCCTTGCGGCCGGCTGAACTTCTGCCACCTGAGAAATTACTCCTGCTACCGCTATTTCCGGTAAATCCACTGTTACCACTTGTACTCCAGCCACTGTGATTACTGCCGCCATGTGAAAACATATCTCCGAACATTGAAAAAATATCATCCATATCCCCGGAGCCATTTTCAAAATGAAATTCCTGATGTGTAAATGGTCCGCCATTTGAGCTGTATGAGCCACTGAAAGAGCCATTGCCGCCGAAGCCGCCAAAGCCACCGAAGCCGCCCTGTGCTGCCTGTCTTGCAGCCTCCTCGGAAAAGCCCTCCTGCAGTCCTGCAAAGCCAAACTCGTCATAGAGCTTACGCTTTTTCTCATCGCTTAATACATTGTATGCCTCCGTGACATCCTTGAACATCTCCTCAGCATGCGCATCTCCTGCATTGGTATCAGGATGATACTTCTTTGCCAGCTTACGATAAGCCCTCTTTATTGCCTCTTTATCCGCACTCTTGTTCACTCCGAGAGTCTCATAATAATCTCTCTTTGCTGCCATTATACTCACCTGCCTTTCTATTTACCTGTAACAATTTATCTTCATAATTAAACATTATAAATTACACCATATAGTATAAGCGGACTGCACAGGCAGCCCGCTTATCATTTGCAATATCTGATTATCCCTCGATGGAGATACATTTCTTTTCCTCAACCTGTGGTTTAGGCTGCTTCTTTGGAATATCCAGGCGAAGGATTCCATGCTTGAAGGATGCCTTTATGTCATCCTGCTCAATCTCGTCACCCACATAGAAAGTTCTCTGGCAGCTTCCTGAGTAGCGCTCTCTGCAGATATACTTCTTGCCATCTTCCTCTTTCTGATCTTTCTCTAAGCCTTTCTCTGCTGTAATGGTCAGATAACCATTCTCTAAAGAAGCCTTAATCTCATCCTTTTTGAATCCCGGAAGATCCATCTCAAGCTCATAGCCTTTATCGCTTTCCTTGATATCGGTGAGCATCATTCTCTTTCCATTGTGTCCGTATAATTTCTTCTGTGCCTTCTGTACGTCCCTGTCATCAAACCAAGGATCATTGAACCATGGATTACTGAAAAATGTATCAAATAAGTTGTTGTTTGTAGTTGTTAATAACATAGGTCATACCTCCTTATATACCTGTAACTTTCCTTTCGGAAATTTGCTTTCTTTTGTTTACAAGTATGTTATAGCACTATTATTAGCACTCGTCAATAGCGAGTGCTAATAAAAAATATAAACTTTTTATTAATTAGTTACAGCACAACCTTATCTTCTGCGGATAATACTGCAGCACCATATACAGCTTCATCTTATCTACCCTGTTCCAGTCTTTCTTTGATACCTGCTGCTCATTCATTGCATACGGTATCACAAAGGACGTCTCCTCACCGGCATTAAGCTTTATCTCCAAAGCTTCCAACGTAGGATTTAATGCAAAAAACAGTTCCATGTCATACTGATTACCATTGGTTCCCATTTCAAATGCAAGGCTTGTAAGATCAAGTGATGTTGTATCGTCCTTTACTTTGGTAACTGACAAGGTTATAAGCCCCACACGCACACTGTCAAAAGGACTTTCTGAGCCATCATCCATCTGATGATATACATAATCCGGACATTTTTCTTTTAGGAGACTGCCATCGCCCCACTCCCATCCGGTCTGCTTTATCTCATAATTTCCCAGCTTTATAGTGTCATTTTCTGTATATGTGATGACCTTTGGGGATGGATAGCAGTGATTCAGATAAACTATCCTTGCCAAAACAGCAATCATCACAATTCCTATGAGTATTCCCGATAAAAGTCTTACTTGTTTTGATTTCCTTTGCTTCATAATAAATTCTCCTCGTTACTTCAATTTAAACCTTCCGCTGTCCACCAGATAGATTACATCGGATAGATTTTCAAGCTCATCCTTATCGTGAGAGCTAAGCAGTATAAGACTTCCTTTATCACGCATATCCCTTATGATTTCTGACAGTTTTTCCTGTCCCTCCTTGTCCAGGGCGTTAAAAGGTTCATCCAGCAAAAGAAGCTTTGGTTCCTCCATAATGGCACAGGCAATACCCAGTCTCTGCTTCATTCCAAGAGAATATTTTCTATACTTTCTCTTATCCTGTGGGTTCAGTCCAACCGTTTCAAGTGCCCTGCTTATATCAACTTCACCTTTATTTATTGATGCAAGCATTTTTAGATTGTCATAGCCTGTATAACTATCTATAAAGGCAGGATTCTCAATAAGCATTCCTATCTTTTCCGGAAAAGCCATATTTTTTCCAAGCACCTTGCCGTCAATCCTGATGGTACCGCTTGTAGGATACATAAGTCCGCTTACCGCTCTCATAAGCATTGTCTTGCCGGAGCCGTTTACGCCCTGAAATCCATATATATTACCACTTTCCAGTGTCATGCATACATCATCCAGTACCAGAGCATCCTTTATCTTTTTAGAAACATGTTCTATCTCTATCTTCATAAAAATACCTCACAAAATATTCTTTCTGTTAAAATACACACTTCCGGACACAATAGAAACCACCATCACAATAATGCAGCTTATTATTCCGGCAGCCGCATCCATTCCACCCGCACAGAGCCTGTTGTTTCTGATGATCATAAGATAATTGCCCATAAGAAACGGACTCACCCAGTAAACAGACACCACAAGATAAACTATTGAAACAATATATCCAGCGATCGCACCGGCAAAAATACTGATAGTAAGCTGCACCACCGCAATTGTACAGGCGCATAGCATTGGCAGTATCAGCCATACAAGCACTTCATTTCCGGTCGAAAACCGCTGCATATCTATTCCCATTTCCATGAGCATATCATCAGGCTTTGTGCTCCACTTCCCGATTGCACATGTCACAGCCGCAAGAACCAGTATCATTGCACCATAATACATAATCACATTTATGAGCGTCCATATGTACTTACTCCATAACCACTTAAACCTGCTGCCTGACAATATCAGTGTCTTTTTGCCTGCACCATACAGATCTGACGATGGATAAAATCCTACCATAAAAAATAAAAACGCATAAAACAAAAACCACGACACCGGAATGGTAAATACGCTGTCATCTGTCTTTATGTATGGCGGCATACCCTGAAGTATATTTGTAAAGTATGCCAAAAATCCAAGCTCCGGTGAATTTACACTAAAATCACTGACGGTGATAAATGAAAAAAATACAAATATGAATACTCCGACTATCCATTTTATCTTGTTTTCCCTAAATCCTTTTCTGATATCATATAAGATCAGATTTGCAAAAATTCTACTATTCATAAGCAACAAGCTCTTTCTTTACCGCATGTATGTAAAATATAATATTTACCACTATAAGGATAATAAACGCACAGATCACAACCCGGATATCATTTCTAAACGGCGCACTTGGTCTAAGAAACATTACCGGTGATAAACTCACCCTGTTTATAAAATGAACCATACAGAACACAAATATGTATATGATAAACGGTGTCAGCAGGACCCAGAACCGGTTTCTTACAAAATTAACAGCCCACAACACCGCACAGTTTAAAAGTCCCCAGAAGCAGCCATCAATCAGCACAAAAATCAGATTGTATACAAGTGGATGTGTATAAAATACCCCTGACATGATATCCATTGCCGCTACCGGGAATGTTCCTGTTCCTACCTGTGGTATTACCATCGGAAATACCATTGCAGTAAGCAGAAAGTCAAACACCAGTGGTATCATTCCAATAAGCGCACCACTTACAAATGCAGCCCCATATTTTGCTCTTATATAATCGCTCTTCTTTCCTCTTGATATGATCTGGGCAGCATACCCTGATTTAACATCAAAATAAAAGCTTCTGCCATACGGTATGGCACACAAAGCAGGCATTATCAGATAAAGCAGCAACGGCTGCACACTTGCATTATCCGCACCTATCCATTTCTCATATGCAGACAATGGATACGTGTCGGAGTAAATATACATCCTCCATATCCACACATTTTCCATAAAATGCCATACACATATCGCAAACGCAACACACAATGTGGCAGCAAATAATCTATTTCTAAAAGCACGTTTTATTTCAAGTTTAAATATTCTATTCATAACTACAGCTCCAGTTTAAAATATTTCTTCACCGTATCATTGGTTTTTGAATCTTTGCCCTCTATACAGTAATAAATACATTTAGTATCTTCAGGCATTCCCTCATCCTGAATAATATATCCCAGCTCTGATGTAATACCCTCGCCCTTGCCTAAAACATAATGATATACATCACTTTCATCTCCTCCAAGCCAATAGTTGTCTATATATACACAATCTGAGTTTTCCTGTATTCTCTCCATATCATCCTTGATGGCATACAGAACACCCACATTTCTATTACCTTCAATCTGCTTATCATCTCCATCCTTATAAACGATTGTCAATGTTATAAAAATATAACTATTACCATTACTCAGATTATAATTATCATCAATAGCTTCACCATATAAATCTTTCAAATAATCCAAAACAGTATCCTTATTTCTGTTTCTAAACTCTGTGGTATGCTCATACTTTTCAATTTTATAAGTAATTCCATTTATCTCAATTGTATCATCAACTGACACGATATCGTCTTTGTTAACATACTCCGCATCCTGCACATACGTAGCAGGAGCCTGGTCTACTACACCGGTGTCACCTTCTGTCTTTGAAGCCTCATCCTTTACAATACCGGATTTTCCCTCTAGCCCGGCATTTGATTGTGAACATGCTGAAAGCCCCACTGCCATCATGATCACCGCCATTATTGCTGTAATTTTTTTCTTCTTCATACTCTTTCTTCTCCTTTGCTTGCTGATGTTTAATTGTTATGATAATTATAAACCTATGATGTGTCATAGTTGTAAAAAACTCCGGAGCAATCTGCCCGGAGTTTCACTTTTACATAATACTGACCTTTCCAGCCTCTATCTTCACGACCTCATCACACAATATTTCTATATCCTCATGTATGTGACTGGCTAAAATAACCAGTCTTCCCTGCTTTTTGAGATCAAGCAGTATTTCTCTTATATCATTTACACCTATACTATCAAGTGCATTCATCGGCTCATACAGCTGCATTTTTGTGCCTATGCGGTTCAAATTGTGACTTATCTAAATATATGTAATTATCCATTAATTCACTAGGTGTACTTCTCTATAATAAACTCAACTTATTTTCATGAGAAGATTTTTTCGGTTATACATGTTTTATTATCGTGGTAATATACTTCTCTGGTTAACAATTGTCCCTGCATCTAATTCATAGACGCAATCACATAATATATCTATATCTAATGGATTATGACTTGCAAGAAGAATAAGTTTTCCTTTCTTTTTCAAATCCATTAGAATTTTTCTAATGTCTTCCACTCCTCGCTTATCCAAACCATTCATAGGTTCATCAAGTATTAAAATATGAGGATTCTCCATTATTGCCTGTGCAATTCCAAGACGCTGCCTCATTCCCAATGAAAATTTCCCTACCACCTTTTTGCTTTCCGGATCTAAGCCAACACTAATAAGTGTACTCTTTATTTGTTCATCTCCAATATTATCTTTTATCATAGTTAGAAATTTTAGATTTTTAAATGCCGAATAATTGGGTAAAAATCCCGGACTTTCTATTATTATCCCAGCATCTTTTATTATATCAATATCTTTTCCTATAACCTTTCCATCAACTGTTATTGTTCCTCTGTCAAGATATATAAATCCACATATGCTCTTAAATAAAACTGTTTTTCCACAGCCATTCTGTCCTACAAAACCATATATCTTTCCGTCTTCTAAAGTCAACGATACATTATTTAATACAGTCTGGGTTCCAAACTTTTTTGTAGCATTTTCTATAATTATCATTTCAGAAATCCCCTTTCACTTGCATCACATAGTTTCTGTTCTTAATCATAATAATTTTCAATAAACAAGCTATCATTATAATTAAGAACGCATATGCATATATTATACTAATATTGGTGTATTTTGCCGCAAAAATATCAAGTGAACTCCAACTTATAGGTGATATAAAATTAAGCCATGGTAATACCTCAGAATAATTACCTGCCAGTTGCGAAATCACCACCACTCCTACTGCGACAACACTTCCTTTCACATGATAATTTAACATATTTACTAATAGAACAATCAAACTAATCATAAATCCAATCAATATATTTAGACTATATGTTAATAAAAAAGCTTTTACAGGACTATATGCTTGTAATACTTCCTGAGTAATCCCAGCCGTTTTCCCATATTCAGACTTTGAAAGTGTAACAATAATTGCTTCCCAATTTGAAGAAAAACCAACATGCGGGAAAAACATAAGAGTTCCTATAATAGCAACCATAATAAAAAAAATCACATTTGCCAGAAATGTATATAATATTTGTCCACACATCCATTTTCTTCTGCCAAGACGAATAAGCGAAAAAAGCTGTTGTTCATCACTGTATGGCGCATTACATACCAATAATATAAGTGCAAAGTAAAATAACATTCTAGTTATCCCATCTCCCATTTGAAATACACAATACCAATTTGATATTGCAAGCTGTTGATCCTCTATATATCTGTATATCCATTTCGCATGAATATTGGTAAATACTATTATGAGTGGTACTATCATATATATCCGATAACAACTTGACCATTTTCTTACATTCAATACAGCTGCCTCGCAAATTTTAACCATTTTCCATTCTCCTTTTTATTTTTGTATAAGCGATTTCATTTAAAAATAAAACTAAAAATAGAGAGATTAATAACGCATATCCAAATGCGATCCAAAAGTTATTCCATCTTGTATTACTTGTTATAGGATAATATATTACGCTTAATCTCATAAAATCAGGAAAATTATTGTCAAGAACGCTATTAAATGCCCAATACAATAGCATAGGCATTATTATTGTTACATAAACATCAGAAATATAGCATGATACTGTAAACGCAGTCTGCGCTATTACAGCACATAATATGGAATATATTAATATTTTCCATATTTCCTGTTCCATAGCTAACCGACTTGAAACAATATTTTTTGTTGTTTTATTCGTTATCATAGTAACCATATATGCTTCAATTATAGCCATAACCATTCCAACAATCGTTGAAAGGAAACCTCCCACAACAGCAGAAATTGTCTTTGAAATAGTATAATTTTTCACACCACAACGGATTACTTCATACTTATGTAATCCTGTATTGTATTCAATGCAATGCTGTAGTCCCGATGGGATAACACACAATAATAATATTGTCAAAGAAAAACTTTTATCAAACGCAGCTGCCAGACACACATCAACACTAGTATACCTTGAATATCTGGAATCTGTAATAAAATTAAGCAACATTCCTAGAGCAATCATAAAAATACTTATCGCAAATCTTTTACTTCCTAATGTTTTTATCAGCTCCAGTCTTATACCTTTCATCATAAGCTATCACCTGTATACGCATTATATAAATTCATTTTTCTTGTTCCCCCACCTTCAAATGAATCCGGCAAATCATATATTATATACCAAGTTGGATCAGCTTCATACTCCATATTATTCGAATCACATAATATAGGGAGATATGCTAATCCTATTTCAGCAATAGATATATCTCCATTTGTAATTACACCATTCATACTTTCCTTAAATTTTGTGAGTATAGTAGCTATGTCAATAATTTTCTTTTTTTCGGATATAGTTTCTTTTTCTATATCGAACATTGTCGCAATTTCAAAATCAATAATGCCCGAACTGTCGTAAAGTATCTTGCACCTACTCGGAATATAAAATACTCCTTCTGGCATTATCTCCGATTCTCGTTGTAAAATTGGTATTTCATTATATCCTTGAAAAAATTCAAAATGGTACGCATCCATAGAAGATGTAAAGTTCTCTGGTACAGCTCCTATGCTTGCATAGTAATCGCTTATTTGTTTATCTTGTTTTATGTAATACTGATAATCCTGATATGTTCCAGCATAACATAATCTATCCTCTATCAATTCAATCCCGAGATTTTCCACAAACTCTCTGGATATTTTTTCAGCCTCGTTCTCTTTCATAAATGATAGGTCTACGTCCTCCTTAACTATATTTCTATACGCTTCAACATCAGTAACCCCCCATTGAAAAATATCTTCTCCAAATCCAACAGTAGCTGCATTAATACAACTTTTATCAATTCCCCATACATATACTGTCCTCACCTGTAAATCAAAAGCATTTTCATTTCCCGTATTATTCACAATTTGCATATTATTACCATTAGGTAATTTGTCCTCTGTTTGCTCTACTTCTGCATCTTTTTCTTCAATATCAAAATAATCGCTTAACTGTTTATATGACTTTATTTCATCAAATGTATGTAGAGTACACTTAAATGATGAAGCCTTATACTCGCTCAATTCATTAATTCCTGTAATATCCGCATCAACCTTAATATTATCCGAAAGATTCATCATTAAATGTCTGCCAATTTCCATCGGACTCTTTTTTTCTATTTTTGCGAGTTCATCCCCATTTATTTTCTCTTCTTTCGTGCTCATAGGTTCACAGGCTGTAAATATCATTACAACTGCCATGCATATAATTAACATTTTTCTTTTACGCATATAGTCACTTCCTCCTAATAATTTATAAAAGCAGACATTAACTCTAGTTAATGCCTGCTCTCAATTTATGGTATCCATTTCCCTTGCGGACTTATAGATGCATTATTCCTCGCAGGATTTGTAATTTTTAATTTAAGATAATCACCCGCTAATACTCCATATCCGGAATATGAAGGATATCCAGTTGCAACACCGTTTATTGTTGCAATTGATGATTTTGCATAACCTGACGGATTACATACTCTAGCTTCAATTACATATCCATTTACTCTCGTATTTGTCTGCATTACAGTGGCAATATCTGAAGCAGATGCTTTTTTCACTTCACCTGTATATCCACAATTTTGTACCGAAAGACTAAACTTAAAGGATTGTGCATACACACCTATTGTCCCAAGTAAAATTAAAAAAAACAACATCTTTGATATTACTTTTTTCTTCATGGCAATTCCTCCAAAATTATTCATAATTCACATATTAACAATAATTATTGTTTCGTTAATTTGATATCAATTTTAATTATAGCTACTATTTTACATATTTCAATACACTTTACATGGGATGACATTTTTTAATCATTTCTGGTCGATTTTAGTTATTGTATTTCATAATTTGCTCAATAATTTCATAATTTGATCAATTTTAACATATTATAAAACTCCAATAAACACCATTCAATGCATCATAACAAATTAAAGACTTCCCACATTTAGAGATACTCTCTATAATTCTCGTAATACAAAAGAATCCGCTGCACATCTGATAATTGCAACGGATTCTTATAATATTACATAGACAGTTTACTTACCTCTGATTAAAATATTTAATTTGACTCTTTTAATCCCAGAAAATAATTCTCATTATTTTGCAATTGAACTACATATATTTTTGCTTTTACATTTTCCGACTCAGATGCATCCACATAAGTACATGCATCTAGAAACTTTTGTTTTACATCATCATCTGATAATTCTTCTTCAAAATTGTATATAATCAGTTCCGACTCCCTCATCTTTAGTGAATTATATATGTTGTTCATCCACCACCCATCAGTATTAGACATTGACATTCCATAAATAATAAACAATTCAGTATCCTTAAAATATCTCTTGTATTTTAAATCATCCTGTGCCCAATATGACTTGATTAATCGCTTTTCAGCTTTACTTTTATCATAATTTTCTAATTCTGTTCCGAATATCATCGAACGTGGAATATTCTGTCTTCCATGCGGATGAATAATATTAGTCATAATATAAGATGACCAAGAAGTATCCTCATTAAATTCCGTTAATTTTCCATCAGGATTGGGGAAAAATGTAAAATTTCTATCTGCATTTTTGTGCCTATGCGGTTCGAATTGTGACTTATCTAAATATATGTAATTATCCAATAATTCTGTATAATTAAAATTAACAAATATAAAATTGTACAAATTATAATGGTATGTATTTTTCACAAACATCATATCATCTTTAGGGTTAATATCTCCCATAAACTTGCTCAAGCTTGTATCTGCCCACTTATTCGCCTTTGACTTATCGTTTAATTTTAACACCACATCAGTAGTCACAATATCATTCAAGAATCGAGAAAATGAATTTTGTATAGCGTCAAGATCCGTTTCTAATTTTGGAATTTCGCCTTGTCGTCCATCATTTATCATCTCCCCCAGTAATTCATCAACAGAGCTTTCAAAATCACACCAGTTCTCTTTATTCTGCTCATGATCCTCTTTCATCTTCTTATATATTAAGTTATTGTCATCACATAATCTAAAATATGTAACATACTCAAAAAAATCAGAATATTTCGTGGATTTTCCATTCATCTTTTTATCACCATATTTGTTCAAAACGGCAATATCAAACCCATTTCCAACTAAAACCATAATATTATGCTGTCCGTCTAATTTTTCATAATCATCTGTAGAATACCTAATATGCATACAATCCTCTCCTTTACTTTCTATCATACTTTAAGTTAAATATAGCAAGTAGCTGTAATATCTCTGCCAACATTACTCCAGATTCAATAAACTTTGTATAATATCTATATCCCGCTATCCATTGCAATTCCACAATAATAAACAAAACCACTACTATTAAAATCGTTATTTTTTTACAAAATCTTTTATCATCATTATCAAGCCGTTTGTTTGCAGAATCTATTGGACTAAAAATCATCAATAAGATACTTGAGGCAATATATATAACATTAAAGAGCAAATTATTATTTATATAATTTGATATCTGTAGCATAGTCATAATTACTATACTGGATATGATAAGACATTTATAGAAACTATCCGCATGATACCCACCGGAAAATTTCCTAACTGCTATAAATGACATAATCATAACTACTGCCTCTATCGGCATTCCCAAAAAAGCTCCTATAACCGAAGCAAAAGCAATCGGATATAGGAGCGAGAACAAACAATGAACTGCATATGCATACAGTTCACGTTCGCCAGTGGAAATAGCTTTCTGTTCTATTAACCAATCTGCTATTTTCTCACTCATATTATTTAGTTTTCCTTTTAAATTTTGATAATTCTTTTGGGCTTTCAGGTTCATACATCACACCACAGGATGCTGAGTTTGCTTCTACTCTAAGCATCGTATCAAGTGTACCTTTGACATGTGAAATAATGTTTTTTCTTCTGTCTGTCGCAATCTTCATTAGTTGCCTCCTTTTGTAAATATTCATCAACTTCTACTTGCCATCATTTTCTTATAATTGATGATAAAGCTTTTTTTATAATAAATCTATATTGTTTACTCTAAACAGCATTTTTCTCTTAAAATTGTCGTAATATGGCTAATATTTGTCATTTTTACACTGTCCCGCAGATTTTTTCATTCATGCAATTATAAATTATCTATATTACAGAATATATCTGTATTACTTTGTTCATTATTATTTAAATAACTGCTACCATTAACATAAAATATGAAAGGAATTAATGATCTTGGATTTTGATTACATTACTATGGGACAACGCATTAAGCAGCGTCGTAAAGAATTAAATATGACACAAGCAGATTTTGCAGAAAAATTGGATATCTCTCAAAATCACATTTCTGCGATTGAATGTGGCTCTCAGCATCTAAGCTTTGAGCTTTTTGTTTCTATATGTAATACATTATCTATAAATCCTAATTATTTAATAAACGGATGTACACATCTCTCTAACACTCCACTTCAAGTGATGGATAATCTTACTCTTTGTGATGATACTTCCGTTGAACTTACACGCAGATTTACTGAACTGTTGGTTGAACTTTATCCGAATAAATCAAACCAAAAATAACTTATTTATGTTTTTTCGTACGCTCTTCTTGTCTTAATTCTCATACTCTTCTATAATGATATCAACAACCATGTTTTTAGAGGAGATTTTTAATGAGAATACTTATTTGTGACGATGATCTATCTATCACGCAGTCACTATCCCAAATAATCAAAACATATTTCAACAAAAAGAAAGTAAATAATCTCGATATTGTAACCTTTAATGATGGGGACAGCCTTCTTTCTGATAAATCCCAAAAAGATATCGTTTTTTTAGATGTGGAAATGCCCGGTTTTGACGGCATCTATGTGGGAAATGAACTAAAAAAGCAGAATGAATCCGTTATTATTTTTATAGTGACATCTTACCTCGAATATCTGGATGCCGCCATGAGATTCCATGTATTCAGATACTTATCTAAGCCAATAGATAAACAACGGTTATTCCAAAATTTAGATGATGCACTTGAGCTATACTATTCTATCAATCAAAAAATCGCTGTTGAAACAAAATCCGGAGTTACGTCTGTTTTGACTTGCGATATCGTATATGTGGAAGCAAAGGGGAGAAAGGTTATAGTACACACTGCTACGGCTGATTTGGATTCCACTCAGACACTTCAATTTTGGATAGATCATCTGCCACAGGCTACCTTTTTTCAGTCTCACCGCAGCTATATTGTTAATATGGCTATGGTAACAAGCTTTGATCACGAGCTGATATACCTTTGTGATGGTCAGTTCACCGCATATTTAACAAGAAGAAAATTCACCGAATTTAAGAAAGCATATTTGATGTTTATGGAAAGTAAGAGGTAAGTATTATGAATACTACAATTTATTATTTTTTAATTTATATTGCAGAAGCTCTGATTTGTATTCAATATACTTCTAATATATTTTCAGATCGCTTTTCCCATTTTAAAACTTTTATCGCAATTTTTATTTTATACTCAACATTATTCATAATTTCACTTTTACAAAATCCATATATTAATGTCATAGTTTTTTTTATTTTTCATATATTCATTTTCTGCTGCTTATTTCAAACCACAAAGTTAAATGCTGTTTTTCACTCACTTATCCTTACCATTACAATGATCTTTACAGAACTCATTGTTCTTACTATTTATTCAAATATAAGTGTGCATTTTTATACCGAAATTTATATACATCACATTACTCTCGTAATGGCTATAATCAGCAAATTACTATATTTTATCATCACATTTTTTATATCACATACCTTGTTAAAAAATAGCAACAATACCATACCATTTTCTTCTAGAGAATGTTTTCTCTTATGTATAATTCCAATATTATCATTATGGATATCTTTTACTTTTATACATTTGTGTCTTACAACTCCATTGAAAAACAAACTTGATGCAATGATAAGTATAAGCATGCTTTTTATTCTACTTATTAATATTCTCATTTTTGGACTTTTTGAACATATTAAGCAAAAAAATTCCGAAATAGCAGAGCTCACACTTCAGAACCAGCGTGATGCCGACTCTGTAGAATACTACAAAGCCCTCGTGTCACAGGATGAGAAACAAAAAGTTCTCATTCATGACATCAAAAAGCATCTCAATGCCATAGCCTCACTGAATGAACAGCACGATTCTGAAAAAGTTGCAGCATACCTTACCCACGTACTCGGTTCTTCTGAGTTAAAGCACTCCGTGCGGGTATGCGATAATGACCTTTTAAACGCACTGCTCTGCCGTTACCAGAAAATATGTCTTACGAAAAAGATTGCGCTGCATATTGATATAAGAAGTAAGTGTATTGATTTCGTGACATATGATGATCTCAGTGTACTTTTCGGTAATCTCATGGATAATGCTGTAGAATCAGCCGAAAAAACAGTTAATCCTTTTATAGAACTCAATGTTTTTCATAAAGAGAACAATAACATGACCATTATCACGCTCATTGATTCCTGCCGCGTAAATCCTATTGATAAAAATGGCAACCTTTTACCAACTAAAAAACCGAATCCACAGTTTCATGGATTCGGTATGCGTAGTATAGAAAATATTGTTAAGAAGTATAATGGTGAAATGACTTTTTACTTTGATGATCCTACCAAGACATTCCATACTATTATTATGCTTCGGCACTGAAAGCTGTCTCTTTTAACGATTTTTTATCATCTGGAGCAAATATTCACATACATCAAAGCTCTTTGCTTCTTGTTCTGTTTCCCGCTTCTTTAATGAATCATATATTTGCTCCAATAAATAATCAGCATTCACTTTTTTGTTTACAAAGCTATTTTCATCAGTAGAAGCCATTCCATAACCGGCATCTGCTTTCATTGTTTTATAGGCAGAATAATTATTTATCGAATCAGGCGCAGTTCTTCCTTTATACCCCTCATATGACATAAGCGCAAACATTTCCAGATCCGATGCATTCGATGTATCAACATCATTTACATGCACATGATATACTTTTCTGTTATCACCATGTCCATATGCCACTTGAACAACAGGATCATCCTCCTTTGATGTTTTCACATATGAAGCTAAAACTATCTGACTTTCTGTATCAGACAGTCCAAAACTTGTCATTCCGATATTTTTCAGCTTATCATTTGGAATTTCCTTATCCGGTGACACCTGTTCAACTGCATTTTTATTATTTACCAATTTATTGTAAAGAGAACTGTTATTTTCCGACAACATATTCATGTATATTTCAGTAAGTTCACTCTGCCTCTCCCCACATTTATTTAAGGAATTTTGCTCACTATTTCCTATTTCGAACTCTATATCCATTTTATCGCCTGTTGACTTCTTATTATACTTTGAAGTATATGCCATTGAAATATTTGTTCCCACACCGTTTAACATATATGCCTCCTATCTGTTTTACCAATAATATTACACTTTTAATTATTATCCTTAAGAATTCCAGTCAGAGAATCCGTCAGTAATCCACTCAGGTCAACCTCATAAATCATTTGCCCTGTCAATTCCTGTTGCCTGTAAAATATAATCATATACCACGGTAGATACAGTATATCCCCTTTTCGCTCTAAATTGCTTTTAGAAAAGACAATACACTTCTTAAAATTCCAATTATCTACTTTCATGGCATTGTCTATAGCAGTATGCTTCATGAAATCATTACCTGACTTTATTTCAACAAGCTCTGTTGATAAACCATTCTGCAACACAAAATCCAGCTCACCTATTTTCTTGGAATCAAAATAATGTAACTCAAATCCATTTGATTTCAGATTCTGTGCAAATACATTTTCAAGAATACTCCCCATATTAATATCTACATTTCCCATCAAAATTTGAAACTGAATGTTTTCCATGCAGGATGCACATAATAGCCCAACATCGTTCATATAGAGTTTAAACAGGTTTCTTTTCTCATTTAGCTGCAATGGTGTTTGTGGTTCTGTCACATTATAACAGGGCAAGGCTACACCAGCATCTGACAGCCAGTTAAAACTATCCTCATATCTACTTAATCTGGCATTTTGATCAAGACTGTTTATCTTAAATCTACGCTTTTTATCATTAAGCTGCGCCGGAATACTGTCAAATATAGCTTTTATTTTTATTTTTTCATTCCCGGATGCGTATTTTGCAATATCCAGTCTGTATAAATCCAAAATACTTTTTTGGTTTTGTACTACCTTTGCTATATCATGCGTATCAACATATATCTGGACATTTTCCGGCATTCCTCCCACAACAAGATAAGTGTAAAAAAGCTTACATAAAGCCTCGTGTACTGTATCCGTTACCGCCTTTTCGTTTTCATAACAGTATTTAAGATAATCTAACGTCTGCTTTTGTATACCATTTGCCTGTATATACTCCTCAAAATCGAGAGGATACATATATAGCAGTTGTTCAAAACCAACAGGGTAAGATTCTACTTCCTTATATCTTACGCCAAGTAAAGAACCGGATTCAATAAAATCATACCGTCCATCTTCTACAAGAAATTTTATAGCAGAACATACTTGTGGACATTCCTGTATTTCATCAAGCAATATAAGGGTACGATGCGGTTTCAAATCCTTTTGAATATATGCCGTAATATTCGTAATAAGTTCATCGGCTGTCAATTTTCCGTCAAATATCTTTGTCGCATTCTTATCCGTAACAAAATTTATTTCAGCAAAACACTCATATTCATTTTTACCAAACTCACGAATCAGTGTTGTTTTGCCAATCTGTCTTGCACCGATTACACAGAGAGCTTTTTTATTTGTATTGTTTTTCCATTTCAAAAGCTCTCTATAGGCTTTTCGTTTTAGCATTCAACTTCTCCTGTAACATTATTCCTTAAAATCTACCATGTATTTGTAACATAATTCTCATTTTTTTCAGTACAATTGTAACATAATTCTGTACATTTTTCCAACATTGAATTTTTATTTTCAAAAATCCAAAAATATTACAAAAACACTGTCCGTAGACAGTGCACATAATCTCATGTTGCCTACTTCCATCACTCCTCCAAATCTGTTATACTGATTATATATAAATGAATTGGAGATGGGACAATGGGTATTTATTTTAATCCGGGAAATGGCAGCTTTACAAAAGACAAAAACAGTCAGCTATATATTGACAAAACCGGTCTGATTGAATATTTGAATAGAGTTATCTGTACAAATGCCAACTGCATAAGTGTCAGCCATGCCAGAAGGTTCGGTAAATCCCATGCTGCCGGAATGATTGATGCATACTACAGCAGAGGCTGCGATTCATCAGAGCTCTTTGCAGATTCTGAAATTGCAGCTAAGGACAGCTATGCTGTACATTTGAATAAATACAATGTCATACACATTGATGTATCATCATTTTGGGACGCTTACAAAGATAATGTGATAGAAAAAATTCAGGAATATATTTATGACGAACTTAAACAGGTATATGGGGATCAGATAGATTATACCAAGATGATCAGTGCTGTACTCATGTCCGTTTACAACATTTCCGGTATTCCATTTGTTATAATAATTGATGAATGGGATTGTGTAATCCGAAATAGTGGAAATAAAACACTGGTTCACAGCTACCTTCAGTTTCTTCATTTGTTATTTAAGAGCGAAGAGTCAAAAACTTTTTTAGCTTTGGCATATATCACCGGTATTCTGCCAATCAAAAAAATTAAAGATGAATCAGCTCTGAACAACTTCCGTGAGTTTACAATGTTGAAATCTAAACAATTGACCAGATATTTTGGTTTTACAGAGGATGAAGTTAAAAAACTGTGCATCACATATGATATGGATTTCGAATCTATAAAAGCATGGTATAACGGATATCTGATAGACGGGCTTCATATGTATAATCCTAATTCCGTTGTTCAGGCTATGCTAGATCATGACTATGATTTTTACTGGAAAAATACATCCTCGTTTGAATCAATCAACACATTTATCACCATGAACTATGCAGGTTTAAAGGATGATGTGCTCGCCATGCTTTCCGGTGATAAAATCAGAGTTAATGTAAATACCTTCCAAAATGACCTTACTACAGTTGCTTCAAAGGATGATGCACTTACAGCTTTAATTCATTTAGGTTATCTTGCTTATGATGCCAATAGGAAAATGGCATATATACCTAATTATGAGGTTGCTGCTGCATATGATCTTGCATTACAGACTGGTTCATGGAGTGAAGTAGCCAACTCCATTTCAAAATGTGATGAATTATTAGATGCTACCCTAAATGAAGATGCTGATAAAGTCGCTGAATTGGTAGAAATAGCACATGAAACATATACATCTGTTCTTAAATACAACGACGAAAATTCTTTAAGCTGTGTTCTCACAATGGCATATTTTACTGCAAATGCATATTACAATATTGTCAGAGAATTTCCAGCCGGCAAAGGTTTTGCTGATCTTGTTTTTATTCCAAGAGCGAATGCCTGTGGCAGACCTGCAATAGTAATTGAACTTAAGTACAATGCTTCCGCTGATTCTGCCATATCACAGATTAAAAACCGCAGATATCACGGAGCCTTATCAGGATACAGCAATCATATCTTACTTGTCGGAATTAACTACAGTAACACATCTCATAATGAAAAAAAGCATACATGTATAATTGAAAGTATTAATAACCTCGATTAACAAACTCAAAAAGCCGAATCCACACTCCCATGGATTCGGCTTTTGTATATACACTTCTATTTTCTATTTTGTATGAAGCTGTCAATCATAGCAATCACACCATCTACACCGAGCTTTGCCACATTCAGGCACAGGTCATAGTTTTCTGCCTGCCCCCACTCCTGTCCAGTATAGTATTTGTGATAGGTCTTTCTGTTGTCATTTGTCTCACGCACAACAGTCTTTGCCTTTCTCACTGAGACTCCATGTGTATCAGCCACAGTATCAACGCAGAATGCATCATTCGCTGTCAGGAAAACTGAGACAACATCATCTCTTCCCTGAAAGGCAAAGTTTGCACATCGTCCCTGAATCACATATCCCTCACAGCCGTCCTCAAGCGGCAGCCTGTCAATAAATGTAAGAGCCATAGCCGGAGTATCATGCAGCACATTATCCTCCTCCGTCTCCATCACAATAGAGTAAAGCAGGGAATTAACCGGTCTCTCACTGTAAAACTCCTCATACTCATCATAGCAGCCTGCCTCTTTAGCCCCAGCCGCAATAGCCTCTCTGTCCATGAAATGTAAATGATATTTCTCAGCGACTGCTCTACCGATACTATCTGCATCGCAACCGCACTTTCTTGCTATAGTAATTATCATATAAATATAGCTCCTTTCTGTAAAAAAGCCAACGCGCAGGAAGCGCTCAGACAAATCAATAAAAGTTTGCAAACACCGATGCAAACACCACCGTAAGTATTCCTGCCACCGCGATAGCAAGAGAGCTCATGGCGCCCTCTATCTCGCCAATCTCGATAGCCTTCGCTGTTCCGATGGCATGTGATGACGCGCCAAGCGCCAGTCCCTTCGATATAGGCTCAGTGATTCTGAATATTTTGCAAACAAACTCTCCGAGTATATTTCCAAGCACACCTGTCACGACGATAACTGCGACAGTGATGGTCACATATCCTCCGAGCTCCTCTGATACACCCATACCGATAGCTGTCGTGATGGACTTTGGAAGCAGTGTGACATAGTCCTCGTGTGAAAGCCCCATAAGCACTGACAGCACAAGCACTGTCACAAGGCTTGTTATGACTCCTGCCGTGAGTCCGAGCGCGACTGCTGCTATATTTTTCTTGAGCAGTGTCCACTGCTCATAGAGCGGTATCGCAAGGCATACCGTGGCCGGTGTCAGAAACCAGCTAAGGTACGATGCCCCCTTATTGTATGTGTCATAATCCACATCTGCCACAACAAGCACTATGATGGTCAGTACTATTGAAATGAGAAGCGGATTGAGTATTGCAAGCTTAAACTTTTTCTTTAAAAGCATACCTAGCAGATATGCAACCAGACTTACTGTGACACCGGCAAAAAGCGATGTCTGAAACAAATTATCCATTATGATTATCCTCTATCTTATTTATTTTCTCCAGCATCAGCCCTCTTGCGCTTCTGCATACGGATTACGAGCTGTGAAACATGTCCTGTAGCAATCATTACAGTAAGAAGTGCCACAACCGTGATTACAATCACCGGTACGAGCACCGGCTTAAGATTGCCCCAGGATGACATAAGCCCCACTCCCGCAGGGATAAACATGACAGGCATTATCTCTATCATGAATTTGCCTGCACTCCTTACAGAGTTAAGCGGTATCAGGCCTGTTAGCAGACCTATGAAAAGTATAACCATGCCATATATGCTCGCCGGAACAGGCAATGGCAGTAAATATTTGAGTATCTCACCTAAAAACGAAATCGCAAGTATGATGAGAAATTGCTTTAATAATTTCATTTTATATTGTATCTCCGTTATATATATTTCGTGACTATTTGTAACTGTTTATCTGTGTTCCCTGACCATCATTGTACATACAATGGCAAGCAGCACGCTTGAAGCCCATATAGCGCGTATTCCTATGTGCAGTGAGCACACTCCGCCTATACCTGCTCCTATTGCAAATATCAGAATAATTCCATAGTAGTGCGCGGTCTTTTTCAGTGCCCCGATATTTCTGTCACGCAGATATATTGACAGACTCTCTGTGCCGCTTCTTAAGTTGCCGATGCACATGGTGCTGGCATAGCCGTAGCCGTTTACCTTTCTGAAGGACTGCACCTGCATAGAACAGCTGAATGATACAAGCATGGTCGCTATCATGTCGTACCTGTGTGGTATGAAGCCCACCACAAACAGTATGATTATCTCTATCGCCACCACTATCTGACGCCAGTGGATGCGCTTTGCCTTCTTATATCTATGCCCGATTCTCTCTGCCACAAGCACACCGAGTGCAAATGAAAGGATTGGGAAAAGATACGATAGTCCCTTCATCCATTCACCCATCATCAGATGCTGGCTCATCAGCACTACGTTTCCTGTCTGCGCATTCGAGAACACCTCATTTCTCACATTGTAGGTGTAGGCATCCTGAAAGCCTCCGGAAAGTGCCAGAATAGCACTCAGCAAAAAGGTCTCTGATGTCTGAATCCTTATTTTTTCTTTTTCAGTCATTTTTTCGCCTCTTTTTCTCATATTCGCTGTTAGCCGCCACACCCTCGTGTGACCCACAGCAATTACATATTTACAGCAATCCACACGGTTTATTATTATAGAAAAAAAGGGCGGATATTTCAATACCCGCCCCAAATATACAGTGTATTAAATTTTGCACAATACCTAAAATATATATTGGATATACATAATAGATATACATGATAGCTATACCAGATACTTTTCTTCAAACTCAGATACCGGTACCGGTTTTGAGAAATAATATCCCTGGAACTCATGACAGCCCATCATTGTGAGCATATCAAGCTGCTTTTTCGTCTCCACACCCTCTGTGATGACGTCCATGCCTATCTTGCCTGCAAGCGTGATGATACTCTCTAATATATCCTGTCCCTTGACCTCGTTCTCAGATTTGCGAAGGAAGCCCATATCGATTTTCAGCACATCGGCACTGATATCCTTTAGCATGTTGAGTGATGAGTAACCGCTTCCGAAATCATCAATCTCCACCCTGAAGCCTACGCCCTGAAGCTTGTGGATAATATTCATATTCTTCTCAAAATCGGTCATCAGCGTTGTCTCTGTAATCTCCAGATGCAGATTGGACGCTGCTATGCCATATTTATTAATCAGCCCTGTAAAGGTCTCATATATATCTATAATGTAGAAGTCCTTTGTAGATATATTTACAGATATATGATAGCTTCCATAGCCTTTTTCCTTCCACTCTGCAAGCTTTTGCGCTGCCTTCTCCCATATATAGAGGTCAAGCTTGTAAATGAGACCTGCGTTCTCTAAAATATCAATAAAAGCATACGGTGTCAGGATGCCTCTTGATGGATGAACCCAGCGCACCAGCGCTTCTGCGCCCTTTGCAGCACCATCACGTTTCACCTGTGGCTGTAAGTACATGACAAACTCATCATTTTGCAATGCCGGCTCAAATTCACCGAGCAGACGTCTCTGCTCTATTGATATCTCAAGCAGATGCTCATCATAGTATGCCACACAGCAGTCGTAATTATTCTTTATGGTGTCTGCCGCTATATTAGCCTTGTCTACCATAATGCTGACAGCCTCATCCCTGTCTCTTATCTCATACACACCCATGTATGTATGCAGATGGAAAGAATTGCCCGAAAACTCACGCTGCAGCTCTTTTATTGAATCTGCCACTCTTTTTTCATCAAACTCTTCTCTTGGCAGACACAGCGCAAAGCGGTCATTCATAAGCCTTGCACAAATGGTCCTCTCAGATGGATTCGATGCCATGAGCTTCGCCTGCTTTATGAGCACCTGATTGCCCTTCTCCATTCCAAATATCTCATTGATGAATTTGAAATCCTTTATATTGCTGCAAATCAGGTAGAAGGTTGTATCATGATACTTGTTCACCATATCGTGCACATCCTCATAGAACTGGTCACGGTTCAAAAGTCCTGTCAGACTGTCATGCGATGCCTTGTACTTTTCCTGCTCCCACGACTCATACATCTGTGTACGGTCATTGTATACAAAATAATCACATATAACGCGATTGCTCTCATCATATATGCGCTTGTAGGCAATCTCAAAGTAGTGCTTTTCACCGTTTATTTCAATATCTGTTGTCTGGAAGGTCATACTATCCCTTCTGTCATCTCCCAGCTTTTCAATCCACTGACTATATTTACTTTCATAAACAGACATATTGCCGCCATGTCTGTAAATAGCCTCCATCAGGTCATTGTAATATATGCACCTGCCCTTTCTGTCATAGCAGATGATACCATTGTTCATATCGCGGACCACAAGAGAGAGCATATTTTCTATAAGCTCATTCGGCACATATCTGTATGTCAGGTAATATATGATAATAGCTATAGCACCATATATAATCATGGTGAGGTCATATATGGAGTCCGAACCTATAGTAGCAATGTCAAACGAAAAGCCGATAAAGATAACTACCGCTATAGCCCCATATGCCTCCCTGTACATGCGCGATGATTTGATAATCATATACAGATATGTAAAAATAATCAGAATCACAAACGCATATGTGAATATAAAATGCAGCCTGTACCATAGGCTGTCATTATTGAATACCACCTTAATATTCTCAGCTTTTATGGATTCTATATCAAAAATCTTATTAGTCCAGGTGTTCTCTATAAGCATATATGTGTCCAGCACCGCAAATATCATGGAAGCAGCCTGCACTCCCTTGAAGGTCTTTACAGCACCTGTATAATACTGTGTATAAAACATAAGAGCGATGAGCATCCAGTCAAACAGAGCCATAGTAAGCCCTTTCGCAAGTACTGTAACAGTGTGCCCCGGCACAAATGTAAAAACAAAAAAGACTATAGCGCAGGCAAATGTCAACGTCTCATATATACACACACTTTTACCGAGTCTGTCATGTTTTTTAAAGGAACCGATTGCGCAATGTGCAATCAGTATTGCTTCCAGCAATACTCCCAGTCCATATACTATCCTCATATTCCCACCTGTCTTCTATGACCATATTACTAACCTATATATAGTCATTGTAACTCATTTCATGTGTAATGTAAACAAAAAAGAGGTTGTCACAACCTCTTTTTTGTAATTTATTAACATTTATTATTTTCCTGAAGTTGCTTTCAGTCGTGTCATGGCACGGGCCAGCGAAGCTCTTGAGTGATAATACTCCTGAATACTCTGCTTCTGGCGAAGCTGCTCCTCGGCTCTCTCCTTTGCCTCTCTTGCCCTTGCTATATCGATTTCCTCCGGATGCTCGGCTGTCTCGACAAGCAGTGTCACACGGTTGTTGACTATCTCTACGAAGCCCATTCCCACTACCGCGTACTCCCAGTTGTCACTGCCCTCCGGCTGAAATCTCATCTCGCCCTCATCGACGGCTATGACCATATCCTCGTGGTGGGCGAGGATTTCCTTCTGGCCATCGAACTCAGGGACTATTATGGAACGACATCTTCCTGAGTAAAACACTCTGTTAGCAGCTATTACCTTTAGATAAAATGTATTTGTTGCCATACGATTTGTCCTTCCTTATGCTTTTACTGCTGCATAGTCTTTGCTTTTTCCTTGACGTCCTCGATTGTTCCGACATTGAAAAATGCGTTCTCAGGATACTCGTCCATCTCACCATCTATGATGGCCTTGAAGCCCTTGATAGTCTCCTCTACAGGCACATAGACACCCTGGATACCTGTGAAGTTCTCGGCTACGTGGAATGGCTGTGAGAGGAACTTCTGGATTTTTCTTGCTCTGTATACAAGCACCTTGTCCTCATCTGCCAGCTCCTCCATACCGAGGATTGCAATGATATCCTGCAGCTCCTTATACTTCTGGAGAATCTCCTGTACCTTTCGTGCTACCTGGTAATGCTCCTCGCCTACGATATCAGGCTCGAGGATACGTGATGTAGACTCAAGCGGGTCTACTGCCGGGTAAATACCCTGTTCAACAATCTTTCTTGAAAGAACTGTTGTGGCATCCAAATGTGCGAAAGTTGTAGCCGGAGCCGGGTCTGTGAGGTCATCGGCTGGTACGTATACGGCCTGTACCGATGTTACCGAACCGTTCTTTGTAGATGCGATTCTCTCCTGCAGCTCACCCATCTCAGTAGCCAGTGTAGGCTGATAACCTACGGCTGAAGGCATACGTCCTAAAAGTGCTGAAACCTCTGAACCTGCCTGTGTGAAACGGAATATATTGTCGATGAAAAGCAGCACGTTCTGGTGCTTCTCATCCCTGAAATACTCTGCCATTGTAAGTCCTGTCTCAGCTACACGCATACGTGCTCCTGGTGGCTCGTTCATCTGTCCGAACACTAAGGCTGTTTTTTCCAGAACTCCTGATTCCTTCATTTCTGTCCAGAGATCATTTCCCTCTCTTGAACGCTCTCCGACTCCTGTAAAGATTGAGTAGCCGCCGTGCTCTGTTGCGATATTGCTGATGAGCTCCTGGATGAGGACTGTTTTTCCTACTCCGGCTCCTCCGAAGAGTCCGATTTTTCCACCCTTTGCATATGGGGCAAGGAGGTCGATGACCTTGATACCTGTCTCGAGGATTTCCTCTGCAGGGTTCTGCTCCTCAAATGTTGGTGGTTCTCTGTGGATTTCCCACTTTTCTTCTGTATCAGGCTGTGCTCCGCCGTCGATAGCTTCACCGAGCACGTTGAACAGTCTGCCGAGAGTCTGCTCTCCGACAGGTGTCTTGATGCCGGCGCCTGTGGCTGTTACTTCCATATCTCTGTGAAGTCCCTCACTGGAAGCAAGCATGATACAGCGTACTGTATTATTTCCAATATGCTGTGCGACTTCCATCACACTTTTTTTGTCACCATTTAAAACTTCTAGTGCGTCTCTGATTGCCGGCAGGTTCTCATCCTCGAACTCTACATCGACAACAGGACCCATAACCTGGATAATTTTTCCTGTTTTCATCAAAAAGCCTACTTTCTCTTTTTCTTCTGCGATTTAGCACCGGCTATTACCTCTGTAATCTCCTGTGTAATCGCTGCCTGTCTGGCACGGTTGTAAAGAATGTCAAGCTCTGCAAGCATGTCCCTCGCACTGTTTGATGCGGACTGCATAGCCATCATTCTGGCGTTCTGCTCACATGAAAATGACTCTACAAGAGCACCGTAGACAAATCCAACAACGTAGTTTGGTACGATACGATCCATGACTGCCTCAGGCGATGGCTTGAGTGCCAGTTCCTCCCTCGGTATGTCTATAGGAATCTGCACAGTGAAGTCTGCCTTTTTCAGTGGCAGAAGCTGTGACATCTGTGTTTCCTCCTGAATCGCATTTATCATGCTGGTATAGATAATATAAACTTCGTCCAGCTCGTTATGTAGATATAGCTCCAAAATTTCTTCTGCAATATTTCTGGCACGGTTGAGTGTCGGATTCTGAACTGTGTAGTGGAACTGTTTTTCAATCTCAATTCCACGCTGTTCAAAATAATGACGTCCCAGCTCTCCGAGTACGAAAAGTGAATGGTTCGGATGATTCTTTAAGTGCTCCTCAGCCATTTTCAGGATATTGTGGTTGTATGAGCCCGCAAGTCCTTTATCGGCTGTGATTACGATATATCCGACCTTTCTGTCCTCAGGCAGCTTATCCTCGTTGGTCTTGAAATAGATGTCCTCCATATCAGGCAGATGCCTGAGTATTCGGCTCATCTCTGATTGCAGTGTGAAGAAATACGGCTCTGTATCTGCCAGCATCTTTTTGGACTTTTTCAGCTTCGAAGAAGAAATCATATACATGGCATTTGTGATTTTAAGCGTATCATTGATACTTTTTATTCGATCCTGTATTTCCTTCGTGTTTGCCATAATACTACCTGTTACCCTTTATACTCTTTTACTGCATCCATGATTTTATTTACGAGCTCTTCATCAATGGCTCTGTTCTCTTCGATTTTCTGTCCGATTTCCGGATAAGAAAGATCCATGTATGAGAGGATATCGCCCTGATATTTCTTGACATCTTTTGTCTCAATTGTGTCAAACACACCGTGGTTTGCCATGATAAGTGTCATTACCTGCTCATGCAGTGACAGCGGATGACAAAGCGGCTGTTTTAAAAGCTCCATAAGTGCTTTTCCATGTGCAAGCTGTGCTTTTGTGGCATCGTCAAGGTCTGATGCAAACTGTGTGAAGACCTCCATCTCCCTGTACTGTGCCAGGTCGATACGGATGCTTCCTGATGCCTTCTTCATGGCCTTTGTCTGGGCAGCTCCACCAACTCGGGATACTGAAAGACCTACGTTTACGGCCGGTCTCATACCTGCGTTGAAGAGGTTGCTCTCTAAGAATATCTGTCCGTCTGTGATAGATATTACGTTGGTAGGGATATATGCTGATACGTCTCCTGCCTGTGTCTCGATGATTGGGAGTGCTGTGATTGAGCCTCCGCCCAGCTCATCGCTCAGACGGCTTGATCTCTCGAGCAGTCTTGAGTGGAGATAGAATACGTCTCCCGGATATGCCTCACGTCCCGGTGATCTCTCGAGCAGCAGTGAAAGTGCTCTGTATGCTACCGCATGCTTTGAAAGGTCATCATATACAATAAGTACATCCTTGCCCTGATGCATGAAATGCTCTGCCATGGCTGTTCCTGCGTATGGTGCGATATACTGCAGTGATGCAGGATCGCTGGCTGTTGATGAAAGCACGATTGAGTAATCCATTGCGCCGTGTTTTGTCAGAGTTGACACAATTTTTGCTACTGTTGATGCTTTCTGGCCAATTGCTACATATATACAGATAACATCCTTGCCCTTCTGGTTGATGATGGTATCTGTGGCAATTGATGTCTTTCCTGTCTGACGGTCACCGATGATAAGCTCTCGCTGTCCACGTCCGATTGGGAACATTGAATCGATTGAGAGGATTCCTGTCTCAAGTGGAGTATCTACTGACTTTCTGTCCACGATACCCGGTGCCTCATTCTCGATTGGTCTGTAATCTTCCTCTTTGATATCGCCCTTTCCATCAATAGGCTCACCTAAGGCATTGATGATTCGGCCGATAAAGCCTTCACCTACAGGGATTCCGGCTTTTTTCTTTGTTCTTACTACTTTGGTTCCTTCATGGATTCCGTGGTCTCTTCCGAAAAGGATTACTCCGATTTCATTCTGACGGATATCCTGAACCATTCCTTTTACTCCATTATCGAATACTACGATCTCACCGTACATGGCATGGTCGATGCCGTATATTGTGGCGATTCCGTCGCCGACGTAGATTACCTCGCCGGTCTCACGGCTCTCGGTATCGAAGTCGAAATTCTCTATCTCGCTCTGGATAATGGAGATTATGTCTGTTGCACTGATTGCGCCCACAGGGGTCACCTCCTGGTCAATTTTCTTTCAAGCTCACGAAGCTTTCCTTCGTAGCTTCTGTCATACTCTGTATTAAGAGTCTTAATCACATATCCACCTAAAAGTGTTTCGTCCACTTTCTGTGTAAGGGATATTTCATATTCCGGATATTTGCTTTGTAGCAGCGCCTTGGCGTCATTTGCTTCCTCGTCGGTTGCGGCCTCTGCACTGATAAGCTCAGCTCTTATGATATGGTTTTTCTCATCCCAGTATCTGTAATATGCCTCAAAGATTTCATTCATTTCAGCGGCATATCCAAGCTTTACCATTTCCTTTATGAAGCTTGTGATAAGCTTTGGCTCACTCTCAAATCCGTATACCTTTTCTATGATGTCATACTTTTTGGTCAACGGTATAAGTGGATTTGCGAGCGTCTGTGCAAGCTTTTCTGTCACAAAGTATACTCTCTGTGCTTCCTCCACATCACGACGCTCTACAGCCAGCCTGTACAAAACTATTGCATTATTTACTGCTGCCTGTGTCATTAGCTTCACCTGTCTTTACAATCTTTCTCGCTGCTAAGATGGCAAGTTTTGCAATTTCAGCCTCAGCGGCCTTTGTTGCCTTATCCTGCTCGCTAGCAATGTCCGCTTTTGCTTTTTCAAGCATACTGTCTGCTTCCTGTCTGGTTCTCTCAAGAGCCTTCTCCTGCTCAGCCTCAGCTCTTGCTCTGGCATCGAGTATTATCTGGTCTGCCTGAGTCTTTGCACTCTCGAGCTTCTTTTTATAGTCGCTCTTTAAGCTTTCTGCATCGTCCTGACTCTTCTTTGCTTCCGAGAACTGCTTCTGAATCATTTCGTCTCTCTGATTGATCACGCCCATCACGCGGTCAAAGAGGAATTTCTTAAATATCCAGTACAGGAAAAGCAGATTGACTACTGTCCATATTATGTTCCATGGATCAATTTTTAACATTGCTCTACCTTCCTTTCTGTTTCATCTGGTTGTAACTGTCAGTTACGTTGCCTGATTATTTAAGGAAGAGGATGATAAGTAATGCGATAACGAAACCGTAAATAGCTGTTGCCTCTGCAAGGGCACATCCTAAAAGAAGTGATTTAGAGATTTTGCTCTCAGCCTCCGGCTGTCTTGCGATTGCGTCTACTGCGCTGCTTGTTGCCTTACCGATTCCAAGTCCGGCTCCGATTCCTGTTAATACTGCGATTCCAGCTCCGATTGCTACTAATAATGTTGATGACATAATGTGTTCTCCTTTTCTTGCTTATATGCTTTCTTTTGGTTAGCAATTATTTTGTTTCTTTTGTAAGCAAGGTTACATTTTCCATGCTTACGATGTGAAATTAAATGATGTGGTGTTTCATGCCTCATCAGGTCTTCTTACTCGGTTGCCTCCTTGATGAAAAGTCCTGTCAGGAATACAAATACATATGCCTGTATAAGTCCATCAAAGATATCAAAATAACAACTGAATACTGCCGGGACGATTGCCGGTACGACCATCTTTAAAAGCTCCATGATTACAAATGAACCAAGGACGTTTCCAAATAATCGCATACACAGCGATAATGGTTTGATAAAGATCTCAAGGATATTGATAGGTAGTATTACCGGCATTGGCTCTGCAAAGCTTTTAAGCCACCTTTTGGTGCCCTTTGCCCTGATTCCTGCCACCTCGATAAGAACTATACTCATTACAGCGAGTGCTGCGGTGACGTTCATATCCTTTGTCGGTGGTTTGAAGCCAAGTAAGCCTATCAGGTTTGCTATTCCTATATAGATGATTACTGTTGCCAGATATGGTATGTAATCCTTTCCTTTTTCTCCGAGTGTCTCACTGAAGAAATCATTAAGAAATTTGACTCCTGCCTCTACGGCTACCTGTCTGCGTCCGGGATTTTCAACTGAAAGATTTCTGCCGAGAAAAAAGCACAGTAAAAATACCGCTGCCATTATTATCCATGTGACTACTACCGACTCGTATATGGGTATGCCTCCGAATATCGGTATCTTGAATACCACGTCACAATTGAGTTCCTCTAACAGTCCATCTACCAGAGCATCCATCTGCGTTACCTCCTTTCTTTTTTGCTATATGAAATTTGATACGCAAATTGTTTCTTAATAACTCAAGATGTTTTCTGTCTGACCTTTGATGTTTGTTTGGTCTTGATTTAATAAGAAGCAACTATCGTTGTACTTGATTTTAGTCACATCGTTTTATAAAGTCAACGTTTCGTTTTTATATTGTTTGGCTGGCAAAGTTTCACATTTTTTAGTTAGCTTTTTATACATTTTCAACAATTTAAGTTTTTATTTTTGTGCATTTTTTCTATTGCGTTTTGGGGATGTTTAGTTTTATTTTATTTTTATTTGCGTTTTATTAAAAATTTCCAAATAATTCGGGAGGAATTTCCCTTTTTTTCACAGTTTTTCACAATTCATTTAACTTGCGGGGTTGTGGCTATAGTACGGAACCCGGGCGGCAGGCACTCACAGGCTCTAGTGGGCTACGCTACGCTGCCAAGATTCTGTACGAAATTATGCTTGCAGGGTTTCTTTGCTTGACGAAACCGGCTTTTATGCGCCGTCCATGGCGCATACTACCGGTCACAAAAAGCGTGACCAGTAGCAATTTCAGCCATTTTTAATGCATCAGAAGATGCATGGGGCTGAAATTGCATAAAATATAGGTTATGGCGCATAGCTTGACAGCATAGTGTCAAGCTTGCGTTTTCATAAAAGTGCTATTTGATATGTTTGCCCAGCCGTCCATGGCTGGGCATTTCTGTGCTTCGTGGGCATAATTTCTACAGTATCTAGGCAGCTTCGCTATTCGCCCTCCCGAGCCTGTGTGTGCCTGCCGCCCGGGTTCCTCACGCTGTGGCTCTATTTACCTTCTTGTCGCTTTGCCCTCGGCTGTTGCCGTGGGCTCGCTCTGTGCGTGCTTGTTATTCTTTTACTCTTTCCACTCGGCTGTTGCCGCGGGCTCGCTCTGTGCGTGTTTGCTATTCTTTTACGCTTTCCCCTCGGCTGTTGCCGCGGGATCGCTTGGATTTTCTTGCTCTTTGCGAGGGTTTGCTCTGGCCTAGCCCAGCATCACATCGAGTGTCATCATGAGGCAGAAGCCCACCATAAATGCTATGGTGGCGCGGTTTGAGTGACCTCCCTCTGACATTTCCGGCACGAGTTCTTCTATGACTACATATATCATGGCTCCGGCGGCGAAGCTTAGCAGGTACGGCATCACCGGCTCTATTATTCCGATGGCAAGTATCGTAAGTATTCCCGCTATCGGCTCGACTATTCCCGACAATACTCCGTATACAAAGGCTCTTAGCTTTGAGCTTCCTGTGCTATGTAATGGCATGGATATGATTGCGCCCTCCGGGAAATTCTGTATGGCTATTCCGATTGCCAGTGAAAGGGCTGCTGCCCTCGTGATGGTGGTGGTTCCTGATATCCAGCTTGCGTAGAGCACTCCGACTGCCATGCCCTCCGGTATATTATGTAATGTAACTGCAAGCACCATCATTGTCTGTCTGCTGAAGTTGCTCTTTGGACCCTCGACTGAATTATCGAGATGCATATGTGGTGTGATTGTATCCAGTATCAATAGGAAAAACATTCCAAGCATAAAGCCTGCTACTGCCGGGACGAACTGCATTTTTCCAAGGCTCTGTGACTGCTCAAGTGCCGGAATCAGAAGACTCCAGACTGATGCCGCAATCATTACGCCTGCTGCAAAGCCACTGAGCATTTTTGTGGTCTTTACGGAAAGCTCATTTTTCATAAAAAGTACACATGCCGCACCGAGCGACGTGCCTATAAATGGTATTAATAAACCTAATATGGTTGATGTAATCATGGTTGCCTCCTATTCTGCTGTTTTTCTATTTTACACAAACTTCCCATATATAAAACTATATTTACCGGAGAGTATACAGTTGTTTCGAAGAAAAAAATATGAGGAATACACTGTATGCTAGGCCGGTATCACAAAATAAAATATGGGAAGTTTGAATATTTTATTATTCAACATATTATTTCTTATATCGTTTCGTATATCATTTTACAGTAACTGAATATTCAAAACCACTTAATGTAAAACAGCTGTATGTAATTAGTCTTCTCTAACCCGATTACAGTTTAATACACCTATATAATTTCGTCAACCGGCTCCTGTGAGCCTTACTCGTTACTGTTCACACCTAACAGTGTGACCGGTAACGAGTACAAGCTACTCCATAGCTTAGATACAATCGAGTTATACTTCTTTGCACAGCAATGCCCTGACAAAACGTCAGGGCCGGGTATCACATGCCACAGATGGCATATAAAATGGCATATAAAATGGCTTCTAATACCGATTCCTGCAAAGAGGCTGTCTGCCCACACATATATTATCCTTTGTACGGTCACGAAGCTCCGGCACCGGATTTGGCGCCACCTCAAAGCGATAATCCTCACCGTTTTTGCGGATATAATCCTCAATAAAGGTATGGCTCATTACATTTCTTACCGGGTCATTGACCAGGCGCTGATATCTGATAAATGTTTCAGGAGCATTTGTTCTTACATCCACATACCTTTCACGGCATGCTGTATCGTTTACCGTACTGCCAAGCACACACCTGACATACTCAATATTGCTCTCCAGCACAAGAGGAGCCGGGAACTCAGCGTCAGGGATGACCTCCTGCCAATCCTTTTTCTCGTACTGTCTTAGCAGCTCAAGTGCAATATGCAGATGCTTAAGCTCCTGTTCAAACATAAACTGCCATATGCCACGTATTCTTGTATCCGTCTCCGTTTCATAACAGCTCCAATACAGCCAGCACTCGACATACTGATGCACAAGAAGATTTTCAAGGCGGCTCATGCATGGCTTCAACAGACTGCCATACTGTGTGACATGCTGCTCCTCGACCATTCCGATTTCCTGATATAGCCTGCGTCCCATCTCATCAGGCCAAAGTGCCGCTGTGTTCATATAGTAGTTCATAGTCTGCTGTTCTGCTGCTGTGATTACGTTTGCAGCCAGCACATCCATTGTCGCAGGGCATTTATCCGTCATCGGATATCGTATTGAATCATATGGATGCCTGTGGTGTGAAATAGTCGGTCTGCCCGGTGTGATTTCCGTATAGCCTCCGACAAGCTTCTCTGCGTGCTCACCTGTGGTAAAATCAAGATAATCTGCATAGCGGTACAAATGATCAAAGTCCTCGAGCAAGGCAAAATCGAGCGCAGACTTAATATTTTTGTCATTTACTCGTTTTGCAAGATGAGCAGTCAGGTCAACCGCAAGCTGCTCGTAGCCTATGGTGTGCTCCAATGCCGACTCATCTGCCGGCTTTAAATGTGTGAATATTTTCTGCTGCTGTTGCTCACTTTTCCTGATGTATGCAAGCTTTCGTCTAAGCTCATCATCACCTACGCTTCTTGAAAACTGATGTGAAAACCACACATTTTCAAATTCTGTACCATTCATCAATATGATTCTCGTCCTTGTATACGGATTTACCTCATTTTTGTTATATGGTTTTACCCAGAATTTCTCCCAGTCAACAAATAAATCGCCGGTTCTCTCCGGCCTCATTTTAAATGGATTCATAATAAAAACATACCTCCTTCATGCTATTGTATGCACGAAGGAGGTATGCTGTGCGTATGAATCACATTCTAATAATTTGTCAAATATATATGTGTATTTAGAGTTTTCCGAATCAGCCTCATAAGAGCCTTTCCTGCTCTATTGTTTTATCCGATTCAAGAATTGCTTCTTTTAATTCAGCAAGCAATCCTGCATCCTTTTTTTGAAGTTTTTCCCTAGTTGAAGCCTTAAGTGGTATTCCAGCGTCTTTTTTTAATGCTTCCTCAAAATCCGCTACCCCCATTCTATAAGGCATTAGTTTTTCAAAAATTCTATCCTTAATAAACAAGAATATGCTTATCCCTCCAAAATCCATATCTCCCCAATGGAGGAACTCACATTCCTTAGATACAATAAGGCTTAATTTCTTTAGAAAATACACTTCCTTAGGAGTAAAATAACCATGACAAAAAATATACAAGGTATTCTCATCATATTGCATACTTTCATAGTTAGCCTTATTTTCTATGGTCATAATTCTTTTGCATCCTGCAAGCGAAACCGGACTTGCATGCTCAAGTGTCTGCGTATTAATAATGGTTCCATAAATCTGCTTTGACGTATCAATAACACATGTATCATCAATTCTATATGACAATGGTCCCTTCCATTCCATTGTCTGTGCATATGACATAATGCCATGCATCTTCAAAATTTCAAGCCCCGACTTCTTTTTATCCTCTTTGGCATCATCTTCCTCTCCCTCTGTATCATAATCCTCCATATCCTTCTCATAATATGGAGAATATTTAGTCAGAATTGATACCATCTTTTGTCGATAGCATTTTTCAAATTTCTTTGAATCTTTAAAAACCTTTGCACTAAAAACACGCTCCCACACAGGCGCCTTTATTCTTGTTATAGCATTGATACACTTAAAACGCATATCCTCCTCAGCCTCTGTGACACTCTTTCCGGCTTCCAGACGCCCCAAAATATCATCATAATATCTGCATATCCAATCGCAGTCACCAACCTCTGATTTCCACTGCTTTACAGACTCTATCAATCTTAGCTGTTTTGCTCTTGAATCCTCAACACCCTCAAGCCGACACAGCTCCGGTATGCTGCTGACATCACAATCAATTTTTTTAATATCGCTGTTGACCTGAATCCAACTAATTCTTATCTTCCCATCGTGGCCTGCTTGTGTATTATTCTCTATGAACCTTGCCTGATCGATTAGTTTCCGCCGTCCACCAACAAATTCCATCATTTCTGTTATTTTGTACAAATGTTTTTCTCCGGTTAGTTTTCCTGACCGGTATCCTTCGGTGTCTGTTTTTTTAATAATATAGCCTGCAAGCGTGTGCTTAATTGGAGTTTTTCCCATAGCATAATACCCCTGTAAAACCATTAATACGTCCTATCACTTTTCCTCAAACAGCTCGATTTCCTCGCCAAGTGGTCCTTTGCAGAATGCTATGCGCGCCGGAAATACCGGTGTTGATGCGATTTCTATATCCTTCGGCTCAATAAATACCTCGTATCCTGCTGCTTTTACAGCCTCTACACACGCATCCACATCATCTGTTGCGAATGCGAAATGACGAATCACACCTTTGCCCGGTGCATCATCTCCATCGTTAAAAATCTCAACAATTCCGTTTCCGGTATCAAGCATGATTCCTGCCTGCCATTCCCTTGCGACCGGGATTCCCAGAATGTTTTTGTAGAAATCTATTGTCTTTTCATATTCCTCTGTGCTGCTGCACTTCATTGATACGTGATGTATACCTTTTATTAAGCTCATTGTTTTCTCCCTTTAATTTTTTGGAGCTGTTTTGTGATTTATAGTGATTTCAGCTACTTTTTCCCGCTATTTTTCCGGCTTTTGGGCTGAATTTTAGGAGCTGTTTTGGAGATTTCTGCAGTTTCAGCTACTTTTCTCGCAATTTTTCCGGCCTTTGGGCTGAATTTTGGATGCTGTTTTAAAAGTTTTAGGAATTACAGCTCCCCAGTGCCTGCCTACTATGCTATCAACCTATGGCTATTGTACATTATGTCAATTTAGTCCTACTTAGTAAAATGATGTGAGAGTCAAAAGGTATCCAATTCAGGATCCCTTAAATCATATTATATCTATAAAATTTTCTATTGTCCATATATACAGACGATTATGATTGCGGCCACGCAGCTATGAAGGCACTGAACAATTACGAAATTTATTTGCAAATTCGTACGCTTCATTATACTATATACTCATAGTATCAGAAAATAAGTACAATCTACAGGAGGATTATCATGATAATAAAAAACGGCATTGTAGCAGACCCTGCTTCAGGTCTCTACGAACATATGGATATACTTGTAAAAGATGGAAAAATAGTAAAAATAGCACCTGACATCTCATGTGCGTCAGATGCTGCTGCAACTGAAAAAGAAGAAATAATAGATGCATCCGGAATGATTGTCGGACCGGGACTTATCGACACACATGTGCATTTCCGTGATCCGGGCTTCACATACAAGGAGGATATCCACACCGGTTCCCTGGCTGCCGCAAAGGGTGGCTTCACAACTGTTGTATGCATGGCAAACACAAAGCCTACAGTGGACAATGTGGATACTCTAAAGGACAACCTCACACGTGGAAAGCAGGAAAAAATCCGTATGTATCAGGCCGCTGCAATATCGCACTCCCTCAAAGGACAGGATGAGGTTGACATGGCAGCTTTAAAGGAAGCCGGAGCATGTGGCTTTACCGATGACGGCATCCCGCTTACAAATGCCGCTTTCTGCTACAGAGCCATGCAAAATGCTGCAAAGCTGGATATGCCGATAAGTCTCCATGAGGAGGACCCTGCATTTATCAAAAACAACGGCATCAACCATGGAAAAATATCTGACGCTCTCGGTATCTACGGCTCACCATCCATCGCTGAGGAAGCCCTTGTCGCAAGAGACTGTCTGCTTGCGCTGCGCAGTGGTGCTGATGTTGTAATACAGCACATCAGCTCCGGTGTATCTGTTGATATAGTCCGCACCTACAAAAAGCTTGGTGCAAGGCTCCATGCCGAGGCCACTCCACATCACTTCACGCTGACTGAGGATGCTGTCTTAGAGCACGGCACCCTTGCCAAGATGAATCCGCCTCTGCGCACTGAAGCAGACCGTCAAAAGATTATAGAGGGACTTATCGATGGCACAATAGACCTTATCGCAACAGATCATGCGCCTCACAGCACTGAGGAAAAATCAAAGCCTGTAACCGAAGCTCCAAGCGGTATCATCGGTCTTGAGACATCTCTTGCTCTTGGTATCACAAGCCTTGTCAAACCGGGCCATCTGAGCATGCTTGAGCTTTTGGAAAAGATGACTATCAATCCTGCCAGGCTGTACCACATGCCTTACGGTACTATCTCAGAGGGTGCTGCTGCAGATTTTGTCATCTTTGATCCTGACGAAAAATGGGTACCATGCGAATATGCATCAAAATCATCAAACACACCTTTCACCGGCATGGAACTGACCGGTAAGGTTAAGTACACCGTATGCGGTGGAAATGTGATTTATTCGGATAAATAAATTGTGTATGCACTATTAAAAAAGCAGATTGTGAACTCATATGTCCACAATCTGCTTTTTTCTACTTTTCCACCAGCTCCAGGCAGTCTCCATAGTGCCT
>ERZ1026882.17-NODE-17-length-188092-cov-21.532289_pt1 | contig 188092 bp, 148 predicted proteins | sample MGYA00380171_ERZ1026882 | MGnify/ENA primary metagenome ERZ1026882 (study PRJEB33269, sample SAMEA4719807) | human gut metagenome | biome: human-associated habitat; feature: organic feature; material: feces | place: Cameroon | collected 2013-10 ...
CATGAAGTGACGGAATTACAGAATCATTCCGTCTGCGCCTTCTCATTTTCTTCCCTGATAATCTCCTTTATTCAAGCGTTTAAACTGATTATACCATAAATCTATGAACAAAGTTTATCTGTAAAGAAAATTGATACATAGTTTTCCAAAATCGGTCCATCTGCTCCCCGCAGGAACTTCTTTCACCACAAATCATATTCATTTTTATCGAGGACAGTCCGGTTAACAAATTCCAACCCGAAAGCTTTGCTTTTAGGTTGTCGCGGTACACTCGCGCAAAATAGGGGTACAATGGGGGGACAAATACCATTCTCATTCCCCAAAAGCCTTGATTTTAAGCCACTTCAGACAAAAGTACGGATTCTGCCGTGGCAGATAAAGAGCACTTTTATCATTGTTGCATAACCTCGCATTTCTTAGTTTTTCTTGGTTTTTCGGGCTTTGTAAGCCTTTGTAAATTTTTGCTTTCTGGCATAACCTGGTTTACTTTCGCATAATATCGTCCGCAAAAGGTGTAAAATAAGGTGTATATTTTTCTATTTTACACCTTGCTATTTTCAATTAAAATCGTAATTACACAACCTGAATCCGGGCAACTTCTTCCCTGCCATCCTCAAGATTTACATGCGTATATGTATTCAGAGTTACGCTGATATCTGAGTGGCCTATCAAATATTGCAATGCTTTTGGATTCATTCCGGATTTTGCCATATTTGAGCAATAGGTGTGCCGACATACATGTGGTGTGATAACAGTCATCTGCGCTTTGTAGGTATTATTATATTTCTGAATGATATGTTGAAAGTAATGCTCCCAGTGCAGAGAATAACAAATACTTCCGTTTTTATCAAAGTATAAGAATCCACTTTTTATTATATTTCATCGCAAATATATTCCATTTAGTCAACATATCAACGCCTTATAGTTCATTATTTAGTCTAACCTCAAAGGTGTTGCTTGAGTCTTCATCGCAATCTTGCCCTTTGGAGCAAAATTAGGTCCCTCTATGACATCTGCAATACTCTTGATTTTTTGATCGTCGCCTTCCACTATAAGTGATAAATATTGTGTTGCTCTTGAGCATGCAACATAAAAATTTCTTTTCTCCTTTTCATCATTGAAACTAGATTCATCGATATCAACAATAATAATAACTCGGCTCTCTAAACCTTTAAATTTTTTTGCTGTAGTAAACAAAATTGATGAATTACTTTTCTCTCTTGTGATAGGAATACCCGATATCTTTGAAATATTATTCATAATAGATTCCGATTCGGTCTTCAATGTAAGAATAACTATATCGCTATAATCATAGCCATATTTATCACCTGTCAGCATTCTCAAAAGCTTAACTAATTTACCCATTGGATCCCCCTTGACAAAGGCAAGGCTAGTCTTTTCACCATTCATCATTTGTATCTTCTGATTAAGTTCAACATCAATTACGTTATAGGCTGTTAACGCTATCTCATAAGTATTTCTGCAGTTTTTTGTCAACAACAATCTACATTCTGATTTTTCCACCCACTCAGGTACATTTTCTGTCTGAACGACCTGATTTTTATCAAAGAATGCCAAAAATCTACCATCTTTTAATTCAGCATACTCTTTAAAATATACAATCTCTCTATCATGAAAATCTTGCGCTTCATCAATAATAACATCATCAAAATCTAAATCATCCCAACTAATACTTTCAAGAATTTCCGCACGTTTGCTCGCATCTGATAAATCTTCAGTATTATTACTATATACTGAAATTAGCGAATGAATATTGTAGTATGTAACGTTCGTATATGGGTACTTCTTTTTTAAATCAACATACAAGAACTTATTAAAACAAAGGAACAACACTTTTCGTCCTTCCTCTCCAAAATTTTTAGCTGCTTCTTTTGCAATCAGGGTTTTACCTGTTCCAGCAACCCCCTGTATGGTAGCAAAACGTTGTTCAGAAATATAATCTAAAAGTCCGGTCTGTTCCTGCGTCAATTTCAAAAACGCATGATCCAACTCATCTTTTTTTACTGCAGGTGCAGTTATTAATTCAAAATCAGAAGCAATCGCTTCAAGAATTTTATTGAATTCATCATCTGTAATATCAACTTTCTCCCTTGAACCATAAAAATTGAAAATATCATATATTGCCTGTGCTCCCTTATCAAAACTACTAAGATCAAGTACAGCTTGTTCAGCCTCTCTGTATGCAAGCGGAAACTTCTTCATTTTCTCACCAATTTTGCATCCTGGGAACCACACAGCAACTTCAACCGGAAATCTATCGTCCAATGCCATTCTTGTTTCAGTTGCCTTGGTTATTTTTTCAAATACGCGCCTATAGTGGTATGCCCCATCAATAGCTTGTGATAAAGGATCCTTTTTCTTTTTAGGATCTAAAACAGATACTTCCTCAGTCTGGGTATTAATCTGATGAAATACCGTTCCTGTATACTCGATGTCTCCTCCTTTAACCTCTAAAACAAGAGCACCCAAATTTCTATTAATAATCAAAAAATCATTTTCTTTCCATGTAGCAGCCCATTTTTTTGTTTTCTTTAGCCACTGAACAGAGTGAAAGATATAAAAATTCTTTCCCAATTTTTCTAGTGCTTCATATACTTTAAGTTCTGCAAATGGTACCTCCGATAAATCTTCTTTTATAGGATATATATTTGCCACTATTTAAGCACCTCACTTATCTCTTCCATATCTACCTCATAAATTCTGTATGCAATCCAACCTTTCTTTTTGAATCCTGATAGAATATGATCAGCTGTATCCTGTTGACATATCAATACATTCTTTGAAGGCCAAGACATAAGGATATTGTTTCCCCAGTCAGACTTCTTCAGAACTGTACTTAAATATTCTGGAATCGTAACTCCAAGTTCAGCTATCTTATCTATAATAATATGATCGTTTTCATCAAAAAATAAATTTAAATCCCTCCATTTCTTATACTGATGAGTAGGATACGATTTTTCTTTATCAATCGCTTTTGACATTTCAACATTGCTTACTGGTTCAACCACTGTTTCTGACTCACAAAGAACATCATATCCTAGAAAATAATCTTCAATATAATCCCATCTTTCTTTGTCTGTATTCAATTCATTGAAAAATTTCAAAAGAACACTAACATCTCTATCATGTTTCTGCTTGGCTCTATTAACATAGTTATTAGAGTAAAAGGTATTTCCGAGCACTATATTCTTAACCTTCTGAGGATCATTCAAACGAATAAATATTTCCGGTTCCTCTCCACCAAGAATTTCGTAAGAAATATAATCAAAAATCGAAAGCAATTTAAGCGCGATATTTGACCACTCATCGTTTGCAATACTCATGTAACTTGAATAACTTGATTCACTACTCTTAGTAATCTTGTTTACAATAAGCGATTTTATAATTGCCTTACGCATATATTCTTTAAAATTACCATTTGAAAGCAAGTAGTAATTCTTTGCTGAGCTATCATTACTTCTTCTTTTAACACATGTCATATTAGGGTCTACTAAATCAAATAATGAATTAGCAATAATCCTAGCCTGAGTCATTCCATATTTTTCTTTAATAACTCTTGTAAAATCGTCAGTTGTAAAATAGTTCTTTCCGAATTCCGAATATAAGATGTTACCAATATATTCAAAATCAGCAAGAATTTTCTCTCTTATTTCATTCAAAAGCAGATCTCCGCGAGCTTCAATATTTACTTTCTGTCTTGGTGAAAAATACTTTCTGATGGAAGACATAATGGCAATCTTATCTTTTGAAGTTGACGAATCATTAAAATACCAATATTTAAATTGCGGGAATGAAATATTACCATGAAATTGCTCCCACACCTGTTTTAAGTCTAATGTATAGACATCTCCAGTATCGCTCAATAAAGAACCATCTGGTTGTCTCTCCTGGTATCTACCTCTAGTTAAGAACCTAAAACACTTTCCGTATTCCGAATTCAAAACTAATGACTCATTTTCTTTATCAATAACAACATACGCTTTTGTAAACACGCTCTGCGGTCTTGAGATAATAACCTTAAAGTTATATTTATCATAAAAATCCTTCTCTAACATTAATAAGCACGTCTTAAGTTTATTAATGCATTGCCCCTCATCCTTTACACCTTTTCCATTAAAAATATATGTAAATGATTGCGGCGATATCAGGAAACTTCTTGCACCTTTCTTACTCTTATAAACATCGTAAATACCTTCAAGGACCTTCTTTATCTGGTACTGTCTTATCCGAGACATTCCAAATAATTTATTCATGTAGGTCATATCATTGTAAAAGAAATCTGTTATTGCAACACCTGTCATTTCAGGCTTTCTTGCTACTCTACCAATTTCCTGAATGTAATCACACAAATTGCCAGAAACAGCATAATGATATACATTCTGTACATCATCTATGTCAACCCCCATTCCAAATGCCTTTGTGGCATACATAATTGGCTGCTCACCAGTTCTGAATTTTTCAAAAGTTTCTCTCTTCTTTTCATTAAACGTCTCTGTGCTCAGTTCATCTACATTCTTTCCTGTAAACACACCGATTCTTGGATCTGTTTTTATTCCAGCAAAACCTCGCACTCCTCTTGATGCATCAAAAGCATTCTGAGCGTAAGGAAAATAAACAATAGTTTTTTCTTTTTCTTCAAGCCATTTCACAATACGAGAAGACATTGCTTCTGTTTTCTTAGACTCATAAACTGTCTGTGGAAGTTTACGAGTTTCACACATCTTTACATCAAACTTAATATCCTCTCTTCTTACATAGCCAATAAATTTTACCGGGTTCTCCATATACAGACTAATAACCGTATCACTTACTGAATCATCAACACCACCATTAATGGCGGTCGCAGTAAATGCACAAATTGGAAAGTCATAAGTTTTTCTCATTTTACCTGCTGTAGTCTGAATCTGATTTCTTAATCTATTAATATATCCTCCAAGATACCAATAATCTGGTCTGAAACCCATACCCCAAGTAGTTACAATGTGAGCCTCATCAATAATCAATAACCCAATTTCTCTATCACCAATGATAGTCTCAATGGAATACGAAAGTAAAGTTTCTGGACTCAAATAAAGAAGATCAACTTCACCAGCTTTTATACGATTAAGTACAGATTCCTTTTCAACTTGAGAAATCAGATCAGAGTTGAAAGTCTCCACTCTTGTATAACCGTTCTTTATCAACTTTTCTTTTTGATCCTGCATTAATGCTTTTACTGGTTCTATAATAATTGTTAACTTTTGATAATGCTTCGCCAAATAAATAGCAGGAATCTGAAACATAACTGATTTACCTGCACCAGTAGATGCGGTTATAAAAATATCCCTAAAAGAATGTCCCTTTTCTGTGTTATATGAATTCTCCGCCTGATGAATGATCTCTTGGATTAACGTTGACTGTGATATTTCAACAATCTCTTTATCAATATCTGGATTTTTATAAAACTTAATTGATCTAAAGCCTGTAAAATTTGCTATATGAACATCATTCCTAGCGATATCGATAAGTTCCTGTTCCATTTGTGCATCATCTTCAAGATACTCATGAAATTTTACTAATCGAATGTTATTGGCCACGCAATATGCCTGCAAAGACAATACAATTCTCTTTGATACCAATCCTTCTGTCATTTTTAATCCAATAACAGAAGGTTTTAACTCAATAATACGTGCCAAATCTCTAAGATACGTATCTACATCTTCATTAACGAATATGTCAATATCTGATTTTACCTGTGCATCTTCAATAACGATTTGATTTAAATAATATGGTTTAGAAACTATAGCATCATTTTTTTCATATTCATAGTTATAAAAACTTCCATAATACACCCCATCAACATTAACCAGAGTGTTATAAATAGTTAAATATCTCTGGCACTCCTTGCTACAATCATCCGTCGAATCAGAATTAAGATTTTTTTCAATCTCATCAATAAGATCGGTAGTTAATTCAAACGGCAACGGATAATAATCTGGATATAAATTATTGGTAAATATAATAAGCTCTAATCCATCCTCTTCAATTGCATCATCCACCCTGTTTTTTATCAAAGTATATTCTGAATATGTAACCCATACTTCATCACTTTCCTCTAAAGAAATTAATGCCATATCCAATTGTTTTCTTGTTTTCTTATCGAATTCCAAAACATTAAGTTTAGTTGCTATAGTTCCATCCACTAATGGTTCTTCTTTAACCATTGATAGGAATTCTTCATCAAATCCTTTGTACACTACAAGTTTCATAGACTGTCCTCCATTTTCTTGCGTTATAAAACATCTAAAATACTTTTTATTTTTCTCGTAGTCCTAAGTTGATCTATTCATTCACAATGCTAACATTTCTTCTGTTCAATTTTACGGACTCGTCTTGGATCATCTGGTTTTTCTGCATTTTCTGGAATAAGCCAAGTATTCCCTTTCAAAATTGCGCCTTCTATACGCCCCTCAGCGCATAAAGTTGTAACTCTTTTTGATATATCCCATTTTTTTGCCATCTCGCTCGTTGTTAATAATTCCATACCTTTCCTCCGTAATCATCCACTACACACTATCATACATTATAATAATATTGTATTCCTTCAAAGGAATATTTTCAATTATTTCTGTGATTTTGTGGTTCTTATCTAACCCACAAAAAATATCAGCGTTTTTCACTCTACAACCATTTAATAGCCAAAATTGACAGAGCAATATCTTCCTTCTCTGATATTGTTTTTATACAAACAAGCAAAAAACAAGACCACTTCTGGTCCATTGGACTAAAAGTGATCCTATAGATCTTGTCATATGAACTTCTGATCCATTAGACCAAAGGTTATTTTCTTCAAATCTATTCTCATATGTTGACTGCATGCCAAACCGGCAGCCGTACCTAAAGTCATTAATGGAAGACTCTGTTTTAGTGGGATAATAAATACTTACACTTAGGATACTTCCGCAGGAGGACGCCGACATTCTACAGTAAAAATCCAACATCTGGATATTTCTTAGCAGTATTATCATATAGGTGAAACGAATAGCTTATCAAACGAAAAAGTCCCACTGGATTGCGCATAAAAAATTAGCAACATACATTTGCTTCTTAATTTTATGCTGGCATTCATTAATTTCAAATTTTTAAGACGTATCTCGCCTTTTTCCATATCTTGATTACCGATCCGCTCTTCCAAAGGTGTAAATTCTACGTTTTCATCCAAGAAACCCAATAAAATCAAGGCTTTTCCCCCATCCCCTTAAACACTGCCGTGGCAGATGAATAGTACTTTTATCATTATTTTATTTCTCCTTGTTTTGCCCAGAAATGCCCTGTTTTGCAAGGGTTTCTGGGATTCATGTAGTTTGCTCTGAAATTACAGATTGTGGCAAATCAGAGCAAGAATGAGCAAGTTATTACTACCTGTTAGTAGTAAAATTGGTAGTAAAAGATTATGCCTTACTACTAAGCATTTTTTCATTCTCCCAGACATCTCTTCTAATATTGCTTCCATCCGGGCACTGTTCTAAACACTGACCTAAAGCTTGGTAATGATCTATATAATAGCATTCTCTCGAAGCCATAAACTGAATATCTTTATAATAGTTTTCATAATTAAACACTATTTGTTCAATCACTCGTACTTCTATTCTTTTATGCTTATCATTTAGTGCCTCAATCACCTTATCATTTTGTAACAATCCTTTTCTAAGTTTAACAAAATGTGCATCATCGCCTTTCAAAAATCTTTTATAGATATTGACTGTTCTTCCTACATATGCACAATATTCCGTCTGCTGTTTATTATCAATAATGAAAATACCATATATCCCTCTATTTTTTGTACCATCTATAATTCCTCTTTCAAAAACAATCTTGTTATTTCCAAGAGTGTCTATCCATTTTAACGTAAGATTTTTATTATCCATAGAATTCCTCTTTATTTAATACTAAAATGAAAATTGTACTGTGTGCATCCCTTACGGTAATTTTATCGTGAGAATCAAGCATAATTTATAAATATCTCACCATTACAACATGTCTTTCTTTATAAAAAAATTTTTACAGAGTTAACTTCCCTATCACAATTTAACAAATAAGTTATACTGCGACATATTTATATTTATGATAACGCAAAATAGAGTTTTCTAAACAATCACTATCCATATGAAGTTCCCCAACCTTATCTTTATTTATTATAACTTCAATTGATGTAATTCCATCAAAATGTTGACCAATTGTTTTAGAAGGCGACAACATTATTTCAATATCGCTATCATTCTCAAATTTTATATCTTCTACCCAATATTTCTTAATATGTATGCCATCACTGTCAAACTCTGCATAAAGTACAATGTCTTGTTTATTCTCGCACTCTCCCATAGCATGCCCATCAACTACCATTTTCCCTACATGGTATCTATTACAAACAGGCTCTGAGTTTTTTAACACAAAATCAACGCTCTCCATCACATCAATATATAATCCAATAAAATTTTCATAATATCCAATCAATTCACTTGTACTTTTTGACTTATATATATTACCACGATACTTAAAATCAGGAATCCGTATATCTCTTTGTCCAGAAATTACATCCGCAAATGATGAACCGCCATATAAGTCAAGTGTATGTTTTCCATAATTATATACAGAACGTATATAGCAAACAATCTCATTCTCCCATAATTTTTCTACATAGCTATTTATCTGTGGCATTTTTTCTAATTTTCTATGCATATTTGCTTCAGTAACGGCTTTCTGTTTCAGTCCTAAATTAAGTGACGCATTAATATATTGCAACAAACAATCTAGTGAATTTGAAATATGCGATACCCACTCCAATGTCAATTTGTTCAAAATTGTATGAGCATTGTAATTCCATCCCAATACCTCTACGCTATTATAAAACGGATTTTTTTCACCCTCACTAATATTCTTTTTCCCTATGTCTTCATAAAGTTTTGCAGTAATGATGGCATAGTTTAAGTATAATTGTGATGAATATAAAAACTGACGTGCATCTAAGACACATTTTTCTCTCAAAAAATTTTCATATTCTTTTCCTTGATAGTATTTCATTTTGTCTGTATATTCTTGTTTCATTAAAATACATCCTTGTCTTAAATTTAATATAAACATTATATCGTCATTTTCACTTCTTTTCCATAGAAAAAACGCTCCAGCCTAAACTAGAGCGTTACCTATCTTCCATTTTAAATTACCTTAAACATCTTCTTTGACATCGGTTTCTCTTTCTTCTGCTCAACCTCCGCCTGTGCCTTGCCTAAATTGTATAGTTCTTCTTTTTGATTATACTCAATTGCAATTCGAAATGATTTCGATTTGTTTTTATAAAGCCCTCTTTTTGTAACTTTGATATCTCTGTAGACATTGCTGCACGGTCAATACAAAGATAATCTGCCAGCTGCTGCCTATCAAAAGGAATATCAAAGGATAGCGACGAATGTCTGATAGATTCTGCCGACAGATATGATAATATTTTATCTCTCGTCGTTCGCTTCCCAACATGTGTGATCTTATCGTTCAGAATCAGTATCTTATTTGCCAGGACACTGACCAGATTACGGATCAGCTTCTGATGATGATCACATGCAGTTGGACAGGTAATCAGAAGTCTTTTGACATTTAATAGAATAATCTCACAATCCTCATCTGCTACCACACTGATATTTAAGACAGCCCTCTGGCTTGCTGCATACGGCTCACCAAAAAAATCTCCTGCGTGACATTTTGACAAAATATTTCGATGTCCCCAGATGTCTTCTTGAATAATGAGGACGCAGCCGGACACCACAAGCCCCATTACTTCGGTAATATCACCTGCTCTGAAAATATAAGAATCTCGCTTTTTAGAAATTGTTGTTGCGTTTACACAATTCATTATGGATAATATTTCGTTATCAGTTAGACCTTTAAAAAATGGACTGTTTCTTAGCATTGATAAATATTTTTGCAAAATAGTTCCTCCCTGTTGGAAATCAAACATACTAGTTGTATTTATAATACTATAATTCTAGCATAAACAAACGCTAAATACTATTGACGGAGGTTAAAAATGATAAGAAAGATTATAAAGATTGATAAAGAAAAATGTAACGGCTGTGGTGCCTGTGCATCTGCCTGCCACGAAGGCGCCATTGATATCATTGACGGAAAAGCAGAATTGGTGAGAGAACATTTCTGCGACGGACTAGGAGATTGTCTCCCTGAATGCCCTACCGGAGCCATCTCATTTGAGGAGAGAGAAGCACCTGCATATGATGAGGAAGCCGTAAAAGAAGCTCAGAAGAAAATAGCTGCCAAAAACCGGGCAATATCCTCTCACTCCGGCTGTCCTGGATCTAAAATCATGCAGATCAGACGAACTGAAACATCTGAGCCTGTAAAAGCCACTTCAGCCGCAGATTCAGGATCAAAGCTTCAAAACTGGCCGGTACAGATTAAACTGGCTCCTGTTAATGCACCATATTTTAACGGCTCAAAGCTTTTAATCGCAGCTGATTGTACCGCTTACGCTTATGCCGCCTTTCATCAGGATTTTATTCGAAACAAGGTAACTTTAATTGGTTGTCCTAAATTAGATCAGGTGGATTATAGTGAAAAGCTGACTGCTATTATTCAAAATAACAACATTCAAAGTGTAACTATTGTCCGAATGGAAGTTCCTTGCTGTGGCGGCCTGGAAATTGCGGCCAAAAAAGCTCTTCAAGCTAGTGGAAAATTCATACCATGGCAAGTTGTAACAATAAGTATTGACGGGAAAATTATGGAGTAAAGTCAGCAACCACCAGTTCAACTGGTGGTTTGCTATAGCCCCTCTATTAAGCCTCCCTGCACTTCTCATATGCAAAAAGTGCTGCACCAAGCGCTCCGCAAAGCTGTGCCTCATCGCAAATATACAGCTTTGCGCCTAGCTTTTCTTCAAGTGCATTTGTGATGCCTTTGTTCTTTGCCACTCCGCCTGTCATCATATACTCACCCGGATTATCCTGCCCAAGCCTTGCTGCAAGTGCGCCTACCTTTGAAGCTACAGACATGTTTAGTCCGTGGATAATATCAGAAACAGCCTTGTTCTGTGCCACCAGCGATACTACCTCAGACTCTGCAAAAACTGTACACATGCTTGAAATCACAATGTTTTCCTTCCACTCAAGTCCCATGGTGCTCATCTCCTCGAGTGAAAGTCCAAGTGTCCTTGCCATCATCTCCAGAAAACGTCCGGTTCCTGCCGCACATTTATCATTCATCAGGAAATTCTTCACAGCACCATTTTCATCTATACTGATTGCCTTTATATCCTGTCCGCCTATGTCAATAACTGTGCGCACGTTGGGATTCAGATAATGCGCGCCTTTTGCATGACAGGTAATCTCTGTTATACTGTCATCGCCGCTGTTTATGTATGCACGTCCATATCCTGTTGTTACAATCCTTACAATATCATCCTTTGATATACCGGCCTTTTCGACAGCCTTCTCCAGACTCTTTTCTGCACTAAGCATAGCGCCGCCACCTGTCGGAATAATCATTGTCGATTTAATTTTTCCGTCCTGATCCAGTATCACCACATCGGTGCTTGTTGAGCCGCTGTCAATTCCTGCTACATAGTAGACTCCTGATTCCATCCTTCTTCTTGCCTCCTCGCTTATGCCTTTTGTAGGGTCCATGTCATCTGAGCCCTCTATTGTCTCTGCAAATGCCTGTATTCTTGTCAGAAGCTGCCCGGCACTCTGGCTTGTAAAATCCGTCTCAAGCTTTAAAAGAGGCACCCTAATATTATTCTTTATGCTTGCATACTCAAAGCCATAGTAATCGCAGAACTTTATCGTGTGATATATGATGCCCTTAAGACTTGGATCTAAAAAGAGCTGGTTTCTTCTTGTATTATTGTTCATTCTGGCGCATGGCATCTGTCCGAGCAGGCTCTCTGCATATGCTAAAAAGAGTGTCTCATCATCCATATTTCTAAGGTCTTTCTGTAAAACAATGAGATTTCTACCGGATGTGCATGTCATATTTTCCACATCCATCTGCATATTTTCACGTATTGTCCTCTCAAGTATACTGCTCACATGCACACCCATAAGACCTATGTAAGGCTTGCGCTCAGATTCAGGTTTTGCAAACGACTTTATAAAAAGCTCCCTGTCGAATGTCCTGTGCGAATATCTCTCATATGCTTTCTTCAAACGAAGAATTGACTGTGCAAATTTTATGTTCTCACACTCGTTATCCTCATGAGGCAGATCAAGTATATACAGGAATTTGCATTTTTTTGTATTCTCTATGATATCATAGACTCTGCGCATTGAATCACAGCAGTTCACTAGCACAAGTTCCTCTACCTTGCCCTCGAGCACAGCCTGTATGACTGATTTGCCGAATCCGCAGAGATTCGCATGGGCTATCTTATCTGATTTATCAAAATTCTCCGGCATCTCCTCAAGCACAGCACATTCCTGTCCAAAGCCCTTAAACAGCTCTACCGGAGCATATTTACAAACATAATTTATCATCTGTTTTCCACTTTCTGAAATTGGTTTATAGTAAATATCCACACACCGCACGCAATAACCGGTGTATTATTTCTAATTACGTTCCTGCTCTGTAAGCATCTCCACAAATGCCTGAAGCCTTGTGGAAATCTGTCCATCACTGGCATTTGCCGGGTTGCAGCCGTCTCCGTCTAAAACCATAGTTGGAAGTCCTTCCCTCTCGAGTGAGCGCTTTATAAGGCTTGATGCACCGATTGTATTCTTACAGCCCCAGTGCGCAAAAAGTACAGCACCGTCTGCTCCAACTGTGTCGGCAAGCTCCTTTGCCTCCTCTATTCTCTGGTTCACGCTGCCATTATAAATGCAGTAAACCATTTTTTCGGCAAGTGCCTCGTAAGGATCATCCGACTCCATGCTTCTGAAACCATCCGCTATAAAATCGCTTACACTGATATGGATTGTATCACTGTAATTGAACACATCCTTCACTGCATCCTGCAAAAACGGCATGGTGTGCATCCAAAGTACATGAAAGCCATCTCCTGCCGGTGCACGTCTCACATCATCTCTCAGAAGCTGTGTATATCTGACTGATTCATCAGTTCCTGCAAGCAGATGACACATGAAAAGCGCATACAGCTCATTTGTGAGAGTTGATGCAATATCATGTCCTTTTCTCAGGTGAAGCTGCCTGTAATAATTATTTGATGCAATTTTGCTCTTATCTACAGCCTTTTTCACAGACTCCTCTGTGATTTCTCTTCCGGTGACATCCTGCAAAAAACTCTTAAGCTCCCTAAGCTGCTTCGCTACATACATAACAGAGTCATGATTCTTCTCATATGGAACATCTATATAAAAGCCTGGTATTTCATATCTTTCCTTTAGATACGGAAATGTCATCATATTGCCATCGCATGCCAGGTTTGTATACACCATGCACTTTGGCTTTGGCACTATACCATTTAATGCTGCGCCCAGAAAAACCCTGTGATACGAGCACATAGTTTCCGGAAAGCCTTCCTTCTCGGTCTGTCTTAGAAAGGCCTGCTCACATTTAGTTCCTGCAATAAAGCACGATAATGCCTCAACCGAATACGGTGTGAGACCTGCCGCCGTCAAAAGCTCACCCGGTACAAAAATACTGACCATGGCGGCATTTTCAGGCTTTGCAAGTGCCTGTATGATATTATTCATGACAACCCTTGCCACATACTGCCCTGACATCGGAAGCTTTCTATCCGGAAATAATGCTAATCTTTTTTCCTGTAATCTATATCCTGCAAGTAAAATCTTCCTCGCCTTGACAGGATCTTTTTCTGCTATCTCGCCTACTTTTTCTCCAAATCTATCCACTATACTCATGTGATATTTCAGCTCTTTTCTATATTCAAATATATATATTCTATTCACTATACTATTATAGTAATTATGTACAAAAAGTAAACTCCCATTTTAGCTATATTTCACTATAACTATTGTCAGATATCCTTTTGCTTCGGTAAGCTCATCCAGCCCCCTGTACACACGCTCAGACTCCATGCCACAGTTTGTCACACCATACACTGTCATTTTCTTTTTTCTGATAGCATCTCCTGTGCGAAGCACCTCTATCAGCTCTGCTAGCTTCTTTCCGGATTTCATATATACACAGGTTCCACCGTAGCCCACAGTATCCCTCACATCATACGAAGCCGGTATGATATGTATCTCATCCATCATCTCACCAAGCGAAATGCCAAGCCGCGCTGCAGCTGCACAAAACGACGGCACACCGCTTATCATCACTGCCGTAAAACCTGCCTGCATGACACGCTTATGGATATACATATATGTCGAATACACGCTTGGATCGCCGATTGTAAGCATTGCCACATTTTTGCCATCTTCAAGCTCACTTACTATGTCACAGTATATCTTATTATGTGATATAGTAAGCTTTTCCTTGTCCTTTATCATTGGAAACGGAGTGCACATAATCTGTTTTTTCTCTATCTCCGGTAAAACAGCCTGCACTATGCTGTACGCATAGCATTCCTCTTTTGAAACTGCAGGGATTGCAATTATATCACATGCTTTTATTGTATTGATAGCCTTTAAAGTCATAAGCCCGGGATCTCCCGGACCTACACCGATGCCATATAACACACCAATATTATTTTTATTGTCATCCCCGGCTCTTTCTATCTGCTTGTCCATCTTTATAATTTCCTGCTTTCTATACCACATTTACAAGTAATGAATTCCTAACAAAATCATCACAAATCGATATCATATATTCTTCTTGTATCAATTACCGTCTCTGCACCATTATCATCCACAACTATCATCAGGTGCCCTATGCTATCAAGCTTTTTAAGATACCCTGTCACATGCTCATAGCTGCCACCCTCCTTGTGCTCATCCGGCACAAAATATGTCACCTCAAAATAATTCTCTGCCATGGTATTTATGACATTTTCGTCATATAAACCGTCTGAATTGAAATTACGCTTTCTATAAAGCATCATGAGCTCATTCATTTTCTCATCAAGCTCTCTTTTTTTGTCCTCATCAGGCTCATGCCACTCGTTTGTCAGCCTCGCTGTCTCTGCAATAGCCTCCTCATGACCTGTAAGTGCCGCAAAAGGTGCAAACTGTGCTGAGCGGTCCCATATAGACATCTGCGGATGTACCTTTGACACATGATGTGGTAAATCTATAATATCATCATATTTTCCCATGCCATGCTCCTTATATACTTTTTCGTAACTATTTTAAACCACTAAGAAAAATCCGATTAAGAACCACAGCGGTTGCTGCTATGCCTTGTGTCCGCCAATCTGATTGTTCCTTGAAATAGTTGTGGCACCCTCCTCAAGATTCATTCCCTTTAGCATGGCATTCTTTCCATATTTCTTCTTGACGGAAATCATAGCCTCCTGAAGCTTTCTCTCCCTGGAAAGCGCCTCATCCTCTTTCTGCTTTTCCTTAGCCTTCTCCTGATAATCTGTAAATAAATCAAGCTGCTCAAACTGCTCACTTTCCTGCATCTTGCTCTCATCACAGACCCTGTTTGCCACCACAGTAATCCTTCGTGTCAGAAGAGAAGGATCTATGATACGGTCATAAAGCTCCATCACCGCATCCATGATGATGCGCGTAGATGACGTATAACGCCCTAAATTTGCTGTGCCATGTGCATGCTTTGGAACCTTTCTGCCGTATCGGTCTATGGTAATCTCACCTGTATAATCTCTGTGTGTACCTTTCTTACCGCCAATACTGTCTCTGCATTTATTATTTACTGCGTGGTCATAATTATTGCCCAAACAGCTATCAGCCTTATTAGACAGATTTGCAATATCATACCCTATAGTGAGCACTATCTGGTCTGTAACCAGCCTCTTATCTACCAGATCAAGCACAAGCAGGTCCGTCATCTCACGCACAATAAGCTTTGTTTTCTCATAATCATACGGCTCCTGAAGCACCTGCCCTGAACTGATGCTGTTGGTCTGCGGTCTGTATGCCTTGATATCAGCTATTGTAACAGGCTCATACCCCCATGCATGGTCTATAAGAAGCTCTGCATTGATGCCAAACATCTTATACAGCTTTTCCTCATTGTAAAAATCATTCGAACCGCCTGTTGAGCACCTGGCCACATCTCCCATTGTATACATGCCGGCTGCCTCGAGCTTTTTGGCATAACCTGCTCCCACTCTCCAGAAATCGGTAATCGGCCTGTGGTCCCATAGCTTTCGCCTATAGCTATTTTCATCAAGCTCTGCTATACGCACTCCCCGCTCATCAGGCATGGCATGCTTTGCCATAATATCCATGGCTATCTTGCACAGATACAGATTGGTACCAATGCCGCAGGTTGCCGTGATACCGGTATCCTTAAGGACATCGTCTATCATCTTAGACGCAAGCTCCCTTGCCGTCATGTGATAAGTGCGAAGATAGTGTGTCACATCCATAAAAACCTCATCTATCGAGTAAACACTGATATCCTCAGGTGCGATATACTTAAGATAAATATTGTATATGCGTGTACTGTAATCCATATACAAAGCCATACGCGGCGGTGCGACAATGTATGTCAGCTCATACTCAGGATGTGCGTCAAGCAGCTTCGCATTATATGATGCATAATCAAAGCCTGCCATTGTGCTTTCTGTTATATCATTTTCTGCTATATCAATTTCTGTTACATATTTTTTTCTTTCATCCGGATTGCCCTCAGCCTGGAGTCTTTTTTGCTGTTCACCTGCTGATTGTTTTCTATCAGATTGTTCGCCCTCAATTTGTCGGCTTCTCTCCACTGTCCCGGCAGCATGTCCACTCGCCATAAGCTTCGACAGACGCAGCTTGTTTACCTCCTTCACACGCTGTACCACCTCAAAAAGGCGCGCCCTGCCCGGTATGCCATATGCCTTAAGAGCCGGCGATACTGCAAGACAGATAGTCTTCTCAGTGCGGGTTGGATCTGCCACGACCAGATTAGTGGTCAGAGCATCCTTTCCCCTCTCTCTGCACTCTACTGATGCGTAAAATGATTTTAAATCTATTGCCACATAAATGTGCTCTTCATTATGCTTATCCATATTATAATTTTACATGGATTATGTTTAAATGTCAAGAACATATGTTTGTGTATATAAATTATTGTCACTACATAAGAAAATGCCACTACAGCACAGTTTAATGCATCATTAAGCCTTACGCAGTCACTTAGTGGCTGTTAGAATTATATCCGCACACAACAATGCCCCGCCAAGGATGGCGGGGCAAGGCGTTATATGCCATGGACGGCATATAAAAGCTAATTATATCATTTTCGTACTATAACCATTATGAATCACTAAGCTTTAAAACACTACACTACAAGGAAGAACTTCACAAGGAAAAGAAGCGAAATAGCATAAGTAAGGATAGAAACCTCCTTTGCTTTTCCTGTAAAGACCTTGAGTACAGTATATGTGATAAGTCCTAAACCTATACCATGTCCGATAGATCCGGAGATAGGCATTGCAATAAGCATGAGTGCTACCGGAGCAACCTGTGAGAGATCCTCGAAATCCACCTTCTTAAGACCGCCAAGCATCAGGATACCAACATAGATAAGTGCTGATGATGTTGCTGCGGCAGGAATGATTGCTGCAAGCGGTGCTATAAAGATGCATGCAAGGAACAGGATACCTGTTGTGAAAGCTGTGAGACCTGTTCGTCCACCGGCCTCTACACCTGATGCAGACTCAACAAAAGTTGTTACTGTAGATGTACCTGTTACGGCACCAACCATTGTGGCAACTGAATCGGAAACCAAAGCCTCCTTCATGTTTGGCATATTTCCCTCTTTATCAACCATTCCTGCTCGTGATGCAGTACCAACAAGTGTTCCGATGGTATCAAACATATCTATGATACAGAATGTGATGATGAGTGAAATTGCTGTAAACCATCCAATACTGATGAAATCCTTGAAATCGAACTTGAACAGTGTTGTATCTGCCATATCCTTAAACTGTGGCACAAATGAAGCTGTTGCAAGTGATGCAAAAGGATTTGTTCCAAAGAATATAGCCTCTCCTGCCCAGTAAACTACGCAGGCTGCAAGCATACCAAAAAGTACTGCTCCATTGACGCCCTTATGAGCTAAAATAATGATAACAAAAAGTCCGATGAACATAGTCACAACAGTGAGCACCATTGAAGAATATCCATCTGTCATATTTGTTTTGGCAAGTCCCGGTGTGAGTGCACCGAAGAAATCCTTCATCACATAAAATGGTCCGCCATCCTTTGAGTAAACACCGGCATTTGAGCCAAAGCCGATATTTAAAAGCATAAGACCGATAGCCGGTGAAATGCCCATGCGGACACCATAAGGAATGGCATCTACTATCTTGTCACGGATATTGAATATTGAAAGTATAAAGAATAAAATACCCTCAATAAGGATGATACACAGTGCAGCCTGGAATGAATCAACATATGACAGGCCTGTGATGCTTACGATATTGGCAACTACTACAGCAAAGAAGCTGTTAAGTCCCATACCCGGAGCCAGTGCAAACGGCTTGTTGGCAAGAAATGCCATGACAAACATACCGACTGCCGAAGCAATACATGTTGCCAGGAACACTCCGTTCCATAGTGCTTTTGTTCCCTCAGCACCAAATCCGGTGAGGAGGTTTGGGTTAAGAGCAATGATGTATGCCATGGTCATGAATGTTGTCAGACCGGCAAGAATCTCTGTCTTGACCGTTGTGTTGTTTTGTTTGAGTTTGAAGATTTTTTCTAACATTTTTCTTCCTTTCCTTTTATCTTTTTTTGCAGCTGTTATCCGCTTTCCTGCTACAGGCGCCTGTTAATAGCTGCATTATATATAAAATTGTGAATCACAATTGATTCCTTGTTTTTTCCACGAACTCACTCGTGAAAACATCAAGTGTAACCGGCTTTGAATAGAAATAGCCCTGAATAATATTACAGCCAAACTGCTGTAATAGCCTTACCTGCTCCTCATTCTCTGCTCCCTCGGCAACACACTCTATGCCAAGCTCCATAATCATGGATATGAGGTGCTTTAACATAATCCTGCTCTTTTCATTGCTCTCGAGATTCTTGACCAGGGAACGGTCAATTTTAGCAATGCTGAACGGAAACTTAAAGAGCATCTCAAGATTTGAGTACTTCGTGCCAAAGTCATCCATCGAAAGACGAAAGCCCATTGAAATCAGCGACTGCGCGATATTATTTATCAATACAATATCCATATCACCAACAGACTCTGTTATCTCTATCTGAACGAGCCCCTCCGGGAGCTCATACCTGTTCATTATCTCCTTCACCTGATCCAAGAGGTCTGCATATTCCAGTGAATTTTTTGAAAAATTCACAGATACCGGAACCACTCTCCTGTCACTTATACAGCGAAGCTTCTGCGCCTTGCATACCTCATCAAGTACAAATAAATCAATAAGATGCGAGCATCTGTTTTCTTCTAAAATCTCGATAAAATGAATTGGTCCTACAACGCCATGAGCCTCATCAAAAAATCTGATAAGGGCCTCCGCCCCGACTGTGATGCCTGTTCTTGAATCAACCTTCGGCTGATAATACACCATGAAGCTTCCCTTTTCAATCTCAGAAACCACATCCTTAAACACCTTATTTCTCATTATACTGTCAAGACTCTTAAGCTTTGCGTCCTTTTCAATATCATACATTAAGCGAACCTCTGAGAGCTGCCTTGCTATGTCGGGCTTGTCCGTCCAACTAAAGCCTGTCGATACTGAGACATCCAGATCATCAAGGCTTTCCCTTACTATCCTGACAAGTCCCATAAATGATTTTTTATCAATATCCTTGCAAAAAACAACTATCTCATCCTGCTCGTACCTGTATATATCGTAGCCTGTAAAAACGCCCCTGATCACATCTGCAACCATCTTAAGACGCGCATTCCCTGCCGCATATCCAAACTTATCATTTATATCTGAAAGCCTTATGATATCTGATGCAAATATTCCCATAGAACTGCAGTCATACTCCACATAGCTCTCTCCGAGATTGTTAAAGGTTTCCCTCTTTCTTAAGCCTGTGATCTGATCAAAATTGAGCCTGTACTCATACTCTGCCCTCGCCTTCTCATAAAACAGACTATTCGATATTGAAATACCAACCATATCAATCAAATCCAGACTTCCTGAATTGGCTCTTGGATTCATAACCACGATGGCACCAAAGCATTGTTCCCTCTTGTTTAGAAGAACAGCAGATGTAGACCATATTCTGACATCAGCCATACGCTTGAATAAATCCCTGTATTCACCCTCAATTGACTGAATATCACTTATAAACACACGGCCAGCGTCATTAAACAGAGCGAGAAAATCTGTAATTGCACCTCTTGAAACAGATTCATTAACCACCTTTGCCATAATCTTAGCACTTGGTATATGTATCTCCTCAATTGTGTCCCACGCACTCTCTCCATTATAAATGACAGCCACACAATCTGCATTGTAAAACTCTCTAAGCAGCCGTAAATAGTTCCTATACCCCAAGCCTTCGGTGGTATCATTAATAGCATCAATGAAATTCTGCATAAACGACCTGTAGTTGATTATCCGTCTCATAACAGCATTCAGCTTTGACTCATCACTCAAATCTATCATCATGAGCAGTCTATAGCCATTATAATCCTTATGATTCAGCTTGATTATGAGCTTCTTTTCGCCTAACAGCTTTGCAACTATATTGTCGGGATGATCCTTTCCTGAAAAGACCGATACTCTGTTTCCCTGCTCTTTTTTCCGTAAAAACAAATCAATAAACCCATCCTCAAACGGCTTTGAAATAAATTCATCAATCTGAGATTCTGTCATAACGCTTGAATTTCTGATAGCCTTATTGACAAATACTATTCTACGGCTCTCCTCATCTACTGCAAGTATATAGTCCGGCATTTCATCATACGAGAATATCTCCATATCTGACATCCTGCAGGATACATCTGTATTGGAAGGAGCGCAGGAATTATGAGCAACGCTTATATCATTTTTCCTGATAGAATCGAAAAACGATATGCGATTCTTTCCCTGCCTCTTTGAGTAATACATAGCCTGATCCGCCTCATAGTACAGATCCTTAAAGGTCAGCTCTCTGTCATCGCCGGTAGTCATGCCGATTGATGCAGAATACTCCATATCAAAGATAATATTCTTCAGTCTGCCTGACAGCTTTACGCAGAACTCGTCCACAGCATCACTGTCCTCTAATCCAAATACAATCGCTGCAAACTCATCACCGCCAAGCCTGCCAACTATACCATTGGCTCCAACTGCTTCCTTAAGCACCTGTCCTGTCTGACTTAATACCCTATCCCCTACATTGTGTCCCAAGGTGTCATTTACTATCTTGAAATCATCCACATCAAGCATCACAAATAAAAGCTTTGTTCCATTTTGCCTGATAAGTGATGTACATTTATTCTCAAATGCAAGGTGATTGTATGTGCCTGTCAGCGAGTCCAAAAGCCCCTTTTCATCTCTGATATCAAACATTACTCCAACTACCATACATACCTTTTTATCCAAATCAGGTATGCTGACCATGTACATCTCAACCGGTTTGCTCTTGCCATCCTCTGATATAAAACTAAGCTGGAATGCAGTACGCATAGGCCGAAGCAGACATTTATCAAGCTGCTTTTTGAAGCATTCGATGCTGTCTTCCGGACACTCTGACATGTATGTGTCAATATTTTGTTTAAAAAACGGATATACTGTCTCCTGAGCCGGAGAAGAGTTGACTATTTTGAAAATATATGCCTCATCATCTTCCACATAGTACTCAAACACGCGCTCATGATTGTTTTCTGCAACAATCTTCATCAGCTCATAGTAAGCCTCTGTTATTCTATCTGTAATTCTTCTCCCTCTGTTACGCTTATCTGCCATGTGGAAACCCCATTATCTACATATTCATAAACTTTACTTCAAATTAAATTCTCATCAGAGCTTTTCAATTTCCTCAAATACTCTGTCAGCCACCTGCGGCAGCTCAGAGAATTTGCGAATAGCAGGCACATCGTCATCTATTGTGCCGAACCCGTATGCTGCATGGATGAACTTTACTCCTGCCTTTTTGCTGGAATCGTAGTCTCCCTGTATGTCACCTACATACACTGCCTCATCTATATTATTGCGCTCTACAATAAGCTTTATGTTTTCTGACTTCTCGAGCTCATTGTTGCCGTAGCACTCAGTATCCTTAAAATACCTGCCAAGTCCGTGGTACGCAAAAAAAGACTCTATATAACCACGCTGGCAATTGCTGACTATATAAAGGTCATAGCTTTTTGACAGCTCATCAAGCGTCTTTTCAACATCAGGATAAAGCTCTCCCCCGTGAGCGGTCAGGTAATCGTTTTCTTCTCTATAGCATACATTAATTAACTCGTCTCTGCAAGCACAATTAGGAAAGATAATGGATGCCAGTACATCCATTGTCTTTCCCATTACTGAATACATGTCTTCTTTTGTGATAGGTGCCCTCTCATAGCCATAATCAGCTATGGCCTTATTCCATGATTTTGCCACATTCTCTGCTGAATCCCAGAGAGTTCCATCCATATCAAAAATAATACCCTTATGCTTCATCTATTGCCTTTCCGATATCATGTCTCATGTATTTATTATCAAACTGTACCCACTCTGTTGCCTCGTAAGCCTTGGCTCTGGCCTCCTTGAGTGTGGCGCCTGTTGCTGTGATACCGAGCACACGACCACCGTTTGTGACGATATTTCCGTCATCATCAAATTTGGTGCCGGCATGATAGCAGTAATAATCATCTTTGCCGTCAAACTTCTCAAAGCCAGTTATCTTAAAGCCCTTCTCATACTTGACAGGATATCCGTCTGATGCCAGAACTACGCATACGCATGCATTATCCTCAAACTGCAAATCTATTGTGTCAAGAGTTCCGTCTACACATGCCTCCATCACATCAATGATATCATTCTTCATACGAGGGAGCACAACCTGAGCCTCAGGATCTCCAAATCTTGCATTGTACTCAAGCACCTTTGGTCCATCCTCTGTAAGCATGAGTCCGAAGAAGATAACCCCTGTAAAAGGTCTGCCCTCTTTAGCCATAGCATCTACAGTTGCCTGATAAATATACTTCTTGCAGAAATCATCGACCTCATTGGTATAGAACGGGCTAGGTGAGAAATTACCCATGCCGCCTGTATTAAGGCCTGTATCTCCATCGCCTGCACGCTTGTGGTCCTGCGCAGATGACATAATCCTGATAGTCTTTCCGTCTACAAATGAAAGCACTGAAACCTCACGGCCTGTCATGAACTCCTCAACTACCATGGTATTTCCGGCTGTTCCGAACTTCTTATCCTCCATGATGGTTCTGACACCCTCTTTTGCCTCCTCAAGAGTATTGCAGATAAGCACACCCTTTCCGAGAGCAAGTCCGTCTGCCTTTAACACAATAGGGAACTTTGCTGTCTCTAAATATTTAAGTGCCTCTTTGGCATCAGTAAAATTCTCATATGCCGCAGTAGGGATATTATACTTTTTCATGAGGTCCTTTGAAAATGCCTTTGAGCCCTCAAGAATAGCTGCATTCTTCTTTGGTCCGAAGCACTTGAGTCCTGCCTTTTCGAACTCGTCAACGATACCCCCTACAAGCGGATCATCCATGCCGATGATTGTAAAATCAATGGCATTATCCTTTGCAAATGATACGAGCTTATCAAATTCCATCGCACCGATTGGCACACACTCTGCAAGTGCAGCGATACCTGCATTGCCCGGTGCACAGTATATCTTGTCAACGCGTGAGCTCTTTGCAACAGCCCTGCATATTGCATGCTCTCTTCCGCCGCTTCCTACTACTAATACCTTCATTTTTGCCTCCTATACCTAAGCTATATATAAGCTTTTCATTGTCCGGTAATCATAAACTATCTGTGTTTACATACTAATTACTTACAGCACTGTCATTCCTTCTCATCTATAATAACATGTCCGTCTTCTACTGACACCCTGCCATTTGCTATCAGGTCGATAGCGTGTGGCATGATTTTCCACTCAGCCTGCTCCATAACCCTGCGCTGAAGCACCTCAGGTGTGTCACCCTGCTTTACCTCGACTGCCTTCTGTAAAATAATAGGGCCTGTGTCTGTGCCTTCATCCACAAAGTGGCAGGTGGCACCTGTCACCTTCACACCGCGTGCAAGCACTCCCTCATGCACCTTAAGACCATAGTAGCCTGTGCCGCAGAAAGATGGTATGAGCGATGGATGGATATTTATGATTCTGTTTCTGTACTGCTTTATCATCTCAGGTGGAATCACTACCAGAAAGCCTGCCAGTACGACTAAATCCACATGATATGAGTTAAGCTGCTTTAAGAAATCTTCATTGAAGGCAGCTCTGCTTTCATAGCTCTTTGGCGAGATGCATACTGCCTTTATTCCAGCCTTTTTAGCTCTCTCAAGTGCATATGCATCTGCGTTGTTGCTGATAACAACCTCTATCTGTGTGTTTGTAATTGTTCCGTTATCTATTGCATCTATGATGGCCTGAAGATTAGTGCCGCCACCCGATACACATACTGCAATTTTCATTCTTTTTCCTCGCAACGATGTATACAATTATTAACAATATATTGAATGTTATTATACGAGATCTACACCCTTCTCGCCGTCAATAATCTTTCCGACTACGTATGGTGTATCTCCGGCAGACTTCATAGCCTCCATAGTCTTGTCCACGTCTGCAGGGTCCACTGCGACAATCATTCCAAGTCCCATGTTGTAGGTATTGTACATCATCTGCTCCTCAACATTTCCCTCTCTAGCCATCATTTTAAAGATTGGTGGAACAGGGTAGCTGTTTTTCTCAACTACGGCACGTTTGCCATCGATGAGCATACGTGGGATATTCTCATAGAAGCCGCCACCTGTGATATGACTGCAGGCCTTTACTGTGACTCCTGCGTCCTTTACAGCCTTAAGAGCCTTTACATAGATTCTTGTAGGGGCAAGAAGTGCCTCTCCAAGTGTAGTGCCAAGCTCCTCATGATATGTATTTAATGTCTCCTTGTCCATCTTGAAAATCTTTCTGACAAGTGAAAATCCATTTGAGTGTACGCCTGTTGATGCCATTCCGATAAGTACATCACCATCCTTTAATCCCTCGCCTGTGATGATGTCCTTTCTGTCAACCACACCAACTGCAAAGCCTGCAAGGTCATACTCGTCCTCAGGCATAAGACCCGGATGCTCTGCTGTCTCACCACCAACGAGTGCACAGCCTGACTGCTTACAGCCCTCTGCCACACCGCTTACGATTGTAGCAATCTTCTCCGGATAGTTCTTTCCACATGCTATATAATCAAGGAAAAATAATGGCTCACCGCCTGCACATGCCACATCATTTACACACATGGCAACTGCATCGATTCCGATTGTATCATGCTTGTCCATGATGAAAGCAAGCTTTACTTTAGTTCCGCAGCCATCTGTTCCCGATAAAAGCACCGGATCCTCCATATCCTTGATGGAAGCAAGTGAGAATGCTCCTGAGAAACCTCCGAGACCACCTAACACCTCCGGTCTCATAGTCTCCTTTACATGCTTTTTCATAAGCTCTACTGACTTGTAACCTGCCTCGATATCAACACCTGAATTCTTGTAATCCATTATTGTTCCTCCTAATAATCTGCAATTCGTTCAATATCTATAGTATACCTTCATAGTGCTAAATTTTCCAATTATATATTGTAATTATTCTTATTAGTTTTACTAATATAATATACCTTTTATAGAAATAATACTTATAATTTATTTCACGGATTATATTGACATCAGACATTCATCGTCCTACACTATCCATGCAAATAAATATTTAGATTTGAACGATTAATAATACAATTAATAATACAAAAGAAAGCTATGATACACAGCACTGCAATAAATACCTGACAAGCTGTCAAATCATAAAGGAGAACAACAAATGCTTAAACAGATAAAAAATTTTCTGATAATGACACTCAGTATCACCATCATGGCAATCGGTGTATACTATTTCAAGTTCCCAAACAACTTCACCTTCGGTGGCGTAACCGGTGCCGCAGTTGTTTTTGCAAAGATAACACCGCTCTCAGCGAGTATGTTTTCTACTATTGTGAACATGCTTCTGCTTGTAGTGGGCTTTTTCTTCCTTGGCAAAGACTTTGCTATTAAGACCACCTATGCCACAATACTTTTGTCTGTTGAGCTCCTGGTACTTGAAAAGCTTGACCCGCTCACTCATCCTCTCTCAAACGAGCCAATGCTTGAGCTGATTTTTGCCATCGCTCTTCCTGCAATCGCATCTGCACTGCTTTTCTATGTGGGTGCTTCAAGTGGCGGAACCGATGTCATCGCCATGATTGTAAAAAAATATGCACATGTAGAAAATATCGGCATGGCTTTATTTCTCACCGACCTCGTCATGATTATCATCGCCTGCTTTGTATTTGACATAAAGACTGCTCTGTATTCATTTGTCGGACTTGTTGTGAAATCATTTATGATTGATGCAATCATCGAAAATATCATGCTCAGAAAATCCATAATGCTTATCTGCGATGACAAAAATGTGATATGTGATTATATTATAAATGTTCTCGAAAAAAGTGCCACCTATGTGGAGGCACGAGGCGCTTACACCGGTGAGAGAAACTATATCGTTTTCAGCACTCTCACAAAGAAGCAGGCCATAGAGCTTAGAAGCTTCATACATCAGAATAAGCTGCACGCTTTTATGTCTGTGATGAGCACCAGTGAAGTATTTGGTAAGGGATTTTCTTCTCTGTAAATTCATTAAAAATCTTCCCTTACCTGTACTTCAGGCTGTATCCGTCCTTCTTCCATAAAATCATCAGAAAACATATCCAGACTACTAAGCAATCCAGCCCATTCATTATCCTTCGCTATAAGAAAAAACATAACAGAACACCTCCTATTTCATTTAGTCTATAATTTTGAATAAACTGCATCGTTTCTGGAAAGAAGATATACACAATACTGATTCATGCTGATACCTTCCTTCTTAGAATGTTCTGCAAGGGAACGATGAAGACTTCGTGGAATTCTAAGTTTAAACTGTCCAGAATAATCCTCTAAGCTGTCCGGCTCATGGATTTCAATACCATCTTCCATAGCAGCTTCTAACCATGCTTTCTTGGCATCTAAAGCGTTTGCGACAGCGGATTCTACTGTTTCTCCGCAGGTAATACATCCCGGGAGCTCCGGAAATGAAACCACAAAACCACCCTCATCCTTATCCTCTATAATTTCCATACGATAATTCATTGTAAAATAATCATTCAGCGTTTTCATCATTCACCGCCTCACTTTCCACAATCTGTTTTACCATCTCAACATACACTTTTTTGATAGGTTCATGCTTCGGTATCGTAATCGGTTGACATCCGGCTTTTCTGAACGTGTAATGACTGCTTCCGCCCTTTGGGGCATTCATTACATATCCATAGCTTTCCAATACCTTACGCAATTCATCAAACCGGAGGTCTTTTGACAAAGCACATATTCTCGTTAATAGTTTATCCCATTTTGACATTCTGAATACCTCCTATCTATATTATACGTGGTATCACATTTGGTGTCAATGCCGTTTATCAAAAGAAATTTGCATGACCGTTTTTGTCAAAAGCCTTCTGTATTTGCTTATCATCTCTGACATAAATATTGATAAGGTCATTAACTACAAAACAGCCGTAACCACGATTTTCTTTTTCAATCGCAGCTACGGCTGTTATATTTACATGTATTAATTATTTACATGAACTAATTTATTTCAAAAACTAGTGCTTCGGAATAAGCTTCTCTGTACCACCCATGTATGGCTGAAGTGCCTTAGGGATATTTACAGAGCCATCTGCATTCAGGTTGTTCTCAAGGAATGCGATAAGCATACGTGGTGGAGCAACAACTGTGTTGTTAAGAGTATGTGCAAAGTATTTCTTGCCATCCTCGCCCTTTACACGAATCTTAAGACGTCTTGCCTGTGCATCGCCTAAGTTAGAGCAGCTTCCAACCTCGAAGTACTTCTTCTGTCTTGGTGACCATGCCTCTACGTCGCATGATTTAACCTTGAGATCTGCGAGGTCTCCTGAACAGCACTCAAGAGTACGGACAGGCACATCGAGACTTCTGAAAAGCTCTACTGTGTACTTCCACATCTTCTCATACCATTCCTTTGAATCCTGTGGCTTGCAGACAACAATCATCTCCTGCTTCTCAAACTGGTGGATACGGTAAACACCTCTCTCCTCAATGCCGTGTGCACCCTTTTCCTTACGGAAGCAAGGTGAGTAGCTTGTGAGTGTGTATGGAAGCTTTGACTCATCGTTTATTGTATCGATGAACTTACCGATCATTGAGTGCTCAGATGTGCCGATAAGGTAGAGATCCTCTCCCTCAATCTTGTACATCATGGCATCCATCTCCTCAAAGCTCATAACGCCTGTTACGACATTTGAACGGATCATAAATGGTGGGATACAGTATGTAAAGCCCTTTCCAATCATGAAGTCACGCGCATATGCTGTCATGGCTGAGTGAAGACGTGCGATATCTCCCATCAGATAATAGAAACCGTTTCCTGCAACCTTTCCTGCTGCATCGAGGTCTATTCCGTCAAATCTCTCCATGATATCTGTATGATAAGGAATCTCGAAATCAGGAACAACAGGCTCACCAAACTTCTCGTTCTCCACGTTGAAGGTATCATCCTTTCCGATTGGAACTGATGGATCGATGATGTTTGGAATCTTCATCATATCCTCAAGTACCTTGTCCTGATACTCTTTCTCGAGCGGCTCAAGCTCTGTGAGACGCTTTGAAATCTGTGCTACCTCAGCCTTTACAGCCTCAGCCTCTTCCTTCTTACCCTGTGCCATAAGAGCACCAATCTGCTTAGAAACCTGATTCTTCTTTGCACGAAGATCATCAGCCTCCTGCTGTGCTTCTCTTGCCTTCTTGTCATACTCGATTACTTCATCGACGAGTGGAAGCTTGTGGTCCTGGAATTTCTTTTTAATATTTTCTTTTACGAGATCCGGATTCTCTCTTAAAAACTTTAAGTCTATCATAATTCCTCCAAAGTATTATGTTTTTATAACTTATAACATTTTACTCTGAAAACCCTTAAAATGCAAGAGGATACTTGTCAGTAAGTGTCTTGATGATAGCCTTTGCAGGCTCAACTGCGCTCTCGCCCTCTTTGATGATCATGGCGATTGCCTCTGCAACCTTGTCGAAATCATCCTCCTTTAAGCCTCTTGATGTGGCGGCAGGTGTTCCGAGACGGATACCGCTTGTAACAAATGGCTTCTGTGGGTCGTTAGGAATAGTATTCTTGTTGGCTGTGATATGAGCCGCATCAAGAAGCTTCTCGATAGATTTTCCTGTGAGACCAAACGGAGTTAAGTCTACGAGCATGAGGTGGTTGTCTGTGCCGTCTGATACAATCTTGATGCCACGGCTCTGAAGCCCCTTGCAAAGTGCCTGTGCGTTCTTTACAATCTGCTTCTGATACTCCTTGAACTCAGGCTGTAATGCCTCCTTGAAGCAGACTGCCTTTGCAGCAATAACGTGCATAAGAGGTCCACCCTGGATTCCCGGGAAAATAGCCTTGTTGAAATTGTACTTATCCTGCATCTCCTGGCTGCAGAGAATCATTCCTCCACGAGGTCCGCGGAGAGTCTTGTGTGTAGTGGTTGTGGTTACATGTGCATATGGGATTGGGCTTGGATGAAGTCCTGCGGCTACAAGTCCTGCGATATGAGCCATATCAACCATGAGCACTGCGTCTACCTTGTCTGCAATCTCTCTGAAACGCTTGAAATCTATAGTTCTCGCATATGCAGATGCACCTGCGATAATCATCTTTGGCTTGCACTCAAGGGCGATCTCCTCTACCTTGTCGTAATCGATGAAGCCCTCGTCATTTACTCCGTAAGGCACTACATGGAAATATGAGCCTGAGAAGTTGACCGGTGAACCATGTGTGAGGTGTCCGCCGTGGTCAAGATTCATTCCCATGATGGTATCGCCCGGCTTTAAGATGGCGAACTGTACTGCCATGTTGGCCTGAGCACCTGAGTGCGGCTGTACATTTACATACTCTGCGCCGAAAAGCTTCTTGGCTCTTTCTCTGGCAAGCTCCTCTACCTCGTCCACGCACTCGCAGCCGCCATAGTATCTTCTTCCCGGATATCCCTCAGCGTACTTATTGGTGAGGATGCTTCCCATAGCTGACATAACAGCAGGGCTTACCCAGTTCTCAGAGGCAATAAGCTCGATGTGGCTGTTCTGGCGCTCAAATTCGTCTGTGATGGCGCTTGCAATCTCCTGATCTTCTTTCTTGATGTCGTCAAGTGTATACATATATGTGTCTCCTTTTCATTATTGCAAAATACTTGCATTATTTATCGCAATTATATGCTTTGCTGTGATTTATTACTTTGATGCGCTACCGCGCAAAAATAATCCTTGCTACAATTCTACTATTTAAAGCAGAAAGTGGCAAGGATTATTTGATATATCCTTCATATTTAATTCTAATAAGTAACTATACCTAAATCGAATAACTAAAATCACATATATGAATACATTTAAAAAATACGGTCATCCTATTAAAAAGGAGGTCTGACAAAAACCATGACTACTGACCAAAAAGAAAAGCGAAACGATGAATATAACAAATATGTAAAGCGCGTAACACCTACTCACTGCCTTTCTGCAAACATGCTTAAGGCATTTATACTCGGTGGCATAATATGCACTATCGGGCAGCTCATAGTAAATACCTGCACACAATACTTTGGGTTAAAAAATGATGAAGCCTCGGCCTGGTGCAGCATGATTTTGATTCTCATAAGCTGCGTGCTGACATCGCTAAACCTGTATGCACCACTTGCAAACTGGGGAGGCGCAGGCGCTCTCGTTCCTATAACAGGCTTTGCAAACGGAGTATGTTCGTCCGCCTGTGAATTCCAGGTGGAGGGACAGGTATTTGGCATAGGCTGTCAGATATTCAAGATTGCAGGACCCGTGATACTGTACGGCATATTTTCAAGCTGGGGGCTTGGTGTGATATACCTTGTCGTAACAAACTTTTGATTGTTTAGCGTTTTCAGCTACTCAGTCACTTATTTTTTCCTTGTCAGAAGAAAAGACATAATAAGCGATGTAATCGGCACAGTCAGGATAATTCCCATTGTGCCTGATATGCCTCGCATTATCTCGATTGCCATAGAATACATATTAAGTATCTGGTGCATCTGATACGAGTATGCATATATGATCATCACAAGCCCGAGGCTTCCTCCCACATAGGCAAGAATCAGCGTATTTGACATAGTTCCAATCATATCTCGGCCTATATTTATACCCGACCTAAATATCTCCTTTGCAGATATATCCGGGCTCTTTTCTTTTATCTCGTGAAGTGATGTGGCTACAGACATCGCCACATCCATCACAGCTCCAAGTGATGCGATGAGTATGCCGGAAAACAGCATGCCGCTGATATCGAGCTTTGAGTTCTGTCCAACATAAATCAGATTTTCAATATCATCCACATTGTAGCCCGTCACATGTCCGAAGTGTCCAAAAAGCAATGCTATTATTCCGGAGACCACAACTCCAAAAACAGTTCCAAGCATGGCACCTATGGATTTCATCTGCCAGTCCGCTATAAGTGTGAACGTGACAACCGTGATAATGACAACCGAAGCAGTTGCCGCAATAAACGGAGATGCTCCGATATACATGAGCGGAATATACAAAAATATAACAGTTGCAAAGGTAAATATAAGCGCAAGAATGGAATTAAAGCCCTTCTTTCCGCCAACCAGCCACATAAGTCCAAAAAATGCCGCTAGAAGCACCCATATCTCATTTTCCCTGTCGTAGTTATAAACATTAGCTGACAGACTGCCATCATATTCCGACAGGCTCGCAATAACCCTTGTGCCTACCTTACAATTGGCACCGTATAAATATCCGTTTAAGCTGTATGCATCAACTGTCTCCCCCTTGTGGCTTCCTGACTTGATAAGCAAAACAACCTTCTGGCTGTCGCCACTGTCTAGTGATGCTTCAGCCTGAAGGTCTTCATTGTCGTTTTGCGTAACCACCGCCCTCACAAACGACGTATTGTCATCTGCAAGAAGCGGTTTTCTTTCAACACTTCGAAAGAATATAAACATTGCCAGTGTAATAAGAGCCACAATCAGGTATTTGCCAAATGTGTCAATTATTTTTGCCAAAATTTACCCTTCTTTCTCATTCCAAGCACTGCTGCAAGGATTGCTGCACCTAATACTCCAAGTGCTGCATATATGCCGCCATGGTTAACATCTCCTGTCTTTACCTTAGCGCTCTTTGAAGTACTTGCGCTATTAGAAGCCGACTTGCCTGTACCTGAATTTGATGTGCTGACATTCTGGTTTCCTGAGCCGCCTGCATTATTTCCTGCAACCTGCTGACCTGTGCTTCCGTTCTGACCTGCGTTGCCCTGTGCTCCGTTTCCGTTCTGATTTGCACCACCCTGTGCTCCGTTTCCACTCTGGTCTGCATTTCCGTTCTGATTTCCACTTGGAGCAGTCTGTTTAACCTGTAAAGCATTTATTGCATTTACAACTGCTTTCTTTGCCTCATCAATACCCTTTACAACCGGAGCCTTATCAGCACTATAATCAGAAAGGTTTTCCTCACTGCCTTCAGCTACCTGAGTATAGATTGTCTTGTCAAGAAGTGTAGAAATTCCCTTCTTGAAACGATTTTTTGCACCATCTTTATCATCATTCTTTGCTATAGAGCCATATCCCTTAACACGGTCATTTGCTGTTCCATAATTTGTTGTGATATCACTTATCATCGGATCATCTGCTGTTGTGCCGGATGCCTTAAGCTCCTTAAGAGAGGCAAGTGCTGATTTTAATGTTTCCATGCTCTCATCTGTGTATACTACGTCTGTGCTGTTTACAAGAGCATCTGCTGCCGCAATCACCTCATCGGCACTCTGCGCATCTGTTGTCTTTGTGATTGTGAAATCATCAGCATATTTATTTCCGTTGTAGTCATATGTCTTTATTGTCATTGCTCCACTTGAAAAATCTATAGTAGAGAATGAAGGCAGACAAGCATTGGTTCTCTCTGCGATATAATATGGAGTGTAATTTAACAGATTATAGTATTTTGAACCTGAGCCTGAGCCTGTTGTAATATAAAGAGTTCCCTCCGGATTGTTAACCGAACCTTTGCTCAAATCATAGTCGATAACATTTCCGTCCTGTACCTGGTAGCTTCTTGAATATGTATGATCATGACCTGTAAGACACACATCGATATCAAACTCGTCCATGAGCGGTGCAAAGATAATTCTGTTTGTAGTAGCATCTGTATCTGCATGTGGCTGTCCTGAGCCATAGATATCACTATGAAATACCACTACCTTCCATGCTGCATCCGGATTGCTTGCAACAGCCTTTTTCATAAACTCTCTGTGCTCTGCCTGGTTACGATTATTACTGTTTAAAGAAATGAACAATACATTTCCATTATTGAAGTAGAAATCACAGCCGGCACCGGTGCTTCCCAGATTATCCTCTGAGTTCGGATTGTTGAAATGTGCAGTGTAGTCAGAGCCGTCCTTATCATGGTTTCCGATTGTGGCTGCAATAGGAAGACTTCTGAATACTGACGGATAAAGATATCCTGCATACTCACTCTCTCTGGTCTTCTTCGTCTCTTCCGATCCTGCATTTGACTCATTTATCTGGTCTCCGGCCGATAAAAGAAATGACGCATCCGGATCAATCTCCATAGCCTTCTGCATTGTCTTGTTCCAGTTGTAGGCATCCTGTGCAACACTCATATCGTTTGCCTCTTTATCACTTTTACTGCCGGATGCTCCAATCTGAGGATCTCCTGTCAGGATTACAGAAAATGTATCTGTAGCGTGTGTGGTGTATGTATACTCATCTGACCATACTGTATCGCTATTGTCCGAATAATTGTCTGTATACTGATAAACATACTTTGTATTTGGTTCAAAAAAGCCATTGATGCTTACTTTATTTGAAGCAGCATAGGCTTCTTGCTGCCAGTTTGTGGCACTTATATCTGTTGCAGTACCCTTTACAATCTGTGCACCTGCCTTTGAGCCATCCTTCCATACCATCACAGCCGGTGTGCCCTTGGTCTTTGAATACCATGCAAAGCCCAGATCCTTGGCTGTAGAGCCCGGTGTAAGCGCAATCTGATTGGTATTGGCAAAGTCCTGTGTGCCACCCTGCCATGTACCGGTTAACCAGCTCTGATAATCTGCTGAACCTGTTGTTGCCGCATTAAAAGCCGCCTGACCTGTTTTTGAATCTGCTTCACCATAAGCATAAGCCGGAATTGCCGGTGCCATGGTAACTACCATTGTTGAAACTGCTGCAAGGATCATGCCCTTCTTCAGTATGTTCTTGTTCTTTCTCATATTTTCCTCCACAAAATTAAGTTAGTGTGTTTCACAGCTGCTGAAAATACTATAACTTAAAGTTGTAAAGTCGAAAGGTGTGTGGAGGTAAATTGGGTGTAAAGATTAAATATATCTAATAACTGATTTTTTTTTCTCAAAATCATTTCTTTCTTATTTTTATAGCATCTTCTATCTCTTCTTTGGTTAATTCCACCACAATATCTGCTATCAGATCGACCGAATATCCCTCTTCATACATGTTAAAAACCATTTGTTTACGCATTTCTTTTTCAAAGCCCTTTTTATATACTTCTTCCATATATTCTATAAACTCAACTCTTTCAGGATTCTCATATCCTCTAAATACAACATCATTTACATCAGAATGATTAAACAAAAAATTGAACTCATCATTTAGGTAACCTTCCGGATATATTACTCCTATATAGTCATATTCTTGTTCTGTGCCATCATCATCTTTTGATACTGGTTTAATACCAGTAACCATTATTTTTTTAATTCCACCTTTTAATAACACTACACTTCCTATCGGCAATAATTCTTTAAACATGTCTACCTCCATTATCCTTACATTACATACCATATGCTTTATTCAATTCATCATAAACAGTCCAAACTGTCTGTGCAGCTTTACCTGCTTTTTCTGCCACTTTACAAAAACCTGATACTACTTTTTTTCCTACAAGTTCAGCTGCGCCACATCCCGCAGCTAATCCTCGCAATACTATAGGATTATTTTTATTTCCAATATATTGAACAAGCTTACTATTACTGTTAACCATATTTGTAACATCATCTTCAAGTTCTTTAGCTGTTTTATCACCATCGAAAGATACAACTCCAAAAGTCACTGAACTTGCCAACTTACTCAGACCATTTGTTGCAGAATAAATACCTACAGACGCACCATCCACAATATCAACTTTTCCATCTTTGGATACCTGTCCATAACGCTTCACTCCACTAGAAACTGCACTAACACCTGCATCAAATATATCAATATATGTACTCGCCGTTGAAATTTTCTTTCCAACTGTTGCAGCAGTTGTGTATTTTAATGATGATTCAGTTGCTAAAATCTGATTTTTTACTCCTTTAGAACAGCCTTCTAAGTTATTCACTATTCGTAAAGATTTTGTACCAGACATTTTTGCAATTTTTAGTTTTCCATAAAAATCTGCTAATGAACCTCCTACATTAATCGCCTGACCAACTTTGTCATATGCATTACTATTTTCATCAACCATTACATCATGCATTTTTACACTATTCTCACCAATTTCAGTAACACTCGAAATTGCAGACAGTACAATATTTCCTTTTCCATATTTTTCACCTAATTTTGAGTAAACATATATAGATATACGCTAAAATAACCGGCACAAAAGTGCCGGCTATTTTAGCGTACTTAATAATTCTATTTTACAATTGAAAAGGTCAAACGACTAAAGCATTCCTTAGCAGATTTTTCTGAAACATTGTTTCCAATTAAAATACCTGTTTTAGAATCTTTGAGGTGAATTGCATAATCATATTCCTCATCATTGTTATTCCACATGATATACTCGTATGTTTCATTATCTCCTTTGTCAATAACGGTTGCTGTGTCTGTGTCATTAACCACACTGACATATGAATCATAATCATCAGCTGTAATAAAAGTACCCTGGCTCAAGGTTTTATTATCCTTTGATATAACAAATGGTAAATCAGAGGTAATATCATATCCATCTGCTGTATTCAGCTCAACCTTTACCTGATCCCCTGTATCAACCTTGAATGTATATGCTTTTGACGAATTAGTAGAACAAGCACAACAGCCAATTACAACTCCTACAATTAACACCATACAACTAAGCTTCTTTAATAAATTTTTCATTTTTTATTCTCCTTTTAACTCTCTAATTTTTGTATCTGCCATTTGTTTAAATGCCATCTGTTCTTCATCTTGATATCCCAAAGCATATACATGTGAAATTTGCTCACGATTGAATAAAAACATTTTCTCTGCATCTAAATATCCCTCTGGAAAGATAACGCCCGTATAGTCCCATATTGCATTAGGATCCTGACCACCTTTCTGACAGACACCAACAATCATAACTTTCTTTTTACTATTTCCAATTAAGACTACACTTCCAATAGGTAATAATTCATTATTCATAATATATCCTCCTAGATTAATTTTTTACCATAAAAATACATATAACAATAATTACCAATATACCAAACGATGCCAATAATCTCAAATCACCTGACAAATCATCCTTGCAAGGAACAATATTTTCATCTAAAATTTCAACCAATCTATTTCTTCCTTTGGGTGTTTCCCAATAATTCACAGAAACTTTTTTCCCATCAGGTAAACTTTTTGTTTTAGATGAATAATGAATAGATTGTGCTTTTACTATATTACCATTTAATTCAACATTCACAATATACATAACATTTCCAGTATCACTGTAAATTGTTTGATCTATGACTCCTGTTGTATTTATTTTATCCATGAACTATTTAAACCAGCTTGTTGCGGTTTTCCATCCTTTCTCTAATCCATTCCATGCAGACTCGGCAGCATCACAAACAGTATCTACCATACCTCCAATATCTACCTCTGATCCTACAGAAACCCCCAATCCAACAGAAGCTCCTATATCAAATTTGAATACTCCATCTTTGTAACCCACATCCGCATGTGCACCTACTCCGACACTTACACTTCCACTAACACCAACTTCACCTCCAAGTACATTTACTCCTAATGAGCCTTCCAGCTCAGCCGCGGTGGCTTCAGCTTTTGCACTAGCTCCGAATTGAGGTTTAAGTTTTCCATCTTCGCCATATAACTGAACACCAATATCTGCTTTGGCTCCAGCATCCCCAGCCTTTACCTCAACATCACTATTCAATCCAAGCATCTCATCTCCAAGCCACTGTTGTTCCCATTCTACATCAAGAGCTGTCACACTCGCTCCAACTTCTGCATTTACACCAGGACTAAATTTTTTTCTCCATCAGCCCCCATAACATAGAGACCAGCCGAAATATCTGCATGTGCTTCTGCTTACATTTTGATAAATTATTCCTGCCTAAAGCTATACAGTCTCAGGCACCTTATAGCCTGCTTCACTCATCAATTTTTCAAACTCACTGACACTGACACCGGCTTCCTCTGCTGCAGTATCAATATCGAGCTTGCCCTTTGTTACCAGAGTAAACAACATCTTATTTTCTCCTACCTCGATACCTTCTTCGATAGCATCAGCTCTTTCAAGCTCAAGCTGCCTGTCAAATTCATAATTTAACTGCATACTCTTCGTCACCTCACTTCTGTAAGTCTTTAGAAACTCCTTCAGAATATCATTGTCAATACAATAGTCTATAGCCTTCTCAATATCTATAGCAAGATCATCAAATGCCCCGTCTGCATGATACTCTCTGACCTTATTTACAAATGTCATGTAATCATTCAGCCAGCCACAGGACTCCATAATAGCCTTGTTCTTTCCGTCGTTTATATTGTACACCTTACATTTAAGCTCAAGATTCGGCTCGTCGGTCGGCTTCTCAAACGCATCGGACAGCTTAAGCTCCTGAACCTCCGGCTGTTCCTCCTCACCATTGTAAAATACCACAAAATGTGGTGTCGGTATCTTTACCAGTCTTCTGCCATAGATGTTCTTGCCACTTTTTGTTCCTTTTTTCTTGTCGCTGAGCATATCTGACAATATCACACTGAAATAAATAAGACTTCTCACCGGCATATTCGGACAAACTGTTGACTGATGCTCATATATGCTCAATCTCGCATCCACGATAAACGATGCATCATTTCTGACCGAAAGTGAAATGCCGCCATCGTGAATCACTATCTCAACATCCTCCGGATTGTCATAGCTAGACCCATTCATTGCGTTATACAGCTGTAAGGCTCTTTCCTTATCCTGCATCAGCATACTGAAAACATCACTTTTGTACTCTCTGTTACCACTCATATAAAATCCTCCTTCATTTGAAAACACTAAAGCAGGAAATATCTGTGTAGTAAAAGCCCTCTTATCCTGCTTTAAATAAAATAATGAAACATTTAAAAGCAAGAATTTCAGGGAATATGAAAAAAATTAAGGTATTGAAGACCCTGCACGCCCTTATCGCCGGACGACATCTTATTATGCCTCACATATTTACAGAGCATATAGTCATATCTGTAATTAATGTGCCAACGACCGCACAGGTTGCTATAGAAAAACTGCTTTGACTATATTTTAACATATGTGAAAGAAATAGCAAGCGGTTTGTATTTTATTATATTGTTTTTGTTGTATATGCAACATATTTTTGGACAAAATTATAGTAATATTGTATTATAAATAATGAAATCAACATTCAAGAAAGAAGGACAAGAAATCCTATGGACAAGGTTTTCAAAATAGAAGATTTACGCCCTATCCGCGACGAGATGACCGTCTCACGAAATTCAAGGCTTAGTGACAAAACACCCATAACCTATTTTTCTCTCGGAAAGGGCACGTCAATCTCTCAGGAATCCTACGATAATACCACTGTATACATCGGTGCAAAAGGATGCGCTGATTTTCTTATCGGAGATTATGCTGCAAAACATACCATATCAGAAGGTGATATGCTGGTAGTCCCTTCGAAAACACTCTGCGGAGTAACAACAGAAACCGGCTGTATTTACATCGAAATCATCATAAAAAAGGAGAACAACAATATGAACAAAATTATCAAATCAGGCGAGGTCATGAAGCTTAAGGATCTTATCTCATATGAGGATGGCAGTATCACTAACATTGATGTGGTAAGCAACGACACAATGAAATTCGTGCTTATGGCATTCGATGAGGGTACCGGTCTCACACCGCATCGCGCTCCTGGAAATGCAATAATTTTCGCACTCGAGGGCAAGGCTGTAATAGACTACGAGGGCAAAGATTACACAATCTCAGCAGGCGAAAATTTCCGTTTTGACAAAAACGGACTGCACAGCGTAACCGCTGACGAAAGGTTCAAGATGGGACTTCTTCTGGTGTTGGAGTAAAGCCTGCTTCACTCTTTTTTCAAATCCCATGCCCCCGCTTCCTAAGCACCGGCATGTTGTATATCTTCACCAAAAGCGGTATCACCATGATAAACCATACTATCGGCTCTGCCACTATCACTCCTGTATAGCCAAGCAGTGGCACAAGTGTGAATGCAATGACAATCTTTCCTACCATCTCAAGTGAGCTTGATACAAGCGGCGTAACTGTATCGCCCAGTGCCCTAAGTGCCGCCGCACATGCATCATACAAAAATGTCGCTACAAGTCCTGCTATTATAATAAAAATATATGACACAGCCATTCCCATCAAAAATCCTATCATCAGATTGCTGAGTGTCGTGGTGGCTCCGACTGCTGCCAGTGAGTTTTCTCCCAGATATGATCCGACTATTCTCGTGTCAACTATACTGTATGTGAGCTGGAGTATATTTGCCATAAATATTGGAATGGCAAATGCCAGTATGAGTCTTGATGGTTTTCCTTTTGTAAGGTCTTTCATGTATGTATATCCTCGTATATTTCAAAATATTTTCATCAATATATTAGCAGATAAATTTTAAAATTCAATCTTTTTAATCGGTAATATAATCATTTCTGATCATACTAAAATATAAACAACAATATATAGTTTATATACGCAATAATTATACATATTAAATTTATATATATTATATTTACACGCATTGAATTTATACGTATCATATGTTATGTTATGTTATATTATATATATACTAAAGAAAGGTGGATAAAAATATGCCGATCAAACCAACTGAAATGGAACGTATAATACTTGCCGATGGGTGGATTTTCAAAAACCAAACCGGATCACATCGGCATTATATTCATCCTTCAAAGCCCGGAAAAGTAACTATTCCTTTTTATAAAGGCAAAGAACTGAACAAAATCACTGAAAATTCTATCCGTAAGCAAGCGGGAATCAAATAATCATAAGGAGGTATACTCATCATGTTATCAATATATCCGGCATGTTTTTTTAAGGAAGATAATGGATACTCTGTAATCTTTCCTGATTTAAATTATCTTGCAACACAAGGAGATACCCTTGAAGATGCTGTGGCCATGGCTGTTGATTGTCTTGCAGGATATCTGTATACGGCTAAGATGGATAATGAAAAATTTCCTAAAGCATCCAAATTATCTGATATCAATATTGACAGACTATCTGACGAATTAGACATAACAGGAACATATACCGATGCATTTACCAATATGGTTTCAGTAGATGTTAAGGCATATGCCAAAGAGCATTTCGATAAATCGGTCCGAAAAACCCTTACCATTCCGGCTTGGCTAAATACTGCTGCGCAGGAAGAGGGAATTAATTTTTCAAAAACACTGCAGGAAGCACTTATGTCAAAGCTTAAGGCTCATTAGATATCTGCATTATAATTCGGAGACATTATGAACAACGATATAAAATACAAGCTGGCCAATGCCATGAAGGAATGCATGGTTTCCTCTCCTGTCGAGAAAATTACGGTTAAGGAAATCTGCGATACATGTGGTGTGACCAGACAAACCTTTTACAGAAATTTTCAGGACAAATATGACCTGATAAACTGGTATTTTGATAAGATACTGATTGAATCCTTTCACCAGATGGGTGAGGGCAGTACCGTGTACGAAAGCCTTGTTAAAAAATTTGAATATATCCGGATGGAGCACCTTTTCTTTAAGGCTGCTTTTAAAAATGATGAGCAGAACAATCTAAAGGAGCATGATTTTGAGCTGATTCGTCAGTTTTATATTGACCAGATTGAGGGAAAAAGTCACCGGAAAATATCCGACAAGCTATTGTTTCAGCTTGAGATGTACTGTCAGGGCTCTGTCTTTATGACAACACAGTGGGTGCTTGGCAATAAAAACTTCACCCCTCAGGAGCTTGCCGGACTGCTCGCTGATGCTATGCCAAAGGAGCTTGCCGACGTATTTCGCGAGGTAAACCTGATATAATTCAAGGTAATATTCAAAACCATTTAGAACAAGTATCGTGCGTTTTTACAAATGTGCACGTTGGTCAGAATAGTTATATCAGCGTTAAAAATCCGGGAATGCTGTCAATTGACAGTTCCCGGATTTTTACATTCCTGTAAGCTGTTGCAGAATTACATAATCTTACGGAAAAGAGCCTTCAAATCCTCAACACTTGCATCCTTTGGATTTCCAGGTGCACATGCATCCGCGTGAGCAGACTCTGCGAGGAAGTCTAAGTCATCCTCCTTAATAGCTTCAAGCTTTGTTGGGATTCCTACATCTACAGAGAGCTGCGCTACAGCATCGATTGCAGCCTTTCTGTACTCCTCTACAGACATATCATCTACGCCCTTTACTCCCATTGCGCGGGCGATTTCACGATATTTTTCGCCTGTGCAGTCTGCATTGTACTCCATTACAATTGGAAGCATCATAGCACATGCTACTCCGTGTGGTGTATCATAAACAGCTCCAAGTGTATGAGCCATTGAATGAGCAATTCCAAGTCCTACATTTGAGAATCCCATTCCGGCAATGTACTCTCCAAGTGCCATGCCCTCACGTCCCTCTTTTTCATTGGCAACTGCACTTCTTAAGGATCTCGCAATAATCTCTATTGCTTTGAGATGGAACATGTCTGTCATCTCCCAGGCAGCCTTTGTTGTGTAGCCCTCAATAGCATGTGTGAGTGCGTCCATACCTGTTGATGCTGTAAGTCCCTTTGGCATTGATGACATCATGTCTGGGTCTACGATTGCGATTATTGGCATGTCATGTGGGTCCACACATACAAACTTTCTCTTTCTCTCTACATCTGTGATGACATAGTTGATTGTAACCTCTGCTGCTGTTCCTGCTGTTGTAGGTACTGCGATGATAGGAACACAAGGCTTCTTTGTAGGTGCAACCCCCTCTAAGCTTCTTACATCCTCAAACTCCGGGTTTGCGATGATGATACCGATTGCCTTTGATGTATCCATAGAAGAGCCGCCTCCGATTGCAATGAGGTAATCAGCTCCTGATTTCTTAAATGTCTCTACGCCATGCTTTACGTTGTCGATTGTTGGATTTGGCTTAATCTCTGAGTAAAGCTCATATTCCAATCCGTTCTTATCAAGGATATCTGTTACCTTTGCTGTAACTCCAAATTTGATTAAGTCAGGGTCAGAGCATACCAGTGCTTTTTTAAAGCCATGCGCTTTTGCCTCTGTTGCAATCTCCTGGATTGCACCTGATCCGTGATAAGATGTCTCGTTTAACATGATTCTGTTAGCCATAGTGTAAAATCTCCTTCCAATTTTAAAAAATACTCCTAAAAAACTCTGCCGATAAATTCTTATAACTTATCTGCCTGACTATATTTTAACAAAGTATTAAACGAGATGTAAGTTACAAACCTGCCAATGTGTAACATACCTGTTGCAATATGTAACCTGCCAGTTACCTATGTATATCCCACCGACTGCCAATCACACCTTATGGCTGTCTGATATAACTTTCTTTAACTCTCTTGCCGCCGCACTAATCGGTTGATGTATATCATATACCATACATATATTTCTCTGCGGTATCTCCTCCTCCAGAGCTATCTCTACAATCTCGCGATTTGCTATCGCAGCCTCTGCCATAGGCTTTGGCATAAAGGCAAGACCAAGCTCACTTTTCACAAGTGGCAGTATCTGATCTGTCGTTGCGGTCTCTGTATCAGGCGCAAATTCAAGTCCGTGTGACATAAAAAGCCTGTTAAAAAACTGAAATGTCATGGTCTCCCGCCCCAGTCCGATAAGCGGATAATTATGCAGCTCCTTTAATGACAGAGTCTGGCTTCCGAGTGCAGTAAAGGTGGTTCCACCCACAAGAATCTCCTGAAACGAACCAAGCTTTATCATCTTAAGAGGGGCCTCTACCTCAGCCGGTGTCGATACCACTGCAAAATCAATCATGCCGTTTTTTACGGCATTTATAGCCTGTGGGGTGGAGTGATTATATATCTTAAGCCTGATACCCGGATATGCCATGTGAAAAGGTTTTAGCCTGTCAAGCAGATATATGTTTAGAGCTGTCTCACTGGCTCCTATTGATACGCTTCCGTGTGACAGTCCTGTGCTGTCTGACAGCTCCTCCTCCGCAGCAAGTATCTGTGACATCGCTGCAGATACATGCGCGTACAGACGCTCTCCCTCCGGTGTGAGCTGCACACCTCTGTTATTTCTGATAAAAAGTATGCTGTTTATCTGCTGCTCCAAATTGTTCATGGCGCGGGTTACATTTGGCTGGCTGTTTCCGAGCGCCCTCGCAGCCTTTGTGAAATTGCAGTATTTTGCAACATAATAAAATATCTTGTAGTACTCAAAATTTATATCCATATTTAAAGCCTCCTTTTTATTATCGTTTTACCGGTCATTTTTTCGATGATACACAGATACTAATGATATAATAATATGATATTTCAATTATATCAATTATACTTTTTACTTATTATAATCATAATTGTATAATCATAAATGCTCAAAAGAGAAATATTGATTATATATATAAGAAAAGGACGTGTTTCAAATGAGTGAAAAGACAATGTTTCCAAGAGAAGACCATACAGAAATGCTGTTTCAGAAGATACTAAACGATCCATGGGCGTGTGACAGGCTTATGGAAACCTTCAATGAAAATCTGGTTTACAACGATGAATTTGATGTATCACTTCCGGCAGAAAAATTTGCTAAAGCTCTCTTCAATGCATATACCAACCGCGATCTTTCCGCACTGCTTATGTGTCTGTGCAACAACACCGTATTTGATTTGCTGCGCAATTCATATATCATACCGTACAGGTTCAATGCCGACGGACATCAAAATCCGATAATCATGACCGATGAACACGGAAATCCGCTGCCCGAGTATAAACACATATCTCACGACAAGAACTATATACATTTTCATGAGATATACAATGATATGCCAGATAAAAAGGATATCTACTACGCACAGGCTTACCGCTACAGTCACACATATGATTCCGAGCATATGACTCCCACGCAGCAGGTCATTGTAAAGCATGACGGAATACTCTTGATACGAGAGCTTCCCGATACCGTAAAACTCAAGGAGACTGAGGCTGAGGCTTACTCTGCCGTATGGGATCTGATGATACAGATTGAAAAGGAGCTTCCTATGGCATATGTTTTTTACGGTCAGGACTCTCTTGTGGAAAATGACAAGCGGTATGATGAAATTGGTATTTTCCTGCGAAGCTCTCATTTCCTAAAAAATCTTGAAAAACATGTACAAAAGGCCGAGGCGATAATTTATGGCAGATAACAGCTACACAGATATCATGGAAAAAAATCATATGGAAATCCCCTGGCATGATTATGCCAGACAGGATGGAAATATACTCATAGATAAGGCAGGACTGATTGAAAAAGCCTCTGTAATCGGACGTGTCGGACTCATCATGCTCTCCTGCGGCACCGGAGCCTGGCGTGTGAGAACCTCCATGAACCGGCTCTCAAAGGAGCTTGGTGTCACATGTACAGTGGATGTCGGACTTATGTCAATCGAGTTTAACTGCTTTGACGGAAATGACTGTATATCACAGTCACTCAGCATAGCAAACACAGGTGTAAACACATCAAAGCTCTATCGCATGGAGCAGTTTGTCGACAATTTTCCTAACGAGGAAGCTCATCTGACCGGCGAAGAAATCCACCGGCGACTTGATGAGATTGAACAGATTCATGCCATTTACTCCCCTGCAAGGCTTGGACTTGCAGCAGCTATAGCATGCTGTGCCTTCACGTTTTTGCTCGGAGGAGGTCCTATTGAAATGATACTGGCATTTGTAGCAGCCGGCATCGGAAATCTCATACGTACAAAGCTTATAAAACATCATTTTACTTTGTTCCTAAATATAGCGGTATCAATTTCTGCCTCATGCTTCATATATGCGGCATTTTTAAAAATTGCAGAGATGGCTTTCAATGTACCATCAATTCACGAAGCCGGATACATCTGTTCTATGCTCTTTATCATACCCGGATTTCCGTTTATCACAAGCGGAATCGACCTGGCAAAGCTGGATCTACGCTCCGGTCTTGAACGCCTTGCCTATGCAATAATAATAGTCATGGTAGCCACGATGTTTGCATGGATTATGGCACTGCTTCTGCGACTGCAGCCTATGGACTTTGAAGACTTGAATCTGACCCCCGTACTACATCTAATCCTGAGGCTTATAATGAGCTTCTTCGGTGTGTTTGGATTCTCAATCATGTTCAACAGTCCAGCTCCCATGGCTGCAACAGCCGCACTTATCGGTGCCATAGCAAATTCACTGCGGCTTGAGCTGGTAGACCTGACAGGTATGCCGGCTCCTGCTGCCGCATTTGCCGGAGCTCTCACAGCAGGGCTTCTCGCATCATTTATCAAGGAAAACAACGGATATCCGAGAATATCCCTTACTGTTCCATCCATAGTCATAATGGTTCCGGGACTTTATCTGTATCGGGCTATATACAATTTCGGCATAATGGCACTTTCGGATGCTGTTTCATGGTTTGCATCAGCAATCATGATTATCATTGCACTGCCGCTCGGACTCATCTTTGCAAGAATACTAACTGATAAGACGTTTAGGTATTGCACGTAACAGAATCATACACATTATAAGCAGACTTGTTTTATACCATTCAAAATCCGGACAGTACAAGCTCTGCACCAACATACAAATATTAAACTCAAAAAACAAGGAGGCATTCATCATGCTTACAGCAGTTACAGGAATAAACTGGGGAGACGAAGGAAAGGGTCGTGTCATCGACCTTCTCGCAGAACATGCGGATATCGTAGTCCGCTATCAGGGTGGTAACAATGCCGGACACACAGTAGTTAATAAACAGGGAAAATTTGTCTTAAATCTACTTCCATCCGGAATACTTCACCCAGATGTAGTATGTGTGCTCGGTGACGGAATGGTTATTGACCTAAACCATCTGTCCAATGAAATTGCACAGATCAGAACACAAGATGTATCTGTTTCACCAAAAAACCTGAAATTATCAACAAGAGCCACAATTTCAATGCCGTGGCATAAAATACAGGATGAGCTTGAGGAAGAGCGCCTTTCAAAGTCCGGAGCAGCCTTCGGCTCTACCAAACGCGGTATTGCCTATGCATACAGCGATAAATACCGTAAAAAAACAATCCGTCTCGGTGATTTACTCCACTTAGACGAAGAAAATGTACAGGCCAGACTTAAGACCATGCTTGAAGCTAAAAACCTTGAGCTTGCAGGCTGCTATCATCAGGAGCCTATGTCTCTGTCAGCTCTTTTGTCATGGTGCAGGCAGAAGGCTGCAAAATATGCACCTTATATCACAGATACCGGTGCATTCCTTGAGGATGCACTATCAAAAGGAAAACGTGTTGTACTTGAAGCACAGCTTGGTGCAATGAGGGATATAGACTATGGTATTTTCCCATATACTTCAAGCTCCTCCACCATCTCAGCTTACGGTCCTATAGGTGCCGGTATCCCCGGTGCCTCATTAGACCATGTGGTCGGTGTACTAAAGGCATACTCTACCTGTGTCGGAGCCGGACCATTTGTCGCAGAAAAAGCTATGAACGGTGAATGGACTGAAATGGTCCGCAAGTATGGGGGCGAATATGGTGCTGCCACTGGAAGACCACGTCGTGTGGGTCCATTTGATGCCGTTGCAAGCCGCTATGGTCTAAAATGCCAGCATGCCGACAAAATCGCACTGACCAAGCTAGATGTCCTAAGCATCATGGATCAGATTCCTGTTATCACAGGATATCAGTATAAAAATGCTGTAACAAACGTCTTTGACCCTACCGAAAATCTCGAAAAATATACCCCGGTAGTCAAAATGCTGCCGGGGTGGAAAACCGATATATCAAATTGCAGGTCATATGATGAGCTTCCAGTAAATGCCAAGCGCTACATAAACTTCCTTGAGGACATGCTAAGACACGAAATACAATTTGTCTCAGTCGGAGCTGAGAGAAATCAATATCTTCTCAACGGTAAGTGGCTGTAATTGCCTTTAACATGCTTTAACCAACCTCTATGCCATTGCCATATTATTTTTCTGATTTACTAAGATATTGTATACACGAATGTGCTGCCACATTTCCTTCTCCGACAGCCTTCGTATACTGGTATGGCCTGCCTGTGCAGTCTCCTGCCGCAAAACAGCCTGCCACATTTGTCTGCTGGGCTCTATCCACCAATATATGTCCGTTTTCTATTTCAAGCTGCGGCATAAGCTTTGATGGTGCGATGGCGTTCCTGAGGCAGAATACTCCGTCTACGCTCTCAGTCTTTCCGCTTCGAAGCGTAATTCCTTCCACAAATGAGTCTCCGGTTAATGCTATAGGTGCATCCTTTGATATCTTTACATTTGGAAGCTCTATTTCGCTGTCATTATAGGCTGGGAAATACAATACCTCTGCCGCAAGATCCGCAAGATATTTTACCTCATGCTCATACTTTTTGTCATTACATATGACAGCTATCCTTTTATCCTTGTAAAACATGCCATCACAGGTGGCACAGTAGCTGAGCCTCTTTCCAAGCAGCTCATCCTCCCTGTCCAGCTGCTTTGCAGACATCACACCCATGCAAAGTATGAGAGTCCTTGCCTCATACATCTCATTGTCTGCAAGCACCATAAAGCCGTTTCCTGCAGGCATGATATTTGTCACAGTCTTTTCTGTTATATCAATTCCCGCAGCTCTCCTATGAGCGTCAAAGCGTTCAAACAGCTCCTGTCCGCTTATCTGTGGAAATCCGGGATAGTTTGTGATTTTCTCTGCCTTTTGCACCTTTTCACTCAGGTTCTTCGAACCAAACCAGATAAAATCCTTTTTATATGTTTTTAAATTCAGGGCTGCCGACAATCCGGCAGGACCTGTTCCTATTATTATACTATCGTACATGCTATGCTCCTTGTACCAAATATTTGTATATATTTAGACCTTATATAGTGTGGGGCACTAAGGTATACATCGAATTGCATGCAAGTATGCATCGATGATACGACCCTTTAATCATATTATATTATTGTAACGTCACATACAGTGCGCCTTCAATGCTTCGATATACTCCCTTGCATATCGCGAAAGTACCACACCCTTTCTGCTGATAATGCCTATCCTCATATACTCCTCCACATCAAGTGGCTTTGATATAATATTCCTTCCATTCAGCTCTGCGGAAATCACTCCTGAGCACACTGTATAGCCATTTAAGCCAATTATCAGATTAAAAAGCGTAGCTCTGTCTCTTACCCTGATATTCTTTCTGCTGTCAAGAGTGCTGACAAACTCCTCCGAAAAATACTGTGAATTGTACTCTCCCTGCTCATACGTCAGGTACGGATAGTCCTGCAGATCATCCATCGTGATGCTCTTTTTTGAAGCAAGCGGGTGACTGTCACATATGAATACATGCGGTGTGGCTGTAAAAAGCTCTGTGAACTCGAGTTCATTACGCTTTAGCATCTTTGAAAGCACCTCCGTATTCTTGGAGCTTAGATATATGACTCCCAGCTCACTCTTTAAATTCGTGACATCCTCAATAATTTCGTGAGTCTGCTCCTCCCTGATGGTAAAATCATACTGATATGCATCAAACACTCTGATTACATCCACAAATGCATTCACCGCAAAGGAATAATGCTGACACGATACCGCAAAGTGCGGCTTACTCACCACATCATCCTTGTAGATCCCCTCTATGAGATCTACCTGCTCGAGCACCTGTCTGGCATGACCGAGAAATCTCTCACCATCTTCTGATAGAATCACGCCCTTGTTTGTCCTGATGAAAATAACTATCTGCATCTCTTTTTCCAGGTCATGTATAGCGCTGGTCACAGTGGGCTGCGAGACAAAAAGCTGCTTGGCAGCCTCTGTTATATTGCCGCATTCTGCCACTGTCACCACGTATTTTAATTGTTGCAGAGTCATGTTCATTCTCCTCCGGTTACATATCGAAATATTATTTTACATATTAAATGTCTTACATCGCTTAAGTCATCTCGAAACTATTACTGTATACCGATAATCTTTCTCAGAATTTCACCCAACAGCTTTCCGAGCATAAGCGGAATGACAACAAGCACCACATACCACAGCAGCTTATCATACCACACCCTGCCATCATTTATCACACAGATAAAGTGCATGGCAACAACTGCCACTGCAAATACAGATGCAAGAAGCTGCAAAAAGCTCGCCACATGAAGCTTATTTGTTACCTTGCCAAGCGTAAATAAAAGCATCGCACCAAAGAACATTGCTATATCTGCCTCCCACGGTATCATTTTACTATACGAAAACAGCTTAAACATATCACGATACTCCATATGCAGCTCAAGAAACAAATCCACTGATGCTATCATGAGCAATACTGCTCCTATTGTCGAAAATACCGCTGCCAGATATACATAATTGTTTCCAATCCTGTGCTGTCTGAGCTTATATTTAAGCATACCCTTTTTCTGCACATACTGTGTACGCAGATAAGAATCTGTCGCAGAGGCAATAGCCCTGTCGCAGTACTCGGTTGCTGTCCTGTATACTTTAGCTCCGGCATCGTTATTTTTAAGGGCAAACTCCACAAGGCTCTCTCCTGCTCTGTTGTTGCCACGCTCCGTCGCAGTAACCAGATACCCTGCTCCAAGCTTCTGCTCCTTGCCATCAAAAAAGGTGGTGACCAGATAATGACCATAATCGGCAAGTGCATCCACATTTCCAAGCTCCACTGCTTTCTTCCACCAAAACACTGCGCGCCCGGGATCCCGGTATGTGCCCTGACCTCTTTCAAACATATTTGCAGCCATATTCATGGCATCTGCATCGCCATTCTCTGCCAGTGGCAGAAAGTGACGGAATGCTCCCTCCATATCATTTTGTCTGTATGCCATCATAGCCATATCAAACGCTGTACTTTTCATATTGTTCTCCTTGACAGCCTTAGCTGTTTTATTCTTATTATAATGTATTTAACATGATGATAGCAATACGACTTCTTTCCCAATTTATAGCAAAATGCCGCACCCGAAGGTGCGGCATCTAAGAGGTTTATAAAATGTTTAGTTTAAAAGCTGTTTTATTTGCAAGCTCTTTTCTTGCGATATGTAGCTGCTGTGATTGCTACCATTGCGAGTCCAAGTAAGCATACATATGTAGCTGCTTCATTGTCATCGCCACTCTTTGGAGCTGCTTTTTTATTGTCAATAGCAGCCTGGTCTGTTACAGAAATAACGTAATCAGACGCATGAGTGAATGTAAATAATGCTGAACCATCATCTGCAATCTTTACAGACATCTGACCCTCAAGAGCCTTTGTCTTTGTATTGTAATAGTAAAGGTTAGCATACTTTCCTGCATATGTCTTTCCAAGGTCGATTGAAAGAACCGGTTTGAATCCAAACTCACCTTCATGTGCGAGACTGATTTGTACTACCTTCTTTGCATCCTTTTCAATCTTAGCTGCCTTAATAACATCCTCAGGAATCTTTTTGCTGTCAACTGTAACTGACATATTTACATCCTTTGCAGGAACCTTTGACACGTCAGAACCATTGATAACCCACTTGATTCCATCTCCCATATCAAGAACAAGCTTCTTCTGTGTTCCCTTAATGGCTGCAATTGCATCCTTTGAAACAACTCCTGTTTCATCCATCTTAACAACGATAGTATCCTTTGCAGAAGCATTCTTGATTGTTTCTACCTCTTTAGTCCAATCAACCTTTGCTGCCGGTGTTGGATCTGTCTTGCCAGGATCTGCCGGTGTTGGATCTACTGTTTTCTTCACCTCGGTAAGAATGACTGTTCCACCATCCTTTGCTGCCGGAATTGTAACTGTTACTGCCTTGTCACTTCCTACAGTATAGGTAGCACCGCTATATAAATCCTTTACCTCTGATCCTGCTGCTAAGCTAACCGGAACTTTTACTTCTTTTGCGGTATCCTTGATATTCATACCAACATATAATGTAGTATCACCATAGCTTCTTGCAACTACATCATAGCCATCTTCATCTGATGAAAGAATTGATGTTCTGCTTCCTCTTGCGAATACGTCTGTGTATGCATTACGGATGCTCAGCAAATTCTTATAATGCTGATATGTGACATTGTCCTTTGTTGCCTTAGAGAAATCCATGTCATATCTATTAGTCTGATATGGATAATTATTTAATCCACTTAAACCAACTTCTTCACCATAATAGATAACCGGAATACCCTTTGCAGTAAGCTGTAAGGTAGCTGCAACTAACGCTGCTGATGTCGCCTCATCCTCTGTATATTTTTTTCCGTTCATTAAGGCTGCCTTAAATCCATCTTCATCATGGCTGCTCAAGAACTGACCTGTCATGTATGTGTTATTAAGTGCTGAATTTCTTGCAGAAAGGAATTTCTCTACAGAAGAAATATTGCCACTTACAAAGCTTGTTGCCTGGTCATTAAAATCGAAATCAAGGTCTGCATCCATCTGACCAGTACCTAAGGAACTACCATTTGATGCATATCCTGCACCAAAGTATTCACCAATCATCTTGAAAGACGGATTTACTTCTGTTGTAGAATTTTTAAGTGCTGCCCATGTTGTGCTGTCAACATGCTTTACAGTATCTACACGGAAATAATCAACTCCATAATCCTTCATCCATGCAGTCTGCCATTCTACTAATTTTGCTCTGACATCTGCATTCTCTGTTGCAAAATCCGGTAAACCAGACTGCCATGATTTAATATCGCCTTCACTGACACTCTTATCCCTTAGCATATCAGCAAATGTTGATTCTGTACCATATCCGGCATGGTTTACAACAATGTCAACCATAATACGCATACCACGCTTGTGCGCTTCGCTAATCATAGTCTCAAATTCTTCTGTTGTACCAAGTGTAGGATTCAATTTTGTAAAATCACTTGCCCAGTATCCATGGTATGCTGCATTATAAGGAACATCTTCTTTACCCTCATCGGTTACAGCTACACCTTTCACATTCTCTACAATTGGTGTAATCCAAATTGTATTTACACCTAAATCCTGTAAGTAATCTAACTTAGTTGTTACACCTGCAAAATCTCCACCATGATACAGTCCCGGGTTTTTTCCAAATGTATCTGCACCACTTGCTGTATTATTAGATTCATTACCATCAAAGAAACGGTCTGTCACCATAAAGTAGACAACAGATTCATCCCAGTCGAAATCATTTTTGTTTTCCTTCACACGGTCTGTAATTTCAACATCCACTGTAGTACTGAATTTATTACCATACTGGTCTGTTACAGTAATTGGTAATGTCTTAATTCCTAATGCTGTATCTGTTGTTGCAGAAATGGTAACTGCCTGCAGTTCCGGCTCAATCGGCATTGCATTGCTTCCGCCAAGAGAAGAAACATCAATACTAGCACTGGCTACTTCTAATTTTTTAGTATCAGAACCATCCTGTTCAACCTTAAACTTAACAACATCATTTTCGTTGTAGTTAAAAGATTTATTCATAACTGCTGCTGTAACTGTTGCATTTAATTTATAGTATTCAAAATATGAGTAATCTGCTTCTTTATATTTTTCACTATTTGAATTGAATGCATCTACAACATAGGTTCCATTTGCTTTGTAACGATAATGTGTTTTGCCATCTGTCAAACCGCTCCTTACACACTCAAAACGCTTTGTTGTATCATTGTATGTCATTGGATACTCTGTTCCGTTTACGTCAACAGATACTTTCATATCCTTTAATGAGCCATCTACAAATGCAGCATCATCACGATAGTAATATGATACCTGTTGTTTTTCTGCATCTACTTCATAGCCAACATTATATGGCATAGCAATTTCCGGCTCACTGCCGGCTTTCATGCTGGCATAGATAACCTTCTGGTCAGAAGGGAATGTAACTGAATGGTCTCCACCATCTTTAATCCATGGGTCACCTGTTGAATCTAATGCAATACAAAAATCAACCTTTGTACAAGATGGTTTTGCTGGAATTGTTACTGTCCATTTATCTCCACCTGCATATGTAAAATTGGTTAATACTGAAGCATATCCTGATGTCCATGTATAGAACTGTGGTGTAATACCTTTTTCTTTTAATCCCGGATTCTCATAATCCAATACAAGGTATCTCTTTTCCGTTTGTTTAATTACCGGTTTCTCATGAACCGGATCTGAACCATCCACATAATATAATACTTCATTCTCATCACCGCTTATTGTAAAAGAACGATCTGCGGTATCAGAGCCGCCATCCCATCCCTGTGTTATGTCATAACGTGCCTTTAATCCTACTGTTTTTTTCACATTACTGCCGGCAACTGTAATGGTCTTTTTAAACCATGTCACATCATTTTCAGCATCATAATATGTTCCGTCAAAAACATAGGAACCGTTTAATCCGGCATTCCACATCCACATATCAACTTTTCCCAGGTCTGTGTCTGTTGATAAATCTTCATTGTAATAATACATTGTAAATGTATGGTCTGGAACCGGTGCCTCCCAGCTGTCCGGTGCTGTTTTATATATGGTTGTATCACCACCAGCTTTGGTTCCGGTAACCCAGAGTTCAGTACTTGTTGATGTTACAGAGACGTCAATATTATCCGTCTGTGTCCCACTGTTATTATTAAAAATACAGCTGAAATTCTGTTTTACATCCTGTGTATATACTACATCATACCATCCGGAATGGTCAGCATTTTCTGAAATCTGTCCGCCCGGCCATTCTTTTCCAACACCTGCTCCTGTTGCAGAGGCATCTGCTCCCCACATATGATTGTAAATAGTGCTTCCCATTCCTGATGCAAGATAATGAATGGTTGTAACATATTTCCAATCAGCAGGTTTTGTCTCTGACAAAGAACCATCGAACCAGTACTCTGCTTCTGCCTTTCCTTTTGTAGAAAGTGTTACTGCATCTAACTGTTTTCCATGTCCATCATCATTTAGGATAAGATTATAATCTGTACTGTTATCTAATGTCAGATGCATTGTATACCAGCCTTCATGACCTTCTGCTGCAGTCATGGTTTTTCCCGGCCATTCACCTGTCGGCTTATTGGTCTCCTTATATACATATGCCGCAACATCATTGCCTAATGTGCTCTTATAATTAATTGTCAGATCACATTCTGTTGGTACAGACTCTGGAATCAATGTTTCCTTCTTTGAAGCATCCTTATACCACTGATATTTTCCATTGTCATCCAATAAACAATAGATGCTAGTATCAGAAGTAAAAGTCTTAATCTGCTCAATTGCAGCTCCTTCTGTCTTTATCTCCGGTGCAGCCTTCTCATCAGAACCTGCATCAACAAACTGAAAACCTGTCCACTCGCTGCTCTGTACATCTACATAATAGAGTCTTGTGCTTTCCTCATATGCAAGCTTTGGTTTTTCCTGATCCCCCCATTGTGAAATGGTGGCATTTCCTGCGTCATGGTTATTTACCGTAGCACCGGAAGCCCAGACATTGACAACCGGTGTATTCCAGGTACTTGGTTTGTCCAAATACAACCGGATTGTCGGGCTCGCAGCATATGCAGTGGTTGCACCACCGATTGCCGGAACCATGGTCACAATCATAGCAAGTGCAAGTACCATACTAAAGATACAGCTTACAATGCCATGTTTCCTGTGAAAGCGTTCTTTTAACTTTCTCATATTTCCTCTCCTTTTCCTTTTTTGTTTGTACGAAAATTTCCTTTCGCACGTTTTCGTACTTATATTATAATATTTTCGTTGGTTTTCGGCTATTGGGATAAACAGAGATTTTATTTACGAAATTTTGGTAAAATTTACTATTTATTCATTTTTATGTAACATATACGAAATCTTTTTAGTACTAAAGGTCCTAGATATAATAGATAATTTTTCATTTGAAATTTTGTGAATTATTTTTTTAGTCTATATGACATGATTTAAGGGTCAAAACCACCTTATAAAAAATGGTTGGTACCTTGAAAATGTGAAGTTTTCAAGGTACCAATTTATGGTTTACAAGGGATTGATAGCATAGTAGGCAGACCTTGGGGAGCTGTAATCACTAAATCTTTTAAAACAGCTCCTAAAATTCAGCCCTAAAACTGGATAAAATCCGAGAAAAGTAGCTGTAACTGCTGAAATTCCCAAAACAGCTCCCCAAAACCAGCCCGAGCCTTTAGTTATTTCACAAAAAAGAGCCTGCACATTTCTGTGCAAGCTTCTTTTGAAAACTAAAACCGAAAACTAAAATAATTATATTGTTTTTTAATTATATATTTAATCTATAAATCAACTATCCCCAGATGATTTCCTCCTTGGCAGCCTCCACATTTTCCTCGGAATGCTCCACTTCCTTGGAGAAGATTCTTGCCACCTCCATCTGTTCCTCTATGGTGAAGCTGCCACCGTTTTTGTAGAAGCGAGTGGCATTCATATCCCTGACTATCATGGTAAACATGACGCTTAGATATGCATAAACCATGATATTTGAGTCATAGATTGCATTCATAATATATCTGAAGGTAAAGTATACAAGAAGCTGCTCAATATCGTTTTCACGGTAATCGCTGCTGTCCATGTACTCCTTCATGCGTTTTTCATAGTCCTCCTCTGTGAGGACTGACTGCATATCATCCTTAAAATCCTGCCATACCTGACGCAAAAGCTCCATCTCATTGATGATACCGAAGCGGATATCAAAATGCTCATATGAGAAATCATTAAACGAAAGCCAGTCTATATGCTTTTCAACATCATTTTCGCTCAGCTTCTTCTGGTACTCGTTTGCCCTGTCAAGGTACTCCTCAACGCGCACTCCGATTGGCTTTGTCCTGTCCTGGAGTATGGCGATCAGCTCGCGCTGCACCTCCTCGAAAAAGGCAGCCTCCTCCTCTGTAACGCCCTGGTCATCATCACTGTCTCCAAAAAGCTCCTGTTCTACAAACTTAACAGGCTTTGTTTTGCTGAAAAATATTCGGCATACCTCCTCGCACGCAAGGCTCAGACACTTCTGCTCCACGTTTCTGTACTCTATGCCAAACCTTGGGAAATCAGTACACACCTCACTAAGCGATGCCTCGCCCGCTGCTATGTACAAATCACACAGATTCTTGTCGTTTAGCATGATACAGCGGCCGCAATTGTTTGTGCGGATGCCGTGCCCGCCATCCTCTGTCTCATACATGCCCTTTCTCAGACGCTCTCCGACCTCTCCCGGCAGTGTCTGATAATACTCATATGAATCCTCATCAATATCAATCTCCCAGCCCAGACAGCAGCTATCCTTGCAGTCTCCGGCTATGCAGCTAAACTCTGAAAAATAATCAGGTACACGGACTATCATACTTCTCTCTCCTTCAGTAAATCTTCTTTTGTTGTATCACTGTGCTTATTTCTGAAGCGCGCCTCTATAGCCGCCCAGTCAGGGTCCTCATTTCCCTTGAAAAAATTGTAGCCTATGTATCCGATGCACCACACAAGCCCTGCAAAGGTCGTGGAAAATGCTATCTTTATGATACTCTTAAGCAACAGCGGAAGCGTCAGCATATCATTGCCAAATGCAATGATAATCACATGAATAGGCTTAATCAGCATAAGCCATCCTCCCACATAAAGCGCTGCCAAAATCCCGAGCGCATAGCACAGTATTCCTAATAATTTGTCGCATTTTTTCTTCATTTCAAATCCTCTAATCATATTTTCGTAAATTCCAGTATGGACACTTCTCCTGTTGCTCTTGTCTTTTCCATGTCTATCACACGCTGGTTTGCAGAGCCCTTGAATTTGAGCGTGATATCCTTCTGTTCCTCTATAAACGGACCATCTACCAGAACATCTATCATAGATAAAAGCTCATCCGTATACTCTGTGTGCTTGCGTCCGTTTTCTAACAGTTCTTCGTACAGATAGCCTGTGTAAGCCCACACATCCTTATTTGGATAGCGCTCCTTAACTCTTCTCATAAACGGCACAAGTGCCTCCTGATTCTCCTCCTCAAAAGGATCACCGCCTAAAAGGGTAATTCCCTGCACATAGGCAGGCTTAAGCGAGTCGAGTATCTCGTTTTGTATCTGCTCATCAAACGGCTCTCCATAGTCAAATTCCCATGTCTGCGGCTGAAAACAGCCCTTACAGTGATTTCTGCAGCCTGATACAAAAAGCACAGTACGGCAGCCCAGTCCGTTTGCGATGTCACAATATTTTATTCCTGCATAGTTCATATATTTTCCTCGTGTCTGAGATTATAGTTCCATTTAAAAATCGCACTGCCTATTATTATAACATATCCTATCACACTTAGATAGTCCGGTATCTGTTGTAAAAAGACAAATCCAAGCAGGGCGGCAAAAATAACCTGTGAATAGTCGAACACCGATATCTCCTTTGCAGGTGCCTTGGTGTATGCCTTTGTGATAGAAAGCTGCCCGCCTGTAGCTGCAGCTCCTGCTAAAAGCAGCATGACAGTCTGATATGCACTCATAGGCTTTGCTCCGACAAACAGAAACGGTGCTGTCACTATACACGAAAATACCGAAAAGCACATGACTATCACAGGGCCTCTCTCGCCCTGCTTACCGAGCTTTCGTACAAATGTATACGCAACACCTGCGCCAAAGCCGCCTATTACACCAATCATGGCATTTAAAAACTGCATATTCATGGATGGCTTCACCACAAAAACAGCACCTATAAATGCCGTCACCACGCACAGCCACTCTGTCTTGTTTGCTTTCTCCTTAAGCACAAAATATGACATGATTATGGCAAAAAACGGTGACAATTTGTTTAGAATATTGGCATCTGCGATGGCCAGATGGTCAACTGCATAGAAATTGCATATAAGCCCTGTTGTTCCAAAGAAGCTTCGCAGAAAAAGCCCCTTCCAGCTATCCTTTTTTATTTTGAAGCCTTCATCACTTTTTGCAAGTAAGATAACAGCCGCTACTGCTGCTACCGCATTCCTGAAAAAGGCCTTCTGCATGGTCGGCAAATCTCCCGACATCCTCACAAAAAATGTCATCAGGGCAAAAAAGAATCCTGCCATTATGATATATATTATTCCTTGTTTCTTATCATTCATACTTATAGTATAACGTATTCTGTCAAGAGGGGATAAACAAAACGTCTGCCATTTTGCCCGCAAAAAAGGACCGCCCGGATGAGCGGTCCTTTTAAGATGAAGGGAAAAATATAAAAGAAAATAGTTTTAGTTAATGGTCTGTATCAGCCCTTCACACTTCCCATGGCAACACCACCTACGATGTGCTTTGAAAGAATAAGGTAAACCACTATTACAGGAAGGATAGAGAATGTAATCATCATGTATACCTTTCCCATATCAAACTTCAAGAAGTCTGCACTTCTAAGCTGTGCTAACAGGATAGGAAGTGTCTTCTTATTGTTTTCGTGTAATATAAGTGCCGGAGTGAAGTAATTGTTCCAGCTGCTTACAAAGGAGAAAATTGCCTGTACTGCTATTGCCGGCTTCATCAACGGAAGCACGATATGATTAAATGTCCTAAACTCTCCGGAGCCGTCAATTCTGGCTGCCTCAATGAGAGACAACGGAAGTGAGCTCTCCATATACTGCTTCATGTAGAAATATGTGACAGGTGAAGCAATTGTCGGAACTATAAGTGGAATAAACGAATCCATCAGTCCCATGCCTGTTACTAATTTAACAAATCCAAGTGCTGTAACCTGTGTAGGAATCATCATAACCATCAGAATGAAGGTAGAGATGAATTTCTTGGCCTTGAACTCATATGCATGTATGGCATATGCTGTCATTGTCGAAAAATATACACACAGTACTGCACTGCAGGCTGCTACGAAAAGGCTGTTAAACATACCTCTTATGACCGGAAGTGTGTCATGTAAGAGTGAGTTCCAGTTGTCAAGCAGATGCGTACTCGGAATTGCCGTAAATCCTGACTGGAGCTCTCCGTTTGATCTGGTCGCATTGATTATCATTACGTAGAACCAGAACAGACAGAAGAAAGAGATTATCACAAGCACGATATATGCTAACGCACGTCTGGCATGGATTCCCATACCTTTATTTTTTTTGTTTACATTTGCTGCCATATCGACCTACTCCTTTCTCTTATCATCATTGCCGCTGAGCTTGAATACCGCTATACTAAGTATTGCTGTGATGATAAACAGTATGACTGAAAGTGCACCTGACATTCCATAATCCTTACTGTACAGACGTTTGTTTAAGTACATGATAAGTGTCATGCTTGATCTGACCGGATTACCTGTTCCGTTTGTCAAAATCTGTGGTACATCAAAGAGCTGTAAGCCACCGATAAGTGATGTAATGATTACATATATCAGTATCGGTCTAAGGAGCGGAAGTGTTATCTTAAAGAACACCTGTGTGCTTGTTGCTCCGTCCACCTCTGCTGCCTCGAATAGCGATGTATCGATTCCAAGCATACCTGCCATAAGCAGGATGGTTGTATTACCAAACCACATCAGACAGTTCATCAATGCGATGAGTCCTCTTGTACTGCCAACATGTGACAGAAACTTGTACGGCTCTGAGATGAAGCCTATCTGCATAAGCAGATTGTTTATAGGTCCACCATCAGCAAACAATGTAAAGAATAACAGCGAAAACGCTGAAGCCATAATCAGATTTGGCAGATATATAACTGTTTTAAAAAATCTTGTTCCCTTGAGCTTTAAGCTGACATCCGAAAACCATGCTCCAAGGAGCAGCGATAAGAATATCTGCGGTATGAAGCACATGATCCAAAGAACCATTGTGTTCTTAAAATACTGCCAGATATCACCGGATGTGAACAATTTTTCATAGTTTTCAAATCCAACAAAGTTTGGTCCTATCTGTGTAAGACCCGACATATAATTTTCAAAAAAACTGTTGTAAATGGTAGTGATTAACGGTACCAGCTGAAATACTACGTATACAACGATAAACGGAATCAGAAAGATATAGCCCCATTTGTTATATCTGACCGCTTTACCTCCACTCTTTCTCATAATACCTACCTCCCAACTGGTATTGTAGTCAATGGTTATGTAATGCTGTTAACTGATTTTATTGATTTTAAAAATATTACCCCGCCTGCCTGCTTACGCAAGGCAGACAGGGTATTTATTAGTTTATCTTATTAGTTCTATGATCAATTCAAAAACTATCTTATTCTGCGAGGTCAGGATATTTCTCAATAACTGCCTTCTTGAAGGTCTCAATAGCTGTATCCTTATCGCAGTTTCCTTCGAAGTAATCCTTCATAGCCTTCTGGAACTCCTCGTTGCAGCCCTGGTCATATGCTGAAAGGTTGCTTAAGTCAAGAGTCTTAACACCTGCTATATACATTGGTAATGGATTCTGTCCGCCAAGTACTGTACTTGTGTAAGGCTTGTCGTCCTTGCCCATGATTGTTCCGTCTGCAAGACCATCCATAACTGTGCTGTTGTTTACGAAATCGTCATCCTTTACAACGATATCCTTCATGATATCATCGTCTGTTGTCATCTTGAGCATGATATCCTTTACAAGGTCAGCATTGTCTGTTCCCTCTGCTGCACAGATCCATGTGCCGCCCCAGAAGAATCCCTGTGGTCCCTGAGCTGCACCCCAGCCGCCCTGGTTTCCGATAGAACCTGACTCATCTGCTGCCATTGAGAAGTTTACTAACCATGCAGGTCCAAAGTATGAGAATACCTTTCCTTCAGGATAGAAGCCCTTCTTCCAGTCATCTGACCAAAGGTCTGCTGTTCCTGTCTCGCCTGCGTCTACAAGCTTCTTAGAATCATCAACCCACTTCATGATGTTGTCATCAATCTGGAGTTTCTTGTCATCGCTGACCCATTTCTTAGAAACATTGTTAGAGTATACACGATATGTATCGTTTGCTGTAGATGTCATCTTGTAGCCTGCTGCTTTCATCTTCTCAGCTGTAGCATTGAAGGTATCCCAGTCAGATACTGACTTCTGAACCTCATCCGGATCATCTGTTCCAAGTACCTCTTTTGCTGCTGCTCTGTTGTAGAACAGAACACCAGGACATCCCTGCCATGAAAGACCCTTCAGGTTGCCATCAGCATCAGTAACGACATCCTGTGTGTACTTGTACTGCTTAGAGATATCGCTGTCTGTGATTCCCAGATCCTTGATAGCCATTGTGTAATCAGAGTCTACATACTTAGGTGCGTAATCAGCCTCTACCAGGAAGAGGTCAATCTTGTCATCTGCCGATGCATCAGCCTGCTTCAAAAGTGTCTCATCAAGGTTGTTCTGGTATGCATTGTTCTCACTAGGTGTGATGTTCCAGACTACATCAATATCTCCGATTTTGCCATGTGTCGCATCCACCTTCTTGTAATCAGGATAGTGGTCGGTAAGACGGCTCTGGAATTCCTCATTCCAGCAATAGATATTGAGTGTCTTGCCATCGTTTGTCGCTTCTGTTTTTGCGCCGCCTTTCTTGTCAGAGCTTCCTGTGTCGGATGTATTTCCGCTGCCACAGCCTGCCAGTAATGATGCTGCCATTGTTGCGCAAAGTAATGCGCTTACAAGTTTCTTTTTCATAGAAAATCCTCCTTCTCGCTTCAGGTTTAAACCTGTTAGTAAATGTTAGTAAAAAAGTAGTAAAATATATTAAATTCTGCCTACGGATTCCCCCTCCAGCAAAATTCCTTCAACAACAGCTCTCTCCACAAGTGCTGTTTTAGGCTTTTTAATGATGCTTATCAACCTGTCTGCTGCTTCCCTGCCAATCTTGTCAGTGTCCTGTCTGATAGTGGTAAGCTTCGGGCTTAGCATCTGTGAAACTCTTGTGCCATCGTATCCGGCTATTGATATATCCTCCGGAATCCTAAGCCCTCTGCTTCTTATAACATTGATGCCTCCGATTGCCGCCGTGTCATCCGGATAAATGATACATGTAGGTTTGTCAGGTAAATCAAGTAAATATTCTGTCTGCTTTGCAACATCCTCTGTTTCCAGATACCTTGCTTCCCTGACATACTCCTCAGGAATATCTATTCCATGATTCTCAAGTGCCCTGTAATAAGCTGCCAGCCTGTCACGCGTAACGCTTGAAAAATCCTGTCCATGTATGTAAGCGATTTTCTTATGTCCCATACTTATAATGTAATCAAGCAGCTCGCCCATACACTTCACATTGTTGGAGCAGACCGCCGAACAGCTGTAATGTACGTAGTCAATCGTGACCACAGGTATGTCGCTGCTCATAAGCTCCTGCACCTCATTGTCCTGAAACCTGGCACATACGATTACGACTCCATCGAAATTTCTGTACTTACAGTGCTCTAGGTATGATAATTTCTTTCCGACCGGACTTGTATTGATAAATGTAATATCATATCCAAGCATCTCAGCCTGTGCCTTGATTCCGTTTAGCACTCCGGCAAAATACTCATGCGTAAGTCCCATCGCCGCCTCATCGAAATACAGTACTGCGATGTTGTTCGACTGGTTTGTCTTAAGAGCTCTGGCCGCAGCATTAGGAAGATATCCCATTTCCTTAGCTATCTTCTTTATTCTGTTTTTGGTCTCAGCGCCAATATCCTTTTGGTCATGTAATGCCTTGCTGACTGTTGCTGTCGAAACACCACATCTTTGTGCTATATCTTTCAGTGATACCATATCGTTTCCTCATTTCGAATTGGTTTCTTAATCGTTTTCGTATCTTCACTATACCACAATTCATTATTATTGCAACCCCTAATTTACATTTTCAACATTTTTAACACTTTTTATTATCTTTTATTATGCATTTTGTATAGTGTTATGTTATGTATTTAAAACGATTACGCCTTTGATCTTAATTATTATACAATTATAATTACTTAAGTGATATTATCTCATCAGCATTTTTAACTATAATATGCAGTTTTCTTTGTATATATGTCATAAAAGCATTATTTTTTATTGTTTTATGCTTGATTTTTAGATATTCGCATTATATACTTCTATATATAAACAGCTTAAACGTTTGCGTATATTTAATAAAAAAGGAGATTTTATATATGAAATTTGGACACTTCGATGATCAAAACAAAGAGTACGTCATCACCTCTCCAAGGACTCCGTTACCATGGATCAACTACCTCGGATGTGAGAATTTCTTTTCTCTGGTATCAAATACCTGCGGTGGCTACAGCTTCTATAAGGATGCAAAGCTTCTGCGTCTCACCAGATACCGCTACAACAACGTGCCATACGACAGCAACGGACACTACTACTATATAAAGGATGGCGACACAATCTGGAATCCGGGCTGGATGCCTTCTAAGACCGAGCTTGACTCATACGAATGCCGTCATGGCATGGGCTATTCTGTTTTCACAGGAGTAAAAAACGGCTTAATGGCTCAGCTTACCGACTTTGTTCCTATGGGCTCTACCTGCGAGATCAATAAGCTCACATTAAAAAACACATCTGATAAGAAAAAAGACTTTTCGGTTTTCTCATATGTAGAGTTCTGTCTGTGGAATGCCATGGATGACATGACCAACTTCCAGCGTAACTTCTCTACCGGAGAGGTTGAGATTCACGTCGGTGGCTCTCAGCTCTTCCACAAGACAGAATACAGAGAACGCCGCAATCACTATGCTGTATATGCTGTAAATGCCTCTGTTGACGGATTTGACACAGACAGGGATTCATTCTTAGGTGCCTACGGCGAAAACAGCGCGCCTTCCGTTGTAGTAAATGATCAGTCTAAGAACTCTGTTGCAAGCGGCTGGGTTCCTGTCGGCTCTCATCACCTGAAGGTAGCTCTTGAGCCGGGCGAAGAAAAAACATATATATTTGTACTTGGATATGTAGAAAACCCTGTGAACGAAAAATGGGTTGGACGCGCTGAGGATGGAATCATAAACCGAGCTCCTGCCGATGCACTCCTTGCAAGATTTGACACCACCGAAAAAGCCGACGCTGCTTTAGCAGAGCTTAAGGCTTACTGGGATAAGCTGCTTGGTCACTTTAGTATCTCTTCATCGGAGGAAAAGCTTGACCGCATGGTAAATGTATGGCATCAGTATCAGTGCATGGTTACCTTTAACATGAGCCGCTCTGCTTCTTATTTTGAATCAGGCATCGGACGAGGCATGGGCTTTAGGGATTCCTGTCAGGATCTGCTTGGCTTCGTGCATCTGATTCCTGACAGAGCCAGGGAGAGAATACTCGACATCGCAGCCACACAGTTTGAGGACGGCTCTGCTTACCACCAGTACCAGCCTCTCACCAAAAAGGGCAATGCCGACATAGGCTCAGGCTTCAACGATGACCCTCTGTGGCTTATCGCTGCTGCCGCTGCTTACATCAAGGAGACAGGCGACTACTCTATTCTTGACGAGTCAACACCATATGACAGCGATCCTTCAAAGGCAACTGACTTTATGGAGCATCTGCGCCGCTCCTTCAACTATACAATCAATCATCTCGGACCTCATGGTCTGCCACAGATTGGACGTGCTGACTGGAACGATTGTCTGAACTTAAACTGCTTCTCCGAGGAGCCTGGTGAGTCCTTCCAGACCTTTGGACCATCTGAAGGACCTAATGCCGAATCTGTTTTTATCGCAGGCATGTTTGTAAAATATGGAAAAGACTATGTAAAAATCTGCAGACACAAGGGACTTTGCGACGAGGCTGACACAGCCAGGAAGGCTATTGAACAGATGGAAAAGACCGTCATGGATGCCGGCTGGGATGGCGAGTGGTATCTTCGTGCTTACGACCACTACAAGCACAAGATTGGTTCCAAGGAATGTGAGGATGGAAAAATCTTTATTGAGCCACAGGGCTTTTGTGTTATCGCTGAAATCGGAAAGGATGAAGGGTTCTGCCTTAAGGCAATGCAGTCTGTTGAAAAATATCTTGATACTAAATATGGCATCGTGCTCTTGCAGCCGCCTTACCACAGATATCATGTGGAGCTTGGTGAAATCTCTTCTTATCCACCGGGATACAAGGAGAATGCCGGCATCTTCTGCCACAACAATCCTTGGATTTCTATAGCTGAGACTGTTATCGGCCGTGGAAACAGAGCATGGCAGGTATACACCCGGACCTGTCCTGCATACATTGAGGATATCAGCGAAATTCACCGCACCGAGCCTTATGTATACAGCCAGATGATTGCCGGTAAAGACGCTCCTAACTTTGGTGAAGCAAAGAACAGCTGGCTGACAGGTACTGCTGCATGGACCTTCCTCGATGTCTCACAGTACATCCTCGGTATACGTCCTGACTACGATGGTCTTATCATAGATCCTTGTATTCCTGACACTATGGACGGCTTTACAGCTAAGCGTAAGTTCCGTGGCAATACTTACCACATTACGGTCAGAAATCCTGCCCACGTACAAAAGGGTGTGACAAAGCTCATCGTGGATGGCGCTACTATTGATGGCAATATGATTCCGGCTATTAACGGAACCGGACACGATGTTACAGTCGAGGTTACAATGGGTTAGAGATACCAGACAGGCCTCTATACTGCTTCAAATATGACCCGGAATACGAAAATGCCGCCGCAGAGCAAGCTCTACGGCGGCATTTAGACTGCTGGTGATGTTCTTCCCATGTCTTTATTTCTTCTCTAAAGGATGCTGTTATGTAATTGAGACCTGCCACATATGCTCCTCGGTCTCTCCCATGTGAAACAGCTCCACAGTCTGTTCATCATGAGTATCATCAGGCTCATAGTTGCCAAGAAGATGTATGAGATACTTCTCCTGCTCATCTGATGTAGAGACCTTATCAATGTGTTTTTGCAATTCCTCAAGAAGCTGCTTTGGCTCCATGTCGGCATCGACTGCGATTCCAAAGCACTTCTTCGCAAGACCTGCGGTATAATACAGCTCGTAGTTACTTACAAGCACTGATTTTTGGCGTAAGCATTTGAGTATGATGCTTTGTCTGGCTATTGATGTAATCATATTATTTCCTTTCCGAGTTAGCTGGAATACCTCTAAGTCCAAGTTATTTCCATTATACCCTATTTGCTTTTTGTTTCAAGAGTATAACATGATATAGCTAAAGATAACTTAAGAGAGTCCTATGAAGTGGCAACAAATCCCGTCAGGAAATAATAAAGTGCTCCCAGTGCCTTTCCAATAGCCATAGAAATCACTATAATCCCAAGACCGGCGCGAAGCTTCATGCGCTTATATATAATAGGGAATGTGTGCAGTATTTCTGCGAGTGCAACTGCAATACAGCCGACAAATATGCCGACACACAATCCATATATTGCAATAATTATATTCCCACAGATATTGCTTACAGGTACTTTGGGCATATTTGCAAAGCCCAGATTATATGCCGTATCAAGCACTGATGATATATTACCTGCCACCACACCACATATCATGACATTTTCTATAAGTATTATATTTTCTATCCTGCTGCACCGAAGTATGCGCGGCACCACTCCTATCACGAGCACGAATGCAAATACACCGGCTGACACTCCTGCCCCTGCTAAAAACGCTATCACTGACAAAAATATTTCACGCAATATATATTCAAACATCCTGCTTTTCCTTTACCTTGTCTATTATTGTGTTCCACGTATCTTTATTATGCTTATCCATCTCCACCTGAATCGGTGTGACATCGTCGGATAGCTTACGCTTTCCGATATGATTAAAAAACAGTATGATTCCGACCGCCAGACCAATGCAGTAAAACACCTCAAGCACCGACACCTGTGGCTTGTCCACACCCATTATCTGCTTGTAGAAATGTTCAAACACACCTGATATCGAAATATCATTATTGAAAGCCATGATTGTAAAAGCTGAACCAAAAAATATAAGTATACACACCGCTGCAACCTTTAGTGCTTCAAGAATCTTATTTTTGCTGTTGTCGTCATACTCTACAAGTACCTCCGGCTCACCAATGCTTATAACCTGTGCATCATCATAGATTTCCGTGATTTGCTCTATTATTTTCATTACAGATATCACGCTCTTTTTACCGCGTATCTTATCCACGATTATTCCCTTTATCTGTCCCTCATAGCGTGAATATTTACAATACACACTTGCTATGTCATTGATGCAGACCTGCCTGCGGTGAAGTGTTTTCTGCTTTTCTGCGCGTATATACACGAGAATTTTTTCTTTTGGGGTATCAGTATGCTCCGGCATCTTCATGCTCCCTTCGATTAATATTCATATGTATATAATTTCCATTTATTTTGATTTTATACACAAAATACACACATGTAATTAAATCAATATTTTTCGTGCGATATATTGTTTTTTTCGTGCAAACATCATAAAATAAATATAATTAATCTAAAGAGTGAGGTAACAAATGGCATACACTAAGGAAATACTGACTCTCGCCGTGGAAATTGGCGACTGTATGCTCAGAAACGGTGCAGAAATCTACAGAGTGGAGGACACTGTGGTTCATATACTAAGTTCATATGAGGTGGAGGAATTTGACGTATATGTGCTGTCAAACGGAATATTTGCAAGTGCAAATGAGAACAAGGAGGATGCCTGCAGCATCGTGCGCCACGTACCGCTTGGTGCTGTCAATCTGGCAAAGATCAGTGCGTTAAACCAGCTCGCAAGGGACATATGTGACCAGAAAATCTCCCTGATTGACTCATGGGACAGGCTTGAGCAGTGCAAAAATATCCCTAATTACAAAAAAAACGCACAGATTTTCTTCTGTGGGCTCGGAAGTGCCTGCTTTTGCTATCTTTTTGGTGGAAGCTGGCTTGACTTTGTTTTTGCATTTGTTATAGGCTCACTGGAGCAGGTGCTTTTGTTTGGTCTTAAAAAATATAAGTTCACAAGGATTATAACCAATATCCTTGCCAGTCTTTTTGTGACACTGCTTGCCACTGCAAGTACGCTTACAGGGCTTTCTCTTTTATCTGATAAAATCATTATAGGAGCTATCATGCCGCTCGTTCCGGGAATAGCATTTACAACATCTATCAGGGATATATATAACGGGGATTATCTGTCCGGTACAATACATCTACTCGATGCACTGATTACAGCCGTGTGTGTTGCTGTGGGAGCATGTCTGCCGTTTGTTGTGATGAAATATATTGGAGGGATTTAAGCTATGGAGTTTATAATACAATTTATTGTGGCTCTCTTTGCCACATTATCGTTTGCAGTTATTTTTTCCGCTCCAAAAAAGGAGCTGTTTTACTGCGGTTTTACAGGAGCGCTTGGCTGGATCATCTACTATATAATGGTTCAATTTGATATGGGTGTTGTGTTTCCATCGCTTATCGCGACACTGTGCCTTACGATAATGGCGCGCATTTTTGCTGCGGCACGCTCTATGCCTGTGACAGTTTATCTGCTTTCAGGTATCTTTCCTCTTGTGCCCGGAGCAGGAATTTTTTACACGGCATATTATCTTTTTACGAATGACAGAGCACTTTCTTCCTCAAAGGGTATTGAAACCTTTGAGGTGGCAGGTGCCATCGTGCTCGGTATCATATTCGGGTTTGGCATCCCGCAGAGTTTGTTTAATCTGTTGAAGCCTAAGAAAAAATGAATTACTTGAACTATGTCAAATTTGCAATTTTCTGCGCCAGATCCTCGAGATACTCCCAACGTTCCATTTTCTCCATCAGCTGCCCCTCGAGGTCTTCCTTTTCCTTTGTGAGTTCGTTTAACTTACCAAAGTTAGTGGCATTCTTTACCATCTCATCATCTATCTCAGAAAGCCTGTTTTCCAGCTTTTCTATGTCAGCCTCTATCGTCTCGTACTCTTTTTGCTCTTTGTAGGTAAATTTGAGCTTTTTCTCATGCCCCCAGGTTTCCATGGATTTCTTCTTCCGGGCTTCTTTTGAGTCTGTACCATCTGATGCAGTATTTCCCTGTGCTCCTGAAGCGGATGCTCCTGTGGATGATGCATTTTCCGATACGGTTTTTCCTGATGCAGGCTGTGGACGTTTATTCATATAGTCGGTGTATCCGCCCTCATACTGTACGATTTTTCCGGCTCCCTCAAATGCAAAAATACGCTTTGCGATCCTGTCAAGGAAATACCTGTCATGGGATACCGTGATGACTATTCCGTCATAGCCATCCAGATAATCCTCTAAAATAGCCAGTGTCTCGACATCCAGGTCATTGGTCGGCTCGTCAAGTATCAGTACATTCGGTGCGCTCATCAGCACACGAAGCAGATAGAGTCTTCTCTTTTCTCCACCCGAGAGCTTGCCTACCGGGCTGTACTGTTGCTCCGGTGGGAATAAAAACCTCTCAAGCATGGCAGATGCTGACACAAGTCCGTCTGCCGTGCGCACAAACTCGGCAGCTTCTTTCACATAATCTATCACACGAAGCTCAGGCTCTATATCCACTTCCTGACCGAAATATCCTATCTTTATCGTCTGTCCTATCTCTACCTCACCTGAATCGGGCTCGATAAAACCTGCAATTATCTTCATGAGTGTGGACTTTCCACAGCCGTTTTTGCCTACAAAACCGATACGGTCATTTTTCAGGAAAATATACGTAAAATCCTTTACACAGACGATATCTCCGTACGCCTTTGAAATATCATGAAGCTCTATGGTTGTCCTTCCCATACGCGATGAAACCGATGAAAGCTCAACCCTTGCGTCTGTCTGTGGTCCTTTCTGATCGCGTAAAGCCTCATATCTTTGGATGTGTGCCTTCTGCTTTGTGGAACGAGCTCTTGCGCCGCGCTGCATCCACTCTATTTCTTTTCTAAGGATGGACTGACGCTTGCGCTCACTTGCCCTCTCGCTCTCCTCCCTGGCTGCCTTAAGCTCAAGAAAGCCCGAGTAGTTTGTATCATAGCTGTAGGTCTGTCCCTTGTCCACCTCCACGATTCTATTGCAGACACTGTCTAGAAAATAGCGGTCATGCGTGATCATGATGATTGCACCCCTGAAACGGCGCAGATAATCCTCAAGCCACTCCACCATCTCGTAGTCTAAGTGGTTGGTCGGCTCGTCCAATATGAGTACATCACACGGCTTAAGTACGACTGTTGCAAGCGCAAGCCTCTTTCTCTGCCCTCCTGAAAGCTCACCGGTCTTTTGCGTCATATCTGTGATATCAAGCTTCATAAGAAGTGACTTTGCATCACTTTCTATACTCCAGCGCATGTCCTCATCCAGCTGCGAGGTAACCACACGGCTCATCACATGCTCAAGAGCTGTCTCGTCCGGGTCAAACTCCGGATTCTGCGGCAGATAGTTTATCACTATATGATTTGCTGTGGTGACAGTTCCCTCATCAGGCTCTTCATCACCAGCCACAATCTTTAAAAGTGTAGACTTTCCTGTACCATTTATACCTATGATACCGATTTTTTCGTTTTCCTGCACATAAAAGGAAGCTTTAGAAAAAAGCTTCCTTCCAGTATATGACTTTGTTATATTTTCGACATTAATGATGTTCATCTTCTCGTATTTTCTCCTCCCTCTCATGCTCCTGCTTCTCCTTGGCCTCAAGGATTGCCTCATTAAGCGAAAGCATCTTTGCATCAAGCTGTCCTACGATACCTGCACACTCACGCAGATCGCGGCTGATATACTCAGGTGCATTGCCCTCGAACTTGTAATATATCTTGTGCTCAAGGCTTGCCCAAAAATCCATAGCTATTGTACGAATCTGTATCTCAACCTTTGTGTCAACCACCTTGTTTGAAAGAAAAATAGGCACCGAAACAATCATGTGGTAGCTCTTGTAGCCGCTCGCCTTCGGATGCTTCATATAGTCCTTTACCGATATGACGGTCAAATCATTCTGCCTGCCAATCATCTCAGCAAGCCGGTATATATCAGATGTGAACGAGCACACGATTCTGATGCCCGCTATGTCCTTTACATATGTGACCATATTCTCTATGGTGCTCTCGTAGCCACCCTTTTTGAGCTTCTTAACTATGCTTTCAGGAGTCTTGATACGCGACTTTATGTACTCTATCGGATTGTAATTATGTATGTGAACAAACTCGTCATTTAGTATCTCGAGCTTAGTATTGACCTCTTTCAGTGCAGAATTGTATAGAAACATCATAGTCTCCCAGCTATCAATGCCCTCCGCAAACTCTTGTTCCATTAAAAACCTCCCTGTGATCTATTCGCCTGTATATTTATCAGACTCTTTTAATCAATTATAGCATATTTATTCGCGTAATTGGCAAATTATACCTATTATTTATATATTTTTTATTCTTGTTGTTTTATATGCTGCTTATTTTTTATGTGCACAGGTCCGCACGCTGCAGGCACGGCGGCACACAAGTACTCTCTCGTAAGCGCATAGCGAAGCTATTTAGAATCTGTTGAATTATGCTTCACAACCAGAAATGCACCGGCATGGACGCCGGGGCAAGGCGTTATGCGCCATGGACGGCGCATAAAAGCCGGTTTCGTCAAGCATAAAAAACCAAAAGGCATAATTCCTACAGATTCTTAATGGCGTAGCGTAGCGAACGAGAGAGTACTTGTGTGCCGCCGTGCCTGCAGTGTGCGGACCGTCATTATATCAATAATAACTCATCATATCCATAATGAGGCATCAATCCTCCTCGATGATGTGCATCTCAAGAAAATCAAAGTCGATATCCTCCACAAAATTATCCTTCGTAAAGCGTGTCTTTCCATGCCTCTTGAAATCACTTACATTGCTGTCAAGCCAGATGGGCTTTCCCAGGTCAAAAGCAAGGCAGGCATCCTCAAGAGCCTTAAAAATCTTGTGTGTACGTGTGTCGTCACTGTCATTTTCTATTGTAATATCACGCATCAGGTGCGTGTCAGTATAAATCTTAAACCAAATACGCATATTATTCTCCCAAAAGTCTTCTCTGACGATTGCATTCATACATGAGCAAAGTGGCTGATATTGCGGCATTAAGCGACTCCACAGCTCCCTCCATAGGGATGCGGATATATGTGTCCGCCATGTCAGCTATCTCATCTGATAATCCATTGCCCTCATTTCCTATCATAAAGCCACAGGCTCCGGTGTAGTCCGGTCTGTCATAAGAGCACTTACCCTTTAAATGAGCTGCGTAGAGAGAAACTCCCTTTGACTTTGCATACTCTATAGTCTCCGGAAGGTCATCTGTTATGTAAAACGGCACACGGTAGAGTGAGCCCATGGTTGAGCGCACAGTCTTTGGATTAAAAATGTCCACTGTTGTGCGATTCATTATAATACCGCTTACACCTGCGCCCTCACCGGTACGGATCATAGTGCCTAAGTTTCCCGGATCCTGTATACTCTCAAGCACAAGAAGCTCTGTCTTGTCGCCCTTAAAAAGTTCATCTATCTCATAGTGCGGCATCTTTACTATAGCAAGCACGCCCTGCGGAGTCTGCGTGTCAGACATGCTCTTAAACACCGAGTCACTCACTATTTCTGTTTTGTCAAGGAAACGCTTCTTCTCTTCCTTAAACCTGTCATCATTAAAAAATGACTCAGACATATATACGGCACTTACCCAGTCATATGGCGCCTCAAAGCTCATCTTTGGACCCTCAACCACGAATACGCCCTGCTTTTTCCGCTCCTTTGCCTTGCTTAAAAGAGCCTGCACATTTTTTATGCTTTTGTTTGATGCACTTGTAATCATTTTCTTCTCTTTCTATATTGATGATATGAGGGTCAAAAAAGTATTTTGCCCCTCATTTATGATTAATCAGATTACTACATGCTACGCATTCCCGTAATCTGACTACACCTCGAAATCCGCTAATTTCCTGCGTCTCCGCAGCAAATTGCTACTGACAGCCAAAATGCCCCTGCACCGGCACATGCACGCAATTACCTGCATTTGATGTGCCGGATACAAGGGCATTCATATTTATCGTAACTATATTAGATACTAAACCAGAGATTTAGAGATATCGTACATGTACTCGTCTACACTCTTCTTCATAGCAAGTGCCTCGTCGATATCAAAATCTACGAAATTGCCATCCTTGTGGGCAATAACTCTGTTTGACTTGCCCTCGCAGAGTAAATCAACTGCCATAGCGCCCATGATTGTAGCGTATACACGGTCCTTGCATGAAGGGCTTCCACCTCTTTGCATATGTCCAAGGATAGTTGCTCGAGTCTCGATGCCTGTAGCAGCCTCGATTTCCTTAGCCATCTCCTGTGAATGTCCTACGCCCTCAGCATTGATGATGATGTAATGCTGCTTACCGAGCTCTCTTGCGTGAGCTACTCTCTCGATGAGTGCCTCAAGGTTGTTGTCATACTTCTCAGGAAGTAATACTTCCTCAGCGCCGTTTGCAAGACCACACCATAATGCAATGTATCCTGCTCCACGTCCCATAACCTCAATTATTGAGCATCTCTCGTGTGATGTAGATGTATCACGTACCTTGTCAATAGCCTCCATAGCTGTGTTGCAGGCTGTATCAAAACCGATTGTGTAATCAGTACATGCGATATCAAGGTCGATTGTGCCCGGAAGACCGATTGTATTGATGCCAAGTGCAGCAAGCTTCTGCGCACCCTGGAAAGATCCGTCACCACCGATAACTACGATAGCATCGATACCATGCTTCTTACAGATTTCAGCACCCTTCTGCTGTCCCTCTGCTGTAACGAACTCCTTACATCTGGCTGTCTGTAAGATTGTACCACCGCGTGAGATTGTGTCTGAAACGCTCTTTGAATCCATATCCACGATTTCTTCATTTAACAGACCTGCGTATCCTCTCTTGATTCCTTTAACTTTCTTGCCCTTTGAGAGAGCCTGACGAACAACGGCACGAATCGCTGCGTTCATTCCCGGTGCGTCACCACCACTTGTAAGTACACCTATTGTGTTAATCTCTTTTGCCATTGGTATAACCTCCATATGTTAAAAAATTATCATTTATTCTAATCCCAATCTATTGTACTTGTTTTAGCACATTTTTTCAATATTCTTTTCAACAATTTTCGCATTTTCTTTGTCTAAAAATTCCAAAAGCTGCTCCATGAGCTCATTATTTGCATTTACGGAATAATTTCTGCCAAGTTTTTTCATCTGCTTTGTATCTGCGATGTAAATTATGACTTCATCTCCTCCGTCAGATTCACGGATTGTCTCAAGAAGCCTGCTCTCATTTTTCTTATAGTCCTCCATCGTATCAAACCTGAGCCATAGCTGCTTCGGAAGCTCATCAAACGGTATGATTTTCTCGCAGATTATCTTGCCGTTCTGCTCATCCTCGACTGTCGCATGTCCGATAACAAATATTTTAGCATCGTCCTGTAAATATCTCTGGTAGCGCTCGTAATCTCTCGGAAAAATAATTACCTCAACAGTTCCTGTCAGGTCCTCTATCGTGATAAAAGCCATGGCCTGATTGTACTTGGTAAACTTAATCGTCTTTGTAGCTATCATGCCTCCGATTACCACGTGCGCATTGTCCTCTATCTTTACGGCACCGCTCTCCTCTTCAAGCACAAAATCTATCGCATTTGCTGTGATGTTTTTCTTTAGGGTAGCTGCATATTTTTCCAGAGGGTGTCCGCTTAAATAGATGCCAAGCACCTCTTTTTCATAGGCCAGGGCTTCCTCAGCGTCATATTCACCAACATTTGGATACTTAAGCTCAAATGACTGCCTATCCTCATCTGAGACCAGGTCAAACAGACTCATCTGCCCAGCCATTGTTGACTTTTTGTCATGCTGCACCCTGTCCACAATCGATGCATACACCATTGCCATCTGCTTTCTCGTGCCGTCGAGCGAATCGCAGGCTCCCGCCTTTATCAGATTCTCAATCGCACGCTTGTTGATAAGCTCCTTCTGGCAGGTTCTCTCGATAAAATCAGAGAGTGTGCGGTATCTGCCGCCACTTTCCCGCTCCTCGATTATCTGGTCTATTACCGGCCTGCCTAAAGATTTGATGGCGTACATGCCATATCTGACATGGTCACCCTCTGCGGTAAACTCGCCCTGTCCACAGTTGATATCCGGCGGAAGCACCTTAATACCCATATCACGACAGCTGTAAAGATACTGCGCCGCCTTGGCTGAATTGTCTATAACAGAAGTCATGAGCGCCGCCATAAATTCGACCGGATAGTAATTTTTAAGCCATGCAGTCTGAACACTGATTTTCGCATACGCGGCTGCATGTGATTTGTTGAACGCATACTTAGCAAAATCAACCATCGAATCGTATATGCTGTTGGCAGCCTTTTCATCTATGCCGTTTGCCACACAGCCCTTTATACCGCGCTCCTCGTCTCCGTACACAAAGCTCTGGCGCTCTGCGTCAATGACATACTGCTTCTTCTTACTCATGGCACGGCGGATGTTGTCCGCCTGACCCATTGTATAGCCTGCGAGCTTCTGCACTATCTGCATGACCTGTTCCTGGTATACTATACAGCCGTAGGTCGGCTCTAAAATACTCTCAAGCTCAGGTGTCACATAGCTTATCTCCTTTGGATTGTTCTTGCCCTTTATATAGTTGGGAATGAAATCCATAGGACCTGGACGGTAAAGCGAAATACCGGCCACGATGTCCTCAAAGCTCTGTGGACTAAGTTCCTTCATGAAGCTTTGCATACCGGCAGACTCCAGCTGGAATACCCCTTCCGTCTTTCCTGTTCCGATAAAGTCAAGTGTGCCCTTATCGTTGAAATCAATATGGTCAATATCCACATCAATGCCCCTTGATGCCTTGATATTCTTCACAGAATCCTTTAGCACCGTGAGTGTACGAAGCCCCAGAAAATCCATCTTTAAAAGGCCAAGCTCCTCGAGCTGTACCATGTTGTACTCTGCGGTAGGGCTTCCGTCGTTTGCCCTTCCAAGAGGCACATAATCGCTCGCCACACCCGGATAGATTACCACACCTGCTGCATGCACTGACGTGTGGTTTGGCAGTCCCTCAAGTCTTTTTGCCATATCTATCATTTCATGCACTCTCGCATCACTGTCGTAAATGCCCTTAAACTCCGGGTTCATCTGAAGAGCCTTGTCAATCGTGATATTAAGCTCCTGAGGCACCATCTTTGCAAGCCTGTCAGTCTCTGCATATGGGAAATCCAGCGCCTTTCCGACTGATTTTATGACTCCTCTTGCTGCCATCGTACCAAAGGTGACTATCTGTGTTACAGAATCGTGTCCGTACTTCTGCTGAACATACTCTATGGCGCGATATCTCTCCGCATACTCGAAATCCACATCGATATCAGGCATGGAAACTCGCTCAGGGTTAAGAAATCTTTCAAAAAGCAGATTGTATTTAACCGGATCAATATCCGTGATTCCGGTACAATAGCACACCCTGCTTCCCGCCGCTGAGCCTCGTCCCGGGCCTACCCAGCAGTCGTGCGTGCGGCACCAGTTGATATAATCCCACACGATAAGGATATACTCTATAAAGCCCATGGTCTTTATGATACCAAGCTCATAGTCCATATCTGCATGTATCTTTTTAAGCTCCTCATCACTGTACTCGCCACAGCCTATGTATTTCTCCCTAAAGCCCTTCTCGCAAAGCTCTGTAAGGAAGGCTTCGGCACTATCATAGCCCTCTGGCACCTCATACTTTGGAATCTTGTAATTGCCAAACTCAAGCGTCACATTGCATCTGTCGGCAATTTTCTGTGTATTCTCAATAGCCTCTGTGGCATATGGGAAAAGCGCTCTCATCTGTTCTTCGCTCTTTACGAAAAACTGTCCGCCATCATAGCGCATCCTGTCCTCGTCAGACACCTTTTTCCCGGTCTGGATGCACAAAAGCACATCATGTGCCTCCGCATCGGACTCGTATGTGTAGTGCACATCATTAGTACACACTAACCCTATTTCAAGCTCCTTGCTCATCCTAAGAAGCTGCTGATTCACAAGCTTCTGGTCATCAATGCCATGGTCCTGCAGTTCAAGGAAGAAGTTATCTTTTCCAAAGCAGTCCTGATACTTCCTTGCAATCTCCTTCGCCTCGTCATAAAAGCCTCTGACGATGTATCTGGGAATTTCTCCTGCCAGACAGGCAGACAGGCATATAAGCCCCTCGTGATATTTCTCAAGCGTCTCAAAATCCACTCTCGGCCTGTAATAATAGCCCTCTGTGAACCCTATTGACACTATCTTCATGAGATTGGCATAGCCTGTATTATTTTCAGCAAGCAGAATCAGATGATAATACCTGTCATCACCGTGGCTTGTCTCCCTGTCAAAGCGCGAATTTGGTGCCACATATACCTCGCAGCCTATGACCGGATTGATATCATTTGCCTTTGCCGTCTTGTAAAACTCCACCACACCGTACATATTGCCATGGTCTGTGATTGCGGCAGAGTTCATGCCAAGCTCCTTGACGCGCTTTACATATTCTTTTATCTTGTTTGACCCATCGAGCAGACTGTACTCGGTATGGGTGTGAAGATGACAAAATGACATTTGGATTCCTCTTTCTTTATTTTTGTATCGCCGCCCGCCCTTCATGGGTTGTGCGGCTATCTCCTCAAGTTTATCAGCTTCCCAACTCTATGTGTATAAACACCGCAAGCGAATTGGGTTCCTGCATATATGTGATAGTGCCGCCTCTTGCTGTCGGAATCAGATATTTGTAGTCACCCTTCTCGAAAAGACTGTGACATGCAGTATCATAGGTTTCTCTGTCCGAAAACTTGAACGTGATATAGTTAGATGACGTTGTCATGCCCTGTAAGACTTTAAGGTCATAGGATGTAAAATACAGCCCATTCCTGTAATAATAGTCATCCTCCACTGACGCTTCCTGCGGCAGCATATCCTCATTGTCCAATGTACGTGTAAGCTTTACCACATCAAGCGGCACTCCGAACCAGCTGTATGATATGCCCTTTCCCAGATAATCACCATCACCGTAGGTACAGTCCACTGCACACCACGCACCGTCCAGATATACCATATTCCAGGCGTGGTTTGCATCAGATGTGGTGCCTGTCACAATAAGTGAGCTGATACCGGCCCGGTCACACAGATACTTAAACATCATCGCATAGCCCTGACAGACCGTCCTTCCAAGCACTGCTGAGTACATATCCTGGTTGTGAGGAGAATTTTCCTCATACTCGGCATGCTCTATCACATATTCATAGAAATGCACAGCCTTGTCATAATCCGATGCACCTTCATCGATACCTGCCATACAGGCTGACACATAGCCTGAAATCGTACTTATTGCGTTGTCGATATCAGACTCAGACATATTGTATACAGGTGAAAAAATGATGCTGTTTCTCACAGTATACTGACTCTTTTCTATGTAGAAAAACTGTGGATTGTCCAGCAGCACAAACTGCTGTATACGGCTTACGTTGTCAGTGTCTGTAGTATTTAACGAAATTCCATCCATGCGCTTTTGCATCATCGCATAAATCTGCCTGTAAATAAGCTTGTCATCATCTGACAGCTTCTCGTAGTAGTAGTGATATTCCCCTGTAAATACTGACTCATCGTACTCTGTCTGTTCGCCGTTTAAATAGTCTGTTGTGGTCTGCATCTGCCCCTTTACTGCCCTGTGTATAGCTGTAGGAAAATCAGCTATAGCACCTGTAAACCCTCCTGCCTTTAAGCATTTTGCAGCGAACATAAAGCAACAGGCAGCAAACACAAGTGCCGGTATGATTTTTAAAAGCTTTTTCATCTATTCCCCCATTTTTAATCGTTGTCTGTCACTCTGTTAGGTGTGAACAGCAGCCATAGCAAGCCTGCATATCAGGTACAGTACAAAAAGATGCACCGGGTAAAAGGCGTAAAAGACATATTTTAGTGAAATGCCTCTTTTTCCATTGTAATAGCGAAGCGGTATAAGCATAAACAGTGCAAAAAACTCTATGGTACCTGAGAAAAGTCCAAGCAGTATGACTGCCACGGCAAATGCAACATCCCGGTTTGAAGAAAGCAGGTACATCATGACAATGCACCCTACACCCGCCGCACCATAATCACAGCAAAGCACAAACTCTGCAATAATCATCATAACAAGCACCACTGATACCATTACTATACACCTGATCAGTGTGACAAGAAACCACTTGACTGCAGAGGATGCCTTTTCTATTTTATCGACCGACTTAAGCCAATCAAGCACTGTGATGGCAAGCAAGCCTAAAAGCAGTGTAAAAAACACATTGTTGCTCTTAAATTCGAGCACTGTATTGTTTATTGCAAGGTCAAACGGTATCTCAGAGATAAGCGCGAATATAAACATCCTCGCAGCATATTTTTCCCTGCTGTGTGTATATTTGAAGCCCTCCACAAGCAGGAAGCAGAAAACAGGAAAGGCCATGCGCCCTATAGAACGCATGACCCAGTAGATATCAATAAGCGTTTGTCCACCTATCCCGTTATTTATCATCTGAAGAATAACCGTTGCCGCAATATGGTCTATAAGCATGGTAAAAATGGCTATAAGCTTAAGCGTGCTTCCACTGATACCAGACTTTGCGATAACTTTTTCCAAAATCCTATACTCCTGCCATATTTACGGTAATTCTGTCAAGATGCCAGATATCGTCCACATATTCCTGGATTGTTCTGTCTGAAGAGAACTTTCCTACATGTGCGATATTGAGCAGTGCACTCTTTCTCCATGCGCTCTTGTTCTTGTAATAATCATTAATCTTCTGCTGTGCATTTGCATATGAGCGGAAGTCTGCGAGGATAAAGTAGCGGTCAGCCACCTGTCCCTGCTGTGGATTGAGCAGTGAGTTGTAAAGCTCCCTGAAAAGCTCATGGTCATTTGGTGAGTATGTGCCGTCTACGAGCTGGTTTACTACCTTTCTTAGCTCGGCATCGTTATTATATACATCAACAGGATTGTAGTCATGTCTGTTCTCGTGTGAGATGACCTCATCAGAGCTCATTCCAAAGATAAACATGTTGTCAGCCCCTACCTCATCGAACATCTCGACATTGGCACCATCCATAGTTCCGATAGTGAGCGCTCCATTGAGCATAAACTTCATGTTTCCTGTTCCGGATGCCTCCTTGCTCGCTGTGGAAATCTGCTCGCTGACATCTGCTGCCGCAAAAATAATCTCGGCATTGGATACCTTGTAATCCTCGATAAATACTACCTTGAGCTTGCCGCCAATAGAAGCATCGTTATTTATCACATCAGCCACACTGTTGATGAGCTTTATTGTTTTCTTTGCATTTCTGTAGCCTGCTGCTGCCTTTGCTCCAAAAATGAATGTTCTAGGATAGAAATCCATAGACGGATTTTCCTTAATCTTGTTGTACAGATACATCACATGAAGGATGTTCATGAGCTGTCTCTTGTACTCGTGAAGTCTCTTAACCTGCACATCAAAGATAGAATCCGGATTTACATCAATACCATTGTGCTCCTTGATATACTTTGCTAAACGCACCTTGTTTGCTCTCTTAATCTCAGCAAACTCCTGCTGTGCAACAGGGCTGTCCGCATAAGCCTTGAGCTTTGAAAGCATTGTAAGATCTGTAATCCAGCCGGCTCCTACCTTTTTTGTTGCCCAGTCTGCAAGGAGTGGATTTGCATGGGCTAAGAATCTACGCTGTGTGATTCCGTTTGTCTTGTTATTGAACTTCTCAGGGAACATCTCATAGAAATCATGAAGCTCCTGATTCTTAAGTATCTCTGTGTGAAGCTTTGCAACACCGTTTACAGAATAGCCTGCAACGATAGCCATATTTGCCATCTTGACCTGTCCGTCATAGAGGATAGCCATCTTTCTTACCTTGTCCTCATTGCCAGGATATCTCTCATTAATCTGCATCACAAATCTTCTGTTTATCTCGTCAACAATCTGGTATACACGAGGAAGCAGTCTCTGGAATATCTCAATTGGCCACTTCTCAAGCGCCTCAGCCATGATTGTATGGTTAGTGTAGGCTACACATCTTGTAGTGATATCCCATGCATCATCCCATGACAGATGCTCCTCGTCCACAAGGATTCTCATAAGCTCTGCGACTGCAACTGTAGGGTGAGTATCGTTCATCTGGAAAACGACCTTATTCGGAAGATCTTTTAAATCGCTGTGATGCTTTTTAAACCTTGCAAGTGCACGCTGGATGCTTGCTGATACAAAGAAATACTGCTGCTTTAAGCGAAGCTCCTTGCCCTTTACATGGTTATCGTTTGGATAGAGCACCTCAACAAGGTTTCTTGCAAGATTTTCCTGCTCCACTGCCTTGTCGTAGTCACCCTGGTCAAAGGACTCGAGCGAGAAGCCGTTTTTTGGCTCTGCATCCCATATCATGAGAGAATTGACCACATTGTTGTCATAACCGACTATAGGCATATCATAAGGCACTGCAAGCACCGACTGATAGTCCTTCTGCTCGAAATGAAGCTCTCCGTTTTCATCTGTGCTCTCCTGCACATATCCTCCAAACTTGACCTCATAGCAGTACTCCGGACGACGAAGCTCGAATGGATATCCGTCCTTGAGCCAGTTGTCAGGCACCTCAATCTGGAAGCCGTCTGAAATCTGCTGCTTGAACATACCATATCTGTATCTGATTCCACAGCCGTATGCAGGATATCCAAGTGTGGCAAGTGAATCCATGAAACACGCTGCCAGTCTTCCGAGTCCACCGTTTCCAAGTGCCGGATCAGGCTCCTGGTCCTCAATAGCATTGATATCCACACCAATCTCATTGAGAGCCTCCTTGACCTCCTTGTATGCTGAGAGGTTTATAAGGTTGTTGCCGAGAGTTCTTCCCATCAAAAACTCCATGGACATATAGTAAACAACCTTTGGATCGTCCTTGTCCATCACTCTCTGTGTGGCAATCCACTCATCCATGATGACATCCTTTACGGCCTCTGATACAGCCTGATAAAGTTCCTGCTGTGTGGCATCATCTATAGTCTTACGATATTTATTTTTTAAATTGTCTGATACAGTCTTAATAAACACCTTTTTGCTAAACGTATTATCTCTCATCATATTCCTCCTTATGGCACTAAAAGGGAGCAAATTAATGCTCCCTCTCGTGCAGAGATTATTGTTTTTCAACTGCAAGCTTAACAGCCTCACCATTAATCTTCCAATCCTTTTCATAGCCCTTAAGTTCGCCTGATTTAATTGATACGGCAAGAACCTCGGTCTTGATTTCATCACCAAACTTTTCAAATACATTTGAAAGCTTCTCATCTGCCTCGTATGTCACAGCGATGTGGTCCATAACCTCAAAGCCTGCGTCCTTACGCATTGTCTGGATCTTACTGATGATTTCTCTTACGAAACCTTCCTCGATAAGCTCAGGAGTGAGGTTGGTGTCAAGAACAACGGTTATATTGTTGTCAGACTGTGTCACGTAGCCCTCCATCTGAGTCATCTCGATAAGTAAATCCTCTTTAGATAATACAACTTCATCGCTAATGCTGTCAAGCTTGAGAGAGCCGGTGCTGTTAAGCTCCTCCATGGCCTTATGACCATCAAGCTCAGCTAAAACTGCCTTAATCTGGCCAAGGAATTTACCATACTTAGGACCCACTGTTCTAAGCTGTGGCTTGAATTTGTATGTGGTGTAGTGTGATACATCATCAGTGAACTCAACCTCTTTTACGTTGAGCTCGTCTGCGATGATATCCACATAAAATTCATCCAGTTTTTCCGGAGCCTTTACAAACATTTTTCCGATTGGCTGACGGTTTTTGATATTTGCCTCGTTACGGCATGCACGTCCGAGTACTACAACCTTTAGTACCTCATCCATATCAGCTTCGAGCTTTTTGTCAATCAGCTTCTCATCAACTACAGGATAGTCGCACAGATGAATTGACTCCGGTGCGCTCTTGTCGATAGAGCAGACAAGATTTCTGTAGATATCCTCTGTCATGAAAGGAATCATAGGTGCTGCCGCCTTTGATATGGTGACAAGTGCTGTATAAAGTGTCATGTATGCGTTTATCTTGTCCTGCTCCATGCCCTTTGCCCAGAAACGCTCACGGCTGCGGCGTACATACCAGTTACTTAAGTCGTCTACGAACTCCTGAAGGTACTTTGCCGCCTCCGGAATCTTGTAGTTTGACAGGCACTCATCCACGCCTGCCACTGCTGAGTTGAGCTTTGAAAGAATCCACTTGTCCATTACTGCAAGCTTATCATACTCAAGGCTGTATTTTGTAGCATCAAAATTGTCGATATTTGCATAAAGAACGAAGAATGCGTATGTGTTCCAGAGTGTTCCCATAAACTTACGCTGTCCCTCAAGCACGAGCTTTCCTGAAAACTTCTTTGGAATCCATGGAGCTGATGCTGTGTAGAAATACCATCTGATGGCATCTGCACCGTATGTCTCAAGTGCATCAAACGGATCTACAGCGTTGCCCTTTGACTTGGACATCTTCTGTCCGTTCTCATCCTGTACGTGTCCAAGCACGATTACATTCTCATAAGGGGCCTTGTTGAAAAGGAGTGTAGACTCAGCCATGAGTGAATGGAACCATCCACGTGTCTGGTCAACTGCCTCTGAGATAAACTTGGCCGGGAACTGCTTCTCAAATACTTCCTTGTTCTCGAATGGATAGTGGTGCTGTGCAAATGGCATGGCTCCTGAATCAAACCAGCAGTCAAGTACCTCAGGTACACGGTGCATATCCTTGCCACACTCAGGACACTTGATTGTCACAGCGTCGATGTATGGTCTGTGAAGCTCTACCTCTGCAGCCTTTGGATCTCCTGCTTTTTCGGCGAGCTCTGCACGGCTTCCGATACACTCTCTGTGTCCGCATTCACACTCCCAGATATTGAGTGGTGTGCCCCAGTAACGGTTACGTGAAATAGCCCAATCCTGTATATTCTCAAGCCAGTTTCCGAAACGTCCTGAACCGATAGACTCAGGAATCCAGTTTACTGTATTGTTGTTTCTGATAAGATCATCCTTTACTGCTGTCTCCTTGATGTACCATGACTCTCTTGCATAGTAGATAAGAGGCTTGTCACATCTCCAGCAGTGTGGATACTCATGCTCAAATTTCGGAGCATCGAAGAGCTGCTTTCTGCCGCTTAAGTCCTTTAATACCTCAGGATCTGCATCCTTTACCCACATACCGGCAAACGGAGTCTCGGCTGTAAGCTCTCCCTTGTCGTTTACAAACTGTACAAATGGAAGGTCATAATTTCTTCCGACATTGGCATCATCCTCACCAAATGCAGGAGCGATATGAACAATTCCTGTACCGTCTGACATAGTAACATATGTGTCACATGTCACGAAAAAGCCCTTCTTGCCCTGCTTATCGGCAACCTGCTTAGCACAGTCATAAAGCGGCTCATACTCCTTGTACTCAAGGTCCTTTCCTTTGTATGTCTCAAGCACCTCATATGCCTTCTTGCCTGCCTCTGCGTCCTCTTTTGAAAGAAGCTGTGAGAGCACCTTGTCTGCAAGTGCCTCTGCCATATAATATGTATAGCCATCAACAGCCTTTACCTTTACATATGTGTCATTAGGGTTCACACAGAGTGCCACGTTGCTTGGAAGTGTCCATGGAGTTGTGGTCCATGCGAGGAAATATGCATCCTCTCCTACTACCTTAAAACGTACTACTGCTGATTTTTCTTTAACTGTCTTGTAGCCCTGTGCCACCTCCTGTGCAGAAAGCGGTGTTCCACAACGAGGACAGTAAGGAACAATCTTGAAGCCCTTGTAAAGAAGTCCCTTATTCCAGATTTCCTTGAGAGCCCACCACTCTGACTCAATGAAATTGTCGTCATATGTGACGTATGGATTGTCCATATCAGCCCAGAAACCTACTGTGTTGGAGAAATCCTCCCACATACCCTTGTATTTCCATACAGACTCTTTACATTTCTTGATGAATGGCTCAAGTCCGTAGTTCTCAATCTGATCCTTGCCGTCAAGGCCGAGAAGCTTCTCCACCTCGATCTCAACAGGAAGTCCGTGTGTATCCCAGCCTGCTTTACGTGGCACATATTTGCCCTTCATGGTCTGGAATCTTGGAATCATATCCTTTATGGTACGTGTCTCAACATGTCCGATGTGAGGCTTTCCGTTTGCTGTAGGAGGTCCATCATAGAATGTGTATGTCTCTCCTTCTTTTCTGTTTTCCATAGATTTTCTGAAGATATTGTTCTCTCTCCAGAACTGCTCTGTCTTCTTCTCGCGTTCAACGAAGTTCATATTGGTGTCAACTTTGTTGTACATGACTATCTCTCCTTATTCTATATTGTTCGTGAACATCCCAACTTGCACCTCAAATTCGACTCTTACGAGGCTTCCTTGTGGCTTACTCCACTATAATTTTCGGTTTATTGAATATTCACAAAAAAGGCACACATTCCTGTAATTAGGAACGCGTGCCTGATACGTCTATACCACCTATTACAATGTACTTAAGGGAAATACCCTTGCATACCCGCCCCTGTAACGTAGGGAATACGTCAGAACCTACTCTCGCAACACTGTATGGCGATTTTAGCCTGCGGCTCAGAAGTGATTTTCAAAACGGCTCTACTCATACCGGCTCTCACCTGCCCCGGCTCTCTTTGACTTTCCTGCCATCTCTACTGTCTTCGTCACTGCCTTTTACTAACTGTGTTTAAGTATATAACTGAAAAGCCACTGTTGTCAAGATGTAATTGATTCTGTAATAATTTGATAATAATTAACTCTAATAAATGCCATCATACTCAAAATTCTGATAATCAAAATCGTCATAATCAAAAGAATCATAATCATAATCGTAATCCTCATAGGAATCGTCATCATTATAATACTCATAGCCCTCATCAAAGCCCTTCATGAACTCCTTTTCAAAATCTGTGCTTACGTTTGAGCCTGCTATAACCCAGAATATGATGCTGACTATAACTGAGATAGCTGCTGTTGCTATACCAACTATACCAAACACCTTGTTGTTGCCCTTTATGATATGTATAATACCAAAAATGATAGCAAGCAGAGCTGTCACATAATTGATGCATGTACAAAACAGTACAATAGATGCGATTCCAAGTACCAGAGAAGCTATACCAAAGCCATTGCTGTTCTTTGGCGGCTGGTTGTATGGATTAGCTCCATACTGTGGCTGATTGTAGGCTGTCTGTCCGTATGCAGTCTGATTGTAGCCACCCTGTCCGTTTGGCTGCTGGCCATACTGCGTCTGTCCGTAAGCTGACTGATTAAATGAGCCCTGAGCATATGTGTTCTGGTTGTATGTGCCCTGGGCATTTGGATTCTGGTTGTATGTACCCTGGGCATTTGGATTCTGATTGTATGTACCCTGATTTGCATAACCATATGCACTGCCCGGATTATTGACATATCCGTCTGTGCTGCCTGTCTGGTCTGATGACTGTCCATATGCATATGCATTCCCACTTTCCTGCTGGGATACAGACTGATTATATGTGTCTGTCGGCTGATTGTACGTGTCCTGCGGCTGGCTGTATGTGTCTGAGCCATTTGCTGTTTCTGAAGACTGACCGAATACACCTGTATTGTCCGGTGTGCCTGACGACCGGTTGTCATTGTTCATATAATTGTTATCGTCCATAACTTCCTCCATATATCCTATTGTTTATGTAGCCATTGTGTTATCGTGTTAGAAATATTTTATCATATATTACAATAATGTAAATATTTTTATCATAAAAAATATGTAAAAATGGCAGGAGCAAATGCGCTCCTGCCGTAAAAAACATATTACTGCTCTTAGAAATCAAATTTCTGACTAAGCTCTTCCTCATTCTCCTCAACAGAGTTTTTGAGGTCATCCGCAAGCATATAGATATTTTCCAGTACCTTCTTGCACTTTGCCATGCTCTCGACTGTGGTATCAGCCATGCGAAGTCCCTCCGTTGAAGAAGCTGCAACCTCTTCTCCTGTAGCTGAAAGGTGTGTGATATTGTCTGATATGACTGTTGTTGAATCAAGAATCTTTTTGATACTCTCCTCAGCCACATTGATATCCTTCATCAACAGCTCAACGGCCTCTCCCATGGCATTAAACTTGTCTCTTGTATCGTCGATAAGCTCATTCTGCTTCTCTACCGATGATACTGAGTTCTCGATACTCTCGTTGGCACGCCTTGTGTCCTCATTGAGCTTGTTTATAATCTCTGTAATATTGGCTGATGCATCCTTTGTCTGCTCTGAGAGCTGTCTGATTTCATCTGCTACTACCGCAAAGCCCTTTCCTGCTTCACCTGCCCTGGCCGCCTCAATTGAAGCATTGAGAGCAAGCAGATTTGTCTGGTTAGAAATATTGATAATCGACTCAACAAAGCTCTTTACTTCCTCTACCTTAGCTGTAAGACTCTGGATAACTGACACTGTAACATTGCTTGCCTCTGCCACGTTGTGTGCCTGCTCCTTGAGTTCTTCCACAACATCAGCTCCCTGCTTTACGGTCTCATCAGTCTGGCGTGAGGCATCTATCATAGCCTTGATTCCACTTTCTGCATTGTCTGTATTTCCCTGAATATCAACACACATAGCTGCCTGCTTCTGGATAGCCTCCGCAGTGCTCTCTGTGCTGTCTGCTATCTCCTGGATCGAACTATGGCTCACCGCAACAGACTCATCGAGATCATTTAACATGGTCATAGCCTCGTCAAAGTGCTTTGAAATATTCTCCGCAACCATTACCATCTTCTTATTGCTGTCCACCTGTGCCATAGCAGATTCTTTGATTTCTTCCATATTTTCATCGAAGAAATGGGTAAGAAGAATCGTGATGCTGTCTGACGCATATCCCACAAGTACAAGTACAAAAACTGCTATCACATCATTCTGAAGAACTGTACCCCCTATTCCAAGCTGCATTACAAGCCTGATGACGCTGGATATGATTATTACTGCGTTCATCACCATCATCATCTTTATATCCAGATATATCATCGCTGCAATAACAAGCGGCAGGGCATATGTCCATGTACCGATTGTTGAATTGATCAGTGCGATAATAAAATATCCTGCTGTCATGGCGCTTACAAGTATAAGCGCACCTGTTCTGCTGTCTCTTTTTGTAATAAATGCAATTACAGCTATTACTATTACTGCTATTGCCGCAACAAGCTGTATACTTATCCTGGTAATATCAGCATCTTTTGTCCCAACTGCTGCAAATAACGTAAATGCTATATATGCAAATACTATGATTACCGCCAGGAATACACGTTTGTTGGCTCTGTTATACTGTTGACTATTCATAAAATCCCCCTTCTTTTGTTTGAGTTTTTAGAGTAGCTTTATTATACAACATTTTTTTATAATAATCCACTACTATTTAGTGCCAACGTACCATTTTTCTCATTTTGCTCCTGATTTGAAGAAAATTCTCCTTTCAAATAAACATTTACACAAAAACACCCGGCAGTTATCCTGCCGGGCATCCTGTAAAAAAATATTTATTCTTTAACTCCACCAAGTGTAAGTCCTGTAACAAAGTATTTCTGTAAAAACGGGTAAATACATATGATTGGAAGCATTGTTATAATTGTTGCTGCGGCACGAACTGAGGTAGGTGTAACTGCACCTACAGCATTTTTCATTGCTTCTGCTGATCCTCCCTGATTTGTTACAGCTGAAAGAAGCTTCATAAGCTCATACTGTAATGTAGTAAGCTTTGTACTCATACGGTTATAAAGCATTGCATCAAACCATGAGTTCCACTGTCCTACTGCTACGAATAAAGCTACTGTCGCATATACCGGTTTGCAGAGAGGGGAATAAATCTTCAGAAAAATGGTGGTATATCCTGCACCGTCAAGCTGCGCTGATTCCTCTAAGCTGTCAGGAATTCCATTCATATATGTCCTGATAACAAGCATGTTAAACGCACTGACCATTCCAGGGACTACATAAACCCAAAAACTATTGGTAAGCCCAAGTCCCTTGTACAGGAGGAAGACAGGGATTAATCCACCATTGACATACATTGTGATAACCCAAAACAGGGATAAACCTCTTTTGAACAAAAATCTTTTTCTGCTGACTATAAAAGCAAGGATTGCATTTGCCACCAGTGCTAAGACTGTTCCAATTATTGTTCTGGCAACAGTAATATATGCTCCTGTTATAAGATTATTTTTTTGCAAAACCGTTATATAATTCTTCCAGGTAAACTTTCTTGGTAAGAGGTAAATTCCACCTCTTAATGCATCTGTACCATCATTAAGCGATATCGCAAGTGTATTAAGCACCGGATAAAGCGTTATGATCACAAACAGTACCATAATGATGCCATTTACAATTGGAAATATACTTATCTTCTTTTTCTTTTTGCTCTTTACAGAGCCTGCTGTTATATCTGCCATCGTACAAGACCTCCTTAAAACAACTGCTCTTCACCATTATGTTTGGCAATTCTATTTGCAATAAATATAAGAATTATACTTACCACACTCTTGAATATACCTGCTGCGGTACCTATTGCATAATCTCCCTGGCTTATGCCCCATTTAAGTACATAAATATCAATAGTCTGTGATACATCCTGTATCAGACCGTTTCCTAAGAGATACTGTATCTCAAATCCTGCATTTAAAACATTACCTACATTCATAAGAAGAAGGATTATAATAGTTGGTTTGATTCCCGGCAGTGTTACATACTTGATCTTTGCCCAGCGTCCCGCTCCATCAATAGATGCTGCTTCGTAAAGTGAAGGATCTATTGATGTAATGGCTGCAAGATATATGATTGCATTCCATCCTGTTTCTTTCCATACATTGGCAAATGCCACTATCGGCCAGAAATATCCCGGATGTGCGAAAAAGTTTATCGGTTGGTCTATAATATGCATATTTACAAGGAACTCATTTACAATACCTGTTCCTGAAAGCATATCGTGTAAAATACCTGTTACAATGATCCATGAAAGGAAATGTGGAAGATATGATATAGTCTGTACTACTTTCTTTCCACCCTTTGATGCAATCTCATTCAGTAAGATTGCAAATGCTATGGCTGTGACAAAAGTTACAACCAGATTGATAACACCCATTGCAAGTGTATTTCTTATAACACGGATAAATGTCATATCCGAGAACAGCATCTTGAATTTGTCCAATCCAACAAATGCAGAATGGAATATACCAAGTCTTGGTTTGTAATCCTGAAATGCCATTGCCCAGCCAGCGAGCGGTAGATAATAGAATATAACTCCATATGCCACCATTATTGCTGCCCAGAACAGCAGCACTTTCTGACGTTTGACTTCTTTCCATGTAATTTTTGTTCTAGGTTCTCTGACCTTCTCTTTTTTGTTTTTTCTCGTTAATGACATGACACCACTCCTTAAAGTCAGCAGGCAGATAAAACGCTATTATATCTGCCTGCCTTAAATTTCATTTAAGCTTTATTTGAATTTAGCAGCCTGCTCTAATCTTTTATCAAGCTCGGTCTGTAATTCACCCAGGAAATCCTGTGGATTACATGCATTGTATTTATCCATGTATGTATCCCATGCACTGTCAAAGTCTTTTGCCATAACAACCTTTGGAAGCTCCGCATGCTTAAGTTCGCCAATCTTTGTCCAGGCTACTCCACCAGGAGTGTCTGTGGTAAAGTTGTTAGAGAATGACCACATCGGATACCAGTCTCCAGGTGCATTGTTTGTTCCAAGCATTTCAACGTATGTCTTAACACCATAGGCATCGAAAACCTCTTTTACATCACTGTTAAGACCATCATAGAACTCTCTTGCCTGTCCATCAGGTTTGTTGGCATTGATTCCATCATCACTTGTTCCATTGTACTGTGGGAAGTATGAGTATGGGCATGAATGAGAGGCCTTGTATGCTGTATCAGAAGCCTTCTTTCTCTCATCTGCTGTTTTGTAAAACTCACCATTCTCATCTACTTCATAGTCAGTACCCTTGACACCCCAGTATCTGAGATTGTGGATATCCTGATCAAGAAGATCATTTACAAACTTCATGGCCGCATCTACATCATCACAGGATGTTGTAACAGCAAGACCTGTTGACGCGTTGAAAGCGCCGCCTGCATTGTGCCACTGATTGTCACGGCCGTCGATTGTTACAGGTACCGGAATGTAATCGCATCCCTGCTCATCAAGGCCTGCCTGTTTAATTGCATCACCTGCTGTGTATGCAAAATCCCACCACTGGTCAATCATTCCAAGTACACGTCCTGTAGAAAGCTTAGAGATATATTCATCATATGTCTGTGTGAATGACTCAGGATCTACAATTCCCTTATTATACTCTTCATTGAGCTTCTTGAAATATTTAACTGCTGTATCAGATGTATTATAGTCAAGTACTTTCTTTGTATCAGGATCTACCATACATGATCCATCGTTTGGATATCCGTCAAGGAACTGTGGTGCATTCTCAAGACAGAAATATCTCCAATCTTCACAAAGGATTGTATATGGAATATTTTCTGTTCCATCAGCCATTGTTGGATTTGCTTCATTATATTTCTCGATGAGGTCAAAATACTGATCCAGTGTCTTGATCTCCGGATAGTTAGCCCATTTAAGTACTCTTGCCTGGATCCAGAATGCCTCGTCATTGTGTGTGCAGACTTTCTCGTCTCCCTTTATGCAGCTAAACTGTGGTATCCAGTAGATATGTCCGTCATCCTGACGAAGTTTTTCCCACTCAAGTTCTGTGAAAAGATTTTTGATGTTTGGATATTTCTCGATGTAGTCATCCAATGGAACAAGTGCGCCTGCATCATATAACTGCTTCTGTCCACTTATACCGTCAATGAAATCAGGATACTCGCCACCTGCGATCATTGTTCCGACTGCCTCATCTGCTGTCTGTCCGGTAAGCCAGGTTTCCTTTACCCTTACACCTGTCTTTTCCTCGATAATCTTCTGGATTTCATTATCATCATTGATTTCAGATCCCGGTACAGCAAAGAATGCATCAAACTCTTTCGCACCTCCGGAGCTACCTTTTTTGCCACTATCATTGCCACATCCGGCAAACAGTGTTGCTGCCATAGTAGCCACAAGCAGCATGCTTACAAATTTTTTTCTTCTCATATTGTAATGTCCTCCCTTTTGATAACTTAATTTTATACTTTTTAAGTTTTCAAACAATCGGAGTAACTATAGTCAAAAACAGGGTAAACTATAGTTTCTCGAAAAAACTATAATTTACCCTGTTTTGCAGTAATATATATTATTCTCCACTTTGCATCTGGCGTCTGAAACGCGCCGGTGTACAGCCTTTTACCTGTATAAACCTGTTCACAAAATAATCCATATCATGATATCCGACTTCCTCTGCTATCTGTATTATCTTCTTATCAGTCCTAAGCAGAAGCTCTGCCGCCCGTTCCATCCTGTAATTGTTCAGATAATCCTTAAAGGACTGTCCGTATTTTTTTCTGAAAAGCTGCCCTAAGTATGCACTGTTTACATAATACTTCTCACTCAGGCTCTTAAGCGTGATGTTCGTGGCATAATTGTCTCTTACTTCCTTTTCTACCATGCCGATCACACCTCTTGACACATTTTTTCTAAGCTGCGACAGATAATCACCATACTCACAGCAAAATCTTGTCATATGTGCACGGCTTCCCCTCTCAATACCGGTCTTAAAGCTGCTCTCACTTATGAGTCGCAAAATCTCCTGCTGATTTACATTATCATCCTGCTCACTTGCCAGGTGTATGAACTGAAACAACAGATAATTGATATTTAAGTTCATGCTTTCCCCATTCATACCCATGCTGGACATCTCATCATAAAATGTGGCAACTGCATTTCTTATCTCAACATGGTTGTTCTGTTCCACTGTCCTAAGCAGCTCATCCAGACTATCTTTACAAAGCACTATTCCATCTGCCGATATCTTTACTTCATCCTCATAGTAATATATGCTCTTTACTATGCGAAATCCCTGAAACGACCTGAGCATACATGCATTGCCGTATGATCTGGCTATCTTTGATATATCTGATACTTTTCTTCCGACCAGCATAACTATATTCTTTTGTGTATTATCACATATATACCTTCTCAGATCCTCCAGATATTTTCTCTCGTTTTTTGCGGCTTCCTCTGCCATATAATCCGAGAATATAAAGCCTATGTCATAAACTTTTTCATTTACCGATACATCAAATACACAATGTGCCGAATCAGCCCCCAGAAAAGCAACACAGCTTTCGTACATCTTGCGCTGTAAGCTTCTCATATCACTATCGAGTATCTCATCACCTGCCGGAAACTGCTCCACCTGTATCTCAACATACCTTGCTCCACCCTCACACCTCATATTTTCTTTTACATAGTTCAGGTTTACTTCATCATATTTGCCCCGTATCAGAGATATCAGGTGTCCTGCAAGGTATGCCTGTTTCATCTTTTTGTTATCCTCGTCGATCTTGTTTTTCTCGTTTTTGAGCACAAGAACCTTGTTTAGTACCTTAAGCAGCATCTCCTTGTCCACAGGCTTTAGTATGTAATCCGTACAGTCATTCTGCATAGCCTGCTGCGCATAGCTAAAATCTGCATAACCGCTTAATATCACAAAATACACATCTGATTTTTTTTCTTTTCTCAAAGTCTCAAGCAGCTCAAGTCCTGTCATCTCCGGCATCCTTATATCGGCTATGACCAGATCCACATTCTCATTTTCAAGAAACTGCAGGGCTTCCTTTCCATTTGAGACCATTCCTGCTATCTCAAATCCTTCATTTTCCCAATCAATGATCACCTTAAGCCCCTGTATTATAAAAGGCTCATCATCCACCAATAATACTTTAAGCATTTTAAATCTCCTATAAATATGTTTCCGGTATTTTTATCATCACAGTCGTACCGCAGCCTTCCTCACTGTCCACATCAAATACTGCTTTAGATTCCGTTACCATTTTGATACGCAGACAGGCATTTATCACGCCCACTCTGCCACCGGTCTTTAACATATCGATATCTGCATTTTTCATGTTACTTTTCATTTTTTCAAGAGCATCCGGATCAATTCCGCTGCCTGTATCCTCAACCTCTATATGCATGAACCCGGCTTTTTTGAATATACGCACAAATATCCAGCCCGGAGCAGCTTTACTTTCTATGCCATGCACACAGGCATTTTCAACAAAGGTTACAAGCGTAAGTTTTGGCACCTGACATTCCATGCAGTCTGCTTCTATATCTATGTTATAGTTCAGCCGCTCGCCAAACCGGTATTTCTGCAAGGCCAGATAGGCCTTTACAAATTCACATTCCTTTGCAACGGTTACAGCATCATTTCCCCACTCCACATACTGTCTTTGCATGATTGCGAGTTTTTCAACCATATCAGCCGTCTCATTTTCCCTTTTAAGCAGACTGTGCATTCGTATGCTCTCAAGCGCATTAAACAGAAAGTGCGGATTTATCTGGCTGTGCAGTGCAAGAAGCTCTGCATTTTTCTGACTTACAAGCATCTCCTGCTCTTTTAGCTTATTCTTATATACAGTCTGAATCAGGTCATTTGTGCGGCTTACCATCCTGTTGTAATTTTTTATCATGCTGCCGATCTCATCTTTGCTCTCCCTGTCAGTCATAGATACAAGCTTTTCGCTGTCAACTGACTTAAATACCTTTGAAAGCTGTAATATCCTGCTCGTAAAGGAATGGTTAAAGATACTGAACAGACAAAGTGGAAAGAATACATTTATAAGCATCAGAAAAACAATGATCGGTGCATTGTGCATAAGCATGCTCCATATATTACTGCGTGTCTTAAACACATATATATCAAGATCACAGCCATACAAAGAGAGCTTCTGCCTGTATATGGAGTCGCTTATTTTCCCAATCTCCTCCAATGTCTTAAATGGTTTGTTGACTCCACTGTAGGCCCCATTTGACAGCACTATGTCATCTCCATGGCAGATAAGCACTTCATTATCATAATTCATATTCTTAAAAGTACGCATCATGCTGCCATAATTAAACTCTATCTTGAGTACCTTTTCGATATCAGATGAGTAAAAATCCAGCTTTTTCATATAAATCATACGTCTTTCATCTGACAATCCGGCTACGCCTTTTTCATATACAAAAAAGAGTCCTCCGCTTTCCTTCTGCTCCAGAAGTCTGTAAGAATCCGTATTTCTTACAGCAGACATATCATTTACTTTTCCGCCATTTACTATTGTAGGATTGTCAGCATACAGGAAAAATACTATATTTCTCATTCCAAGTGTGTTTTCAAAAAGTGTATCCTGAAAGAAGCTCTGATACTCTGATACATACTCAGCAGAGCTTGTGTATTCCTTTGATATAAAATCGTCTATGCGCTTGCTGGTGTAGATACTCTTAGCTGCCTCTCCTGCGTTATTGACCATGCTGCTCAGATTATATCCCACAGCACTTGCTATGCTCGACATTTCATGTCTGCTGCTTTCTTTTTCAGCATTATTTACGATGGAAAGTACCACTGCATCAGTCACTATGAGCGGCAGCATGACACAAAGTACATAAAATATGTAGAATTTTTTTCTGAGTGAATAATCATCAAGCTTTCTCTCAATGGCATTCCATATAGGTCTTCTCATAAACAATTCCTCTGAAATCACTTAAAGGAGCCGACATATGTCCGCTCCTAAAGTCTGTTTTAACTTGTCATTAATTATAAAATAACATATTTATTATTAATAATCTACCCCTGTTTTCTCTCCACATCTTGTGATCTCAATGCGTTCTGTCCGCTTGCCCGTGAGCTTTGTGCTTCTATCATCAGGCTGCTGTCCTCCTGCGGATATCTCATAAATTCCCGGCACAGCTACACAGCTTCCATCCTCTTCTATCACAGCAAAGTCCCTTGGTGAAAGAGTCAGCTTTACTTTCTTAGTCTCATATGGCTCAAGCTTTACAACCTCAATCCCCTTTAGCTGATATCCCGGCTCATACTCGGCAGCATCAACGTGCCTGATATAGAGCTGAACTATCTCATTTACAGTATATCTGCTGTCATTTGTCACATTTACAAACACCTCGACAGGTTCGTTTACATCACTTTCTGCTTTATCCACTGACAGTCCATCATAGTTTGTCTCACCATAATGCAGTCCATATCCAAATGGATATAACACATACTCATTTGTATAGCGATATGTCCTGTGAGCCATTGAATAATCCGTAAACTCCGGAAGATTTTCGGTGCCCTGATAAAATGTAACCGGCAGTTTTCCACTCGGACTATACTCTCCGAATATAGCTTCCGCAACAGCCTTTCCGCCTCTGGCTCCCGGATACCAGCTGTCTATAATGGCGTCCACATGCTCTTCTGCCCAGGAAAGATCTATCGCACTTCCAGCTGACAGCACAAGTATTACCGGCTTTCCTACTGCTGCAACAGCCTCTAAAAGTTCCTCCTGAAGTCCCGGAAGCATAAGCCCCAGCTTGTCACCGCTTGCATATTCATTTCCGGCATCACCCTCTTCACCTTCTATAGTTGCATCAAGTCCAAGACACATTACGACCACATCTGACTGTTCTGCCATGATGAGTGCTTCCTTAAATCTGTCCTTTTCCTCTGCAAGTCCCTGTACTTTGTCCTTGTACAGATGGCAGCCCTCTGCATAAAGCACTCTTGTATCCTCTCCAAGATATTGCTGCAATCCCTCAAGTGGAGTGATATATCTTGATGAGGTACCATAATAATTTCCTATAAGCGCATCCCTGGAGTTGGCATTTGGTCCGATGACCGCAATAGTTTTAACATTTTTTCTGTCGAGAGGCAGGAAATTGTCCTTATTCTTTAAAAGTACAAGACTTCTTCTGGCAGCCTCCACAGAAAGCTCCACATGTTCCTTACATTCTACAACCTCATACGATATGTCCTCATATGGCGATGGATAATCCTTCATCATGCCCAGACGGATACGCACCTCCATCAGCCTTTCTACTGCTGCCGTGATTGCCTCATCTGAAACCAGTCCCCTGTCATAGGCATCCTTAAGATGTAAAAATGCACTTCCACAGTTTAAGTCACAGCCGTTGTTTACAGCCATAGCAGCCGATTCCTCAACTGTATCCGTCACATGATGGTGTTCGTGGAAATCAAGTATTGCCCCGCAGTCTGACACCACATGACCTTCAAATCCAAACTCGTCACGCAGTATATCCTTAAGCAGTGTCCTGCTTCCGCAGGCAGGTTCTCCATTTACCCTGTTGTAAGCCCCCATGACAGCCTCAACCTTTGCATCCTTTACGCATCGCTTGAAGGCATACAAATATGTATCATACATATCATGCTTTGATGCTTTCGCATCAAACTCATGTCTTATGGCTTCCGGACCGCTGTGTACCGCAAAATGCTTTGCACAGGCTGCCGATTTTAAGTGATCCGGATCATCTCCCTGCAATCCCCTTATATATGCGCAGCCAAGCTTACCTGTCAGGTACGGATCTTCCCCGTATGTCTCATGTCCCCTGCCCCATCTTGGATCTCTGAATATATTTACATTAGGTGCCCAGAAGGTAAGTCCCTTGTATATTCCGTGATCACCCTTTTTTGAAAATTCATTGAACTTTCCACGACCCTCCGTTGATACAACATCTCCTATCTTTTCTATCAGGTCAGTATCAAAAGTTGCCGCAAGACCTATCGCCTGAGGAAATACTGTAGCAACACCGGCTCTTGCTACTCCATGAAGAGCCTCATTCCACCAGTTGTATTCCGGTATCCCCAGTCTTTCTATAGCCGGTGACTCATACAGCATCTGACTTATCTTCTCATCTATTGTCATCTGCGATACTAGTTTTTTTGCATATTCTATAGTTTTTTTACTCATAGTGACTTCTCCTTTAATTTATATAATGATTTTACCAGATTCATGCAGTATTTTCTTTCTAATTGTTGCCCCACAATGTTCAAAAATTGCTATTTGTGCTATAATAACTATATTCACGCAAATGCGCATAAATATCAGCCGTATGGAGACAAGTATATATGATCGAAAATCTGAATGGAATACATGAGACAGTAAAATATAAAGAAAACAGCAATGTAAAGCTTTTTATAAATGCGGAAGCAGAAGATTATCCCATTCACTGGCATACTCCCATGGAGATTATCATGCCACTTGAAGGCGGCTATACAGTGCAGATTGGGGATGATTTGGTACATCTTAATGAGAATGATATTATCTTTATAGCTTCCGGTGTAAAACACAGGCTTATCGCACCTGACACCGGAAAAAGGCTTATCCTGCAGATTGAGTGGTCTGCTGTCTCAAAAATAAAGGAATTAAATTCCATACTTACCCTTATAGCACCTGCTATAACGCTAACCCCGGAAACTTCCGGTGATATCCACAGCAATATCCGTAAACTGCTGCTTGATATAGCAGATGAATACCAGACCGACTCATTTCTATCAGAAGCCGTGATCTACTCCAAAATGCTTGAAGTACTTGTCCTTATTGGAAGACATCATACTGCCAGCAGTTGTAATTTTAATGTCGGCAGACACAAGCAGCAGGAATATCTGGAGCGTTTTCTGTCTATCTGTGAGTATATCGATACACATTGCACTGAGGACATAACACTTGATGAAATCGCCAAAATAGCCGGATTCAGTAAATATCACTTTACCCGGCTATTTAAGCAGTTTACCAATAATACCTTTTACAAATACTTAAATCAGAAAAGAATAGAACTTGCCCTTACCCTTCTGGCTGATCCCAATATATCGGTCACCGAGACTGCAATGCAGTCAGGCTTTGCAAATCCATCCACTTTCATAAGGGTGTTCAAAGCTGAAAAGGGATGCACCCCGACTGAATTCCGCAAAATGTTTATCGGGTGAGCATTATGTATGAAAATTCTGCATAGTTATCACTATTGCTGCCATTTGAGGATGCATACATACCGACCGTACAGCCCACAAAGCCACCTGCTTCTTCTGTGGTATATGGCAGCAGACTTATTTTTTCTGCAACTTTTACGCTCTTTTCGGCCGTACCTATCCATATAGATGCTTCCTGTTCCTTACAGATCATACATATATTCCACAGTTGATTTTTTTCTGTAATGCTGTACTCCATAATATCTGCCACTGCTATCTTTTTGTCAGTTCCCTTAATATGTGTAGTCACCACAAATACCAGCCTTCCATCTTCCATTGTTATCTCAGCGCGAAGATGATTCTCATTGTTCTGGAAAAGTACAAGTCCTGCCGTCTCATTATCCGACTGTGGGATAAAACGCACTGCTGTCTTTACCGTAAACTCATAGCCCTTCTGTCTTAGTCCAAGAAATGCGCTTGTGCCAAGATCAGCGATCTGCTCTTTGTTTGTGTACAGTCTCAGTACTCCCGGATTTTCCTTAAGGGAGTAAAAAGACTCGTCGCGTTTTCCTATTCCAACCAGCCTCTTATCAGGCTTGGCTTCGCAGAAAGTTATAAAATCATTTTCTGATATCTCATCTATAAATCTGCACTCTTCAAGCGGTATATCTACCGTATCCTCAAGGTGTCCTATCCCGGGTGCTATTACCGGCCATTCGTTTTCCCATATTGTTTTTGCAATAAAGGTCTCCCTGCCCATGCTGCTGTGCTTTTTGCATGGTCTTGACGCAAGCATGACCACATACCAGTTTCCGTTTATATCATCCACCAGATCACCATGTCCTGCATAGATGACCGGATAATCCATCCCCAGATTTCTGTGTGTAAATATCGGATTTCTCGGACATCCTTCAAACCATTTAAAAAGCTCCGTGCTTCTTGCTATCGTTATACTGTGCTCCGGTCCGGTGCCGCCCTCTGCATGCATCAGATAATAATATCCGTTTATCTTATAGATATGTGGTCCTTCCGGCCATATACAGCCCTTTACAGCACCTTTCCATATGGCCATGCTCCTGCCCTTAAGCTTCATGGTTCCAAGATCAAGCTCCTGTATCCATATCTCCCAGTCTCCATTGTAGCGTACTCCTTCAGGGTTTGGGCGTGTGCCACAGTAATAACATCTGCCGTCATCATCAAAGAAAAGGCTTGGGTCTATTCCGACTGCTTCTTCTCCCAAATAATACGGATCAGACCACGGTCCTGCCGGATCCTGCGCTGTCACTATAAAATTGCCGCCATGCGATACATTGGTCGTTATCATATAAAAAGTTCCTTCATGATATCTTATGGTCGGTGCAAAAATACCTCTCGATATTTCTTCATTTTCCACGCATAGCTGCGATGGTCTGTCAAGTATATTGCCAATCTGCTCCCAATGAGCCAGATCCCGGCTATGAAATATGGGAACACCCGGTGCATACACAAAGCTTGATGTCACCAGATAATAGTCTTCCCCGACTCTACATATTGATGGATCAGGATAAAAACCTGAAAGTATTGGATTTTTTGCTGTTACCATGTCTCTTACCTCTCATTCTCTATAATACATATCCAAAGCCCAGTATCGTAAACTGCTTGTCTCTGTCTTCCTCTGCAATTTCAATTCTTACAACATGATTTTCACTGGTCTTATTGTTAAATATTATTACCGCATTGCAGTGCTGCCAGTTATTGATATGTGGATCAGCCGTAAAATGATATTCTCCGTCCACATATACCTTCGCCTTTCCCACGTTTACCTCTCCCGAATCCTTAAATACAAGGAGAAGTGCCCTGCACTCCATCTCAAGCTCGAAATACGCTTTTACCCTGTTTAATGTATTTTTTGTGCCATCATACATCCAGTTATATGGGAATTCCGGAGTCAGCGAAAGCTGATCATCCATCTCAACGCTTTGCAGCTGTGTATCTGTCGAATCGAAGCCACCCTCGTCAATATATGCCTTTGCATATATATCCTTTTTGTCGAGCAGTCTTATATTTTCAAAGCTGTTTCCTATTACCGGTGCAAGATTTAGTTTTTCCTGCAATATTTTTTCCTCTGTCAGTCCCAGTTCAAATGCATTCAAACTTGCATGCCCTGCCTGATCTATTTTTTCCAAAAGATACTCTATGCAGTCTGCCATGACGGAATGGCCTGCATTGCCCGGATGAAACATATCATAGAAAAACTGATTTTTGGTTATTACCCTTCCCTCGTCATTTTTTAATGCAAACTGAGGGGAAACCGCATCCAGCACGCTTACCATAGGCAGGTCATAGAGCTTTCCAACCGGGCTTAGGCGGTCTTGAAGGTTCCAGTCATTTGCAAATACGGAAAAAAGCAATATGACTGCCGGTTTCCATGGCAGATTAAGTACTTTACGTACAAGGCTTTCATAGCAGTCACCCTTTGTCTCATCCCCCTCATCATTTACAGCAAATTCAATAACTACTATATCAGGCTGCTGTCCGTCTCTTAGTACATCCCTGTCAAATCTGATCATTCCCAGCTCCGATGGTGTGCCACCCACACCGGCTTTTATGAATTTCACATTATTCTTTGCAGAAAAACGCCTCTGGAAAAGCTGATAGGATTTGTATGCGTAGCACTCTGTATTTATAGGTGTCGCACCTGCTCCCTGTGTGATAGATCCACCGATGTATGCAAGTGTTACCTCTTTTCCGGCTCTAGTCTTTTCGATGGCTTTTCTTATGCGGTATGCATTTCCCATATTCATAAGCGAATGACTTATCATGCTGCAGTATTCATCAGAGTTCATATCCACCTCTGTTTCCTCAATATCTGCCGGAGCCTCATAGCCGTCATTCAGATACAGTCTGACGCTCGCTTTTCCCATGATATCCGGTGTATTAAATATGAACTTTATCTGTCCCGGTATATCATCATCCGGTGTCCACTTATAATCTGACAGGTATATCTTTCTCTCCATTCCATCGCCTGTCAGCTTTACCTTAAGATTAGTACCGCCTCCGTACAGATCCTGCTTTCCGTACATCTGAAACACAAATTCGATCTGTTCGTTGTGATTATCTGTTTCCACAGATACACCTATGCTGTGTACAAGCCTGCCAAAACCTTCCACTGTCTCTAACAGCCCCAGTTCCTCTTTATCTTCTATATTTCCGGCTATCTGTGCACTGTTTATCAGTCTTCCGTCGCTTTCATATATAAAATGTATAATGCTTCCATCTTCCTGTACTGAGCCGTATATATCCTTATCCTTCATTATGTAGAAATACGGTCTATTTCTTTCCGGATCCTTTGGTGCTTTTGGACCAGCCATCTTTCTGCCTCCTTGTTGTGTCGATTTTATCAGCTATAATGATTATATGATACAAAAACTCCCGGTGTTTTGCACCGGGAGAAATTATAGATATTTGTCCTGTCTTTTATAGTTTATGACTGCTTCATCATTCCAGCTTAAGGTTCTTGTATATTAAAATCAATAAATCCTGTAATTTCCTGAAAGTGCTAACATTGCAAACATGTAAAGGAAATTATCATAGTATCTCCTGTCACCTGTCCTAAGCGGAGTGTTCCAGAACTTTTCAACACATTGCTTTGCATATTTTCCATCTGCTGCGAGTGAAGCTTCTGCATTAACAGCAATGATCGCTACCGGATGAAGTGCCTTCTCATCAAGCGGTGTACCATCTATAAGAAATACACCATCCCAATTGTCCTTCTGATCCTCACAATAAAACTTCTGAAGGTTTTCTGCCGTTTTAATCTGCCACGGATCTGCATCAAACCACAGATGATCCATCGCTATATTGGCGATCGTGCGGTATGCATCACTGTAATACCAGTCATGTCTTCCAAATATTTCCTTATGCCCCGTATGAGGCTTTCCGTCATAATCTGCATATTCTGCGCTAAGTCCTGTCTTTTCATGGCATGCACTGTGCAGATATGCTCTGCTGGCAGCTGCTGCTTCTTTCCAGAAGTCCCGGTCCTCCTCATAAGCCCTTTGGGCAAAAAGTTCATAAAAATGCGGCAGATGGTATGAAGGATCACTGAAATCCATATTTGTGACAAACTTTATCAGCTTGTTGGAAGGCTCCCACATTGGCTCTCCGCTGTGTCCCGGCTCACCCTTGTGTACACACTCCCTTAAGATATTTTGTGCCTCTTTGCTGTAACAGAATATACCATCGCCATCTCCCCATCTTTTAGATGCGAAAAACAATGCCATTGCAAAATACTCTTCACCATCAGGTGCCGGTCCATCGGCATTTCGCTTTCCATTTGTCTGACATGACCACGCAAAATAATTTTTTGCCGGACCATCTTCTATGTACATATATGTGCGCACCCATTTCCACAGTCTGTCAAACTCTGCTTTTTTATCCAGCTGTACACATACCATCATGCCATATGACATTCCCTCGGTTCTCACATCATGATTACCGGTATCCTCCATATATCCCATATCATCACCGGCTTCATGATAAAAACGTTCATCATCATTCCCATAGAATATCGTGTTAAAAGTATCCTCTACTCTTTTTTGAATTTCTTCTTCCGGATACCCATACTCTTTGAATATATTTCTGTATTTGCCTGTCTTATATGCTCCTGCCATTTTTCTCTCCTTTTTGTCGCTGTTTTACTGTATCCCGCACATTAAATTTACAAATCTGTGTCTGCATGATGTCCAGGATTCATTATCTCCTTTTTTGAACCATTCTTTCTGTGCACTGTCCTTAATTCCGTATACGGCTGTTATGTTCCCGATGATATCATCAGATATCGTGCTATCTGCCATTATTATCATAATTCCTTTTATCCTGCCTTTGCCAGACAGATTATCCATGATATTTGCTATCTTTCCCTGATGTATCCAGCAAAAATTTCTTTCGTCCGCAGCACACTCAAGCACACATACTCTGCCGGTGTCACAGTTATCCTCTCCATAACCGGCTGGTGTATAAACATAATTCATACTGAACTGTCCGTCTCCATCACACAAATAATGGATATGTATCTGACCATGATCTGTTTCCTTAAGCTCATGCCAGCTAAAGTTCCTCTCAGGTACCTCAGCAAAGTTTACAGCCCTGTTATATCCGAACCCGACAGGTGCCGCAGGGTTTACTACAGGTGTTCCATTTACCATAAATGTCACATAATTAAATCCCTCTGCCGGATTGCCTATTGTTTTTTCCCAGTAACCATCATTTTTCTTTGATCTGTAAAGAAGCTCCTCCGTGCCATTTTCAAGAACTACGCTCACGCTTTTTGCATCAGGTGCAAAAAGATTTACTTCAATGCTGTTATCCTCCGTCACACGGATACCATGTATGACATCCGGATATTTGCCAGCCGGTTTTCCATCCTCGTCATTTTCGAACTGTATCTGCCTGTACACCGGATCAAAAAATACCATGCTCTCATCCGCCTGTACCGGTGTGGTAAAATCAATATTCTTTGATCTGACCGGGACAGCTTTATTAATATCATCAAGTTCTGCGTCATCCCATGTAAAAAGCATCTGTGCGAAATCCTTAAAGCTCTTTCTCCATACATGCCATTCATGATAGCCCTCATATACTTTTGGTGTACTGTTTTTCCCCTGTCGTGAAAATTCTTTTACCATCTCATTGATTCCAAGCAGTATCTCTTTTTCTTCATCTCCTGCCGACATAAAGACAGCTTCAAACCGATATGGGCTGTCGATTATTTTTTTCATGAGATGTATTGCAACACCTGAAAATACTCCAACTGCTGAAAAAAGCTCCGGGTGTCTTGCCGCTATATCCGTAGCCTGTCCTGAACCAAGTGAAAGTCCTGCCACAGCACGATTGTTTCTTCCTTTTTTGACCTTAAAATTTTCCTCTATATAAGGGATTATGCTATTTACAAGCTCACTGTCAAAATCTCCCGGAAAAAATACAGGGTATTCGTTATCCTTAAATGCGTAGCCACTGCTTGCAACTATGATCATCGGCACACATTTTTTGTCTGCTATCAGATTGTCCATGATGAAATTCATCTTACCCTGCCATACCCATCCGGTCTCATTCTCCCCGACACCATGCTGTAAATACAATACAGGATACCTTACATCTCCACTCTCATATCCGGGTGGAGTATACACATAGCTCTCCTTTATGTGACCGTTTACCTGTGAGGTATATTTGCACAGACTTACCGTTCCATGCGGCACATCCCTGACAAAATAGAAATCCTCGCCCTCTTTTGGCACTTCAAATGTGTTTATTGCAGCAAAACAGCCATATGATATAGCCGCATGAGGATTTGTTATACAGACATCATCTACATACCAGAAATAATAATGCATTGCCCAGTGGAAATCTTTAATGTTTGCCGAAAATCCACCCTGCATATCAGGCTTTAACTGTATGCGTTCTGAGCTGAAATAGCCTCCCATTCCGGCTACTTCTACTTTATTGGCATTTGGCGCATAGATATAAAAGGTAACGCTTCCATCATCCTCAAGTGTGACCGAGCATCTGTTATTGTCCATTGATGATGGTATCGTGCCTATATACAAAGCACCATTTTTTAAATCATCCAAAATAAAATCCCCCCATTCGTTTACTGATATATACAAGTGTAAACGAACAGGGGCTTGTTATTCTATTAATAAATTGCCAAACAGTATTCAAATATTGCTAATTTTCATTTACCTTTTGCTGTAAATAATCAAAATATATCTGTGGATTGCAGGCATTGTACTCCTCCATATACTGATCCCAGGCAGCATCAAAATCATCTGCCATGATAACCTGCGGCAGCCATATTTTCTTTACTGCCACAATATTATTCTTTACTTTCCCACATTCAGAGGTCAAAGGAATTGAATCTGAATATGAATACATCGGATACCACGAGCCGGGAGCCTCATTTTTTCCAAGCATATCTACATAGTTTTCCACTCCATAGGCTTTAAAACATTCCTGAATATCAACAGGCTGATTTTTGAAAAACTCATCCGGCTGATACTCCATTGAAAACGCATTTATACCATCATCAAGCATTCCCTCCACTCTTGGAAAGTATGAGTACGAACACATATGCGCTGTCTGATATGAGCTGTCACTTTTTTTCTCTGCCTGCTCATTGGTAAGGTAAAACAAACCGTTTTCATCGACTGAATAGTCCTTGCCCTCCTCTCCCCAGAACCTTTCTCTTATGATATCAGATTCCAGAAGATCACTGACAAACTTCATCGCACCTTCGATATCTTTACAGGAGGTGGTAATTGACACTCCTGAAGAATAATCTATTTCTGCCATCCTGTTTGTATGCCATCTGTTGTGAATACCATCATCAATCGTGACAGGAAGAGGAACATAATCACACCCAAGCTGTGCCAGATTCTGTTTTTTGAATACAGGATCTATTGCATAATAAAACTGCCACCACTGGTCGACCATCCCAAGCACAGCTCCTGTTGACAGCTTATCCAGATATTGATCATAGGTGGCATTAAACGCCCCGGGATCCATTATTCCCTTATGGAACTCTTCGTTAAGCTTTCCGAAATATCTTTTGGCTGTGTCGGTCACATTGTAATCCATCACTTTTTTGGTTTCCGTGTCTACCATACAGCTTCCATCGTTTGGAAATCCGTCCAGAAACTGCGGCACGTTTTCAAGGCAAAAATACCGCCAGTCATCACAAAGCATCGTAAATGGTATATTTTCTGTTCCATCCGGCATTGTTGGATTTGCCTGTACATAGCTTTCTATCAGGTCAAAGTACTGCTCTATCGTTGTAATCTTTGGATATCCAGCCCATTTTAATACTCTTGTCTGAATCCAGAAGGCTTCACCATTATGCAGCATCTCCACATCATCCCCATGTGATACTCCAAACTGTGGAATCCAATATATGTGTCCATCCGGCTGTCTTAACTTTTCCCATTGTTCATCACTGAGATATTCTTTTATGTTCGGATAATCGTCCCAGTATTCATCTATTGGAATGAGTGCATCTGCCTCATACAGCGCAGTCTCACCCAATACAAAATCCGGATATTTCCCGGTTGCTATTAGAGAATTTATTGCATCGTCCTTATCCTGTCCAACAAGCCAGGTTTCCTCACATTCAGCACCGATCTGCTCTGCTATGAGCTGCTTTATATCATTATCCGGATCTATATTATCTCCTTCTACAGAAAAAAAAGCCGTAAAATGCTTTATTTCTTTTTTATCTGACGATTTAAAAGTAACACCGGCTATAAGTCCGATAAACAATGCCACTGTAACCGCTGCGGAAACCAATCTTTTTTTCATACCATGTTTCTCCCTATTTTCTTTTGTTCAGTCTCTGCTATAAAATTGCATAATAGTCATTATATTCCATAAAAAATATTTTTACAAATCCTAAAATAAATATATCTAATAACTAGGGTATAAAACAATAATTTATCCTGCTGACATTTTCTCTGTCATACATTATAATTTTTACAATTTTAAAAATCAGGAGGACCATATAATGATCATACATGAAATAACAGAAGAATGTTTTAAGAAATATGGAAAGGTGATCGACTCTATAGATCTTACAGAGCTGGTCAGCACAATGCAGACAGTAGAAATTCCTGCTGATGTGGTTTATGAGCCATCCATTTCTGCACTTGAAAAGCTAAAATGCGCTACAGAATTACAACAGAAAACATACGGGGAGCTTCCTATACAGATAGGCTGGTGCATAGGCAACAATCATAAGCTCAATGCTGTTGAGTATCACAGATGCTCTGAGGTCAATATTGCCGCAACTGATGCCATACTGATACTCGGCCGACAGCAGGATATCTCTGTGGAAAATACATATGATACCTCTTTGATGGAAGCTTTCAGGATTCCTTCCGGAACAGCAGTCGAGCTTTATGCCACAACACTGCACTACGCACCATGTAATGCATCTGATGGCGGATTTCTGGTAGCCGTTGTACTTCCAAAAGGCACAAATGAAGCCCTGGAACATCCACACACCGGCGGAGAAGATGCTCTTCTTGCAGCTAAAAACAAATGGCTCATCGGACATCCTGAAGGTGGACTTCCTGAGGGATCATACATAGGGCTTACAGGTGAAAATCTGGAAATTAAATAAAAAGCAAAAAACAGCCCGGGCTTTCACCCGGGCAATTATTATATTACGCTTTAACTTTACGATAAAATTAAGCCTTTGCCTCGTCCTCGTTGTCTCCCCAGAAATCCACCGGCTCATAGTCCTGCAGCTTTGCAAGGAAGCCCTTCTGCTTAAGCTCCTCCTGTATGGCATCAAGCACCTCTTCACTCTCCGCACATATTGTGTGATAGTGATAACCGGAGGTTACATTTTTAAGAAGGCTTGACTTGCCTGTACGGATTTCCTCGAGATAATTTCTGACATCACGTCTGGACTTGATGTCCATATTGGCGCGGATCACTCCGTAGACCTTGTGGTATACAAATACGTCCTTCACATGGCCTCCGGCATCAACTATTGTCGAAAGCTCCTCCTCTACTTCATCATCCTCGTGAACCACCTTTAATACTCTCGAATACTGCTTATCCGCCTGTATCAGATATCCTCTGTTTGTCGAAAAAATCGCGGCTCCGTTTGCTCGAAGCAGTGCTATGTCCTGCACAATCACCTGACGACTCACATCAAGCTCCTTTGCAAGCGCAACTCCCGCCACAGGCGACTTTGACGAGGATAGAATATTTATTATTTTTTTTCTTCTCTCATCACCGTTCATTTTCGTTCCTTTCTGTAAAACATTACTGTCACAGCATAGTGCGACCGGCAATCTAAAATCTATACTGCATGTAGATTTTTAAGTGATAAATCCATAATAGGCGCTGAATGTGTGAGCGCACCACTTGATACATAGTCTACACCAAGACCCTTTATTCTTGCAATATTTTCTTTGGTAACATTTCCCGAAACCTCGATTTCGGCTCTGCCGTCAATGTAGTCGATGCACTGCTTTAAAAGCTCTGTGGACATGTTGTCGAGCATGATAATATCGGCACCGGCTTCAACCGCATCCTTCACCATGTCAAAGCTCTCTACCTCAACCTCAATCTTTCTGACAAACGGAGCATAGGCCTTTGCCATGGCGATTGCCTCTTTTACACCGCCAGCTGCTCCGATGTGGTTATCCTTAAGAAGCACTCCATCCGAGAGATTGTATCTGTGATTGTTTCCACCACCGACTCTAACCGAGTATTTTTCAAAAATTCTATTGTTTGGAGTTGTCTTTCTGGTATCCAAAAGCCTGATACCAGTGCCCTCTAAGAGTGCTGCAACCTGACTGGTATATGTGGCAATTCCACTCATGCGCTGTAAATAATTGAGCGCAGTTCTCTCACCACATAAGAGCACTCTGATATCTCCGTAAACCTTGCCGATAAGCTGCTTATTTTCTACCCTATCGCCATCCTTTACGTAAAACTCTACCTTTGTATCTGCATCAAGCAGTGTGAAAACTCTCTCAAAAACCTGCAGTCCACAGATGATTCCGTCCTGTTTGCAGATTAAATCCACCTCTCCTGCCTGCGGATGTGGCATCACGCTGTTTGTGGATACATCCTCGCTTGTGATGTCCTCCTTTAATGCGCTTAATATGAATGGGTCTACGTTGAGGCCCAGTGTTACCTGATCGTACATATATTTAAATTCCTTTCGTTCAAATTATTATTTATTACGGTTTCGCACTTTTTATGCTGTGTGGTGCCGTGGTAGTACGCAGTATATTCCTCAGAAAAATATGAAGTCAGCCACGAGATTTTTTGGGATAGTGCTTTATAATTTGCCACTTGTTCGCATTAACTGCGTTAATGGAACCCCGTGGCAGTTCATATTTTTCTTCGGAACACACTGTGTACTCTCCGGCTTCGCAGATTTACGAGTGCGAAACCTACTTTTATGCCTGAATATAGGCAATGCCTGATTCGACAGTTTCTTCTGCATCTGCGCTGGTGCGTCCCTCTATTGCATCCATGGCGAGCTTCCTGTATTCTCTCTCTACAGCTTTTTCATCGCTGTAGTCTGCGAGGTCGATGCTATCTGCGGCCTTTTTGGCTGCTATCTCATCATTTACAAAGCCAAGCTCCGCCATCTGTCCTGCTGCACGCTTTGCGAATACCAGGCTCTCAAGCAGTGAATTGCTTGCAAGACGGTTTCTTCCGTGCACTCCGTTGCATGCGGTCTCTCCAACCGCATAGAGACATTCCATGGATGTGCGGCTGTGGTGATTCACCTTAACGCCGCCCATAAAATAGTGCTGCGCCGGAACAACAGGAATAGGCTCCTTGAAGACATCATATCCCATCTCCTTGCAATGTTCAATGATATTTGGAAAATGTGATACAAGCTCATCCCTTGGAATGGTACGCAAATCCTCCCAGACAAAGTCTGTGCCGTCCTTTTTCATCTGCTCACGGATTTTGCCGGTCAGCACGTCTCTTGGTAAGAGCTCATCGACAAACCTGTTCATATTCTTGTCTAAAAGCTTAGCACCCTCACCTCTTACGGACTCTGAAATGAGAAAGCTTCTGTCCTCATGCTTTTTCGTGTAAAAGGTCGTTGGGTGAATCTGCACATAGTCTGGGTTTTTAAGCTCTATGCCATGCTTTTTTGCAATGGCAAGCGAGTCACCTGTCAGATGTCTGAAATTTGTTGAAAATCTGTACAGTCCTCCAACTCCGCCACAGGCCATGACAGTGTATGCCGCTGTCACCTTTTCCAGCATGCCATCCTGTTTTCTGATGATGGCGCCGTAGCATTTGTTATCCCTTTCGATGATGTCAACCATCGTCGTATACTCCATGAGTGTCACATTTGAAAGCTTCTTAACCTGTGCAAGCAATGTGCTTGTTATCTCTTTTCCGGTCACATCTTCATGGAAAATAATTCTGTTGTGTGAATGAGCTCCCTCTCTCGTATAGGCAAGTGAGCCGTCATCATTTCTCGCAAAATCTGCTCCGTATGAAACAAGATCCTTAACCACCTCAGGGGATGAGTTTATCATTATCCCAACCGACTCCTTGTCATTCTCGTAGTGGCCGGCCTTTAAGGTATCCTCAAAAAAGCTGTCGAAATCGGACTGTTCTTTAAGCATGCACATGCCGCCCTGCGCCAGAAATGAATCATTGCTCTCAAGATCTGACTTTGTTATCAGTGTAATTCTTATGTCTCTTGGAAGCTTAAGCGCACAATAAAGACCTGAGCAGCCGCTTCCCACAATAAGTACATCTGTATTCATAATATGTTACCTCTTTTATTTACCTGCATCCACCGATGTAGCCGCTTCTTTAGCAACATCCCCCTGGATGCGATTTACTGTAATGGGCGTATTATAACACTAAAATTTACAACTGACAAGACACCTGTAAAACTTTTGTGTTGACAGCTGGTTTACAGCTAAGTATAATGACAAGTAACTTATTTATTTTGGCCGGTTCTTTATGTAAAATCCAAAAGGGGCTTACATTGATATAACTGTGCTTCAATCACACTAGGAATTTCAAGAGGTATATCATATTATGATGACAACAAGAGAATTACAGGATGAGATTATCCGATTAAAGAAGGAAAATGATATCTGTATATTAGCTCACGCTTATCAGAGTCACGAGATACTTGAGGTTGCCGACTTCACAGGCGACTCATATGGACTCAGCAAGCAGGCTGCCACAGCACCACAGAAGAATGTGCTCATGTGCGGTGTCCGCTTCATGGCAGAGACCTGCAAGATTTTATCTCCTGACAAGCATGTATTTTTGTCAAACAGCGCAGCAGGCTGTCCTATGGCGGAGCAGCTCGATGTAGAGCTCTTACAATCGTTAAAGGCCGAGAACCCTGACTATACAGTGGTTGCCTACATAAACACCACATCAGAGCTTAAAACCATATGTGATGTGTGCGTCACATCTTCATCCGCTGTAAAAATTGTTAAAAATATTGACAATAACAAGATTCTTTTCATCCCTGACTGCAATCTGGGCGCATGGGTTGAGGAACAGGTTCCGGAAAAGACCTTCAAATTTGTACATGGTGGCTGTCCTACTCACCTGCGCATGTCAATAGCAGATGTTGAGAGAGCAAAAGCGGCTCATCCTGCTGCAAAGCTTCTCGTACATCCGGAGTGCCTTGCTGAGGTTTCAAAGGCTGCTGACTATATCGGAAGCACCACCGGCATCATTGACTATGCTAAAAACAGCACAGACCGGGAATTTATCATCGGAACTGAAAACAGCATACTGCAGCACTTACAGTATGAGTGCCCTGAAAAGAGCTTCTATCCGCTCTCAAAGGACTGCGTATGCCACAATATGAAGCTCACTACCCTGATGGATGTATACAATTGTGTTAAGGGAGCAGGCGGAGAAGAAATCATACTGCCTGACGATATAAGAACAAAGGCCAAGGCCTGCATAGATACCATGCTCACACTTGGAGAATAATTTAATTGCAATATTAAAAGACCACAGTTCATCTGTTTTGATGTCCTGTGGTCTTTTTTAATACTCCTTTTTTCACATCCGTCTAATTGAATCCAACAACCTTCTGTGACAGCTTATACGCACCGATAGCTACCTTTCTGCCTCCCTTGCCCGGCAGGTTCATTAACTGTCCCATGACGCCATGGCGCAGCTTCTTGTAGGTTTCTTCATCATGCTCCTTCATGTATGCCCACAGTTCATCCTTCTTAGCCATGTTCTCATCGGTGCCTGAGATAATTGCCAGAATAGTAGAAATAGTCGTAATAATCTCCAGATAGCTGTACATATACTTCCTGCACATCTCATTTGTTATCTCATGCAATTTGACATCGTCAAACATAATCTTATTTACACGAATCTGCTGGTCAATACGGCGTATCATCACCTGCTCATTGACCGACTGGTCATCGCGACCGATAAAATATCTGTAGAAGTCCACATCCAGATAGTACATCGTACGCACATACGGAAGCGGCTTATATACATAGATATTATCCACATAAAAGGTATGCTTTGGCAGCTTGAGTCCACAGCTTCTCAAAAGCTCTGTCCTGTATATTACCGAATGCATCAGTATGTAATGCCCCTTATAAATATGCTTTATATCACTCCAGGTAAATATCTCATTGCGTGGAAAGCCGGTCTGACGCATAACCTTTTTACGCTTTGCTCCCTCTTTCTCGTAGACATAGTTGGCAAGAAGCATATCAATCTGTGTATTCTCCTGCTCAAACTCCCTTAGCTTGTCCAGTATCTTCTTGTATGATTCCAAATCCACCCAGTCATCGCTGTCAACGACCTTGAAATATTTGCCTGTGGCATTTTTGAGACCTGTGTTTACAGCCTCTCCATGTCCACCGTTCTCCTGGTGTACAGCCTTTACTATGCCAGGATATTCGGCTGCATATCTGTCAGCTATCGCTGCTGTCTCATCCTTTGAACCATCATCAACAATAATTATCTCCACATCATCTCCACCCGGCAGGATAGACTCTATACAATGCTCCATGTAATCCTTTGAATTGTAACATGGGATTGCAAAACTTAATAATTTCATCTTTTTCCCCTTGTAAAAAAATAATATCGCTGTTTGATTATGCATAAAATTTTATCCTATATGCAATAACAAATACCGATACTATAATTATACACAAAATCATGATATTGTCTAAGGATTTTTTATGGTACCTTAGGACTGCACAGTTTGTTCATATTTTGTTTACAGAAAAGTGAAATTCAAAACACACGGTTTTCACAATTGATTTGTATACTAACATCATAAACGAAAGATACAAAACAAAAGCAACAAAACATATTAATTACGCAATACTCATACTAATCTTTTTCATATATAGCCGATGCAAGCCACATGCATCGGCTTCCTCTTTATATATCAGCTTCTCTTTATCTTACGTGAAGCCGTCTTTTCAAACTCACTCTCCCTTACTCTAAGGCTATAGATATGCTTGTAGGCAGGTGCATTCACATTGTACCCATCAATAAGCTCCTGCAGAGCCGGCCTTATATCGGCAATACCTGCATTTTGAGCATACTCGCTGTCCGGGAAAATCTCAGCTTCTATCACGCCTTCAGACTCACGCACTATGATTTCCTTTATGAGATGATTTACGCTCAGAGCGTTTTCAAGCTCCTCCGGTGACACATTCTCACCGTTTTTGGTGATAATCAGATTCTTTCTTCTGCCGGTCAGATAAATATATCCATCCTCGTCCACATAGCCTAAGTCACCCGTGTGAAGCCAGCCATCCGACAGTGTCTCCTCTGTCTCCTTTGGCATCTTATAATAGCCCTGCATCACACTTGTACCGCGGACTAAAAGCTCACCGTCAACTGTTTTTGCCTCACAGTTTGGCATCAGCTTGCCTACAGAGTTTTTGCGGATATCCCAGCTTAGATTTGTGCTTATGACCGGAGAACACTCAGTCATGCCATAGCCCTGCAATATGGTGATACCAAACTCTGCAAATAAATCAACATAATCAGGATTTAGGTACGCACCGCCACTGCAGATTGTATGAAGCCTCTCTCCAAATATTTTCTTACGGACCGGCTCTGCAGGAAGTCCTGCTGCCCTTACCTCCTCAAGCTTTCTGGCAAATGTCTCAATCATAAGAGGCACCATAAGAATCATGTCGGGAGTAAAAAGCTGTATATTTTTTGCCATGCGCATGATGGAATCATTGATGCATATTACCGACCCAAGTGAAATTCCTTTCAGAATATCCATGCTCAGACAGTATGCATGGTGTATCGGAAGCACAGACAAAATTACCGTGTGAGGTCCAATTTTCATGTCAAGGCATGTGGCATTTTCAGCCAGGTTGTTCTGCGTCAGCATTACTCCCTTGCTCCTTCCTGTGGTTCCGGACGTAAACATGATAGTGCAAAGCGCATCCTCTGCCACTGCCGGCTCGTAGCTTCCCCTATTGTCATCTATAAGCCCATTAAACGAAAGCACCTGTGGACAATGCTCTGTACTGTTCATAGATACATACACATTTATATCATGACAGCTTTTAGCTGCGGTCTCAGCCACATCCGAACGTGCCTCATCAAATATAAGCATCCTCACATCGGCTCTGTCCAAAAGCTCACATATATCCGCTGCCGGAAGCGATGCATCGATTGGAACCGCAACACTTCCGCTTTCTGTGATTGCCAGATAGGATACTATCCACTCATATGATGAAGGGCCTATTACAGCGATATGCTGCCCTTTTTTGCCAAGCTTTTCGATGGCATTGGCAAAGCTGTCTGTGTCATTCTTAAGCTCACTGTATGTTCTTGACTCTATCTCATTTTTGGATTTCTTCCATCTTATCGCGTCATCCGCACCGTAATTCTCTTTTGCATATGAAAGAATTTCAGGAATTGTGTGAAATAACATATTTTCTCCTATCTGCGCCCATTATGCGTCTTTTAATGTCTTAAGATAATCGATAGCTTCCTGTACTGTGCGGATTTCTGCAGCCTTTGTCTGCTCAATCTCCACATCAAAGGTATCCTCTATCTCCCCGAGCATGCTCATGAAATCAAATGACGTGAAGCCCAGATCCTCCATAAAACGTGACTCTTCGTGCACATCTGCCGGCTGAACATCAACATAATTACAGATAATTTCCACTAATTCATCAAACATAATAATCTCCTTTTACCTAATACGTTTCCTAATCCACTACACTAATTTAATGATTTCGCCTATTGTAAGCTCAGGGTTTTCTGCACCCTTGAACATGATTTTGCACAGGTAATAGTACATATACTCAAGCTGCTTTCTTGAGACTGCCTTGACCTGATGCTCGAAGCTGAAATCCAGTCCGTTGTCCTCCGGACGGTGCATTACCGTTAGATACATAGCCTGTGTAGTCATGCCGTTCGGGTACCACTTAGTCTTGTATTTTATATCTCCCAGGTCGTTTAAGCCCTTTTCCTTTAAGGTCATCGGCTGATATGTAAGCGACATCGGCTCATATGTAAGCCCCGCCTTTGGCTGCGGATAGGTCTTTGAGCGCAGTGCAAAGTACTCTGTCGGATTGTAGTTTGCATGGCGGAACAGCTCGTTTTGCTTATCCCTGATGGTATACACAGCATCGATAAAGCGTACATCCTTTGAAAAGCTTGTCCTAAACGGAAACGAATGAATACGTGTGCCGCCTGACTTCTTCTCCTTAAGTGTCGCACGTCTTGCGATGGCATTGTTTACGGAGACATCATCGAAGCCGTTTTCCTTCTGGAAAAACGTCCTGATTCCCATGAGAAGCAGACAAGCAAGCGAAACATGATATTTCTCGCAAAAATCCATAAGACGCTTTGTCGGCTCAGCCTCCAGATGAAAGATATCAAGCGCTGAGGTGACATCATCCGATGCATTGAATGCACTCCTTAGCTTGTTATCATGCATCAGTTCTCTTGCCGCATCAAGCTTTGCTGTGCCGTCGATTCCGTTGTAGATTGGCTCCGACTGTCTGATAAGCTTCTCAAAGAACTCTCTGTCCCTAAGCTGTGCCTTACTTCCGGCTTCATATGCCAGATCCTTTTTAAGCTGCTCGATATATGAGCACATATCCTTTGGAAAAGGTACTCCCTCATACATGGCATTGCAGTATATCTCAATAATATCCTTTAAAAATGCAATAAGTGACTGCGCATCAACCACCATGTGATGACCTAAGAAGTACACTCCATTAAAGCCATCAGGCATCTTTATCATCACGATTTTCGTCATAGGAGAGTCCTCAAACTCAAACGGCACCTGTGTCCAGCCTTGCATCTCATTCTCTGCCTCCTCCATGGTTAAATCAGTAAAATCCCTGAAATCGACAGTTCTCTCTTTAAAATCCTCATCCACATCCGCAATATACTGATAGCACTCTCCATCCTTATCCCTTGTAAAACGGATACGCATGGCCTCGTTTCTGGCATACGCGTAGTTGATTGAATCCCTTAGCACGTTCCAGTCGAGCTCCGTGCCAATTGTCAGACTTGTACCTATATTGAGCACAGCCATATTCGGACAGTACTTTGCATAGTACAAATGAAATTTTTGTGCAACCGTAATCGGATATACATTGTGTCCCTTTCTCGTCTTCATCATCTCATAACTCCTTCCAAAAATTTATCAAGTGCGTCCTCGAAAGCTTTCGTATTCTTGTAATAGCTCTCGCAGTGTCCTGCACCCTTTACTATCAGCTTTGTCTTTTGTGACGCGCAGCTTGCATAAAGCTCATCACACATGCTGCATGGCACAAATGTATCCTTATCACCATGGATAAACAAAATAGGCAGCTTCGCCTTTTGCACCTCTTTTGCAGCATTGCATTCATCAAGCCCATACCCTGCCATTTTTCTGTTCACAAAATCTGCAATCTGAATCATCGGAAAAGCCGGCAGATGGTACATGCTGTGAAGCACATGTGTAAATACCGCCTTAGGCGAGGTAAATGCACAGTCTGACACAATTCCCTTCACCTGCTCCGGCAGATTAAGTCCACTTGCCATAAGCACAGTGGCACCTCCCATGGAATTTCCCATCAAAACAATCCTTATGCCATTGCCTACCTTCTTAATCATCCAGTCAATCCACTTAAGCGCATCATAGCGGTCCTTGCAGCCGAAGCCTATGAATTTACCCTCGCTTTGTCCATGTGCCCTCGCATCTACAAGCAGCATGCTATAGCCCTTCTTTAAATAGTAATTGGATATGCTGCTGTAATCAGACATAGCTTCACTTGTGTAGCCGTGAAAGCATATGACGGCTTTATCCGGATTACCTCCATCTATCCCCGGAAAATATGTGGCATGCAGTCTTAATCCATCATCAGACTTAATCCACACATCCTCATGAGTCTGTGCTCTCATCCACTCTCCGCGCGGCTTCATAAAGCTGTAATAGCTCTCCCAGTCAACCCCCGACATCTTCATCGTGCGCTCCTTCTTGGCATTGTAGCGCATCATGGTCCTCCTGTAGAAATAAGCACTGCCGCCTGCCTCTGCTGCAGCAATACCACCTAAAACACCTGCAATTATTCCCCACTTCATCCTCATCACCTACGCCTTCTTACTGTCTATAATCTGCTTCAGGCGAAGTGCCTTATCAATATTTCCCTCCACCTTGAGCTTGCCTGTTGTAAATGCAAGAATCGGATCAATCCTTCCTTCTGCCAGCTTAAAAAGAGTCTCTGCGCTGCATATAAAAATCGCATCCCTGTCAAAATACTCATACGGCTCCACTGCCAACACACCATCCTTTACCTCGGCATAAAAAATTCCCTCTGCCTCTCCTGTTATATTGAACTGAAAAGCAAGGTGCTCGCTTATATCGCTCACATCAGACTCCATAAACAGTCCCTTTACCTTTGAAAACATATCTGCATAAGTCATATCAATTCTCCTTTTCGACCACCGGTCAACTTGTTACTTCATTACAGTATCACTTTTTCGACCGGCGGTCAATATAAATGTTTTCGTTTTCAAACTATTCTGTTATTTTTTCATAAACTATCCAAACGTATCATATCATTATCTATTACCCCGGTAAAATTTCATGGAAGAATCATATGGATTGTGATAATATATATTAAAATGAACGTAACTAATAAAAGAGGAGCCACTATGCCACATTCCACAAGACCAAATTCGGAAAAATATGAGAAGATACTTGAAGCGCTAAGAACCCTTTTAGAAACAAAAAAAATATCCCAGATATCTGTCAGCGAAATCGCCCAGACAGCCGGGATAGGCAAGGGTAGCATATATTATTATTTTTCATCAAAGGAAGCTATCTTTGATGCACTTATGGCAAAAAGCTACGAGGAGCCGCTTGCCACCGCAAAGGAGCTTGCAAAGCGCACCGATATCTCTCCGTTTGTGCGCATGGCGATGATATTTCAGGCATGCCGCAACTCCTCTGCCGCCTTTTTAAAAATCCAGTCCGATGCCGGAAATGGTGTACAGGAGAATGCATTTTTGCACAACAAATACATCAATTACCTGATTACCGAGCTAAAGCCGGTGACCGGTGAAATCATAAGGCAGGGAGCAGCTGAGGGACTTATCGTGTGCCAACAGCCTGATGCGCTTGCAGAGATTGTGCTTCTTGTGCTCGTCGTAAAGCTTGACAATACACTGATTCCGTCCACAAAAGAAGAGACCGAACAGACTATCTCAGAGCTCATCTCGCTGCTTGAGAAGGGCACTGACAATCCTGAAGGGTCTCTAAATTTCCTGCGTGTCTAAGGACACTATTTATGCTTTTTTCTAAAAAAATATTGGACTATTGCTGCCGGAATGATTCCTCCCAATAAAATCATTCCTTTTGAAAGCGCCGGTGTTTTACGTACAACGTGCGGTGACCTTTCCTTACTGTATCCTACATATATAGGCTTTTCTTCTTTGTCTGTGTAGTCTGCCTTTATATATCCGATAGCATTATCCCTATCCGGTACATATACCCTGATTATATCATGATGTAAATCACCATTAAAAGCTTTATATGCTGCCACTATCTCATAATCTGAGTGATGCGGCAGATACACAAAAAAATACTGTCTATTATCAACACACCATAACAAAAGCCATATTACAAATACCATAATAAGTGCTCTCATGTCTTCTTTTTCATTTGAATTTTCCATATCCAAACACGCCTCGATTTTAATTGTATATATACGTGTTACACTAACTCCGGCACTCTGTAGCCTGCCTCACTCATTGATTTCTCAAACTCATCCACTGACATTCCAAGCTTCTCAGCTCCCCTGTTCACCGAATAGTCCCCATCCTGAACCGATAAGAATATTTCTGTACGACGTCCGGTCTGAATGCCAGTCTCAATTCCAGTCTCAATGCCAGTCTTAATTCCAGCCTTCATACCTTCTCTTCTTTGTTCCTCACCATACTCTTTTGCATATTCCATTGCGTACTTTCTTACAGCTTCACTCATAGCACCACGTCCTTCCTTTTCTTTGTAATAAGCCACTGCTTTTGACAATGTCTCACTTTTTATCTGCTCCGGCCTGCACTGATGAAAATCTCTCATCATCCGTCCTATATCATCATTACCTTCATACCTTCCATTTACATAGATAATATGCGAACCATCTCCAAAGGCTTCACCCGTTTCATCAACACGCCTTTGAATGTGATAAAATGGCAGTCCTTTTCTGAACTTATCGTGATCATAAATAAAAATCACGTATGAATCCTTAATCTCCTTAAACTCCTGTCCTTCCTCCAGCATCCTCGCATCCATCATACTGCTGTGATATCTGGCTCTTTTGACATGCGATCCCTCAGCATTAATCTGCACCTCGATATCAATATGTCTGCCATCGACATCTATTGCATGCACATCCAAGGTAATACATCTCCCACCAATCACCGGATTTTTTAATTCATCCTGCCCCCTGACGTCTATAACCTTAATATCACGCTCCATTATTACGCGAAGCAGTAACTCCGTTGTCTCGATATTCTGCCCGAATACAAGACTCATCAGATTGTCATCAAACAGCGTCATTTTGTCAATCAATCCGTTGATGATTACATCGTTCTGGACATAATTACTGCCCAAAACTTCTTTTGTCTCTCCCGACATTATGCTCCTCCTGTTTAGTTGTGTGAGCAGGGAGAATATAATATCGCATGATACTAAATTTCTTGTCAATATAAAGCATCAGCAACCCCAGTCCGCTTCATTCACATAAGATTATCTCAATCGACATATCCATTTTCCCTGCTATTGATAGGTAACTTAAAGCATTGAAAATTTCCATGTCTTTGTCGAAAAATATTAAGTGGTTCTGCCCTCTTCAAAGTGATACGCACCGATGAAAATGTGTATTGTGGTGTCGCTCAACAGAAATATAATGCCTTGGCTTGATTGTAGCATTAAAACCGCAAAAGGGCAATAAAAATATCAGGCAAATTCCTATTATCCTATTATAAAAGAGAGGCAGCCGCGAAACCGCGACTGCCTCTGAGGATAAATTTTACTAACAGGTTAGTGAATTGCGTGTTTTTTATGCTGTTAAGCATATTCTACTGAGCTTTTCTTCTCTTTAAGCTGTATCCAACTGCACCTGCTCCGCCAAGAAGCATCAGTATAAGTACCAGCATTGCAGGATTGTCATCGCCTGTTCTGGTTGCTTTCTTCTGATTTGCTGCCGACTTTTTAGCCTGAGCTGCTGTCTGCTGTGCCTGCTTCTCAACTACTGTTATAGTTGCCTTGGCTGTTCCATTTGTGAATAAGAACTTAACTTCATGGTCTCCAACACTGAGTGAATCAAGGAACTCCTTTGTAAATGTGATGATTGTTGAGCCACTCTTTACTGTATAGTATTTCGGATCAACTGTCTTTCCATCTACCATAACATCAAGGAAATACTCTACTTCACAGTTGACGCGGATTGCATGAGCTTCATCCACTTTAAGCACGTGGGTGGTGTCTGCTCCCTCAAGGATATCGTACTCGTTGAGTTTAAGCTTTTCTATGCTCTCTGTCTTTGTAGCGCCACATGACTCACAGGTGTATGTCATCTCGCCCTCGTCTGTGTATGTTGGAGCCTTGGTCTGTACTCCGCCATCCCACTTGTGGCCTGTTGTTTCTTTTGTCTGCACATTTTCCTTGGTCTGCGCTTTAAAAGCTGTGCCGTTTTCGTTCTTAAAGCTTACTGTGTACTTTGTGAGCTCCGGCAGTGTACAGCTCCTATTCTGTGTCACTTCTGCTTTTGATTTAGCTGTCTCTGTGTCAGTCTTGTCGCAGTATGTGCACTTTCTTACAGCTGTACACTCAGTGTTGTCAGCGCTCCATGTATATGTTGTATCGGAATATGTGTGGTCTGCAATTGTGAGCTTTCCAGGTACCGTTATTATTTCATAGTTAGGATTAAACTCTGGTGATAAAGATACAACCTCAATTTTGTATACACCAGCACTTTCTCCCTCTTCAATACGCATAGCAATGTTTACAGGTTCAAATCCATCTACTAATCCATCAGCGGTATAATCAAATCTAGGATTTTTTTCTCCAACATGTTTTACCTTGTCATTAGCAGTAAGTGTGATTTTCTTAGGCTTTATAGTATATGTAAATGATTCATTTGAATTAATCCTGTAATTTCTATTATTAATATCTGCCTCTGCCTTGTGCTCTCCGCCTCTAAAACCACCATCATATACATTTACAATAACATTGAGTGTATCACCTTCACAAATATCTTTTGCATCAACTGTAGCTGTTGGTTTTTGTTCCTTACCATTAAATGTAAAATCCGGTGTTGTCCATTTAATGTCTACAAGTTTTGGGCTGATAGTAAAGTTAGCATATGCCACAGCAGCAAAATTATCATCATCCTCTGCCACAGATACTCTTAGTGTATATTCTCCAGCCTCTTTTGGCACGTCTGTTGTATAAGTATTCTCAGGCTCTCCATAATTCTGGAACTCAAATTTTACTTTGCCTTTATCTGTCGCATTAGTTGATTCAATTTTAGGCATTGCTACTGCTTTTCCATCATAAGTCTTATCAAGCTTTGCCTTTATAGTAACAGTTCCGTCATTCTTAACTTTTAATGTTATTATGTCAGAAGCCAATGTGGTACCTTCTGCTTTTACTCTGACCTCATAATTTCCAGATTCGAGAGTTCCTGTATCTGTACCAAATACTTCTGTCCAATTACCTTTATCTGCCTTTTTGTACTCATACTTTTTATCAGATGCAAATCCGGTGATTTTACTATAATTACCAGTGACTGAATGTTTTGTTTCAACTTTTAGACCGGTTGGAGTGTCTGCTTTGGTTATGGTAATTGTCTGAGCATAAGATTCATCCTTATCCTCTGTTGCTTTTCTTATTACCTTAACTCCATTTGTTATATTAACACCATTTATATTTACAACAGAATCCTTTATTTCTTTCCAACTGGCTCCACCATCTGTGCTGTATTTCATGGATGGAGTTACGCTCCTTAAAATACCACTGTCCGGACCTGTAGCTTCGAATACAGCATTTGGTGTCTCTGCCTTAGGTTTTACGTATTTGGGTACTTCAACCTCGCTAATTGACGATATCAATTTATCAGGCTGTCCTTTATATCGCATCTCGTATGTTCCAGGTTTAACCGAAATTTCAGTCCTATCAGAAGGCCACTCTGTCCATTCATCATCATTCTTAAGCCTATATTCAAGATTACTGCTTGAAGATATAAGTCTTATATTACCATTTCCATTCCATGTATCAGGTGCAATTCCACATGCTTTTGGAGAACTTTGTGTATTCTTATCTGTTATTGTAATATTAGCCTCTACACTACCTATTGGTGTTCCCGCAATTATAATTTTGCTATTATCAAATGATTTTATATAAAGACCTTTATCTGCTTTATATAAATTATCAAATTTAATTTTATCTTCATTTGTAAAATAATGACTATCATCAGCTAAAAGGATAATATCAGTAATGAAACTCTCTTGCTCAACACTCTGCTCTAATTCGCCGGATTTTTCATCTAAACATACGCCTTCTGGTAGATTAACTTTCACCGTGTATTTCGGCAGTTCCACATTTCTCTTTAATACTACATTTCCTTTTGAATTTGTACCAATTTTATACTCTTCATCATCCGAGATAAAATACTTATCATCTGCTACATCATCTGTAATTATTGCAGGAAACTTTGTAGATGCAACTGTAATACCAATTTTAGCCCCATCCTTCAAGTTCTCGGCATTAATCTGTTTTTTTTGAGCAATATAAAGATTGTTATCCTTATTGTTAATTATTGAAAGTACACCAGAAAGAGTCATCGTACATAATTGATTATAAACACCACCACCTGTATTTTTAGCAGTATTATCTGATATAGTTCCACCTGACAAAACTAAGTTAATCTCCGGCTTTATTCCTTTATTTGAATTATCATCCTTTGGTAATCCCCAGATACCGCCTCCGTTATATGCTGAATTACGAGATATAGTACCGCCTGTCATTGTAAAACTAACTTTAGATACATGTTCTTCATTATTATCATAGTAACTTGTAGCATAACCTGCGACTCCACCTCCTCCACTTAATGCTTTAGTTGAAGTAACCTTATTATCAGTGATGCTTCCATCTGTCATTTGAAATATTGTGTTGTGCTGTGTCTCTGCATAATTATAAACACCACCGCCTCTGTACTGGCACGTATTATTTGAGATGGTTCCTCCGGACATATAAATCTTACCATTGAAGTTAGATACACCGCCGCCCTCTCCAAAAGTTTCATATTTGTCATCTTTTGCCACATTTTCACTGATTTTTCCGGCTGACATATTAAACGTACCGCTGTTACTCACACCTCCACCTGATCTTTCAGTTCTGTTTCCAGAAATTTCTCCACCTGTCATAGTGAACGTACTATTACTATCATCATTACGTACTCCTCCTCCAGCACCGCCACTTTTATTATTGCAGATTTTACCGCCTGAAAAGTTAAATTTCCAAATATTATAAACTCCCCCACCTCCGCTATAAGCTTGATTATCAGAAATAACCCCTCCATACATATTGAAAGTATCACTATTATAGACACCACCTCCAAAGCTTGATATATTAATCTTATTTGGATTTTTAGAATTATTCTTTATAGTACCGCCGTACATATTAAATGTTCCCCTATTATATATTCCGGCACCATAATCAACAGGTCTGTCATAAGAATAATCTGGTCCTACATATTGATTTTCAATCCAGCATTTATTGCTATCAACTGAACCACGCCAAAGGTTAAGAGTTCCGATATTATATATTCCTCTTCCGTTTTTCCCATCTGAATGTGTAATTTTACCAGTTTCACTTACACTACAATCAGTTATTGTCAGTATCCCTTCTCTGCCAATGTTTATGGCAGCTGTATCAGAATCACATATAATGCTGTGTCCATTCAGACAAAGATTCACTTTACCATATACTTTCCATTCTGATGTAGTATGTATATCACCCTCCAGATAATAATAGTCCGATTCTATCGAATCATTAATTTCAGATAATGGCTGCCAGTTAATTGTATCATCATGTTCATGATTATACTCACCGGTTACGCAAATACAGTGATTTTTATGTGTACTCGGTATATCCTCCGCCCAAGTATTATCAGGCATTAGTCCTGCCACCATTGCAAGACTTAATAGAATAGCATACATTTTTTTCTTCATATTCCAGTACCTCCCTCGTATCTGTGCTTCGTTATCTATTTCCATATCACATATACTTGTATTGATAGTACTAATTATACAACATTTTGTGCCTTACTTTGCCCAAATGGCGCCAAATGTAGTTTTCAGGGTGTGAATTGCAGAACAGCCTGCAAATCAGGCAAAAAAAAGCAAAAACAGCCGGACACATCTCTTACATATGTCTGACTGTTTTTATCGCTTACTATTCGGTTTTATTATAGCTATCCGCTAAATTCTCCTGTAGTGGTACGCAAAGTATATATTGCCGGCTATTGCGGTGAGCGTCCACGAAATGACGTATATGAGGTATAAGGACTGCAGTGTCTTAAAATACGCAAACACTGTGAGCAGCCATATAATCCTGAATACGACAGAGCCCATAACCACTATGATGGTAGGTGCTACACTTTTTCCGATGCCCCTGGCGGCGGCTGTGGCATTGTCCATGAAGGCTGATACACAGTAGACGAATGCCATCACACCAATTCTGATCTGTCCATAGTGTATCACGGCATCATCACTCGTAAAGAGCAAAAGGAACGGTCTTTGGAATATAAACAATGCCACTCCAAGCACCAGTCCCATCAGAAACGAGTATGCCAGGGTGATGAAAAATGTCCTAAGCACCCTTTCCTTTTTCCTCGCGCCCAGATTCTGCGCTATGAAGCTGGTACATGCAGTGTAAAATGCTGCCATCATGTCATAGATGAGCGAATCCGCATTGGTGGCGGCTGAATTGCCCTCCACGACCACATGGCTGAAGGAATTGATGGATGTCTGGATACATATATTGGCTATGGCAAAGAGCGAGTACTGTATCGCTGCCGGCACTCCGATACGAAGCACTGCTGCGGCCGCATCCCTGTCAATCGCTATATCCTTCATGCGCAGGCCGTAGCTGCCGTATGTCTTCATGAGAAACCTGATGATGAGAGCCGCTGAGATGTACTGTGCTATGATGCTTGCGATGGCTACTCCTATCACTCCGAGTCTGCACACTATTACAAAGAACAGGTTGAGCACTATATTGATAATTCCTGATATACTCAGGTATATGAGAGGCCTCTTTGTATCTCCCACTGCGCTCAGCACACCGTTGCCGAAATTATAAAGCGCCAGCGCCGGCGAACCACACAGATATATCATCAGATATGCTGTAGCACCGTCTATCAGCTCAGGCTTTGTATTCATCACTTCAAGCAGTGGCTTTGAAAAAGCCAGGCCTGCCACTAACAGTAAAAGTCCCGCTATAAAGCACAGAATGACCGATGTGTGGACGGTCTTATGCACCCTCTGATAGTCCTCTGCTCCCATGTGCAGTGCCGTGACAGCATTGACACCGCCTCCCATGCCAAGCAATATGCCTGTTGTGAGTGTGATGATGATTGTCGTGGAACCGACCGAGCCGAGTGCTCTTGCACCTGCAAATTTTCCCACCACTGCCACATCCGTCATATTAAAAAATACCTGAAGCAGGTTTGAGAACATGAGCGGTATGGAGTAAATCAGTATCTTCCTTGCGAGTGGTCCGTTCACCATATCCAGTTCTTTGGTCTGTGTTGCTCTTGACTTCATTTTTTCCTCTTGTAAATCTATAATTATATATTAACACTGCCATGTGAACAGTACTCTAATTATAGATACGTTTCATTCTTTTTTCAAGACTGTTGTTTACGCTTTTCAAAAAAGATTATATAATAAAGTTAAAAAGAGTTAAGAGGTAAAAAATGTTTGAAATAGTAATCTGTGATGATGACAGTGCATGCCTTGAGCAGACCTGCCAGCTCGTGAACGACTGGAAGGCTGCTATCAACACTCCCATCAGTGTAAAGACCATGGAAAGCGGCGATAAGCTGCTTGAATACTGTGCCAAAAACAGTCCTGATGTGATTCTTCTGGATATAATGATGCCTCTCTTAAATGGCATGGATGCAGCAAGAGAGCTTCGCGAGCACAATCTGATATCGAAAATAATCTTTCTGACCACATCGCCCGAGTTTGCCATTGAATCCTATGATGTGGATGCCTCCGGCTATCTTCTCAAGCCTGTTGACAGAGAGAAACTATATAAGCTTTTGGACAAATGTTTATCTGCTGTGTCAAAGCCTGCCGATTCCATCGCAGTACATACTGCATTTGGATATCAAAATGTACTCATGCACCATATTGAGTTTCTTGAAGCGCAAAATAAGAAGGTCATATTGGCACTATATGACGGAAAAAGACTTGAAGCCATTGGCAAACTTTCAGATTATGAAAAGCTGCTCACGGTCGAAAAAGGCTTCTTCAAGTGCCACCGGAGCTATATTGTATACATGCCGGCTGTAGAGCATTTTTCAGCAACTGAGCTTGTCACAAAATCAGGTACAAAGATTTCCATTTCCAGAGGTCTTTCAAAGAGCTTTCAGGATGCTTATTTCTCATTTATGTTTAAGGAGTAGGCTTTATATCACGAAAAAGGAATAATTATATGCTTAATTTTATCATGCCCACTGTGAGATACATGCTTACACTCTTCTTTGGAGTGTTTGTCACTACATCTATAATAGGTATCAAAAACAATAAAAAAAATATACTGATATTAAACGCATTCTGTATCATAGATCTGCTTTTGTATCCCATGCTCATATACTTTAAGGGCTATGCAAGTGCGATAAGGGCATATCCTCTCATGACACATCTGCCTCTTTTGCTCATACTGATATTTGTTTTTCACCGAAGCGTACTCAAATCACTGCTTGCTGTCACAAGTGCCTACATGTGCTGTCAGATATGTAACTGGATGTCTATCATCACAGAGTGGCTCGGCTACGAGTCCTGGATTGTTGATTTGACCTATATTGCCGGTATTTTTCTCACATACTTTATCGTACACAGGTTCATCGCACCCGCACTGTCCGATATTTTTGCAAAGCCCGATGTGGAGCTTATACCTATATGCATCATGCCGTTTTTCTACTACATATTCGACTATTCAACAACAGTGTACACGAAGCTTCTTTACAGTGGCAGCCGCATAGTGGTCGAGTTTGTGCCATTTCTCATGTGCATCAGCTTTCTGACGTTCTGTGTGGTCTACTATCATTCGATTGAACGCCAGCAGCAGATTGCCACACAGAATTATTTTATGCAGATAAAGCAGGCGCAGTTTGCAAAGGAAATCGAGAGCATGCAGCGCAATGAGAAAAATGTTTCTCTGCTGCGCCACGATATGAGACATTTTCTGAATAATATAGCTGCCTTCATCGAAAACAATGAAAACGACAAGGCCTTGGACTACATACACAGTATCGTTAAGGCAACCGAAAAGACCACCAGAAAACGCTTCTGTGCAAACGAAATAATCAACATCATTATCATGTCCCATGCAGACAGCTTTAAGGATAATCATATTGATTTCAAGTACTCTATATCTGTTCCATCAAGGCTCCCCTTCTCAGACATAGATATGACCGCGATACTTCAAAATGCACTGGAAAATGCCGTGCATGCCGTCATGATGCTTGAGCCCGAAAAGCGCTTTATCAGACTCTCTATCTCAGAGAAAAGCGGCAAGCTTTTGATTTCTGTTGAAAATCCTTATGCCGTAAGGCCTAAGCTCATAAACGATATGCCTGTTGCGACAGAAAGAGGGCATGGACTTGGCACAAGAAGTATCCGACAGACTTCCGAAAGACTTGGTGGCAAATGCCAGTACAGTGTGACCGATACACTGTTTATTGTAAGAGTGATAATTTAGTTTATTAAAACAGCCGGTGCATAACGCACCGGCTGTTTTGGTCCTCATATTACAATATATAATTCAAATCACAATTAGAAATCTGTGAGGTTTGCAGCTCTCTTCTCAAGGAATGCTCCCATTCCCTCTTTCTTGTCGTTTGTGTCATTTACAACACCAAAGAGGTTTGCTTCCATCTCAACAGCGTTCTTGATATCCATATCATATCCGTTGTTGATAGCAGCCTTTGCAACTGCGATTGCGTAGCTTCCCTTTGAGATGATCTTTGCAGCCATAGCCTTAGCTGTTGGCATAAGCTCCTCTTTTGCTACTACCTTATTAACGAGACCGATGCGGTATGCTTCTGCAGCGTCTACATTGTCGCATGTGAAGATCATTTCCTTAGCACGTCCCATTCCTACTAAACGAGCAAGTCTCTGTGTACCGCCAAAGCCAGGGATGATTCCAAGTCCTGTCTCAGGCTGTCCGAAAATTGCGTTCTCAGAAGCGATTCTGATATCACATGCCATAGAAATCTCGCATCCTCCACCGAGTGCGAATCCATTGACAGCTGCGATTGTTACCTGACGCATATTCATGAGCTTGAAGAATGGCTCTGAAGCCTTGATTCCGAATGCTCTTGCCTGTGGTGCTGTGAAATTAACCATCTCTGAGATGTCTGCTCCTGCTACGAATGACTTGAACTCGTTGCCCTTCTTGTCAGGACCACCTGTAAGGATAAGCACCTTAACATCGTCTCTTGCCTCTATCTCTGTTAATGCTACATTTAACTCATCAAGAGTCTCACTGTTTAATGCATTAAGAGCAGCCGGTCTTGAGATTGCAAGTACTGCAATCTGATCTGCTACGTCAAGTGTTAAATTTTTGAACTCGCTCATTGTATAAATCCTCCTTAAAAAACCTATGTATAACCGACATTTCTGTCGTAATTTATAAAAAAATAGTAACACTTTGACAAATTTTTGTCAATGTCTGAATGACCTTTTTCAATAATATTTACCGTTTAATTTAATATACAAAATTTAAGGAGACAGTCTGCTTAATGCAAACTGCCTCCCGCCTTAGAAATAATATAATCAAATTATTTAATTAAATTAAATCAAAACTCAAATTACATAAGTCCATGTGTCCTGTTGTAAGCATTGCAGATCATATTTGAGTTCTTGATAAGGATATGCATAGCGATGAATGGTCCGATTCCACAGATAAGTGTACCAAATATGCACCACATCAAAACAGTGGTTCCATTCTCCTGAATGCCAAGTCCGTATCTGCCTGCATTATTTGCCAGTCTGTTGCCCAGCTTATAGTACCAGTACCATGCATAAATACCGCATGTAATCATTGAAAGCAGGATAAATGCTACGAGACCTGATGTATTCTCGCCATCTCCATCACATGCTACATTGACATCATGAGCCATCTTGTAGATGAAATAATATCCATAAATACCACATGTAATAATAGACAGGATGATGTATGAGGCAAGTCCTCTGTCATCCTTTAATCTTTCTCCCCTGTATGGTGGAGGAGTCTGACCACCATTGTTCTGGTAGCCTGTATTGTACTGTCCGGCTCCGTTGTTCTGATAGCCTGCATTGTACTGTCCGGCTCCGTTATTCTGGTAGCCTGCGTTGTACTGTCCAGCTCCGTTATTCTGGTAGCCTGCATTCTGCTGGTTTGCACTATTTCCTGTGAAGGACTGCTTTACCTCATCAAATGCACTTCCAAGCTCCTGCTCTGCTGCATTGAAGGCCTCTCCTGCTTTGTTGACAAAATCCTGTGCCTTGGAAACAGGTGCTCCACAGGCTGGGCAGAATTTTGTTGAATCAGGAATTTCTTTTCCACATTTCTCGCAAAACATCTTCTTTCTCCTTTTCTATTTGCTGTCTATTATACGGATGATACGAAACAGAATGTTGTTTTGTGGCTCAAAAACCACGACATCATCGCCTGACCATATCAATCTGCATATATAAACTATAGCAAACATAATAATAATTGTAAATATAATTATTTTATAAATTTTAATATTTATTTTAGATTTACACAAAAGCACTATTACCGCAATAGGCACAAGCCAAAAAAGCGGATGGTATGCAAATGCCTTTGCTATATCAAGCTGAAAAAATGCCATCCATGCCCTCGACATGCCACAGCCTGCACATGATATTCCGGTGATGAACTTAATAGGGCATGTGATGCCTATCGACTCCATAGCTGTGTAAAGTACCACTACGGCTGTGACAGCACATATAAGCTCTTTTCTTTCATTTTTTCTTTTATTATTTCTTTTATTGTCCATACAAATGTTATCTCAAAAAGTATGCACTGTAAGGTGGCAGCTCAAGGCCACCGTTTAATGTAACCTGCTCACCTGTAATCAGGTCTGTTGCATCATTCTTTCCCATATCAAAGCCTGCGAAAAATGGCTGGTCTGCGGCATTGATGCACACGAATACCTTTTCGCCATCACATTCTCGACCAAAAACACACTGGCCGTTTGTGAGCACAACCGAATAGAAATTACCGTAGCAGAGTGCCTTTGACTCCTTCTTTGCCTCTGCGAGCTTTGAAATCCACTCAGTCAGTTCATTGTACTGTGGCGCTTCAAAGCATGCCCTCAGAGCCGGGTCACCGTCTTCTTTTTTTGCCTTCTCTCCCCACTCACTGCCATAGTACACACAAGGGATGCCCGGCATACCAAATGCAAGTGCATAGATGAGAGGCAGGTGCTTTTCATTGGTCAGTATGCTTGCCACTCTTGTCACATCATGATTGTCCACAAATGACAGCAGGTGCTTACCCTTGTAGAGAGTCCACTGCTCCGGTCCAAACTGTCTGAGAAGCGAATGATTTATCTCAAACATATTCATGGAATTAAAGCTCGAGTACAGACCCTTATAGCACTCATAGTTCGTTACCGAGTGAAGCATCGCATCATTCATAATCTGGTTGTAGTCACCATGCAGTGTCTCTCCAACTAAAAAGAAATCCGGCTTTAGTGAGTCACAGAATTCTCTTAGTCTTCTGAGGAAATCATGGTCAAGGCAGTATGCCACATCAAGCCTCAGCCCGTCTATATCAAACTCGTCTACCCAGCCCTTTATCGCTGAAAAGATATGCTGGATTACATCCTCATTTCTCAGATTAAGCTTGACCAGATCATAGTTTCCTTCCCAGCCCTCGTACCACAATCCATCATTATAGTTTGAGTTGCCGTCAAAGGCTATACGCCCAAACCAGTTTACATATGGTGAGCTTTCTCTGTTTTTAAGCACATCCTGGAACGCCCAAAAACCTCTTCCCACATGATTGAACACACCATCCAGCACCACCTTTATGCCGTCCTTATGCAGATTGTCACAAACCTGTGCGAAGTCCTCGTTTGTGCCAAGCCTTGTGTCTATTTTTGTATAATCCCTTGTATTATATCCGTGTGTATCAGATTCAAATACCGGTGAAAAATAGATTGCATCTGCCCCAAGCTTTTTGATATGAGGTATCCAGTCATTCACTTTCAAAATTCTGTGCTCCAAAACACCATCGTTCTCAAATGGTGCCCCACAGAAGCCTAACGGATAAATCTGATAAAATACGCTTTCATATGCCCACATTATTTTGTCCTCCCTGATAGTTGTGTAGTGGTTTTATACCTGTTATCTATTATACACAATTATGTACTTATATGCTACATTTTTTTGTTACTTTTTACCTACATTAAGTATTTTGTTACCTTGTATAATTAAATTTCTAATAAAAATTCCTGTAGATAACACATGCAATAACCACATGGATAAAGAAAATAAGCGGCATCCCCTTTACAAAATACCAATGCTTTGTCTTGTGCCTGAAGGCATACATCCCAGCCCAGGTACCGGCGCTTCCGCCCAGCAGGCTGAGCCCAAATAATGTCTTCTCCGGGATGCGCCATGCGTGTGCCTTGGCCTTACACTTGTCAATTCCCATCGCAGCAAAGCCTGCTATATTCATAAGAAGCAGATAAATCAGAAAAATTTTCATATAAATAATGCTCCATTCTATTACTCCGCACATAAATTTATAAATATATAAACATATCTGCATATATTAATAAGTCCACAAAAAACAATAGCCCAGCCTTTAAAGGCCGGGCCATAAATTAATTATTAATTCTTAGCTTTTTTAGAAACCTTAGCCGGTGCAGCCGCCTGCTTTTTGATGGCGCTCTTGCCCAGATAAAGCTTCATCACATACCACAGCTCTGTAGCGATGCAGATTGAAGAATATGTTCCGCAAAGCACACCTACCATGAGTGGTAATGAGAACTCTCTGATTGATGTATGACCAAAGATAAAGAGTAACAATACCATAACAAATGTAGTAAGCGAAGTATTGATGCTTCGTGAAAGTGTCTGTGTAAGGGACTCGTTTGCTATATCAGCAAGCTCATCTGCTGAGTACTTCTTGATACCGTGAAGGTTCTCACGGATACGGTCAAAGATAACGATTGTATCGTTGACTGAGTAACCTACGATTGTAAGTATACATGCGATAAACGTACTGCCGACTGAGATTCTGATAAGTGCATATGCTGTGACAACAACAAGCACATCATGTACCAGCGCAAGGATAGCACTTGAAGCAAATCTGATATCCTTGAATCTGAACCAGATATATAACAGCATGAAAATACATGAAATAATAACTGCCTTTACAGCGTTTGTTCTCATCTCTCCACTGATTGTTGAGCTGATACTCTGAGTCTCTATAGTTGATGCATCAACCTTGAAATCCTTCTCAAGAAGAGCTGCGAGATCCTGTCTCTCATCGAGTGAAAGTGTACGTGTCTTTAATGTGACATCATGGCTGCCCTGAACTGTAGTAACCTGCACTGCACTGTTGCCAAGAAGCTTTGATACTGAAGGCACGATGTCCTTCTCAACCTCTGCGGCTGTATAATCCTTGCCAAAGTCTGCAGTGGTTGATGTACCACCTACGAACTCAAGGCTGTAGTTTAATGCATTGCCACTTGTAGCACCGAAATAAATCATGCCGCCGATACCTGCAAGTATGACTACACCTGAAATAACAAAGTATTTAACTCTGTTCTGTACAAATCTGATAACCTTTCTCTTCTTTGCCTTGCCGTAGAACTTCTCAGCTCTGACACCGACACCGTAAAATGCTCTTGTAAGGTATTTTGCGATAAAAAGAGCTGTAAACAGTGACAGAATAATTGAAATCATAAGTGTGTATGCAAAGCCCTTTACTGTACCTGAACCGAGCACCATAAGCACAAGTGCTGCGATAAAGGTTGTAACCTGTCCATCGAGGATGGCTGAAAGAGCCTTCTTGTAGCCCTCATTTACTGCAGCAAGCACTGACTTGCCACCTGCGATTTCCTCACGGATACGGGCAAATACGATAACGTTTGCATCTACTGCCATACCGATACCAAGGATGATACCCGCGATACCCGGCAGTGTAAGTGTAATCTCAAACCAGTAAATAAACAGTACTGTAAGCATTGAGTAGAGTGCAAGTCCGATAGATGCAACCACACCGAGTATACCATAGAGCACAATCATGAATATCATGATTAAGATAATTCCGATAATTGCGGCCTTTACTGCATTTGTGAGGGCTGTTCCACCGAGCTGCGCACCAACAACATTTGACTCTAACTCCTCGAGCTGGAGGTTGATGGCTCCGACACGGATAAATGTTGCAAGGCTTGTTGCCTCATCGTAATCCTTCATTCCGTTGATTACGCAGTTACCGTCTGAGATAACGGCGCTTACTGTAGGAACACTGATGAAATGATCATCATAGTAGATACCGATTGACTGTCCGGCATCCTTTGCCTTCTTTGTGGCATCTGCCCATGTGTCAATAGCCTCATCCTTGAGCTTTAATGAAACAACAGGCTCCTTGGTTGATGTAGATGATGACTGGTCATACTGGGCGCTTGCATCCTTTACATCGTTACCATCGAGGATAACTGAACCATTGGCCTTTAATGTATCAATATCATAGTTGAGCTTGTAGCCGCCCTCAACCGATGTGTCCTTTGTGTAGTTGGCATTTCCATCACTGTCATACTGTGCGATGAAGTATAGCGATCCCGGACTTCCAAGATCCTCAAGTACCTTGTTAGGATCGTCAACACCAGGAATCTCAACAGTGATACGGTCATCACCGCTCTTGTATACAGAGTACTCTGTTGTGTAGCTCTCTGCACGCTCCTCGAGCTTTGCGATAGTATCGCTTACGTCCTTGTCTGAAGGATTCTTGTCCTTGATATGGTAGGTGATTGAAACACCACCTGAGAGGTCGAGACCAAGCTTGATATTCTGATAATCCTTATCCTTGGTGCTCTCACCATTAGCAGTAGCCTCCTGCTTTTGCTTTGTGTCGGTGATTACTGCTGTGGAATACCAGCCCAGTAAGCCGATACAAATGACTGCCACAAGGATAATCACCCAACTCTTTCCTTTTTTCATTTTCTTGTACCTTCCTGTCATTTTGCTACCATCCATATAGGTATACAGATGGCAAATATATTCGCACACGGGTCACAAATACCGCTATCCGTTTCCCGTGACAAATTCAAATTATTGTGCATCATCTGCCATATCAGCCTCTGCTGCCTTAATCATGATAGCGCACTCTATACGCTTCTTCTGCAGCTCGCAGCCTAAATCATAGGCATCAGTGATTGTGCCGTGGAAGTTGTATGAGTTGGCGGCACAGCCACCGCTGCAATAGAATCTGGCAAAACAGTTGCGACATTTTTCCTTGGCATAAACATTACAGCACTTAAACTCATCCTGGATGTCAGTGGCCTTGATGCCATCCCAGACATTACCCATAAGGAAGTCCTCATTGCCCACAAACTGGTGGCATGGATATAAATCTCCCCATGGAGTCACTGCCAGGTACTCAGTTCCTGAGCCACAGCCGGAAAGACGCTTATATACACAAGGTCCTCCCTCTAAATCTATCATAAAATGGAAGAAATTGAAGCCGTTTCCTGCCTTGTTTCTCTTTACCATCTCTGCTGCAAGTCTGTCGTACTCATCAAAGAGCACAGGTAAATCAGAATCCTTAAGTGCATACTCATCTGTAGGCTGTGCCACCACAGGCTCAACCGAAATCTGCTTGAAGCCTAAATCAGCCAGATGAAGCACATCCTTTGAAAAATCAGTATTGAAATGTGTGTATGTACCTCTCACATAGTACTTGTCCTGATGTCTGCTCTCCGCAAACTTCTGGAATTTCGGAACAATAAGGTCATAACTGCCGGCACCCTTTCTGAAAGGTCTCATGCGGTCATGAACCTCCTTGCGTCCGTCTATACTAAGAACTACATTGTCCATCTCTTTGTTGGCGAACTCCATAATCTCGTCATTTAAGAGCACACCGTTTGTGGTGAGTGTGAACCTGAAATGCTTGTCATGAAGCTTCTCCTGCTCTCTTCCATATGCCACAAGCTGCTTCACCACATCCCAGTTCATGAGAGGCTCTCCTCCAAAGAAGTCTACCTCTAAGTTTCTTCTGCTGCCTGAATTGGCAATCAAAAAATCAAGTGCCTGTTTTCCTGTCTCATAGCTCATAAGAGCTCGTCTGCCGTGATACTCGCCCTCCTCTGCAAAACAATATCTGCAGGCAAGGTTGCAGTCGTGCGCTATGTGAAGGCAAAGTGCCTTTACAACTGTCTGGCGCTTCTTGAAATCTATGATACGCTCTTTGTATGTATCTTCTGTGAAGAGCTCTTCATTATCCTTAAGCTCATTTACTTCCTGTATTGCTTCTTCTATCTCCGTCTGTGGATACCTGTCCACAAGCTTTTCAATAATCTCCTTAGCTGAGTTGTCCTCAAACAGCTCAATAACGTCATATGTGACATCGTCCACCACATGGATTGCGCCACTGTTGACATCTAAGACAATATTATAGCCGTTGTTCTTGTACTGATGAACCACTACAATATTCCTCTCTTTCTATACACATTTTAAAATTACACTGCGAAAAGAGTGTGCACCTATCAGCGCACACTCTTTAAATCCGCTTCACCTATGACTATTTGTACTGCTCACAAGTCTGGTTTCCAACTGTACAAGATGTCTTGCAAGCTGACTGGCATGATGTCTGGCACTCGCCACATCCGCCCTTTTTAACTGTGTTCTGTAATTTTCTTGTATTTAATGTCTTTACGTGTTTCATTTTTATCTCCTTTTCATTTAACGATGTCTCATTGACACATCATATTTGCTTTCAACATTATATCACAGCATTATCAATATGAAAAGTCCTTTTTTTAGCGAAAAACAAGCGCTGAAAACATTACCAGAAGGAGTATTATCAAAAGCTCGAATATATTTTTTGATTCACCTATATCTATGACCACTGTTGCTATCACATACGTTATCCAGTATGCTACAACAGTCACTCTGATAAAACGCCTGCGGTGAAAGCAGCATTTAAGTAAAAATCCGCACACAAGCCCCACCACTATATTGACCGCCATTGAGAGTGCAAAGCTTATCCACTCCGCCATGTCGACAAAGCACTGTACTATGGAAAGTATGATAAGGCACAAAAGCGCCGTAAGATGCATGATACATATTGTTATCACAGGACCTTTGATTTTTCTCCACATAAAAACGCCCTCCACACATCATATATATGTGCAGAGGGCGGTAATTATTCATGTATGAAATTCATTCGTGATTACAGCTCACAGTTATTAACTGTTCTAGGGAATGGGATAACGTCACGGATATTGCCCATGCCGGTAAGATACATCACGCATCTCTCAAAGCCCAGTCCAAAGCCTGCGTGTCTTGCAGAGCCGTATTTTCTTAAGTCAAGGTAGAACTTGTAGTCATCCTCTGAAAGTCCAAGCTCATTTATTCTGGCAAGGAGCTTGTCGTAGTCATCCTCTCTCTGGCTTCCACCGATGATTTCTCCGATTCCCGGTACAAGACAGTCAACTGCTGCAACGGTCTTTCCGTCGTCATTCAGCTTCATATAGAAGGCCTTTATCTCCTTCGGATAATCTGTGACAAATACAGGGCGCTTATAAATCTGCTCTGTAAGGTATCTCTCATGCTCTGTCTGTAAATCACAGCCCCATGATACCTTGTAATCAAACTTGTCATTGTGCTTTGAAAGGATGTCGATAGCCTCTGTGTATGTCACACGGGCAAAATCATTTTCAACAACATTTCTTAATCTGTCAAGGAGTCCCTTGTCCACGAAATTGTTGAAAAATGCCATCTCCTCAGGTGCATTTTCAAGCACATAGTTGATAACATACTTGAGCATGCTCTCTGCAAGCATCATATCATCCTCAAGGTCTGCAAAAGCAATCTCAGGCTCAATCATCCAGAACTCTGCCGCATGACGTGTGGTGTTTGAATTCTCCGCACGGAAGGTAGGTCCGAAGGTGTAGATATTCTTGAATGCCATAGCATATGTCTCGCCGTTTAACTGTCCTGAAACAGTAAGGTTGGTAGGCTTATTAAAGAAATCCTTTGAGAAATCCACCTTTCCATCCTCTGTCATAGGGAGATTGTTCAAATCAAGTGTGGTCACCTGGAACATCTCTCCTGCACCCTCACAGTCACTTCCTGTGATAAGTGGTGTGTGCACGTACACAAAATCCCTCTCCTGGAAGAATTTGTGAATAGCATATGCGCAGAGTGAGCGCACTCTGAAAACTGCCTCAAATGTATTGGTACGAGGTCTTAAGTGTGAGATTGTACGAAGATACTCAAATGTATGTCTCTTCTTCTGCAGAGGATAATCCGGTGTGGATGCACCCTCAACAGTCACCTCAGCTGCCTGAATCTCAAATGGCTGCTTTGCATCCGGAGTAAGCACAAGTGTACCTCTTACGATAATTGCAGCTCCGACATTGATCTTGCCAACCTCATCATAGTTGTCTAAGCCATTTCCGTATACAACCTGAATTGGCTCAAAAAATGTACCGTCGTTTACCACGATAAATCCAAAATTCTTTGAATTACGATTGCTTCTGACCCATCCTCCGATAGTCACCTCTTTGTCAGCGAATTTGTCCTTGTTGCGGAAAATCTCGCGTATGTTTGTAAGTTCCATTATCTAATCCTCCATTTAAGCTGCCTGCGCATCACCACAGACAGCATATTTATCGTTATTATTCGGCATCCGCGCTGCCACTTGAAGTATCCGGCGCTGCACTGCCATCCTCAAATGTCACATTTGCTTTCTCTGTGACTGTATCGATAGCCTTGTTTACAAGGTACTGGTTCTTAAGGTATGTCTTTCCCTCATCCTTGTGTCCGCTTCCAAAATACTTGTATACCTCAGAAGCCTTGCTGAACTGACCATTGCTGGCTGATACGATGTAATCCACATAGCTGTTGAAGGCATCATCATCCATCTTGATATTTTCCTTCTCAGCGATAAGCCCAAAGATGAACTCTGTCTTTATCTGGTCTGTCAGATTCTCCTTCCACTTCTCTGTGGCCTGATCCACTGTCATGTTGTAGTTGGACTTTAAATATTTCTTAAGTGTCTGTCCATCCTTGACATTTTCCTTGGTAAATGAAGCAATATACTCATTGAGTCTGGCCTGTAGATACTCATCAGGAATCTCAACTGTGCTGTTGTCAATCATGTAGCTCTTTATCTTGTCCACCTCAGCGCTGTAGAGCTGCTGCTTCAAATCCTTCTCAATCTGTGTGGTAAGCTGGGCATTTGTTGTCACTCCGGCCTTTCCAAATACTGTGTTGACCTGCTCGTCTGTCATATCAGCAAGTGCAACAGGATCTGCTGAGTAAATACCCTTTACTGTATACTCAAATGTAACCGTCTGTCCGTTTAAGTCGTCATTGCCATAATCCTCAGGGAATGTCACGTCACCCTTAACCTTGTCACCCACCTTGGCTCCGATTATAGGCTTTGTAAATCCATCGATAAAGGATGAACCGCCGACCTGGCTGTTATTTGTCACATCAAGCATCACATCTGTAGCTGAGCCACCATCAAATGCTTTGCCATCCTTATATCCTGTGTAATCAACCTTGACATAATCGCCATCTGCAACTGTATCACGATCTGTAACCTGCTTGTACGCATCTGCGCCGTATGACTGAAGCACATTGGTCAGATATGTCTGCTTTGCTGTATCGTTTATCTCATAATCGTTTGAGACAGTAATTGCAATACCTGAATAGTCTGCAAGCTTTGTAACCTGCTTTGCGTAGTCTATGTCAAACTGTCCGCTTCGCATCGTCTCGCTGCCGGCCTCTGTGCCTGCCTCTGTTGCGCTCTTTGAGCCACCCTTTTTGCTCTTGCCGCTTATCACAACAGCAAGCGCAATAATTACCACGATAAGTGCAATCACAATCACTGCTATGACTGCCTTCTTACCTGTATTCTTCTTCTCACTCATTGGAATCCTCCTGAAATCTGTAAGTCATGTTATTTATATGTACAATGCCCTGCCACGGCAAAAACGCATCCGCAAAACACTATACCTGTCTACAATATCACATATCAGGTTAAATTACAACGAGTGAAAATTTCTTTATCTTTGCAAACACCGGAGGAGTATGCATCCTAAGCCCTACTGTCACCCTGGCATTCTTTTGCAGCCTTACCGGCTTAAGCAGATGTGTCACAAACCTGATATCATCCGGGAAAATGTCGCTTGTATATGTATGAACGCCGCTTTCATCCTCCACATCCATAAACAGCTTGACCTCGACACCTGTTGTATTGGTTCCTCTATATTCAACCGCTGCTATATACTCACCGGTATATTCAATATCCACCGTCTGGCTTATCGAATAGTCAAAATTGGCATCTGAAGAGATAAACACTCCATCCTTACCCAGTGTATACTGTCTTTCTTCGAGGCTTGTCTCAATCTGCCAATTATTAAATCCATCCTTAAATTCAGGATTTGAGATTAGATTTCCATGAATCATAAGAAGCTTCATGAAATCCTCCACCTCCGGTGTTTCTTCATACTCATAAAGTGATTCAATATACTTATCAAGCTCTTTAATCGGCGGATTTTTCGGATCAAAGTCCCTGATTGCATCCCAGCCCGGCAAAGCCCTGCCATGCTCGTCAAACATACCCATATTCTCAAACCAGGTTCCCATGCCTTTACCAGGTACACCGACAGGCTCCCAGTAGTATACACCGGTCATTCCGGTATCCTTTGACACCTCTGCTGCTATCTGCATGATTATTTCAAGAGACTTCTTCTGCTCTGCGCTGCCTGCATCAAGGCCTGCAGTCTCCATGAGCTCCTTTGAGATATGCTCTCCATTGCAATGTCTCCACGGATGAGCTGTCTCCACAATATAAACCGGCAGATTATATAATTTTATGAGCCTGCTCATAGTATCCTTCAAATCCATGAAGGTACCATGCCAGAACGAATAAAACGAAAGACCAATCGCGTCAATCGGCAGCATGCCCGCATTAAACATAGAATCAAACCAAGGCATAATACAGTTATATCTGCCTCCCTGATCCAGATGAATCATGACCTTTGTCTCAGGGAGCAGCTCCCTGACAGCTCTGATTCCCTCATTTACAAGTGCAGCCAGCTGCTTGTACTGTGGCACTGCACCATCCGGAAACAGCATACCACTCCTTATTTCATTGCCAATCTGAACCATATCCGGCGCACAATCCATGATTTTTAATCTGTATAGCACATCATATGTGTACTTGTGCACCGCCTCCTTCAGCTCATCAAAGCTTAAATTTTTCCACGCATCAGGCTTATTCTGCTGTCCCGGATCTGCCCAGTAATCTGAATAATGAAAATCAAGCAGAAAGTGCATTTTGTATTTTTTAATGACATGAGCCATCTCGAGAACATATGCAAGACTGCAATACCCCTTAGACTCCGGCACCTTATCAGGCTCGTTCCATATGCGCAGACGGACTGAATTTACATTATTCAGCTTTAAAAGATCAAACACGCTGCACACATGACCTTCCCTATCCATTATTTGTATATTATTGTCAACCATCATAGGAACGGATGAAATATCCACTCCCTTTAAGAAATTGCTATCCTTTTTCTGCTTGCGCTGCTGCTTAAGCTGATACATCTTTGTGTCAGCACTTACGAGATAATCGTCAAAGCTCTTACCACTGCCCGGCTTTGTATATATGATGCCGTGACTGATAAACAGGCTGTGCTGCTCCATGATATCATACACGCGCTTTATATACTTCTCAGCAGTGTCATGTCTGTTCCCAGGGATAAACACGATAAATTCATCTCCACCGAATCTATATACCATACTTCCCTCAGGCTTTTGCTCATCAAGCACCCCCGCCACAGTCTTTAAAAGCTCGTCACCGTACTGGTGTCCGTAGGTATCATTTATGTCCTTGAAATCATCCACATCGAGAAATACTATGGTGCAGCCGACATTTTGAGCTTCAAGCTCAGCAAACACAGGAATGACCATCTCATTGCATGCCACACGATTGTATAGGCCTGTGAGCGCATCATGGTTGTACAGATTCTTAAGCTCATTATTTGTATTCTCAAGTACCTTTTGCTTAAAAAGATTTTCAAGCTTCTTGAGCAGGGCAGACTGTATATCAAACTGCTCAGGATGGTCGTACAAAAACTCAGGATTCCTGAGTATTACATAGCCCACTATCTCGTCCCTGAAATGCAGCGAGCAATACATATAGCAGGTGTTTTTTTCTACACTCTGCATGTACTGCATAAGGTCATTTACACTCTTAAACTCAAGCTTTCCATTGTCCTTGTCATCCGCATAGAGTACAACCTCGTCGTCAATATCATAGCCATGCTTCCTAAAGTGTGCATTGTTCCTTGCAGCTGCCAGATCAGAAACACCGACCACATACACTCCGTCACACTTCATGCTCTGTATATAGTCAGAGTATCTCTCAAACAAATCATAGTATTCATTGCACTCCTCGAGCTCTTTCTGGAGGATCATTACTGCATCCTCCTCCTGCTCTCTTGCAACGGAGCCTTTGATAATATTCTTTATGTAATTACGATAATCCACTCTGCCGGTATTAGGGCATCCGCAGCTCTCAGCCGGGATAAACTCAGAATCAAGGTATTTATCAGAAGCATCGCCCGTGCCATTCCAAAGCGCCTTAAATATCTCAAGAACATTTCTGCCTATATTGCCCCTGTTATTATCCACTGTTGTAATCTGTGGGTTAAAATACGCAGCCTTATCCAGATTGTCAAAGCCTGTGACCTTAAAATCCTGTGGTACCTTGTATCCAAGAACCTCTGCTGTCGCACACAGTCCTGCTGCTATATTGTCATTTGCACATAAAAACACATCCGGTAACGGCTTTTTGCTCTCGTGCCAATCACTCATGTACCTGACACCTGTCTGATAATCAAAATCACCAAACATGTACATATCAGCTGTAAGTGGTATGCCATAATCACTTAAAGCCTCCTTGAAGGCTTCAAAACGCATTCTGTTCTCATAATGATACGGCGGACCACCTGCAAACACAAAGCTTTTGCAGCCATGCGCATAGTACATATGATCCATTACCTTGCGAAACAGCCTCTTATTATCGTTGCCTACATAGTAAAACCCATCAACCTTATACCCGATACTCACTACCGGCACATTTACCGACTGAAGCTTTCTGACCATATACTGTATCTCATCCAGGTTGGTCGTATTGGTGCAGTCAAATACCACTCCGTCGAAGCTGTTTAAATCAGGCAAATCGTTCAGCGCATACTCGCCTTTGTTAAACTTTGAATCCTGACTCCAGGTTCCGTTGGTGTTGTAAAAATACAGGCACACATCCAGTCCCAGCTCTTTAGAGCCTTCCATGATACCCTCAACCCACGAATATGTTACATATCTTCTCCAGCCATCAGCCAGAAGAGCAATTTTCTTCATTAATAAATACCCCTTTGCGTCTTCTAAAGACTTTTCAAAAATATAGTTCTATTATACTACGGTTTTACCTATTCTTGCAATAAAGATTGATTTTTTTTAGCATATTTGATAGAATTAATTTAAATAAGCAAATTTTTAGGAGGGATACGTTTTGAATCCAGCATTAATCGTACTTATTGTTATCGCAGTAGTGCTTGTGGTAGCATTTATAGTATTAACAATCCTCGGTAAAAAAGCACAAAAAAGAAAGGAAGAGCAGGACGAACAGATAGCTGCTGCATCACAGACAGTCAATATGCTAATCATTGACAAAAAGCGTATGAAGCTAAAGGATGCCGGTCTCCCGCAGCAGATTATTGAGCAGACACCAAAGCTTATGCGCCGCTCAAAGCTGCCTGTAGTCAAGGCCAAGGTCGGACCAAGAGTCATGACCCTTATCGCAGACGAGCAGATCTTTGATGAGATTCCTTTAAAGAAAGAGGTTAAGGCTTCTGTCAGCGGTATATACATCACAGCTGTCCGCGGTATCAGAGGACCTCTTGAGAAGCCTAAGAAGAAAAAAGGCTTCCGTGCAAGAATGGCAGAAAACTACAGCAAGGCCAACGAACAGCTCAAGGCTGAGGAGGCTGCAAAGGCTGAAAGAAAAGCTGCTAAAGAGGCTGCCAAAAAGGCTAAGCAGAAATAATATCATGATTTAATTTTCATGTACATAAGCAGAGCATGTGGGATGGCTTTCATCCTCACATGCTCTGTTTTTTATGCAATCTTGACTGCTGCGCCTTTTTTCTTCACAGCTATATTGATGTGGCAGTCGCCTACAAATTCATAGTTAACATCAAGTGCATACTTTACCTCTGCCCTTATCTCGTCCTCAGTCTCCTTTACCTCTATGCTTGTGGCATCAATACCTATCTGGATACTTCCAAACGGTGTATAATAATATGTCAGGTTTTTCTTTCCCTTCTCAAATATCATATGTACACTCATAGGTCCCTTGCGGGTGAACTCAAGATAATTGTCATTGAATTTAAGCATATTTTTGAGTGTCTGGGTCTCACCCTCCATTATCTCCTCAAAAAGCACATAGTGCTTGTTATTTCTTATATAATACTCTCCCGGGGCAATCACCTCTACCGCATCCGACTGCTGGTCCGGTGCGAGCTGCAGGCCCTTTAATGATACTACTACATCCTTTGTCATTTCTTTCTCCTTATCCTCTTGCATATCTAAATTAATTCACGCTTTAATAATTTGTCATCACATATTTTCTTTTGATATATTTTTTCAGCATGAATATACTAACTGTTTTATCTGAAAATATCAAGGATTTTTAGTTTTATTTCATATTTTCCACTGTCAAATATGCTCTCATACTCGTCCGGAGTGAGTACCTCCTTAAGATTTTCCTTTGCTTCGTCCTCCACCACCTCGTACACACTGCCCCTAAAGCACATGTTTGGATACAGCACGCACCACCAGTTATGACCGGCGCCATCGCCCAGTGTTATTTCAAGCGCCTCGTAATTTCCCTCAGGAAATGTATAGTCCCCATACGTCTTTTCCGGGAAATCGGTGTGTGTAAGCTCTGCCGATGCGCCATATGTAAAACCGTTTGTTTTAAGCGTCTCCTTTGATACCGCTATTATTTCGTCCATATGGTCATTTACGGTGGCTCTGGTTTCATCGATATTTTCGCACTCCAGCAGATATGGCTCTATGTAAGCCCCTACTGCATCGCGCACCTGCTTTTTCACATTCTGGTCTGCTTCGCTGTCGCTGTTTGCCAGCACGTGAAAACGCAGGATTTTGCCGGCGATGGATTTTTGCATGTCGGCTGTACACGCTATACTATTGGTGTTTGCGGCAGGTGTATGATTTTTTGCAGCTATCGCTGCCGTAAGGGATATTATTGCTATGGTTGTTATTATTATTTTCTTTCTCATGTAAACAAGTATTGCCTTATTTGACGAGCTTATTCATCCTTTTTGAAAATTTTACCGGGTTTCATGAATTTCATTCGTATAGTCATCCAGCAAGGTGCCAAGTGTAATTATCGGTTCACCATCCTCATGATTCTCCTTATTTATTTTCTGCTCATAATAATCACCCATGTTATCAAAGATATCATTTATATCATCTGCTATGCACACATATGTGTTTCTCGGAAATTTTTTGGATGTCTTGCAGTATTCCATGAAGCTTGCATAAGCTGCTTTATCATTTCTAAGCGTTTTTCCTATTAAAATCACCTTCAAATGATTGGTATCGGCTTTCTGTGACAGCCGATCCTCGAAGCTGTCCACGGCTGTTTTGATATCATCTGCATATTCCGGTTCGTAGGATTTGTCCATGTTATAATAGAACTCTATATATCCGCTATTTTCATTTGCCGAAACATCTCTGTGGCTAACATATGCTTTGTTATCAGTTACTTCTTTATCGGTTATTTCGTCAGTATCTACATCTACAATATCGACCGCCGCAAGTGTCGGAAAACAGCGCTCCTCAAGTTCCACTGCACTGCAGCCTGTGAGCATGAGACCTATCGTCAGCACTACTATGACCGGTATCGCTATGCACAATAAAAATCCAAGATATTTTTTCACGATTTCACCTCCACTTTCAAGAATATATGCTAAGGTCACTGTGACTGCTATGACAAAAATGATGCACCAGCTTATCATAGTGCTCTTTTCCTTGTCATGGCTTTTCTGTCTGTCAGAGCCAAATTGCTTATTGCTGCAGGAATGTCGGTTTTTATTAAATGTAAATATAATTTTTCTCGTATTTTCAGCAAAATTCTCACATCTTAAAACCGCATAATAAAGGCTCATATTGAGTACTGAAAACAGCGTGAAAAACCACACCGACAGCATCAGTGCATCTGCCCTCTTGAAGAAGCTGCCTTTTATCTGCACGTCACTCATCAGTACGACAGCCGGAAACTCTATTTCCGACAGTGAATATTTTCCGAAGTTTCCAAGCAATACTGCATACAATAAAAAAAGAATGCCTGCATATGTGAATATTGCTTTACTCACACTCCCTCGTATCTGTGAGGCAGTGCGCTCCCTTACAAACAGTATATTGAACACGGAAATTGATGCTGCAAACACATAGTATGCACCCGCAAATATATCCGCTATGCCAAAGTCCACACCGACTCTGTCCTTAATCATCAGATAGTCAAATCTTACATCCGATATTGCAAACAAAAGCATAGCAGCAAGCGGTATCAGCACAAAGAAAAATACTACCTCGTATACCCTGGCCCGGCACTCCACTCCGCCACTTAGCGCATAAGCGCATACCGCCATTATCACAAGGAGTACAACTGTAAATGACTCATCCGGTATAAGGCTGTCACGTATCAGCTTTACAAATATCCATGCAAGAAATGCGGCCTGTGACAGCTCGTATATTGCAATAATTAAATCATAAATTAACATTTTTGCATGTGCTGTTTTACCAAAGCTTCTGTCATATATACTTTTCTTCTGTTCTCGAACCTCGCTTACTATCCACATAAATAGCCATGCCATGAAAACTCCGAGTGCGATTGAGATAAAAGCATACTTTCCAAGCTTCGCCAGATTGTTTGGAAGCACCAGTGTGCCGACTCCAAGCAGGTTAAAGACGTATAGCCTGTATAGCTGGCGAGGCGATATGCTTTCGTTTTGTGCAAATGTGTAGCTTGTGCTCATATTTTTAGTCATCCTTATTTCCTTTCAGCTTTCTGCACTCATTTTCCCTTGCAAATACAGGCCGCCTCCATAGTCTGCGAAGCGGAAATCGTATGATACTGTCCTTTTCATCCTCGCCTCCTGTCAGCTCGCTGCCCACGAATGGCATCATGTATGGGTAACCACAGCTTTTGAGCTTTGCGAGATGCAAAAGTATCACCATCAGACTTATTAAAAATCCAAAATATCCAAGCCATGCCGACATCATTATTACAGCGAATTTGAGTATCCTAAATGAAAATGCAAACTCCTCACTCGGTATGGCAAACGAACAGAGTGCGGTGAATGCAACAAGAATGACCACTATAGGGCTTACTAAATTTGCATCCACTGCTGCCTGTCCAATTATGAGGCCTCCGACTATGCCTATCGTGTTTCCCATTGCTCCGGGAAGTCTTATGCCGGCTTCGCGAAGCAGCTCAAAGGACAGCTCCATCATGAGCACCTCTATGAGCTGCGGAAACGGGCAGCCGAGTCTGGCTTCATAAAATGCCAGTATGAGAGGTGTCGGCAGTATCTGTGTATGAAAATTTGTGACCGCCAGATAAAGCCCCGGCAATGTAAATGACATGAAGGCTGCCACGTACCTTATCAATCTGGCAAAGCTTGCCGCTATCGTTCTGTTATAGTAATCATCTGCGGTTTTTAAAAAATTGTTCATGGTGGTTGGCAGTATTATCGCTATCGGTGAATTATCGCACAGCACCACCACCCTCCCCTCTAGGAGCGCATTTACTGCCACATCCGGCCGCTTTGTGGTCTGAAGCTGTGGAAACGGTGAATACCATTTCACCTCGGCAAACTGTTCAATGACTCCCGAATCTCCCACATGGTCTATCACATAGCTGTCCAGATTCCTTTCCACATCCTCTACAAGCCCCGGTTTTACGAGGTCTCTCACATATAGTATGTCCACATTGCTGTGTCCGCGAAGCCCCTTTTTCACCTCTTTACACTTTAAGCGAGTGCTCCTTAACCTGCGCCTGATAAGTGCAGTATTTATCTTTATGGAATCAGCAAAGCCCTCATTTGAGCCTCTTATGACCTTTTCCGAATCAATCTCCTGAATTGACAGGGCAGGATATCCCTTATCAGGAAGCTTGAAGGCATCCGGATAGCCATCCACAAAAAAAATCACGTCTCCTGTCAGCATCATCTGGGCTGCCTCTCTAACCGTATGAAGATGCGCAAATTCGGATAGAGCTGCCTGATTTTTGTCAAGTACTTCCTTAACCTGATCCCGGTCTATCCCTTCAAGGTATGATGTAAATCGTCCAAACGCACTGTTATTGATACCGGAGCCTGCACATGTCACCTCAATATATGCAACAAAACACTTTATGGAAGCATCACGCCCCAGATACATCTCCTGCATCTTGATATCTGAGCAGTCAGAATATATCTGCCTGAAGCTTTTTATGTTCTCATCTATGTTTGTGGTCATCTTTAACTCTCCTATATATCCTGTCAGATTTAAAATCCTTGATATAGTATGACCATACAAGCTCGCAAATATCCCTGATTACTTATTTTTTGCTATTATCTAAGCCACTAACTAAACCACTAAAAAAGGCCACCGTTCACACGTCAGTGTAACCGGCAACCCCTGGTTTTGTTATATTATTTTGTATTTTATTATCTTTGTCTGCTATAATCTTGTTTTATTTCTGTTTTATTTCTTCTCTTCATCCTGCTTTTGTATCACAGCCTTCACAGCAACCGCCTGATTAGCCACATGCGTATGCATTTCTGTAGTCACAAGCTCCATATTTCTTGCCTCAAGCGCCCTGTAGATGGCGTCATGCTCCTTCACAAGCATCGGATAATTCTTTGGGTCCTTCAAATACTCCACTCTGTAGCGGTACATCTGCTCACGGATATTGTTCATCATAGATACAAGCTTCGCATTGTTTGTTGCCTCATAGATAGCATCGTGAAACTTCACATCCTCCTCAGCTATCTTTTTCACATCTCCTGAGTCCATGCTCCTCTTAAACTCGTCCTTTATGGTTTTTAAATTCGCAAGCTGCTCATCACTGATTTTCTTACAGGCTATTTTGGCTGCAAGCTCATCGAGAGCCTCTCTCACCTCAAGCACATCCTCCATATCCTTGAGAGTCATCTTGGCAACCTCTGCGCCCTTTCTCGGCATTGTGACTGCAAGCCCCTCCTGCTCAAGCATTCTGATTGCTTCACGTATAGGTGTACGGCTGACTCCAAGCTTTGACGCAAGCTGCAGCTCCATAAGTCTCTCTCCCGGCTTGAGCTCGCCCTTTAAAATTGCCTCACGAAGTGTGTTAAAAACCACATCACGCAGTGGCAGATATGCATCCATATTTAAAGTTAAATTATCAGTCATCAAACTTCTCCTATCTCTTGTATTATCATTCTCACATATAAGAAAAAAGTAACTATAAAGCACCCGCTGTGCTATCCGGATATCACGTTATTTGCGATTATTGTATACAGATGTCAGATACACCTGTCTGGCAAGATGTGAGCTTCTCATGGCTTTGTACGCTTTCTTTGCAGTATCTTCATCGTCAAACAGTCCAAAAACCGTCGGACCACTACCGCTCATCATGGCTCCTACCGCGCCATTTGAAAGCATATGCTTCTTTATCTCATCTATCACCGGATAATTTGGTATGGTCACGGTCTCTAAGACATTTCCCATATGTGCTGCGATATCATGCAGATTCTTAGCCTTTATATCATCTATCAGGCGGTCTATATCCGGATGAATAGTCGTATCATCAAGCTTCAGATTCTGGTACACAAATTTTGTGGATACCGAGATGGACGGCTTTGCAATAAGCACCGGACACTTTACCATTGGAGGAAGAGGACTAAGCGCCTCTCCTATGCCCTCGGCCAGCGCCGTGCCTCTCATAATACAGTATGGTACATCCGCCCCTATCTGCACACCTCTTTCCATAAGCTCTCTCTTTGTCAGTCCCAGTGAAAAAAGCCTGTTTACACCTATAAGCATAGCCGCCGCATCAGTACTGCCCCCCGCCATCCCTGCTGCAACAGGAATACGCTTGTCCAGCTTCACTGATACACCGTCAGTTATAGAAAACTCATCCATCAGAAGCTTTGCAGCCTTGTATATGAGATTGTTCTCGTTTACAGGGAGAAAAGACAGATTGGTCTGTATCTGTATGCCAGGCTCCTTTGTCCTTTTGATATCAAGCCTGTCATACAGATGAATGGTCTGCATAATCATACGGACCTCATGATATCCGTCCTCTCTGCGCCTCACAACATCGAGCCCCAGATTAATCTTGGCTAATGCTTTTAATGAAATATCGTTATTACTACCCATATTGTATTACCTCTGTTTTTTGTATACAAGGATTATAACACACCCTGCCAAAAAGAGCAAATTTAAATATTCTCATTTAATTGTTCTGAAATGTCAAGCATTAATTGCAATTTTTTTTCAAAAATTTTTAGTGCGTATTTTACCACAAATATGCACTTTCACATGTACCATATTTGTTTTTGTCCCACGACTCCTAATCCGCCTGTAACAGCCGGATTTTTTTTATGATATTTAATTCTCCATGGTTAAATGATAAGTCTCATTTCTTCCTCATACAGTTCTTGTGATGACCTTCCGTCAAACATTGGTCTCGGATAATTATTAAGCCAGTCCTCTACCTTCTGTATGTCTTTTTTTGTCTTTCTGTCGAAGTTTGTTCCCTTTGGTATGTGCCTTCTTATCATCCTGTTCTGATTCTCGTTTGAGCCTCGCTCGGCACTGCAATAAGGATGGCAGTAATAGACTTCTGTACGTTTCTTTCCTTTTTTATCTTTTTTCTCAATTCCCTCGCAGTCGGCAAATTCAGTTCCATTGTCTACTGTTATCGTTTTAAATATTTCGCTGAAAAGCCTGCCCCACTTACGCTCAAGGCTGTTTATACACTTAACCACTGATGCAGCTGTGTGATCCTTTACCTTGAAAATCTTTTCGTACCTCGTTTTACGCTCAGTCAAAACAACAAGTGCATTCTTAGACTTCCCCTGCTGTCCCATAACAGAGTCCATCTCCCAGTGCCCGAATTCCTCACGCGTATCAATATCAGCCGGTCTGTGTTCAATGCTTGTTCCTGCAGCGGCTCTCTTTGCTTTTCTATGTATCTTATGATAGCTTTTTCTTTTCCTCTTTATTGCCAGATTGTCTGCTGTCACCCTCATGAATATGCCGTCATATATGTACTTGTACAAAGTCTGCTTGGTTAAAGTTACGCTAAAATTAAGGTTTTTCCTTTTTATGTCTAAAAGGGCAGCTTCCGGACTGTATCCATCATCTGCTATTTTCTCTTCGATATAATTGGCAAGTTCAATGTCTTTGCCTATCTTAAGGACAGGTCCTTTTGCCTTAAGGTTTTCCTGGTATTTTTCTTCTGCTATGTCTGCACTGTATCTTTCTGTCTCTGTCCAGTCAGAATTCCTGTGTATGTATCTTCCACGCTTCAGCTCCCTGTATATCGTGCTGACATTCACCCTCAGCGTATCAGCCATATCTTTCGCCTTTTCCCCACTGAGATACATCTTTTCGATTTTACGGCGGTCAGTCATTGTTAGCTGTCTGAATATTCTTCCCATAGTTTTGATGCCTCCTTTGCATTTTTGTGTTAGAAGTATACCTTAAACCTCATAGTATTCCTATATGCATACTACACAATATTATCTGTTTGGTATATTTCATAATTTACAAAAATAAAATATCATCATAATTCCACGGCATCCGGTAAATGTTACACTCTAATGGATGTATACAGATTACACAGTCATGTTCCCATCATGCACTGTGATCGCAAACATATAGAGAGTAATTATTGTATATTTTGCACAAAACGGAAAATATTCTTTTTACCTCAACTGTCTAGCATATATTAAGCATTGCAGATATCATAAGCGAAACGCTGCCCTCAGTCTCCGAAACTTTTCCCTGGAACTTCTTAAAACACTTGCTATTGTGTCAAACTGTGATAAAATAAGAATGTCTTTGCAAGTGGATGGACTTGCAAAAGGTGCTGTTTACCAATCCTGAACAGCCACGGATTGAAAAAATAATATTTTAAATAATGCTTTTCAGGCATTAAAAAAGAGGGGCTTTTAATCCCCTCTTTTATCGTTTTTACCAGCACCATAGCAATTGTAAAATGCTTCTGTTAAAGCCCCTAATTGCTCCGGTGTTAGCTCTTCTTTAAGCTCGTCAGGTACCCAACTATAAGAGTTGTTGAAGCTGTCGGCACAAGTACCAATTTTACATGCTTCTTTGACCTTTTGAAGTTTATACATCTCTCCAAGCTCTTCTGTTGTGATATCTCCGTCTCTTACGGCTTTTCTGCCCTCTGCGGTCAATATTTCCATAGCCTTGTTTTTGGCTATGATTCCAATTCCTTTTATTTTCATGGTCTACACCTCCTTAATCCTCTTCGCAATCCTCAATTCAGATCTCATGTTCTGAGCTTACAGTACGTACATTATGTAGTACCATTTACCTTCAATTTCCACACAGCCCCAATCAGTACAAGGCTTATGTGTCCTGACCATCTCTCTTACCATGTCTGAGTATCCGTCATCTGCGCAACAGCTATCCCATTCCTCGCAGTATCCTTCAAGACCTTCCTCCAAATCCCGGTATACTGTTGTGCCAGTTTCCAAATATTTCTTTGCTTCTGCCTTGGTGCAATTGTCTTCGAGAAGAATATCTATATCGTCAGGAATAACCTCTATCCTATCTTCAACTCTCATTCCATCAGCTTTGTACTCTAAATATTCTCTAATGTCATCGACATCGTTAGCCTCTTCCCATTTGTCGTGCATTTCTTCGCCAAATATCTCAACGTCTGGCTCGAAATAATCTTTCAGTTCATCAAAGCTCATTTCCTTGCTGTACGAAGCTCTGTTATCAACATCAGCTATTCTGTATTTCATACTTTATACCTCCAATAAAGTGCTATTTGTTTGCTACAATGATATAATACACTATTATAGCCAAAATGTCAACACTAATTTTAGTGATTTAACAAAATAATTTTTCCTACTATATAAAGCAATTAAAAATATTTTATTTTTTCGTCATCCGTTGGCACTATCTCTATTATATCGCTAGGCTGCAGCCTTAATATAATACATATAGTATTCAGCGTATCCAATGTGATGCTTTTCCCTCCTCTTATATTGGACATAGTAGCTTGGCTCAATATTTTCTCTTTTCTTATTCTAGTACTTGTGTAGCCTCTGTTAGATAGCTCTTTGAGTACATCAATTTTGTATTTAATCAATGCTTTTTCAATCCTCTTTTCTTTATATTTTTATTCTTTTATGATACTTTAAAACAGCTTTAAAGTCAACTAATAAAAATATTTTATTTTCACTAATTTCAGTGTTGACATGCACCAATATTAGTGCTATTATAATGTCAAGTTAATAAGCAATTGATTTTTTAAAGGCAAAATGATATACTATTAATAATTTCTACTAGTGTAGATTAAAAAATCTCTTTGCTTATTAAACTTATTTTAAAAACGGAGGGATATATGATGAAATTTGTTGAATTATCGGAGCAAGAAAGAAAAGCAGTAAAAGAAGCATTGGAATACATAGGCTACTTTGACGTAGCAGAAAGCCCGGAAATGCTTCAAGAGTGGCTTGATGACGGAACTATAAGCATTGGCACTGGCAGAAGCGGACGCGATGCCGTGTGGATTATTACAGAGTCGCACGAGTCGGCAGTCTATATTGATACGCTAGAGTCTTTAAGCCAAGAAGAAATTACAAAAGAATTTCTTTAAGAAAGAGGGAAAAATGCAAAAAGTTAAAAAAGCAGCCGCACAGCTAGACAGCCGGGCGGCTGTCTCTGTATTGAATAATTTAAAAAATAATCAAATTGTGGTTGAAAACTACGATATTTTTTGCGAGCTTTACGAAAAAGCAATTGTTTGCAAGGACTGTAGCCTTGCGCCGCTTTTCTCTGACGGCTCACTCATTGTGAAACAGAAAATTAATGATGATTGTATTGACCTTATAATTAATTTTTCCGTGAATTTCACTGAAAAAGGTTCTGTTTTGGCAGATTTAGAATGCTTAAGGCTAGATTTTTTTGCCCAAAATGGGTTCTGTGAAGATGATACAGCGCCGACAATTAAGGCGATTGAAAATAGACAACAGCAATTTAAATATATTGGTAAAATAAAAATCGAATATAGTCTGGAATTAGATAATATCATAGAGTGGGAAAACTCTTTAACTAGCATTCTAGTGCGTCGCGGATATGTGAACCCAATCGAATATCTAAATGCACAAAGCGACGTTGAAGAGATTCGCTCGAATCTAAAGGCTTGTGTAGATCTATTTAAAGGCGTGTTGATCTGCGCGGATTATCTGCTTAAACACCCGGAAGAGAAGCACAAAGAAAGACACACAAGAAGCCACAATGGGAACAATCCAAGCAACAAAAGTTTTCAAAAGCAGACTGATAGTGTTCAGGTTATTTCTTTGAATTCTTTACGATTTAAAACAGCTAATAAAAAAATAGCAAATGTGCTAAAAAGCAAAAAAATCCACCGAATAGCAGAAGGCTGGAGCGTCCGGGGACATTACAGGCATTATAAGAGCGGGAAAGTAATTTTTATTGAAAGCTTTGAAAAAGGTAAAAACCGCAGTCAAGCATCACAGAAAAAAACAAAATATCAGCTTTAAAGCGGTGAAGTACCTGTTTTTTCGCAAGCACTCACCCACTCTTTAAACTGTTTGAGCGTGAGCGCGTTTCCTTGGTGCTCACGCTCATTTAAAAAACAAAAAGAGCCACTATAAAGCAATTTCATTAAGTTAAGAATTTTGACATAATTATAAAACACATCATATTTGCAATTGTTTGATAAATATGATGTGTTTTTTCTTTTGTCTATTTTGCAGCACATTCATTAATTAGGACCTAAATGCGTATTCACCTCAGTATACAACATAGGGTTATCACACAAAAAATCTTTTAATGTGTAGCCGATTTCAATTAGCTCTTTAGAATTAGAGCGTCTGAATCTTTTATAAGCACAAGATACAGCTCCTAAAATATCCTCATAATTATCTCTTAAAGAATCATTATACCCCTGAATAATAGGGTGTTGATAATCAGATATATCCACTACATAAAATGGTATATCTCTTAATCTAACATCTTTACCATATTCTCTGATATACTTAATAGCTGAATGTAGATTATCTACCCAAACTATCGAAGTGTCACAAAAATCATATTTACAAATAACAATTCTCACAGCATGATTATAGTTATCTTTCTCCATCTTTGTGATTATACCTGTATGAAATGAAATATCACTAGGATGTCCATTATGAACTCCCCATTCACAAAAATTATAACCTAATTTCAATGACTCTGTGTATAATTTATCTGCTTTAGTTTTAATATTGTCTTGACTATTTCTAATGATATGTTTACAAAAAATATCTATCAACTTCATATTCAGTAAATATTCTGGAATATCATCATTGATTTTAATATTCAAATCATTCCTTGTAAATTCCTTATTTACATTAACTATTTTGCCTGTTTTGTAGAGAATATCAAATGCTTGTTCATCGCAAATAATATTCTCAAGATGAACTCCACAATGAGGACATATGTGAGGTATTTTACTCATAATTTGTTTCTCAAACAATGGATTTCTACAAGAAGAACACTCAAACCAAGATGTCATGAATGGGTCAAATGCAGACATCGGCATAATAAATGATTTATTCTTATATTTAAAACTTTCCATATTGTTTTACCTCTCTAAATTTCAGTACTTTTTTATTTATAAAAATAGCTGCGACTATCTCATTACTTATGGATAATTTATTATACAAACATTTCACATCGCCTTAAAAAACTTTTTAAAACACTTTGACGCTGTACACTGTACCATTATCAAATATATCAGTCCATTCATTGAGTGCATAAATTCTATAGTCCCGGCTTATTCTGTTTTACATTCTGTTTATTTTCTTTCGTTTTTGCCCTTTGGAATATCTCTGCAGTTGTCTGGCCCGTCAGATCCGTCCACCAGCCCTTGCACTCATTATAATGTTCAATTGCCTCTGTCACATTATCAGATTTATAAGATGCATACAGATATGGCGGCTGTGGAACTCCGTCCTTGAATACCTGCATGACTATCTGCTGACGGATAAGCAGAGGACCGGTTCTCATGTGCTCCATGCCGTTCAGTTCATTTTGGAAACGTGCAAATACCTTGTCATTTCCATTTTCAACCGTAAAACACTGCGCCCTTATATATTTACCGACTATAATGGGATTATCAATATTCAGCTTAGTATTTTTAATTGTAAAACGTACACCATCCCTGTTTTTCTCAGCAAAGAAATTAGGCATCAATGTAATAACGTCCGCACTGCTGTACATGGGTTCTTCATCTTCCTGTATTTCAGCAGCATCTTCCGCTCCATCAATGCCTTTGTTTTCATCCTTGCTTGTTTGGGGCTTACGTATCTGACCTACATATGTAATTGCCTTGTCAAGATATGACATTTTAATTTCATCCGGATCATTTTCAACGTAATTTTCACGAAGGCTCTTAAGGTATTGTATATATTCTTCCCTGTCTTCAGTTCCCGAATATATCCCATCCAGGCGTTTTCTGTCAACGGCAACTCCTGCCATATTTAAAGTCTGCATTACTTCATCTTCAGTCGGACTTAAAACCAGGCTTTCAGGATACGCTTCAATAAGCTTTTCAACGGCCGCCTTTACAGTCTCATTATCCCTCATGGCCGGATAAGCATTCAGTGATGGCACATCTATTATTTTTCCCATTACAATATCTGCCTGCTCATCTTCAATACTGTCCGTTCCCTTAACATGGTAATTAATTCCGATTGCAGGGATTCCGTGAAGTCTTGCCGGGTCAATCTGATTAAATTTTTCTATTGCTTCCTCAACAGTGGAAATATTGTCAATATAAGTGCCCATGCTGTGGAACTCGCTGCTTTCAGCAACAGTAAATGTAATAACCGCATTGACAGTCTTTTTTTCATTCTCTTCGTCTTTCTTCTGTTCTTCCTGAATAGCCTGCGTATTCCCGGCTGTCTGTTGTTCCCCTGAAATTTCTGCATAACGGGCGGCAATGGTGGATTCACTTATAGGCACTCTGCCGGTGTCATTTTCTTTATACCAGGGTTTTGCAACAGCTGCATTCATTTCATCATACCATTTTGTCATACGGTCATTTTCGGGAATATTGTTTGCAACCTCATAATCATGGATTGCATTTATCTTCTCCCTGTATTCATCTGTCAGCTCTATCTCCTGATTAATCTTAGTCTCCTGCACTTCCTGCATATTCACCTCTTCCTGTGCCCTAATGATTTTATCATATTCCAATAACACCCTTTCCTCTATTTTCCGCTGTATCGCAGCTGTAACACCATACACGGTATCCCTGTACTGCCCCTGTGTCTGATACTGGGGCATCTGTACAAACCGTCCCTTTCTGCCTTCCTTTATTACTATGCCGTTAACCGTCATTCCATACATTTTGACCGATGCAATGCCTAGTTTCTGCACTACAGAGCCTGTTTTCTGGTTAAGCGGCGTAATTCTCACATCATCTATATTTACATCCGGTACACTTTCTGCAAAAAGCTTTTCTTTTGTGACCTCAAGCACCACTTTGTCTATCTCATTCCTGACCTCCCTGTCATGCGGATATACCACCCCGGAATACCTGTCTCCATCTTTTCTCTGCGGATAAGATACAAACATCATTTCTTTACCGGACTTATCGTCAAGCCATTTTCTGACTGAGACCGGAAATTTAAAAATCCCTTCTATTTCTACCCATCCGGTAGCAACTGTAGATGAATTCTTAATCGAGTCAAAATCCACCCTCATATTAGCCTTTATGTTCATTATCTGTCATCTCCATTCCTTTTATTATCAATTACATAAGCCCTTCTTAAATTATCCATGTCATCTGTAGGTGCAAGAAAAATATTTATCATCTGCTCTTCATTCAGGCCGTCATCCATCGCATTTGAAATTATTTCTTTTTCTATTTCCTTCAGTTTTTCCCAGTACCTGCCACACAGGTCTGCAAATGTATCTCCTGTCCATCCCGTCTTGTCTGTTTCCTCAGCCTTCTTAATAAGCTCTTCCGTATCAACATCATGAAGAAGTGCAAGACCTTTTATCTGCTCCACTTCCTCCTCTGACTCTTTTACGGCCTGTCTGTATAGCTCTGCTATCTCATCCATAGACCTTTTTCTGGCTGAATCAAATGACAGGTATAAAAGGTCACGTTCATCAACCTCGCATGAATATATGGTTTTGTCAGTCTTTGCCATGACCTTCAGCCGTTCAATTTCTTCCCTATCTGTAACGAAATCCAGACATTTATCCCTGGAGAGAGTAATATACCTGAAATTCTTTGCATCATATATGGTACGCACCGGATGTTCGTAGTCACCAAGTGCCAGCGCTGCGCTGTATCTGTCTTTCAGCCAGTCAGCTGCCGTAAAACCGTATTCCGGCTTATCAAAAGGTATTGCCTTGGTATCATATATCGGCGGTCTCGACTCTAAAAAAATAATGCACTCTGTCGGCGGCATTCTTCTTACCTGCCCTGGTGTCATCAGCTTTAATTCCGCTTTTGAATATGACAAGTCTGAGCTTGAATTAATCCCGAATGTCAGCCTGTCATCCCTTTTGTCTGCTGTGGCATTGCCAAGCGTTTCTGATATATATTCATGTGTACTTTTTGCCTGCGGTCCGGAACCCAGAAATACAACTGCCGCCATGTTGTCCATCATGATTTCCCACTTTTCGTTTGGATAGATTGTCTTGGCTTGTGCTATGGACTGCAGTATTGGCACCATACTTATGTTTCTGCTTCGTATGACTCCGAGAAGCTTTTCGGTATCGGCAGGCCTTGCCCCGGCATAGAACTCATCCATCCACACCTGCACCTCATATGGTAAAGGTCCCTTTACTTCATCATCTGCGATACGTATTAATGTATCAAACATCTGCGTGTAAAACATAGTTGTGATCCATGTGTATGTGTTTACATTATCCGGCATGACAAGAAATACAACAGTTGGCTGCTGTCCTATTGTGCGAATATCAATGTCGTTTCCGGAAAATATTCTTTTTACCTCAGCTGTCTCGCATATATTAAGCATTGCAGATATCATAAGCGAAACGCTGCCCTCAGTCTCCGAAGCTTTTCCCTGGAACTTCCTAAATGCCCTTACCGGAGGATAGTTTGCATCATGCTCTGATTCACACTTGTCCATAAGGTCAGCCAGCGCATTTGACTCTTCCCCTGTAATACCAATTGTTTTGACATTTTCCATTGCAAGAAGGTCGATTACGTCATTGAACGTTGCTTTCCTGTTGTTATCCCTTGCATCCAGCCATGCATAATAAAACAAAGCCTGCATCTTTAAATCCACCCCATCATCCCAGAACGGGTCAGCTGCGGAGTTTTCCTTTGCCGGTCTGACAGCATCATGCCAGCTTTTTATAATTCTCAGCATGTCCGCTTCTGTCTGAAGCCACACAAATGGATTGTACCTGTCCGACAGCTCCGGGTTTTTGAAGTTAAGCGAGAATATCTGATAACCATATTTTTCAAATATTTTTCCAAGTTTTCTCTGTGTGTCTCCTTTTACATCCAATACCACATAACTTGAGCCCATCTGCAGGAGGTTTTGGTGCATTATAGATGTTGTTTTGAATGAGCCTGATGAACCGATAATCATCATGTTGTTGTTTGAAAGCTTTCCCCTTATGCTTACCTTTACATTTTCTGACAGTATCCTGTTATATTTATCGTCACTGTCCATAAGCTCCCTGCTTGCCTTTACCGGGTCAAGCCAGTCTTCGTCACCATGCTCCATCTCGCTGTGAAAGTTCCTGTAATGAATCATGTAATAATTTACAAAGAAAAACCAGCCTATAAAGCCAATCCCTACCCATGCCGGAGTCTTTGAGTTTGCAATCTTAAAAAAATGTGTGACCGCCCACAGCATCTGTGCATTATAGTCTCCTTTAAGGCTTGCCGGCGCCACATAAAGACCCGATATTATATATCCAAGCAGCAGAAAAAACAAAAGCAGGAAAGCAAATGCTGCCCATGGTGTTTTCTTCTTTACATATCTTGTTCCGTAATTTGCCATATTTCCTCCAATAAATCCAAGGTGCCGGATTCCGGTACCTTGGATTAAAATATTATACCTTCGGGTTTAATATCTTACTGTTAACACTCGGAGCTTTCGGTCTGAGATTCTTTGCATATGCCATGTTCCTTGTGACATTCTCATACTGCTTATGAATATTCTCATAGCTTGCAGTTTTTACATTTCCATTCTCTGCAACCATCGAAGGCTTGTTTTTGGGAATAAATCCCACATAGGTTCTGCCCTCATCTGCCACAAATACATTTTCAGCCGGAAGTATGAGATGCTTTTCATTTTCTCCATATGTGCCTGGGATACGTGATACAAAATACCCTTTTTCACGCATCTTTTTTGATACAGACGAAAAAGCCATGTTATCAACCAGCGTCTCCCTGTTTATCGTGACCATTTCATAGTTGCCGTCTTTCTTAAGTCTTGCGAACTCCTCACTGTCATCCTTCTGCATTACATTTACTTTAGGCCCGGGCACTTCATGCTCCTCAAATTCACTGTTTACTTTCTGATATTCCAAAGAAGCATTGTTTATATATTCATCTTCATTTAACGCTGCCGTGTCCATATATGATTCATTATCCATTTCATATATGTTTCCGGGCTGTTTTTCCTGTTTCAGCATGTCCTCCCGGTACATTTTTATCCATATTCCAAACTTGTTTCTGTCTGTGTTTGCAACTGCTATCTGGCTGTTGTCATTTCCTACCTTAAGGTCTGGAAGAATAGAATAATTCATTTTCATTGCATTAAAGTCACGACAGGCATCCTCCAGTTCTTTTCCCTCAAACGGAAGATTAAAAATTGTATAATTTCCTTCCGTGAAATTTTTCAGATCAGTAATTTCCTTTTTTCCACCGGACATCTGTACCCTTATATGCGATGCAAACCATGACTTGAATATCTGGTCATCCTTATTCATTACTGCAATCTGTATTGTTCCGCTTTCGCCATCTACCTTGGGCAGTACACAGCATTGCTTTAATCCTTTTTCCTTAAGCTGTTCAACCGGCGAATCAGCATCTATGCGCGCTTTTAGAATACCGATGTCATTCTGTATCTGCTTCTTTTCGTCTTTTCCTGATACGCTCTGCAGCTTAAGCTTAAGGGCTTCGAGCTGTTTTAAATCATTTACATGCTCTGTGGAAACCGGTATGCTGTATATCGTGTATTTTCCCTCTGACAGCTTTGCAAACGAAGCCAGGTCATCCCTTGATTTTATGGAAAGATATCCTTTATATGCGAGCCTTGCTGCAAACTGAACCAGTTTAATCTGCAGCATGTTTGCTGCATATACCATCTGCGTAATACTGCCGGAACTGTTTCTGACACTCATCATCATATGTTCAAATTCTCTGTCCGTATCCATTTAGCTTTCCTCCACGTCCTTGTTTCTGTTCTTTTTCTTCATGAGCCTTATTTTTTCCATCATATCGACGGAAATACCCGGGTGTATGAATTCCTCCATCTCTGCTGGTGTAACCCCCTTCTCAGCCAGGCTTAGCACATAGCTAATCTGCTCTGACTTATATCCTTCCTCTTTCAGAAGACTTATATATTCAGCTATGTCAGTTTTCTGTCTGCGTTTCAGTCTCTTACGTTTAAATGATGCTGTTTTTTCATCTTCACGCTTTACGTCAGCTGTTGCAGTTTGCTGGACTCCTGCATATGGCATGGTCACCGCTCCCTGTGGCGGCTTTATGTCGACAAACATATCACTGAGTTCACCTGTTTTCTTTTCGACTGTCATAATGCTCTCACCCAGCGTATTAATCTTTGCCTGTACCGCATCCGCAAGCTTTGACATGTCCTTAAGTGTATTGTTGCCTTTGCCTATAATCACTCCGCATGCTTTCTGATATCTTATTTTCCTCAGGTAGCCTGCAATATCCGTTTTTCTGTTATCAATTACCTCCTGAACATCCTTGACGGATATCTTGTCACATGCACAAAGGTAAATTTCCCTTAACACATTTAGATTCGTTCCATTCTGCAGTGCAATATTAGTATAATCTGCACTCATGAAGTTTTCACCCTTCAAGAGCTCCATCAGGCAGTTAATTGCCTTGTCATTTTCCATTTTTATCACCTCTCCTTCAGGTGCCGGAATCCGGCACCTTTAAACGCAAATGAATTAGTTTCCATATGCCTTGCACCTGTTATATTTTTATTTGGTGTAATTTCAGCGGTTTTCTTATTTCATTTGTTTCTGTTCTGTCACTTCTTAGATTAATATCAGCGACTCTGTCCGCATATTTAAGCTGTGACTGGGGCATTGAGCCTTTCTCGTAAAAAGAATAAATCTCATCACTTCCTGCCGCTGCAATTATGTGGTCATACAGTGGAATGCCAAGAAGCTCACCTGCCTTTGACATAACATCTGTCACATGTATATCCTCAAGCGAAGGCTGTGATGAGCCGCCTGGGTGGTTGTGAAGGATTATAAAGCCATTGGCATTTGACAGTATTGCCGTCTTCATTATTTCCCGGGGTGATGCAATAGCTTTGTCGATTGCCCCCATTGAGCATATGCACATGTTTACTGGCTGAAGCTTTGCATTAAGACATATGACGCACATTACTTCACGGTCGTATTCCCTTAATATGTCTGATACAAATCCTACAACCTGTTCCGGTCTTTTAAGCTGTGTATCAGATATAAGTGTTTTTTCCTTCACCAGACGTATGCCAACCTGGTCTAATACATATACTGTATCACTCATTTTTCTCCTTTCCTGCCAGTCCTATCTGCATTATAAAATCTTCATTCTCATCCATTTGTTCAAGTTCCTTTAGTATTTTTCTTTTTAACATAAACATTTCAAGGCTTTCCTGTTTGATTTTTTCCATGTTTTCCTCCTGCGTACCGGAATCCGGTACCTTTATATTTTTATGGTGCCGGATTCCGGCACCCTCATCATATGCTTATATATTTCTCTTTAATATCATTTCTCTGCGCCTGTTTGTTTTGTGGGGCATTCTGTGGTGTTTCTTTTCTGTCTGCATCAAGCTGGGCATTTAAAAAAGACAGTCTTTTCAGTTTTTCTGAAAGAATGTCTTCTTTGTCAAATTTCTTTGTAACCTCTTTTTCTGCCGTTTCAAGCTCTATCCGTGTTTCATCCAGTGCATCCTGCGCATCCAAAAGACGTTTTTCAAACCCTGCCATGCAGTTGTTAAGCCTTGTTATCATTCCGGCAGGATCTGATGACATTTCAATAGTATGTTCACATCGTCCCTGCATATGTATGTAATATAAATTGAAAAAAGCGTCAAACCTTGAATACAGCTTAAACCCCTTATAATCCCCAATCATGGTCCTCTCAGGTGTCTTTGACTCCTTGGCCGCTGCTATGAGTGCTGCACCACCTTCCTTTTTGTCATCATATGGCACACCGTTAATCCTGATTTCAAAACCATCCGATAGGATTTCCTCGGGACCGCGTGTAATTATATCCTGCCTCAGTCCCTCAATTTTTTCTTCAAGCTTCGCTATCCTGACCGGGTACTCCTTATTAATTGCATCCTCAAGCCTGTATTTCTGGCTTTTGAAATTTGCTTTCAGAAGTTTCAGCTTTGCAACCTCTGTATCGAGTGTCATTTTTTCCTTAATGTATGGATTTCCAGTGGCAAGTGCCTTTACCTCTGCATATGACAGTGCAGCTTCATCCACATCGTCGCAGGAACGTACCGGAGACTTGCTTGTCATTATCTGCCCGATAAACTTCTGCTTGTTCTCGATGAGCTGCCATGAGTACGAGTCGAAGGTATTTTCAGTGACATACCTGAATATTTTCACCCGCTCATTCCTGTTGCCCTGGCGCAGTATTCGTCCTTCCTGCTGTTCTATGTCAGACGGTCTCCACGGCACGTCTATGTGGTGGAGTGCTATGAGCCTTGTCTGCACATTGGTGCCGGCTCCCATCTTTGCTGTTGAACCTAACAGAAAACGTACCTGGCCGCTTCTTACCTTTGAAAACAGCTCAGCTTTCTGTTTTTTTGTGTTGGCATCATGTATAAAGGCAATTTCCTTATCCGGAACCCCCTTGGCAATCAGCTTGTCCTTAATGGCATGGTACACGTCAAAACCTCCGTCACTGCGCGGTGTTGAAGCATCACAGAAAATAAGCTGCGTTGATTTGTCTTTTGCTGTCTCCTTCCATATGTCATATGCCCTGGCAGCACATGCATTCACTTTTGAATTCTCATTGTCAGGCAGCTCCGGATTTATGAGCCGCTGGTCAATGGCACATTTGCGTCCATCGCTCGTTACCTTGAGCATATTGTCGATGCTTGAATCAACCCCGCCGTTTCTTATGTTCTCTGCCCTGTCCCCAAGCGATTTGACTATCTCCTGCTGAAACTCACTCGGCTTTAAAACCACATTCTCGTAATCGCATTCCGGTACCGGCAGCTTTAACATATCTGCAGTCTGTATGTCTGCACTCTCCTTGAAAAGTGAGATAAGCTCCGGCAGATTGAAGAACTTTGCAAATCTCGTCTTTGCGCGGTATCCTGTGCCCTCAGGGGCAAGTTCTATTGCTGTCTGTGTCTCTCCGAATGTTGAAGCCCATGCATCAAAATTTTCAAAGCCAAGCTCCTTTAACCGGCCTGCCTGCAGATAACGCATATTGGTGTAAAGCTCAGTCATGGAGTTTGATATAGGTGTTCCGGTAGCAAATGTTATACCGCGGCCGCCTGTTATCTCATCAATATATCTGCATTTTCCGTACATGTCCGATGCCTTCTGTGAATCATTCTGTGAGATTCCCGCAACATTTCTCATTTTGGTAAACAGAAACAGGTTCTTAAATTCCTGGCTCTCATCAACAAACAGCCTGTCAACTCCAAGCTGTTCAAATGTAACTGCATTATCCTTTCTGCCTGTATCATTAAGTTTAGCAAGCTTTACCTCCAGATTTTTCTTTGTCTTTTCCATCTGTTTGATTGTAAAATGCTCGCCGTTTGATGCCTTAGCCTCACTTATCGACTCAGTAATCTCATCTATCTGTTCCTGCATGAGTCTCTTCTGTCTTTCATCTGACAGTGGTATTTTAGCGAACTGGGTGTGTCCTATGATAACTGCATCATAATCACCTGTTGCAATCCTCGCACAGAATCGTTTTCTGCGTGCCGGCTCAAAATCCTTTTCAGTTGCAGCAAGAATATTTGCCCCCGGATACAGACGTAAAAAATCCCCTGCCCACTGTTCTGTCAGATGGTTTGGAACAACGAAAAGCGACTTGTGGCACAGTCCCAGCCTCTTCGATTCCATCGCAGAAGCAATCATCTCAAAGGTCTTTCCCGCACCCACACAGTGTGCAAGCAGCGTATTGTCTCCATACATGACATGTGCTACTGCATTCAGCTGGTGAGGCTTCAGCTCCACATCAGGTGTCATTCCCGGAAACTTGAGATGTGATCCGTCATACGTTCTCGGTCTTGATGAGTTGAATAGCTCATTGTATTTTTTTACAAGCACCTCCCTTCTTTCCGGATCCCTGAATATCCAGTCCTTGAACGCCTCCTTTAGTGCATCCTGTTTCTGCGATGCAAGCATTGTCTGCTCCCTGTTTATTACACGCTTTTCGCTGCCGTCAGGCTGAAGTATCCTGTCATAGACTTTTACATCCTTAAGGTTCAGCGTATTTTCAAGTATCTGATAAGCGTTAATTCTGCTGGTTCCATATGTGCCTGTGACAAGGGGATTGAAGGAATCCGCATTCTTTCCTTTTATGTTCCATTCACAGTTTATTGGCGCAAACTTTACTGCCACCCACTCCCTTGAAAACAGTCTCTGTGGTGTATGCAGCACATCCTTCATGAACTGCTCTATATACTCTGCGTTAATCCATGTAGCCCCAAGCCTCACTTCTATCTCTGATGCTGTAAGAGGTTTTGGCATTGCCTTCTTAAGATATTCCACATTATCGGAATATGATGCATCCTCCTTTAATGCTTTTTCTGCGGAAATCAGTTTCTTTCTTATGTTTCCGGAAAGATATTCCTCTGAAGTCTGCCAGGTACCGGATTCCGGCACCTTAAAAATAATGCCCTTAAGGTCACTTATTATTTTCTCCCGGCTTTTCCCAGTAAGCCCTTCCATATATTCAAGGTCAACAGCTGCTTTTTCTCCCATCGAAACTGACAGCGCCTCAACAGATGTATCCACGTGTGTAACAGGGACAGCCTTTCTGATGGTTCTTTTGGTAAACATGTCCGCTTTGCCAGCAACCTTTCCGTCATCATCAGTCTCCTCTAGTGATGATATAAGGCTGTAGCCTGCGTCTTCCCTGAATGCGGTCTGGTTTGTCCTGGAATTTAAGTACCCGAACTTTTTAACAAAGCTGTCGTAAACACTGTTGAGCCTTGCCTGTGATGCCCTGATTTCTTCATCGGACGCATCATCAAGCTGTAATTCAATAAGCTCTGACACGCTGTCCCGTACATCAATTAGGCCTTTCATGCGCTCAGCTGTTTTTTCCGGAATGTCCTGTGGACGCATTATTGAGTTTTCCCTGTAATATATCTTTCCATTTAATGAACAGTAGGAGAAATTTTTAACTCCTGCCTCTGCAGGTATGCTTTCATCCTCAAGCTCTTCATCAGATATTTCAGTATCATCAATGGAAATTTCGCCGCGTATCATCTGTACAGCCTGCCTGAGCCTGTCTGCCAGTGAAGTGCCGGATTCCGGTACGCAGGCACTCTCCATTCCATGAGGACCGCTTACCATTTCCATTTTGCCAAGCACCATATGAGGATTGTTAACGAAATAGCTGTTCATCTCTATTCCGTTTTCATCTGTGCCGAGATGTATCCAGTCTTCATCCGTATCTATGTACATATCCCTCTTCTTTAGAAAAATAATGTCTGATGTAACAGATGTTCCGGCATTTTTAAACGCATCGTTTGGAAGTCTTATTGCTCCAAGCAGCTGCGTCCTCTGGGCCATATACCTTCTGACTGAAGGATTAGCCTTGTCCAAGGTACCCTTGCTTGTAATAAAAGCTATTACTCCGCCCGGACGCACCTTGTCGATTGTCTTTGCAAAGAAATAATCGTGGATATAGAAATTGTGTTTGTCGTAGGCTTTATCCAGGACCTTGTACTGACCGAACGGCACGTTTCCTATTGCCACATCAAAAAAATCATTCTGAAAATCTGTCTTTTCATAGCCCTTCACTTCAATGTGTGCATCAGGATATATAAGCTGCGCCATCCTTCCTGTAACAGGGTCAAGCTCAACTCCGTATAGTTTTGATGCACTCATATCTGCAGGCAGCCCTGAGAAGAAATTACCTATTCCCATGGATGGTTCTAGTATATTTCCCTTTGTAAAGCCAAGGTTGTGGAGTACATCATACATTGCATTTATGACTGCTGTATCAGTAAAATGTGCATTAAGTGTGCTCGCCCTTGCACTGTCATATTCAGTGGTTGTCAGCAGGCTTTTCAATATGCCGTATTCTTCTGACCATGAAGCATTATCAGCATCAAATATTTCCGGTATTCCTCCCCATCCAAGATATGCGGACATGATAGTCCTCTCATCGGCTGTTGCAGGACGTTTTTCATTTTCTATCTGCTTGAGAATTTTGAGTGCTGAAATGTTACGCTGTGCTTTCTGCCTCTTGGTAAGTGTGGATGCATCCGCTTCTGCCAAAACTAAAAGAGCAGTGTAATCAGCTGCTCTTTCGGTAAAATCTTCATTATTCTGTTGTTCTGCATTATCCTTTTGTTCAGCCTCTGTTTCATCTAATGCCTCCGGCTGAGTATCATTTTCCGTCTTATCCGGCTCTATATTTATTAAGTCTGTAAAGCTGAGCTGCTCTGGTGCCTCGGATTTATGTTTATCCGTGGACTGCTCCTGCATTTCTGTTGTTTGAGAAATATTATCTGATTCCTCAGCTTCCGGAATAATATCATTATTCTGTCTGTCACGGCTTTTGTACTCACCGGTTAGTATAAGGGTTCCGATTTCCTGTTCAACGCTGCTCCATGACAGTGTTCCTTCTGCTTCTCCCTGCTCATCACGCCACTGGAAACGCATGCCCTGAGAACCATATGTGTCATATCCATGAAGCCCCATGCCGTCAACCGGCCAGCTCGCCCCGCCGAGTCCGTATTCCTTTTTGATAAGTGCTGTTCTTTTAGCAGCCTCCATCTCATTCTGGAAAATCTGTATGACTCTGTCAAAGCCTCCTTCAAAGCCAGTTCCACGGAGAATGACCTGTCTAATATAGTCATGAGGTATATAATCAGCTTTCCGCGGATTCAGATAATCGTATTTTTCTACCTTTATGCGCTGCTCATCCTCTGTCGGCAGCTCTGGCATAAAATACAGTCCGGTGCCGGATTCCGGTACATACTCATCCTCACTGGTACCGGATTCCGGTACAATTTCATTATCTATAAAGTGTAGACCACTGTATCCCTCACTATTTCTTCCGCCCTGTTCAGGATGCTGTTCATCATTCGTATCCATTTCAGCTGGTCCTGCATCTTCAGCTGCTCTGTCACTCCTTCCTGTTTTTTCATCTGCGGCACGATTCTGTCCATCTCGTCCTGTGCTCTCTTCTGTACCTTTAGGCAGTGCTCCTGAAGTTCCCCGAACATTAGCATCGTATCGAACTTCGCCCTGTAATTCTTTTTGAGCCAGGTCCTGTGCATAAGTCCGAATTTCGTCAGTGGTTCCTGTGGTTCCTGGTTTGGTATAAGGTTCGGTATCTCGTAGTCCCCTGCTTTGATGTATTCGAGTTCCATATGTTTCATCCTCCCTCTCTGCACTTTTACGCTTTAAAGCATTATAGTCCACACTGGGGTTACTGTCAATACCATGCACCCTATCATATGTTAAAACTGCAATTCCAACTTCACGCAGTGCCTGCTGTGCTGCATCCGTCATGCGTGATGAAAGCTCACAGAAATCACTTTCAGGCATGTCTTTTATAAATGACATATCATAATCAGGAAAACCGCCTGTCGATAAGCCCATTCTTTCCTTTATCATCCGGTTAAGGCCGTACCTGAAAAAAACCCTGACGTTTCTGCGGTACTCATCCATCTTGTATTTTTCTTCATCAAGTTCACTTAAAGGACTGTTGTCAGACGAATACTTTTCTTGCGCAATATCAGCCGCATACTCATCAGCCAGATATTCCACAAGATAGTCCATTGTATGTTCTATAGATGGCTGCTTTGTGTCATATTTATCAGTCTGCGGCTGTAGTCCGTATACTTTTAACAGACGATTCTGTATCGTTTCCGTGTGATATGGTTTTCGTATCCACAGCCTCGGCAGATGTCCTCCCATTTGAGGAACAACACTGGTTACATCCCATACGTACTTAAGTTTTCTGCTGTTGCTTTCATCAATAAGGGCAATGCCGCGGTTGCCCTTCTTAATCCAGCAGCCCATTTTAGAGTTCCATATGTTCATTGTAGCACATGCAACAGCATCAGGCCGCTGTGCATATATGAGAATCTGATCCATGAAACGGTACCTATACACACGAGATGCATGTTCAAGAAAATCGTTCCAGGCATTTACGTCTTGTCTGATGCGCGACTGTGTTTCATGAGCCAGCGCCTTAACTTCATATAGCTTCATTGGCTGTCACCTCGGATAAATGCTAGATTTCAGGTTTTATATTTTTTTCATAAGAAATATTTTTTGATTCCTGTGGAATAATATCAAGCTTATTACGCGTTACCATTTCTATTGAGTTCTCTTTCCTGTCGTACATATACACCTGGTTTGAGAGCCTTTCAGACGGACTGACAACATCCATATTTGTCTGCTGTATGAAAGCAGAAAGGTCATCGCAGTCTGGCACCAGCCTTGCATCCATGGCAAGCACTTCATGCGTGCTTGACGGAATGATAATCAGATTTCCTTCCACCTGGTCGGACAGTTCCTTAAATACCTCTGTGTTAAGCAATACTGTTGCACCATTATTTGAAGTATTCTGGACGATCCACGGATATCCGTCAGACAGTCTGCTTGCGTCCCCTCCTAATAAGTCTGAAATCTGCTCATCGCTCATTCCCCTGTCTTTAAGCTGGCCATACACATAATCAAACAGGTTTGTTACATTCACTTCAAAAAGTCTGGCCATATTTTTTTCTGCCGTATCAAAAAGTTCCGTCTCTGACATTCCAAGCGCAGCTGCAATTTCATTATTTACCATAATAGTTTTTGACAGGCCGTCATGATCCGACAGACATATGTTGTATGAAACAGTCAGGTCGTTCAGCTGTCTTGTCGGGCACCCTGCCAGTCTTTGTGCATTAGCTTTCGCATTTGAAATTTCATAAACGATATTTTGCCTGAATCCTTCATCCAGTACATCCTGATATTCATTCTCCGGTGCTACATCATATGCCAGCAGTACAGTGTCTGCAGCATTCTTTGTAACAAGCTCAATATCCTCTGACAGTTTGTAGTCCTCATACAGCTGTGTCAGATTAATTACGGGACACACATTTGTATCTTCTTTTCTTACTACAAGTCCGTCATAATCCATGCCGTTTACTTTTTTCACGCGCTGCAAATAAAGTTCTGAATTCTGAAACTCCGGTGGCAGATAGTCAAGCACCGCATTTTCCACAACATCCTTAAAAATTTCATATTTCATCATTATTTTTCATCCTCCTTTATCTCAGTCTCTGCAGTCTTTTTCAGATATGCAATCAGCCTGTCAGTCTCATGTTCATCAATCCTGTGCTGCATCTCCATTAGATAAATTTTTTCGTTCATGTTCCATTCTCCTTTAAATTTTTATATGTTTTTGTTAAACGTGCCGGATTCCGGTACGCGGCTAACCTGTTTTGTTTTTCTGCCGGTAAACTCCTGTTCAGTCTTTTTAATTCTTCTTAACAGGCGCAGTTCCTTTCCAATTTCTTTAATCTCTTGTGAAAGTCGGTCAATATCATTTTTTGTAATATCATCATCCGGCAGCTGCTCCTTTAGCTGTTCATATTCATCCTGAAGGGCTTCAAAAGCTTCATCACTGATATCAGGATTCTTCAATTCGTTTTCTATCTGCTCTTTTCTGTCAAGCTGTTTTTTCTGCCCACTGTCCAATGCCTCTGAAGCATCCTTTTTATTCCACTTTTCCCTTTTAAGTGAATTTATCATTTCTTCAAGTCTGCTTTCCCGGTCCTGTATGTTATTCATGGTTTTTAAGCTGTTCTTTTTAATGTATGCGCACTCATCGAGAAGCCTGTCTATGGCCATAATGTCTCTTCTGACCCCTTTCGTTACTGCATACGGATTAGGCAGCCTGTAAAAGCTTACAGCCTGATAAAGCCTTCGGTATGTGCCTGTGTTTTTGTATATTTCATCAATGGATGCAAGCTTCTCTTTTTTCTCAAGATTTTCAGCAATTTCTTCATACATCCTGCTTCCGCTTTTCTGCTTTATGCGTTTTGCTATATCCTCCGGAGAATATCCGGATGGCATGTTATAGCTTCTTCTTCTGTGTTTTTTTCCGGCATCGTCCGTGTATGTGTATGTAAAATAAGTCGCGTTCTTCTTCTTCGACTTTCCGGCTCTTACTGAATATCCTGCCATCTTCATATGCTCCATGAACTCCGGCAGTGTATCAGAATGTTTTAAGGCAAGGTCAATGTCTGCTCTTATCACATGTGTCCAGTTCATTGTGCCGTTTTTCTTTTCATTCCATTCTGCATATGAGAGCCCTTTCTTTTTGTTTTCTTCAAATTTCAGTGGCTTAAGGCCATGCTCCATGCATATTTCATCCGTAACCGGCTGTATATATCTTTCCCAGTCACCATTTTCATATCTGTATTTGTATCCATCAGTTCTGCTCACGGAATTAAAAATAAGGTGCGAATGGATATGATTTTTGTCAGTATGCGTTGCAAAAACATAATCATAGTTTTCGCCAAGATATTTTTTTGCAAACTCTTTTGTAATTTCATAGGCTTCATCCGCATCCGTTTCCCCGGGCTCAAATGAAATCACAAAATGATATCCCTGCCTGCCATGCAGTTTTCCATACAGTTCTTTTGTGTTCAGGAATGTCTTTATGATATCTTCACTGTCATATCCTGCATTTCCGCCGACATATAAACCGTCACACGTTTTTGCTTCGTTGTTTTTTTCATCAAGAATATATTGCACAGCATTGGCCAGATGTCTGTGTGGCACCGCCGGTGCCTCCTTCATATGCATAAGTTTTGTTATTGCCATATTTTGCCTTCCAAAAAGAGCGTACCGGAATCCGGTACGCTCCAAACAATATATTAAAATATTTTTACAATTTGATCGGCTTGGATTTGTTCATTCCTCTATTTTTTCCGTGAGCTTTTCCAGCCTGGCGTTTAGTTCTTTCATGAGCTCAACAACATATTCTGCATCACGCCTGTCACCGATATTACTGTTAAGCCTGTGTGCTATCTGATTGATGTTCACTCCGATTTTTCTGACCTGATAGTTAAGGTCTTTTAATTCTATGTCTACGCGAACGTCTTTTTTTCCGGTCTGTGACAGAACAAGGTTCCTTATATAGGCAGACAGGTCCCATCTGCCTCCATATGTGAACCGTGTTTCAGTTTTTTTCATTTCATCAATAAGAGTGTACTCCTCCTGTGTCACCCTGAAGGTTATCTTGCGGTCTTTCATTTTCACTATCCTCTAATCCTGTCAGAAGCTGTATCTTCTCCCTGAAGCTTTCAATATTATCTGCATCAACTTCACCAAGCAGGTCTCTTACTATGTCTCCGATCAGTGAATCATTTTCGCGCTTCAGACGTTCCTCTTCTTTTTTCAGTTCGTCTCTTAATCCCTTGATTTTTTCTTTGTATTTCTGTTCTGATTTCTTTTGTGCTTCTGTCGTTTTTGCAATCTCAAGCTGAAGCTTTTTTATTTTTTCGTTAGTCATTTTTCCTCCAATAAAAATGAACAGGCGGTGTTGAATCTGCCTGTCCGTTTCTTTTACAATTATATTCTACAACATGCAACTATTAATATCTACCACCACTTACCACCACCATTTTAAGTTGGCAGGTCAGGCAGGTCATCATTCATGTACTCTGCCTGTTTCTGGTATTCCCTGTGACGCCTGTACAGAGTGGCTTTTGAAACACCAAGTGACTCGGCAGCCTGTGTTACGGTCATGCCTGAGTCTATCATCCTGTAGACCTTTTCCATATCTATCCAGGTGCGGCTTTTCTTTTTTCCAAGATTCTTTCTCACTGTCATGTTATCCATCTGCACTTTCCTTCTTTCTCCTTAAGTGCTTTCGGTCCTCCTCCATCCTCCTGTATAGGGTGCGCGGTGATACCTTCAGTCTTGACGCTATCTGCCTGTTGGGCAGTCCCTGTCTATACAGTATAAGATACTGATCCATGTCAATTTCTTTTCTTGGTCTGTGCGGATATTCCTTTTGTTTTTTTTCGCTCACAAAAACCACCTCCGGCTCACGATTTTTTTCCAGTCTGTTCATATTTTTTTACTTGATTTGTCCCTTGATTTTTTCTAGTCCGGCTGTTGGGGTAAGCCTCTGTTTCTGTTATGTGTCAGCATTGTCTCACTATGTTTCAGCATCATTTCACTGACATATCACAGGTGTCTCTTTTATGTTTCAAATGTGTTGAAAATGTATTCCAAATGCGTATAATTACGTTTCTTTTTTATCTCACATGTCTCATACATTTCTCACATTCGTTTCAAAAAATGTTGTTTATGTGCGTTTTAAGTCATTTTTCGGGCAGAAACACGCTTTATTACATCCTCAACGTAGACTAATTATTTGCAAGATACGCATTCTGTCCGACAGAATGCATTTCTTGTCAAGGGCACCGCCCCTGATACCCCGGTAAAATATTTTTTTATATCATGACATCACGCTTTTCATCCAGCCATTTAAAAAATCCTGACATGAAATATCAGCATCAGCTGAATAAAAATCGCTCCTGTACCTGTAGACCGATTCAATCAGGCTGCTCTGGACTGAAAGTATTTCTTTTTGCTCTTCAGTCAGTGTTCCAATGAATTCATAGAGTTCATTTTTTATCTGCTTTCTTATTTCAATTTCATCAGAGTGTGCAAAAATATTTTCCTTGCTTGTTGCCATCATTGAAAGAAAATATCTCTGAAATTCGTTTGCAATTTTTTCTTCTAACATCATATCTTTTCTCCTGTGGTTTACTGTCCGGCTGTTGCATCCTGTGTCTGCGATGTGTCCTGTGTCTGTTCCGCCGATGGTCCGGCCGCTGCATCAGTGTTTTCCGGAAAGACCGCATTGGGATCATCTTCCGGTGAAACATCACGTACATCAGGTGCATTGTCCTGTTCAGTCTCCGTGTTACTGCCTGAGCCGTCAGCTTTGATTTTTTTCACTTTAAGATATCCGTCTTCATCAAAATAATATTCTGTATCCACCTCAGTTTCTTTTATTTTTTCTGTTGCTTTTTCTGTCCCTGCCGTGGTTTCCCTGACTTTATTTTTTTCTGCATTATGAGTATTTTTTATAAGCATTACACCCATTACGCATGCAGCTGACACGAGCAGGATAACAAGCAGGATAAAAAGTGTCCTACGGATTTTTGCATAAGGATTTTGTCTCATCTTCTTCTCTTCTTTCTTAATGTAACCGGTGTGATGTATTCTTCAAGCTCGTCTGCATCAAATGCAAGCTCCCTGTTTTTTTTCTCATAGCCAAGTTCACTTATGAACCTTGTAATTGACATTCCATACCATTCCTTGAAGCCTAAAAATATAACCGGGAATGCAAGCGGTATTCCGAAATAACATCCGACATTCAGTGCTATGTTGAACTTGAAATATGCAAGTGCTGTTACACCTGCAATGATTAAAAGTGCAGCCGCAACACACAGCACTTCTTTTAATGTATAGCCGAACATGAATTCATTTTTATATTCAGTGTCGGGGTTCTTGTTGATTGGTATTGTCATAAAATTATTCCTCCCTAAAAAATCCAGCGTGCCGGATTCCGGTACGCTGTCAGTTATTTTCCTGCCCTGCCGAATCAGCCGCTGTATCATCCTGCGGATACTGCGGAGTTCCATAGCCGGCTATCTTTGAATATGTGATTGAATATGTATGCTCTTTCACATGGCTTCCTTTATGGTAAGGTGTCGTGCTGCTTCTTCCGCTGTTGCCTTCTATTGTTGTAAGCTTTTTTGTTTCAGGATTATATCCTGTCACAATTCCTGTATGGCTCATTCCGTTTCCGAAAATAATAATGTCACCTGCCTTGGGCACATATCCGCTTGCTGCATCATGATACAGGTTGTTGTTAATATACCACTGCTTTGAAGCTGCGACACTTGCAGTCTTTGGCATGATACCCTTTTCAATGAAGCCACACTTGTCTGCACAGTATGACACGAACATGGCACACCAGTTCGCATCCATCCCATACCAGTTTTTGTACCTGTATCCTCCGACTGTCTTGTCCGCATCATTAAGTTCATTCTGTGCTGCCTCTACTATCTGTGTGCAGACAGTTCCATTGTTATCACCCTGTCCTCCTGATGCATCGACAGCTGCCTGCATTGTTACCGTCAGGCTTGTAAGCATAACTGTAAGACAGATTACGGCTGCCACAAGAAGCAGAATTAAATTGTTATTTTCTCCGGCCTGCGAAACACTGTAATCACTGACAGCAGCTGCAGTCTCATGCTTTGTTTGCTGTGTCTGTTCAGCCTGTGTCTGTACTGTCTGCTGTTGCATTTTCTGTGAAACCTTTACTGCAGCCTGTGCAGCATTTTTTGCTGTATCAACAGCAGCTGTCACCGCAGCTGTCACCCCAAATGTTGCTGTACCAGTCAACGCTCCTGACGTTGTTCTTACAGCCGTACCGGCAGACTTTGCTGCAGTGCCGGCGGCTGTCTGCACATTCTTATTTACCATGGTCTTCGCAGTAGCAGATGCAGATTTTGAAGCTGTTTCCTTTGAGTTAACAGTCAATATATTTTCTTTTTCTGTCTTATGTCCACGGAGATTCCTGTTTCTTTTAATGATATCAGATGACCACTGTTTCTTAGACAGTTCCTTCTGGTACATTCTGTTATATCTTTTCTTCTGCCTTCTGCTCAGGGTGCCATATAATGCTCTGCCCTCTTCTGCCAAAACGCTCTGAAGCTCAGGCATTTTTTCTTCTGAAGCATTATTATTTCCAGCATCTTCATCATACCTGCCGTTAAACTGTACATCAAAATTTTTTACAGCATTCCCTGTTTTTTTTGCGGCCGATGCAGTAAATCCGCTCACATGTCTTATGACTGTTCCACCTGTTTTTATTGTACGCTCCGTGGTTCTTATTTTTGATTCCTGTGCCGTTATTACACGCATATCATTTCCCCCGGTTTAAATCAAAGATAAAAAGTTTCCTTTGAAATGTCAGCCTCATCCTGTTTCTTTTTCTTTTCCGCCTGCTTATGGAAATCTGTATCAAAGGATGCATACAGCGGATTGCTCTCACTCATTCTCGCATCCATCAGATATACATTTCCGCGCCATACCAGTACCCCGCAGCCTTCAGTATTTTCTTCAAGTGCCTTAAACTCTGTTGGTGAAAATTCCTGAATCTTGGCAAGATTTGCTGCATCAAGCCCACCCTGGTCAAAGAACACCTTGAAGGGACAGTTTGAGAACATGTCTCTCAGTCGAGAATTTTCAAGCACGTGTGTAATATTCTGAGCGGCAAGCGTAACTATGGCTCCAACCTTACGGTATGTCTCAACTGCATACAGAAGCTGTGCTGCCGTAGTTTCTTTCTCACACAGCACCTGCGCCTCATCCACAATCAGGTGGAGTGCCTGCTTTGTTTCCTGGTTTGTATCAATTCTCATGGAGAGAAAATGCATTATTGTCAGCATGCACGGCTCCCATATCTCCTCATCAATATTTTTAAGGCCGAAGCCTATAAGTCTGCTGTTCATGTCAAGGTTCGTTTCATGCGCAAACATGTCGTATACACCTGTGGTGTAATCCTCAAGTGAGTCGACTATCTGCATAATTATTCTCTTGTCTTCCGTAAACTCAGCAGTATCAATCTGTGCTTTAATTTTTTCCCTGAGCAGCGGCAGCGTCGGGTATTTTTTCTTCTTTGCATGTTTTGAGGTCTCGTTAAAATATTCCTTATACATAGTCCTTACTGCATGTCCGATATAGTTCATGTGGATTCTGGTTACAACAATATTTGTCATGACTGATGCACAGAATGAATTAGAAAAGCTTGTCATCCTTGCAATAAATTTATTCCTGACATTGCTGTCACCATTCTCCACATAGTCAGGAATCTCATACGGATTCATATAAATTTTGCTCTGAGGTGTAAAATCAAAATACATTCCGCCTCTCAATGAGCGTATGAATTCCATCTGTTCATTATTCGGGTCAATTATAATCACATCATCATTTGTAAACAGCAGAGGCTGTGCTATCTCTGTTTCCTTAATGAAAAATGATTTGCCGCTTCCAGTATGTCCTACCAAAAAGCCATGAGGTGCAGGAAGAAATTTTCTGTTACCGTATATGAGATGCTTTGTCGTTTTATTGAGTCCGTATACAGTTCCGTTTCTGTCATGCACATCTCCTGCATAGAACGGCTGGAAAGCTATAGCTGACGAGGTATATAAAAACCTCATATGATTTACCTGCCTGCCTCCTATCGGAAGAACAGTATTTAATGCCTTAAGCTGCCTGTGGTAATATGGTTCAAGCTCATAAGAGCTTCCCTTTGCCTTCTGTTTTAAAATATCCACCCTCTGTGTCAGTTCCTCAAGTGAATCTGCATACACCAGCACTAGAAGTCCGAGAAATACTCCCTCCTCATCATTCTCGTCAAGCTGGTCCATGTCATCCTCCAGGCTTGTCTTCTTTTTGGTCAGGCTGTAGCTTGTGGTTGCTCCGAACTGTTTATTGTTGTAATTCCTTGTACGCTCCTGGGATATTACCCTTTCGTTATTTGAATGCGCGTTTTCAAGTCTGTCATAAATTACATTTTTTGGAACACGCTGCATATCTATCGTAATGTATGTCGGAAAAAGTACATCACTTAAGCTGTGTATTACCTTGTCCTCTGAAAGAGACTGCCCAAACGCGGTTCCTACAAGCACTGATACGTATTGTTTATTGTTTATAACCATGTAGTCGGTATCTGACTGTATTGATGCCGGAAGTATCTGGTTTTTCCATCCGCTGTCATCTGGTGATATTCTTGCTGGAGGCAGGCACTCTTCCCCTGCCCGTAACATTCTCGACAGCAGCACCATTCTCTCTTCTGCAGACATTTTGTATATCCTGCTCCTTAAGTTACGGAAAATATTTGACAGGGTAGTGTCAATCGTTGCAAAGTATGCCTCAGCTTCTTCCAGAGAGTGCGCACGGCATGTAACAGTAAGAATCATTGTCTTTCTGATGTCCCTTGTCCCTTCATCTATTTTCTGGTTAATCCACTTTCCTATTCCTTTTTCTATCACAGGGTATTCCTGTCCGTTAATTGGATTGAATATCTCATTCACAAATGAATCCAGGTCTCTCTGTTCGTTTGCAAGTGTAATCTTAAAAGGTCCATCCAGAGATTTAAGCAGTGTCATTATCTCCAGCAGTGTGCTGTCCTTTTTAGAGGTATCCTTATTTACATAATTGATATCCTCGAACACATAGCTCTGATCATACATTGCTTCACCTGTCATTGGCTCAATCTTAAAGTTGCCGTTTTCATATGCCCTGTCAATGCAAAGCCACTCCTTGACGCTCCGCGGCACTTTTACTACCGGCACGCTTAAAGCTCTTCCCTTTTCAAATTCACTATTTGCATCTAATTTTGCCATTATGTTTCCTTTCCTTTAAATCCCAAAAGTCTGTTTCAGGAATGAGTCTGCACCTTTTACTCCTGCAGCTGTCAGCATCATCATGAACATATTTTCAATGCATCCGGTCGGCAGTATTATGTCAGTAAGTATGTTGTCCCCCAAGAAATCATGCAGGTTCAGCTTCGAGACCAGTACCACGAACATCACTATGACAACTATTGAAAAAGATTTACTGAGTAATGTTTTAATCCATGCTCCTGCAGCATTCTGTATTCCCGGTCCTCCGGGAATACACGAAACCGCAAGTGGTCCCGTTGCTGCAAGCATGTATAACTGTATAGTTCTGCCAACCATTGTGATAAATATGGTAGCTGCACATACAATCGCTATTATCAGGAAGATTATGCCAATAACCATCAGTACCATAAGCTGTACTTCATTGACCGATGAATCTTCCAGTCCTCTAAAATCACTTTCACCTATTATAACCCCTCCGGTTACGTTGGTTACTGAAAATACCCATTTGCTGAACCATAGTACCGAATTTATTGCAAGGTTGCCGAGCAGTACCTTAATCAACACATTGACTCCTGTTTCAATTGTCATGCTCTCCCTAAGGTTTCCAACCTGCCTGCATATGCCTATGTAAAAGAAAAGATTCAGCATTGTGGCTGCTATTGCCTGGAAGAACGGAAAAAGAGTACCACTGACATATGCCCATGCTGTAGACGATGCACCTTGAGGTGTATTTAATCCAAAACCAAGGCTGAATCCCAACATATAATTGTATAGCTTAACTCCAATAGTATATAAAGGTGCAAGGCCGCTTGTAATCCAGTCCATTAAACCACTCCCTTACATTATTGCTGCCAGTATCTGCGGTGCCATTGCCATTACAAAACCGCCTCCAATACGTTTGAATGCGTTTGCCTGCATTGTACCCTCAGATCCCTGAAAGGCGATGCCCCACTCTGCAATTCCCCAGAGTGTAATTATTGAACCGATGGATGAAACAATTCCACCTACAAGATTCTGCAGCGATGTAAATTTTGCTGTTACAACATTTGCTGCATCCGCTGCGTATACCGGTGACACTTCACCTGCCATGATTACTGTAGTAATAAGCAGTGCAAGCATAACCTGGAAGAAAAGTACCGCATCCACGTTCTGTATTCTGTACTTTACCATTTTTATATGCCTCCTATTTTTTCTTTTTTGTAAGTGCCACAATGCCTACTCCGATAAAGCTCAGCAGGAGCCATGAACCGAAGAATATCATTCCCGTAAACTGTGCCATGTCCGGCTTAGATTTAGCAAGCATCACCGCCAGCGATAATGCAAGAATAAATGCTGCTACAAATATAGCAATGAAACCAACTGGTATTTTCTTCTTTCTGTGCATAATAATTTTCTCCTTTTAAAAAACGCAGAGCCTCACAGCCCTGCGTTAATCATTGTTTGTAGGTAATTGGGTAAACCCCTAGTGTTTCTTCTTTGATACTGCTTTCTTCCTGAAGAATGAACAGATAACTGCCATTACTCCAGCTATTCCTGCAAGCACGTACATAACCACTGACATGTAATCACCGGTCTTTGGCTTTGGCGGAGCAATCATTGTAATGGTCTGGGCTGCATCGTTGATGTCATTGTGTGATGCAATGGCATAAGCGCCATCTGCAGTCACAACATCAAGCTGCTCAAATACTACAAGCTGCTTTCCTGTCATGCCTTTTCCATTGAATCTGAATGTCACGTCAACTACGCCCTCGGTGCCTGCCGCTGTAAACTCAGTTACTGCAGTTACTTCCTTTCCGTCAATCACAAGTGCTTTTCCTGTAGCCTTGTCCATGAGCTTTCCTGTCACTCTGTAGGTCTGTCCCTGTACCAGATTCTGGTACGCTACTGAATCTACAATAGTAACGCTGCTGTCAGCTGTTGAGTTGTGATCCTTTCGCTCACCATCGATTGCTGTAGTTCCAATCTTCGGAACATAAAGTGTCTGTGCCTCGTCTGTAATGTCTGCATGTGTCGCTATGAGATTATTCTCATAATATACATTCTCGAACATCACAATCGTTCTTCCTGCAAGAAGGCTCGCATCAAATGTAAATACCACATCCACTTTGCCTGTTGCTTCCTTCGCAACAAACTCTGCCTCTGCTGTGACATTATTTCCGTTTGCAATAACCGGTGCTCCGTTTGACTTGTCTACTGCAGTTCCGACTACCTTATACTTCTTTCCTGGTACCAGATTCCGGTACGATACAGTATCGACTATCTTTGCACTCTTCTCAGCATAAAACATGCTTGTGCCTGACTTTGCATCCTTTGCTGTGGTCTTAATCTGCGGCACGCAGATGGTCTGGTTCTCATCACTGTAATCTTCATGTACCGCAATGAGCACCTCTTTAACTTCACTGTTGTCGGCTGGATTGTTATTTTCATTATCTACCTCGACCTTGTTTGATGTGTTATCTGTTTTATTCTGTGTGTTTTCTGACTCAGATGCCTTCTGTGTATCATCAGGTGTCTTGTCCTTGCTTGATGTATCATCAGGATTTGCATCAGCATTATCCGCATTTTTAACTAAATAAAGCTTCTCAAACAGCACCATTGTCTTTCCGGCAAATTCCTTTGCACTGAATGTAAACTCAACATCCACAGTGCCGTCTGCTGTCTCAGGTGTGAATACAGCCTCGGCCGTGATATCCCTGCCGCCATTCTGCAATGGCTTTTTAGTGTCCTTATCCATTACTGTTCCTGCTACCCTGTATGTAAGGCCAGGGATAAGGTTTTTATATGTTACTGTATCTTTTACTTTTACATCATCCCCTGCATTTGACAGATGAATGCCTGTCACCTCATCAAGTGCCTCTGTTGCAATGGCTGGCACGTAAATGGTCTGTGCCTCGTCATCAATGTCTGCATGTACTCCTACAAGCCTGTTCTCATAACGGATTTCCTCAAACATTACAATGGTCTTTCCGGCTAAATTACTTCCGTCAAAGATGAAATCAACATCCACTTTTCCGTCAGCTGTATCCGGTGTTATCTCAGCTTCTGAAGTTACTGCTTTTCCGTCTGCATCCTTAATCACCTTTCCGGTTGCCTTGTCCACCGCTGTTCCTGTGACCTTATATGTCTTTCCAGGAATGAGATTTGTGTACTCGACAGTATCCGTGATTTTGATATCCTTCTCAGCATATGTGAGCTTCGTCTCTGTCTTTGTGTCTGTCGCTGATGTCTTTACTGATGGAACATAAATAATCTGTGCTTCGTCGGAAATATCAGCATGCACGCCAACGAGCTTGTTGTTGTAGTAAATGTTTTCATACATTACCACAGTCTTTCCAGCAAGTGTGCTTCCGTCAAATACAAACTCAACATCGACTGTTCCATTTGCTTTTTCTGCCTTAAACGATGCCTTTGCGGTTACATCTTTTCCTGCATCATCCTTTAATGTCTCGCCTGTTGTCTTGTCTATTGCAGTTCCTGTGACCGTGTATTTCTCACCCGGTACCAGATTCCGGTACGCTACTGTGTCCGTAATGTGGATGTCCTTCTCTGCAAGTGTGAGCTTTGTTGCTGTCTTTTTGTCAATGGCTGTTGTCTTTACTGATGGGATATATATTGTCTGTCCCTTGTCATTGATATCCTCATGGGCTGCAATCTCTGCCTTTCCGTAGAACATCTTTTCAAATACAACCACTGTTGTATCATCAAGACCCTTTGTGTTGAAATGGAAATCTACTGTTGTTTCTCCGTCAGCTGTATCCGGTGTGAAATCAGCTGATGATGTAACGGCCTTTCCGTTTACTGTCACAGCCTTGCCGGTACGCTGATCCATGAGTGTTCCGGAAACGGTGTATGTCTTTCCAGGTACCAGATTCCGGTACGCTACTGTATCTGTAAGAGTCACATCACTGCCTGCAAGTGACATGTGTGAGTCAGTGTCCTTATCCTTAACACTTGTAAAAATGAGTGGAATGTGGACTGTCTGTGCCTCATCATCAATGTCTGCATGTACTGCAATCAGCTTGTCCGTGTAGTATACATTCTCGAAGAATACCACTGAACGTCCGGCCATGGCTGTTCCGTCAAATGTAAACTTCACATCCACACTGCCGTCTGCTGATGCTGCGGTAAACTTAGCTGTCGATACGAGCTCGTTTCCGTCTGCGTCTGTAAGAGGCTCTCCTGTCTCCTTGTCCACTGCTGTTCCCCTGACTGTGTACTCCTTGCCAGGTACCAGATTCCGGTACGCTACTGTATCTGTAACAGAGACTTCCTTCTTCGCCTCGCTCACGTTAATCTTTGAGCTGTCATCAGTGGCTGTTGTCTGTGCTGCTGGAATGTGGATTGTCTGGCCCTCATCATTAATGTCCTTATGCTCTGCAACCTCCACATCCTCAAGAGTAAGTGTTTCATAAACTACAAAGCTCTTTCCTGCAAGTCCCGTTGTGTCAAACTCAAACTTGAGCTTCTTTGTGCCTGATGCACGTCCTGCCGTGAAAGCCATCTCCTGTGTGACAGGCTCTCCGTCAACAAGCAGCTCTTTTCCTGTTTCTTTGTCCATGAGCACACCACTTAATGTGTATGTCTCACCCTTTAAGAGGTTTGTGTATGTGACAGTATCGGTAATAACTGCCCTGCTGTCTGCAAGTGTAAGGTGGTCAGCTGTCTCACTGTCTGTGGCTGTGGTGTGGATTTCAGGGAAATAAATAGTCTGGTCTTTATTCTCCATATCCTCCTCTGTAGCTGCCACGTAATCGCCGTATGTGAGTTTCTCGCATACAACTACTGTCTTTCCGCCAAGTGCAGATGAATCAAAGTTAAAGTGCATGTCGAGCACCTTCTTTGTTCCATCAGATGTAAAGGTCTGTGAAGCTGTCACCGGATTTCCATTTACCATGACTGCTTCACCTGTGTCCTTGTCCATGAGTGTGCCGGTAATTGTGTAATCCCTGCCTGCCATGGTGTCTGTGATTGTTACTTTGTCAATGATGTCTGTATCTGCCGATGGCTTGATAATCTGGTACTGTGTCTTTGCATCAGATGCCTGTGTTGTGATAACAGGTGTTGGCTCTGAATGGTTCTCGATTGTACCTATATCAACTGTTACCTTGTCTCTTCTGATAGAGAACTCGCCCTTGTAGAGGATTTTGCCCCTGTTGTTGTCGCAGGAAAGCTCCTCAAGTGTGTAATCACCATAAGGCATTGCTCCAACCGAATCATCGACCTTTGCACTGCCATCTGCGGAAGAAAACCATAGTCCGTCATACGCACCGCCGCCGTTTGTGTTCTTTGAGTGTGCGTTCCAGCTGCTCTCTGAGCTGAAATAGCCGTTCTCATCAGTTTTGATGATGTGGCTCTCTCCGGTGCCCTTGCATGTAACCCTGAATGGAATGTCGCTCATTCTGTTCTGATTGTCTGTGTCAATCTTAGTAAGCTTGAAGTCACCACGCTTGATTTTGTCGCTTACCTTAAAGGTGTTGCCGCCTTTTAACTGGGCAAGATTTCCGTTCTGTGTAATCTGTGTCACATACTTTCCGGTAATCTTAGTACTGCTTCCTGAAACCTGAAGATATGCACCTTCAAGGCTGTAGCCTTCAGGAGCTTTTGTCTCTTCGATTGAGATGGTACCGAGTGGTAAAGTATTAATTCCTGAAGCACTATATAAAGCATCTCCAGCTACAAAATAATCATTAGATAAAACTGCTCTATATACCTTATTTCCACCTTTTGTTGTTATCTCCTTTGTCTGAATTATCCAACTTCTAGTAGGATTTGCAGGTAAATTAGAATTGTTATAATAACCATCATAATAATTTACTGTAAACTGTGCACCTGCTAAACTTGCACCACCCTGAACCATATCTCCAGTCTCGCTATCCACCTTGTTAAGTGTTATCATTGCTGGATCGTTTGTTGGTGTATCTGATACACTGAGCGCTGTATTCTGTCCGGCTGTTACGGTAAATGACTGTACCGAACTATCAAGTGCATATCCTGCCGGAGCTGTAAGCTCCTTGTAGTAGTATGTTCCGGCATTCAGTGATACAGCAGCTGCATTGCCGCCTGCATCCGTTGTCAGTGTAGTAACCTGAGCTGAACAGCCTGCATCAGAATAAATTCCGTATACAGCTCCTGCAAGTGAATAACATGAGTTTCCTGATGTGATTCCTGTGTCAGCTGATGACTTGCTTAATGAAACTGTACCTGTCGGTGTGTACTCATAGCCTAAGATATTCTGTGTGCTTCCTGTATCAAATACATAAATCTTGAATGATGCCGGTGCTGTGAGCCAGCATAATTTGTATCTTGGTGCCTCTGTATTTATAAGGTCACCTGATGCACTGTATCCCAGCACATTCTGATATGCCCAGTCCTTAAATTTACTGTTACAGCCCTTAAGTGCTGCAGCACAGTCATATGAAGCTACATCTGAAAGCATTATGTGGCTTAATGCAATGTACTTGTCATCATCCATTGCACTGCCGTCATACCATGTGGCTGGAAAATTACTTGCATTAAAGCCCGGTGCTCCCCAGCAGTAATATGCAAGGTTCCTGGTAAGCTCCGCCTGTCCCTTATCTCCCACATTTTTAACGTAGTTCTCTACATCATAATGCTTTGTATATGTTCCTGCAGCCGGAGTTTTCTTGGATGGTGTTATACAGTATGCATAATTGCCTCCTGCTGACATTTTTCGTGTCTCATAACCGGCATATTTAGCTGACTCATTTGATACCACAAGCTCAATTGAATCATCCGCCGCTTTTACAGGTATGGTACCTGTTCCGGTTGATAATGTTGGCACCGATAATATAACTGCCATGGCCAGTGCCAGCACTCTTTTAAGTTTTTTCATGCTTATTTTCTCCTTTATTTTGTGCATTAAAAAAGGACCAGCCGTTATGGTCAATCCCTGTACTCTAATGCTTATGGAGGCGCCCGCTGCATGATGTTTGGACGTGATATAAGGTTTTTCATCCTGCCCTCCTGTTAAGCTGTGTTAAATTTTTGGCTTACAATTTGTAACAAAAAAGGAACTGCACGAGACCTCTGTACAATTCCTTTATCATCAATTATATATTACACTACCATGAAAAAGATATCTACTACCACTTACTACCACCCTATTTTGTGGCACCGCATCCGCTACACTTCTCGCCATACACATACTCTGTATATGCCGGCTTGTCCACTACCCATACTTGGGTTGTTTCTGCATCGTGATGAATTTTTCCTACTTCTACATTTTTTACACTATATCCCCTAATGCAATCATCATCTATTTGATGATCAGCCCACTCTTCCACTGTATTAAAAACTTTTCCGCAACCGCATACTACCATTGCAGAATACTGTGGTTCGTCATATGCCTCTTTTACAACCTTCGTTTCATAATGGCCCTCTTCCTTGTGCTGAATTGTATTGGCCACATACTTTACCCATGTATGGGTATGAGCGGCCGGCTTATTCGCTGTGCCTGCTGAGCTGTCTGTACCTTTACTGCCTGCAGCTGATGCCGGCTTAGTCTGATTTGATGAGGCCGCATTTGATGCTGCACTGCCGTTATTGAATGCCGTGCTGCCATTACTGCTTACAGCTGAAGCTGATGGAGCAGATTTTTTATTATCTTTTGCTTTTTTTTGGGATTTTTCCTTATCAGCTGATGTTCCGGCAGATGGGCTTTCATTATCTGAATCTGCCCTGCTGTCTGTCATGGCAGCTCCTGCAACAATGCTGTCATCAGCTTTCACACCGGCTGCTGTATCAGATACCTCTGAACTCTCCTGCCCTTTTACTGCTTCATTTACTGCTGTGCTCTCTGTAGATGTTTCCGTAACACTTTCTGCTACACTCTCAGTTGCTTTCTTTTCTGTTTTTTCAGTCTTTGATGTATTTTTTGAACTTGTGCAGGCTGCTGATGATACAGCCATTG